>Ga0179593_1672591_pt1 | contig 11822 bp, 13 predicted proteins | sample CZODoug2_1_08_16_FD_185931 | JGI IMG/M metagenome (GOLD analysis project Ga0179593, IMG submission 185931) | Vadose zone soil fungal communities from Angelo Coast Range Reserve, California, USA - CZODoug2_1_08_16fungal (PacBio error correction) | ecosystem: Environmental > Terrestrial > Soil >... | reverse complement strand
AACTTCCTTTTGACTGGAAGTAGCGCTACTCCAGAAAAGCACTTCCCGATGGACCTTCCGATTTTCTCCCTTCGTGATTACCTTTCCCATATCCCTCCTTTCTTACCAGAGTGAAGGCGATGATCCAGCCAATCGCTGCCTTTTTGGAAAACTTTCAGATTTTCCTCTCACCGGACACATTTCTTCTTAAGCCTTTTTTTTCTAAGCATTCGGGGAAAGCGGAAGCACGCACCAGATCTTTCCATGTTTTCTTCACCCCCTGACCCGATCTTTCAATTTCTTTCTGATGAGTCTTCTACAAAGGGCTCATGCTCTTTTTATTCTACCGTCCTTCGGCCCCCCCCTTCCACCTTCCGAGTAAAACGTGGCTATCGTTTTCCTCTCCTGTCCCCTAGATCCTTTCAATCTCACAGAACATTTTGACACGATGTCTTCCCGACAGAGACCTTCTCCCTTATCTTTCCCCTCAACCCGCAGCCCTTTCTCTTCATGCTTCCCCCCGCTTTCCGGCTGCTCTAGTTTCGCTTTTTTCCTCGATCCGTTGGATGGACCCCCGAATTCCTGCATGTTTTTTACTTGATTTGGTTTTAGCTCTCCACATTCCCCCCCCTCAGAACGCCTTCGTATACTCCCATGACGTCAAGAATTCGTTTCCTAGAGTTTCCGGCTTTTTTCCTGGCAGAAAGATCCTTTGTTACTCATCTTCACGCCCCCCTTTTATCACCCCTTTTACCATATGCTCCGGAGCGCATGTCCATTTAGCACTCCCTTTTCCTGGACGACTTTTTTTTGTGCCGTGGCGAGGCATCTCTTCTTTGGCCCCCTCTCTACGGATTTTGGCCCTTCGGCATTCCCAGGTCCCCCGCCGCGGGGACATCTTCAGGAGGCCGGGCTCTTCTTACTTCCTTTTTTTGATGCTCCAAAAGTAATCGGACCATTTTTTTCTTCCTTGCTCTTCTCCTCGGGTCGACCCTTTAGGAATGCTACCCCCTAGGGCGCAGAACAACCTCCGCAGACCATCATTTTCAAAACGGCAGTCGACCCACACCATCCTCCCTCATGCGCGTTTTTCCCCGCCCAACAGGCTCCCGAATTTCTATGAAGGTGATCCCGGCAATTCACCGGCACCTTGAGAACGCATTTGCCCCCCCCCCCCAGAAGTACCCTCCGCTAGGAGCTGCTTTCCCCTTTTGACCCCCTTCTTGAATTTTGCATCAATCGGCACGAGGAATCCTAAATTTCTTTTCTCGGCCCCCAAGAATGAAGGCCCTTCTATAGTGCTGCGTCGTTAATTCTGTCTCATGATTTCGCAGTGTCCCATCCAATCTCTTTGAGAACTTGCGCCGGAAGCGTGTATGCCTATTCCGGGCTCATTTCCCTCTGTTTTTTGACTTTTTCTTTTTCCTCTCTATTGCCAAGTTCCACCTCCCCCCTTTTTTTGTGGGGGCCCCTGATGTGCCTGTACTCGGCCCCAGTCTCCCCTTCCCCTGCCATGCATCTGCCGCACCGTCCCCCCCAACGCCCCAGCTCCTTGGGAGGCATCCCCGCCCTTTTTGCTGTAGGTGAGTGTTCGTAGCGCTCCTGGCCCGTTTCAACATTTTTTTTCTTTCAAAGCTCTCCTTCGTAATTTTCATATCTCGACCGCGCCCAAAGTCAAGTTTTTCAATTGGCATCCCCTCCTGCGTTTTTCCCGCTCCCTTCCCTTTTCCGGTACTCACGGTCTCCCCTCTTTCTTCTTAGCTCCGCGGTTTCCCTTTCCGTAGAAGAATCAAAACCAACGTTCCCTGCCGGTCCTAATCATCGCCTCTTGCTGAAACCGTTTTTCCCTCCTTTAAGGATTTTCCATTACGACCAGCTGAGTCCTCCCCCTCGCGATTCCCCCTGATCGGCTGTCCTCTTAGGATCTTCCTCCTTTCCAGGAATCAACATTTTCTTCTATAATTTTTCCCTTTTTTTGCTGGAGCCCTTCCGTGGTTTGTTGCTTGATGCTTCCTCCCCCTCTTTTCATTCTCCTCTGCACCCCAAAATCCTTTGGTGATGTCCCCTGAAGGGCGCCTTTCGATCAACGCCTCGGCCCAGACCTTCAAGCTGCTTGATTTTATGATGGCGAGATATGGTTCTCTTCCGCGTTAGGATGTTAAAGATGATTCTTTTTAACGTCCAGAGAGGTTTATTGCCTATAGGAAGGGTTTTGTTTGATCGTATCCCCCCCATCTTTGGCAAACCGACCCAAGATGTAGTCCCCCTTTTAGACTGTGAGGACAGTCCAACCCCCCCAACAATTTTCCCTCCTTCTAATGGACTGGCTTCTTTTCAATGTTGCAGTTCTCTGATGCCCAATTGACAGTTTTGGGGCGATTAGGTTTTCCCTGCCTTTCTCAGGCGTTTTTTCCCCCACCGTGTTGGACCGGTCGTCTCTGCGTTTTCCTCCTCCCTTCAGCCCTCTAGTAGCAAGTTCCCTTTCCTGAACATTGCGATGACGCCGTGCTCTGAGTTCTTGGTGAGCGCGTGTCTAATTTTCTCTCAGTTTCTCCCCCCGCCATGGCAAAGGTGTTTCGTTTGCTCTCCCCTTTATCAGCGTCCCACTCTCTTCCCCCTTCGATCATCTGACACGTCTAATAGGCAAGCCCCCCTGCCGGACAGCCCCTTATTTGCCCTTTCTCGCGTCTCAGCTCAGTCCTTCCATATTTAACGGACGATAGCGGTGCCGAAGGTAGCCGCGACCACGTGCACTCGTTTTTCCGATTCCTTTTATTCCTAATTTAGGTCCCCCCCGGCCGAGGCAGGTTGACCCCGTTAGCCTCAGATCGGTTTTGTTTTTTCAGTCCTCATTTTTCTCTTTGACGGTGCATCGTCTCCCCTGCACTCTTTTTTCTGACCCTTCCCCCTTTTCTTTGTCTTTTCCTTTTTTTTTCCCATCTGATTTGGGCGCTTTTTCTGCGCCCTGAGGTTTTTTCAGTGCGCGGGTGTCTCACCTTGAGAACTTTTTTGGCTCGACTTTTTTCCATTGGGAACCTGCAGTACCCCCCTCCCTCTGTTTTTTCTCCGATCCCCCTCGTCCCTCCCGATTCCCCCTTTCCCGCACGTTCCAGGGGGACAGGCCTTAAAAGCCGTCGATTCCTTTTAGTTCTTAGTTATGATTTTTTCCCCCCGGCGTGCGGTCACTTCCTCTCTTATACTCGTCCTTTTCCCCCTCGCGAAATCCCCCCCCCCTTTTCCGATCAGTTTCTTCGAGCGTTCGCTTGTCCACCGGTATTTTTTTGCCTCTTTCGACTTTTGCGGCGCCCTCCTCATTGGATCGACACCGTTTCCGTCTCCTGTTTCCTTCTTCCTGATTAACCGCGAAGGTCGAAACCCATGTAACTTCTTTCCCGGCTTCCAAACGAAACCTCTATTGGCTCTTCTATCAAAGAGTTCTGGCGAATGTTCTCTGAGTAGGCCTTGCGGGTCGATGTCTGTGACGAAATCCCCCTCCATTGTTTTCTTTGAAATCCTTTTTTTATGCCTGCACGATCCCATTCGAAGGCACCTTTCTTCCCTCATACGATCTCTGTTTTGCATAATTTTCCTTTAGATCGCTCGACGGCCATGGTTAGCATCGTCCCCAGATACCCTCTAAATATCGGGTCTTGCTTTGCAATTTTCCCCTTCCTGATCGGTGATGTGCAACGTCTTTCCCTCATGATTTCCCTCCCCCTTCCCGTGGCGCTTTTCAACGATCGGCCGGTGCGGACCCCGGCCATTTTCCGACTCATCCCTCTTGCTCGCCCTTCCGCCGCGGTCCTTTTCATTGATTGATTTCCTTTTCTTCCCTTACGCATGTTTTTTTGCACGAAGACCCCCGGTGGCCTTTTGCGGTCCTCTTTACGGACTCCCTTGCCCCTCCCTCTTTTTTCATCTCCTCAGTTTTTTGTTTTTATGTTCTCTCCGTGCCTCTTCCTTAGCGCTCTTATGGAACACCGTCCAAAGCAAGGCCACTCTTTTCCCCCATTCTTTTTTTGTCCCCCTCGCTAGGTCCTAGGCAATTCACGCGGGCGGGACCAGTCGTCCCTCTCTGAACTCCAATAGCTGATGGCTTCCCGGCCTCATTGATCGTCCCCTTTTCCCTCCACCCGGCCGCAAGCGGCCCCTGCTCTCAGCGACAGCGCGCAAACCCCCCGATCGTGACGGCCCTTTCTTTTGATTTTTTTTCCTCCCACGATATTTAAAGGTGATCTTTTTTTCTATCGGCTTCCTATGAGAAAAGGGCCGTAATGATCTTCCTCTTCTACCGCCACCTCTTCCAGACTTTTCAATCCTTGGTGTTTTATTATAGTGCGTGCATTCGCCTATCTTCCCCATCGACCTTCCTGGGCGTCCCCCCCTATTTAGTTCCATCGACCGAAATTCCGACCCTCTCCCCCGCCCCGCCTTTGCAGCCATTCAACGCGTATTGCTCTATTCTTCACACGCACTAGGAGAGCCGTTCGGTTGGATCATCACCTTTGATGACTCCTCTTTGGTTTTTTTCTCTTTGTTGTCGTCACCCTTGCATGCGGCCTCCTTTCGTACTACGATCCCAGTCAAGAATCGTCACCTTTTCCTTTACGCGCTGTTCCGCAACTGCCCCCGAAGCTTTTCCGCCTGAGGAAGACAAGGAGCCTTGATAGTTTTTTTCCGTTTTCCCTTTTCTTTCTTTGAGTATTCTCTCTTCTAAAGGTGCTTGTCGAGAAGAACTTGTGAGCTTAGGGAGATTCACTTGAGCTCTTTTGTTTTCCCTTTCTTATTGGGCCTTTCTTGCCTAAACCTTTTCTTTTGAAAAGATGATTCCCTTTTCTCTTTGGAGGCAGCTTCTTCAAGACCCAAGGGATGGACTGGGGTAACATGTCATCGAACGGACAGGTGTACCTGAGCTGCGTCGGCCCAGCTCTTTTTTTTTCTCAGAACCCATAGCCATCATTCCTTCCTAGCAAACTCTGGCTAGGCGCGCGGGTCCAAACAGGCTTACTCCTTAGTCCTTTCCTTCCTCAAATTCACCTCTGAACGATGAGTCCCCTTACACCCCTCCACGTCCCCCCCCTTTTTCTAAGGTATTTGCCCCCCTATGACTCTTCGTCACATCAACCAGCTTTTTCATCGCCCTAATCACGGCCGGGAATTCTTTCCTCGTTCTTTTATCAGCATTTCGGAAAGGCGATCGTGCATGTAGTTCATTTGGAAAAGACTGAGCCTTCTCGCTGTCCTATTTTCATAGCGGACGGTCTGCTTTTTCTTTGGCCTTCTCCATTCTCTGGATCCCTCTTGAGCTTTCTGATATGGGAATATGTCACGACACTCCCCTTGGATTCTGGTGGTTCCGTTACTTCGGTTTCTTTTCACTGATAAGGCCTGAATACTCACTCCTCTCCAACGAATCCTTTAAGCTCTCCCCCACCGGTGCGCGGTCATCGTGCTGCTTGCTGTGTGTGTAGTGCTAGTTGCGAATCTTCCCTTTCCTTCTTTGAGTGGTCCTGACTCCTCCTGTTCCTTTTTCCTCTTCGTCTCACCCCCACTTACAACCCTTTCCAATTGGCCACTCATCATTGCGCAGGTCCCTCTTACAGTCGCCTCCCGGCGTTTTTTTCCTCCCTTTCTTTCTTTCCTACATCCCCCTTCGATGGTTTCTCGGAGATCTTAAACACAACGCAAACCTATCCTCTCTGGAATCATTCGAGGTTGATCTCACGCATAATCGTTTCCGGAATTCCTTTGGTGTTTCCCTCTATCGCCCCTCCCTCTCTCACCAAGAAGCTTGGTACTTTCTTTTCTTCTTGTTGACCCCCTCTTTTTCCGGCCACCCCCTTCTTTCTTGGCTCTCCTGACCCGCGTGGGGCTGGCCTTTCTGAATCTCTCTCTGTCCTTTTGTTTTTTGAGAACATCTTTCCTTTTCTAGTTAGAGAACACCCGCCTTCCATTTGGTTTTTCCCCTCCTTTCTTCATCGAGACCCCTCCTTTCCCCAGCCTTCCAGATGCTTGATTGCCCGGCGATGGGCGCCTTGACGTCGAGTCGTAATGCACCACCCCCCCTTTTGATGTTCCCCTTTCTTTAGACGTGTCCTTGAGGAGATGCGTGCCCCTCTTTTCAGTTTTTTTTTCTAGTCCTCCGTGTTGCAAACCTTTTTCCCTCCGCCGAGTAGGTCCGACCAAAAATCAGCGAGGCGTTTCTGAGCAGAAGAGGCGTTCATGGGCCATTGGCTTTTTTGGGATGAAGTTTTCCTCTTCCTGTTTGGGCAGCTTGGCTCTTTGATCTTCTCTAGCTTTTTCCCTTCCCCATACCGGTTGTCCCCTTTCCGTATTCGCTTGGCGATCGAAGCAGCATCTCAAGCAGCACCCAGATGTGGCACATTGGCTCTTTTCGAGTTTTTTTTTTTTTCCTTGAGGAGATGTCTTGCTATTCCCATTTTCTTCTCAAGTTCGCCGGGCCCTCCTTGGTGGATTTTCTCTTTAATCTTTCAAGGATCAGGTCCCAGCTGTTCAAGGCGATCCGTCTCGTCTTCTTCATCGTCTCCATACCCTGACGAGAAGGGGCGCCCTCCCTTGTCCAGCGTTTTCTTTTGCGGTGCCAGGTCCCCTCATTGAACTAGCACGATAGAGGGCTTTAATGCTGAGAAGCCCCTCAATCTTTCTTTTTGCAAGTGCCCTCATTGATTCTCCTCATGGTTCTTCCCACCGGACGGTTCCTCGGTTTCCCCGAAAGTATAGGCTCCTACGATAGGTGTTCATACTCTGTTTTTCTTTTATTGTCAGGTTCGACCTCCCCGCTACTTCTTTTCCCCGTGCCCATTCTTCCTTGTGAGGATTTTGCGTCTTACTTTAACGCTGATGGGGTTTTGTTCTGCGACCTAGGTTGTGAAAGGGTTTCGAACTTTTCTCCTTTCTCGTAAACTCTGATTCTTAGCTTTCCCTTTTTCCCAGGGTTCCCCCTTTCTTGAGATGATACTCTTCCTGAAGGTGATCATCAAGTGTACATTCCAGTGTCCAAGGGGGACATTCTGTACCCCCTCCCCTTCTCTTGAAGACCTCTTCCCCCCCAAGAGATGAAGACTCCAGGCAGCGTTGTGGTGGGTGGGGTTCGTTTTTTTTTTTGTTTTGGGGTGTGGTGTGTTGTAGTTTTTTTCCCCTTTGCGCATGGAGTCTTAATCCTCGCGTCATGTTCCCCCTTCCTCCTCAAGTCGCCCTTCTTTTCCCGCTGAGTTGCCCAGGATCTTCTTGCCTTCGCTTCGCGACGTAGACGCTTTCAAGTCTATGTACTTGATCCTCTCCTTCACCTCTTACGTTTTCTTCCTTCTCTTCTGGGTCTCTCTTCTTTTCTACCCCTAGACCCCCCTCCCGAAGGTCTTCCCACATGCAGAAATTGATTTTCCATCCAAAGGCCTTAACCCCGCCCTCGCCCCTTCGCCTTAATATGCGTACCGTCTGGTTTTCCTTCCCTCTTTTCGCTTTCTTTCGCGTTATGCGGTCGATTTTTGACGACATCGTTTGGGGAGGTCTCTTGGAATTTTTTCGGATGCGCAATCACACTCTCCCTTCCCCTCTTCAACGCTGCGAACTTATAGAGGTGGTAATTTTGGCGTAGAATATAATTGTCTCCTTCCCCCTTTCAATCGTCTTCATCCCCCCCCCCATATGGGAAATCAGGGTTTTTTTTTCTTTCCCATGCCTCCCCCGGCAAGTCCTCTTGAGTGCTTTTGGCCGAGGTCGTTCCAGACTAGGAAAGACCTTCGGGCCCTTTTTCCTCCTTGGCCTTTCGTCAACGTTTGCTAAGCATTCTTTCATAGAGGCCTATTCCCACCTAGGCTTAATATTGGTATTTCCAGAAGACGTCCCTCCCCTTCGGACCTTGCTGCCTCGAACTTTTTTTCTTCGGTTTCCCTTAGCGCTATTTTACATCGCCAAGGACTATCTATTTATCAAGCTTGTGATCTCTAACTCGGCCCAGCTACTGCTCTTCCCCGAAACAGCCTTAAAAAAAGATTTTCTTCCCACAGACCCTCCTGTCCGTCCGTCGACTCTTTTTCACAATCCCCTCTTTGCTTTGAGGTTCAAGTTTGACGGAAGCTTCCACAATTTTTTGGCTTCGGCTTTTTTCCGACCCTCCCCTTCAAGAATATCGTCTTTTGCCCCCTTCTCTTTGTTCCGGCCTCCTTTCACGTCCGCGGACGAACGAAAAAGACCTTTTAGGCATAACAGAGCCTCAGCTTCTTTTTTTTTTCTCTATGAGGACTCTCTTCCCATGGGAAGATCAGGCTCTGCTTCTAACGCCTTCTGCACCCTCTTTTTCCCGGCTTCCCTCTTGACTCCCTGATTTCCTCTCCTTTCGCGTCTTTCCCAAATCGACATCCCCCTTTGCGACCACCTCTTTCGCCCCGAAAATAGACAGCACGCCGAAGCCTCCCCCCGCAACCCTTAGACCAGTGTCTTTTCGCCTAGATTCCCTTTTCAGCTCTCTTGAGCTTTTTTGGATCATAGATCCGTTGGACTTGAAAAAAGAACTACTGCCCTTTTCTTAGTGGTTGTCGATTTCCCCTGCGCGCCCCCTTCAGAACGCAACTAATACCATGCTTCCTCCTTTTTTTCTTCACCGCTTCGCGCGGCGACGGCGCTCCCCCCTCGGGCCCAAGACGCTCTTTGTGATTGCCTTCTCCGACGGCGCCTGAGTGGCATTTTTCCCCTTTGTCTTTCCTCCTTGGAAGTGAGTATCTCCATGATCCAGGTGTCTTATGTCTCAGGGTGGAGCCGGCTTGCTAGGCTGAGGATTTTTCCGGACTATCGACGGAGGGATCGGTTTCCCCCTTCCAACTCCCTCCTGTGACATCTTCCTCCCTTCGAATCTGCCGAGTCGTGCCCAGCAAGAGGGATTTCCCCTTCCCAATTTTTCCCCAGTAAGGACGTTTCCTTTCTGAAGTCGCTCTTCTCTCCCCGGCCAATCTCACCCTAGGCGCAGAAAAATTCGCCCTCCTCTTTTGAACAGGCTTCCCAACTTTTCTATGCGCGGTTCCATCCCCCCCTTCTTCCCACTCTTCCTTTGTCCCCCCCCATGCTTAACAGGAATTCCCTGAGAACGAATGAGTATGTCCTCCCACAAACCGATCCTCTTCCGATAGGGTTCTGGCCCCTCACGTCGCTTTGCCTCACCCTCTTTTTTTGCCATCATCGGCCGGGCACTTTGTGACGGGCGTTTGGTCGAGTGCCTCCCTTAGGCCTCTTCTTTCGTTCATCCCTCGCCTTCCTTTCTCTGTCCCCTTCTTTCCTCCTCCATCTCCCGGAGAGGACCAGGCTTCGGATTATGACTATTGTGGCGAACTGATAGCTCCTCTTGCTGGGACTCCCTTTATATGCCTCTTCCATACCCGGATGGTCCCTTTTACTTTCCTTTTCTTGGCCTGAACCTCCCTCTTTCACCCAACGCTCTCTTCCGGAATCGCCACGCCGGCCATGGTCATTTTTCTGATGTCGGTGAGATCTCTCGGGCGTGCCTTTCCCCCGTTTCAACCCCGGTCATTTTTCTTTTTCCCCTATTAGCCGCCTTCTTTAATTCTCCGTCGCCGCGTCCAAGCAGGGCCCATTTTTTAATCCTGCTCTCGGACCTTCAATCGCATCGCTCCCATTTCCTTTCCCTCCCATCCCGGCTTCGCGGTTTACCCGCTCGAGGACGCCCACCCAACCTCAACCTGCCCGACCTTTCTCATCGCATAGTTTTTGATCTGCCACCGTTTTTCCTCTCAGTTCTGCCAGCTTTGCAGACAGATTACTCCGAGCTTCCCAATCAGTTTTTTGCCTGACCTGTTGGTGATCTAGATCCTTTCCATGGCCGGCATTCCACCATTTTATGCTGGTGCTCTACTTAGTTTCTTCACCCTTTTTTTTTCTGTTCCTTCCTCCCGTGTTTTTTTTTTCCTCCTCGCCAGTTTATCGCACTCTCTCCCACCTGCACATTTTCGGACCAGGGCGCCGATCGTTCCCCCAGCTCGGCCAATACGCTTCAGATGTCCCTCGTTTGGCGATGTTTTTTTTTCTCTATCTGGTATTGCCCCTCTTTGCCGGATTTTCCTCCGCAACTGTGCCTTTTCTAAAAATGCGTATTTATGATGCCGATCGGAACTTTTTTTTGGGGGTTGAAATTCCAGGCCGTCTGTTTTCCTCGTACGCACGCCTCTCAGACAGGCCCGGGGAGCGCCTTTTTTCCTGCCCTGGCGTTTTTCCCTAGCAGGGGCTGAAGGTCTAACCGTGCCCCTTCCCGTGGGGCGCGGCGATCGTTCAATGACGACCCGGCCTTCTTTCCTTGACCATCCCCCTTTTGTTTCCCTTCTCTACACGCCGCTTACGAATCAAAATCCTCCTCCCCCCTCTGCCCCCTCACCTTGGCCGACCTCCTGCCCATCCCTAGAGGGAGTTGTTGCGTGCGGCCCTTTTTCCCCCCCTTACATCATACGGACCAGTCCTCTTTTCGGTTTATCCCTGTAAGGTCCCACAAGCCTCAGGCGATCAGTTCTTATGCCGGAATCTTCTCGCCCTTCCTCCCCGCCGATTTTCTTCCCCCCGCTCGAAATTCTTTTTTCAGGCGTTTTTTGTTACAGATAACGAAGCACGATTTCGCCGGGCCGAGTGAGCCGCGACTTTAGAACGAATTTCCCATGCTTTCCTCTTGGTCCAAAGCGTGATCTTTTTTCACCCCCTTCTTTCCTTCATTGACCGATCGTTTGTGGCGGACCATCTAATGCGTTTCCTTGGAATTCACTGTCCTTGCGGTTCGAGTCTTGCGGTTCGCTTTTGCGTTTTTCCGTGCGATTTCGCTGCCTCTCCTTTTGGCTCCTTCTCTTCTGACCATTCGTCTACTTGGTGCGCGGTCGCAGCATAGAAACTCAGTAAACCCAGTACTTCTCTTCCCCTTCTGTATGACCCTTTTTTTCTTCGAACCCGGCCGCCTTAGTCCTCAGTGTTTTACCAGCTTTGTCCAAGGGTTCCCCCGGAACTCCTTACCCAAAGCCCCGCGATGAGGTCCGGAAGAAATGAGATAAAGCCTCATTCCTCCAATTCCCTTTCCCGGAGGCCCCCCCTTTTCCATATATGAGAATGGCTCTTTTATCTCTCCCTCCTTTTCTGCGAATGGCCCCTTGCTATTAACTCCTTTTAGATCGTCCGTTGGTGATCCCCCAGGATTTCCTTTCGCTCTTTTTTTCTTTTTTCTTAGACATCCAATTGCTCTCCTTCTCAGGCTTTCCCTTCTTCTCGTTCTCTCATACGCCCCCCGCAGAAGGTGAACCCCTAGTTCCCTCTTCCATCAGAGTCTAGATGTCCAACTTTCCTTATCGGCCGCCACTAGGATCGAAAACTTTGCGGCGGTTTTTTGGCGAATTTGTTGCTCTTCTTTCTCCGTCTTCTGGGCGAACGGCTCCCCTTTTTTAGGCCTCGCCCAGGTACACGCATCACCCCGGCACGACAGTTTGGAATAACTCGCCTTCTTTAATCTTCCCTTGTGGGGTCTTATGCCTGACGGTCCTTTCCTCGTTCTCCATAGATAACCGCCCGTGCAAATATCGGGTCGGTGGTTTGCCATGAGACCTCCTAACGGATGTTCCTTTTTCCGCGTGTCGTTCCTTTCTTTCCTCCAATGCGCGGGAGTTCGGGGCTCTTTTCTGGCCTTTAATCGTCGGCCCCCGTTGAGCCAGCCATCATATTTGGATTTATCGATCAAGACGCCCCCGCTTTTCTTGGGGAGTTTTAGCCGACGCATAGGGATGCGTAAACTTTTTTCCTTTTTTGATGTTCTCTTTCCTTCCCTCTTCCTGGAACTCCCCTTCTGA
>Ga0179593_1512181_pt1 | contig 11822 bp, 17 predicted proteins | sample CZODoug2_1_08_16_FD_185931 | JGI IMG/M metagenome (GOLD analysis project Ga0179593, IMG submission 185931) | Vadose zone soil fungal communities from Angelo Coast Range Reserve, California, USA - CZODoug2_1_08_16fungal (PacBio error correction) | ecosystem: Environmental > Terrestrial > Soil >... | reverse complement strand
CCTTCACCCCCACCCCGCCCCCTTTTCGATTGGTTATCCGTTTGACAAACGTTTTTCCCATTCCACCCTTCGGTTCCCCTCGGTTTTGGATGGTAGGGTGTATGTTTCTTTTCCACCCCCTGCTGAGGGGCATGGTTGTCGCGTTTCCCCCCTTCCATCCTTTTTTCCCCCCCCCCCCTCGCACGGCCTTTAGTTTTTTGCGGGTTCCTCTACAGCCTCCCCTTTCTGAATCGCAAGAAATTTTTCCTTCCTATTTTACCCCCTAATACGCCCCGTGACTCCCCAAATTGCCCTTCACTGAACTGCCCTTTTCTTGGAAAGGATACCGAACGTTATTCGGCCCACGTTCAAGCCTGTGTGCCTATCACCTCGTGCTGGTCCCTCCCTTTTCCACACTTGAGGAGGTTAGAGCTTTCTGACCTCTTCCACCCTGTTCCTAAGCTCACACTACGGAATAGTCCTTTTTGTGAAGATTGTGTTTTTGCTTGACTGGGGTTTTCCCCCCTGTCCTGGTTCTGACGAAAGTTCTTCCCCTTTTCCTCGGAATTTGCGTAATCAGACCTCCTTTACGGCTGCGCCCCTTAGAAAATATGGTATCAGGTTTTCTTTGGCTCCCCTCCTTCCCACAGAACCCCCTTCCCCTTCCCCCCTGAGTTTTTATCGTACTTTTTTTATTAATACTTGCTTGCTTTTGATCGTTCCCTTGACAAGGAGCGATTCTTGAAATCAATCGAGATTATTCCCTATCTTTTTTTTCCTCCTCCCCCCCTTTGTTTTTTTTGGGCATAGTTTCTCCCTCCTCTCTCTTTCCCTTCCTCCCCTGCTGCAGGTTTGTACGATCCTTCTTCAACCCGACCCCTATGGCAAGCGCGTATAAAGATTCCAGACAAAACCTGCCATTCTGGTTTTCCTCTTTTGCTTTGCCGTCGCTTCCCCCCTTTCCAACCCTCTTTTGCGTCGTTCTTCAGCAAGGGCATCCTCTGGGTCCTTGGATGACGCCCTCCGTAGCCCTTCGGCAGGCGTCGTACAAGCACCATGTAAGGGCCACGGCAATTTCCCCCACCCTCTTCCCACCCAAACTCTCTTCTTTTTTTCCTTTTCTCGTTATTCCCTTTTTTCCTTTGGTAAGTTTTGCTGGCCCGCCATTTTCCCTTTCCCGGACTCTCTTTGACGGTCTTCCCCCCCTTCTTCCCCGTGTAGGAGTAGGTTGCCGTTGCAACGCCGTTTCTTCAGATTTGGACACCTTTGTCTTCTCTCCTTCTCTTTCTCATGACAGGGGGCGGAGATGTTCTCCCTATGTTTTTTAGTTCTTACAAAGCTTTTTCCCCCTGTTTCCTCGGGCCCTCCGGGGTGTAAACTTTTCTCCCCCCCTTCCCCTCCCCCCTCCCGGGTTTCGAATTAAAATTCCCCCCTTCCCCCTTTTAACGCGACCTTCAAAAAAAGTTCGTGTGTGGCTTCGAAGATTTTCTCCCACCAATGACCCCCCCCCTTTCTCTTTTTCTGCGCCCTTCTTGCCCTCCCGCCCCCGCCTCTCCTTCGCATTCTGCAATTCTCCCTGGCTTCCGCTGCCGGCGACCCCCTAACAGTTGCAATGCATTTTAGCCGTCCCCCCCACGTTTCGACCCCCCTTCTCCTCCCCCCATCTTGCGTCGAAACCACCTTTTGGTAAAAGTTTTTTTGTGCGCCACACCCAAGCACTTAACTCTCCTTCCTTCCAGCTTGGCACACTCCTTTGCTCCCCGTCAATTGTCCAGGTACGCGCCGATAGTTTGGTACGCGTTCTCTTTCCTTTGCCTACGAGGAGTCCTTTCCCGCGACAGAACCCTCTTTTAATTCCCTCAACTTCCCCCTCTCCTACATCTCTCTCTTCCATCGTTTTGAGAGTCGATTAGGCATATTGAGGTCCTTGAACATTTTCCTTGGCTCCTTGGTGATCTCCTTTACCCCTCCTCCAGCTGCCCATGAATAGTTTAAGCCCCTTCCCCGGTAGCTAGAAAAGGCCAGCGTAATGGACCTTTGTCCCTATGAGGAACGTTCTCCCATTTCTTTTCTTTGTGGCCCGGTTTTTGACAGGAAAAAAAAACTTGTCCCAACGTTTTTTACCTTCCTGCTCTTTACCCCTCTATTGCGGCGAGGTTTTACCCCTTCACCGTGGGTTTTCCCGTGGGAAGTTAAAGTTTTTTCTTGGTCCCCCTCTTCCTTCTTCGCAGTTTTTTTCCCCCCTTTCTTCCTCCTTCTTTCTTAGCAATCTCTCCTTCTTTTGGTTTCGAATAACCCGAAGAGACTCCTTGTGTTTTTGTTCCCTTCCCCTGCTCCCCTCTTTTTCTTCTTCACTTTTTCCCCTTTTCCTGGTCGGGCGTCCCCTTTTTCTCAAACCATTGCTTTGGAGGTGGTCGATCCCCCTGTTCACCTCGCCTTCCCATCTTCGCTTTTTTCCCCCCCCCTTTTCGGCTTCTCGACCCACCTTCTGCTTCCCACGCAAGCAAACCTTTTAATGCGAACTTCCTCACGCGCGGCATAATACGCCTTCATCTGCCGTTCAAACTTCTTTGTCCCCTCCTCCTCTTTCTCCGTTAAAGCCCTTTTCTTCTAAAACGAGATGTTCTCTTCCAAAGGGCTCTTGCCCCCTTCTCGCGTCAGTCAGTGACGGTGCCCTTTTCCTCAGATAACCCCCTCCCTCGTCCGGGGGCCCCCCTTTTTTGTGCTTTTTTTATTTACTTTCCTTCTCCCCCTGCTGTCCTTTTTTCTCTATCTTCACGACATTCCTGGTTCTCCCCCCCGCGCGCCTTTTTTCCGTTTTCGGGTGGACAGCTCCGTCCGCCAAGAGGAAAACAGCTTGGGCAAGCGTTTTCATTCTCCTCGCTCCATCGGCTTTTTCCTTCTTTCATTTTCTTCTCCTGTCTCAGCTTGACAAGCATTACTCACTTTTTTGTTGTGAGAGAGTTTCTGACCCTGAAGATCGATCTAGTCTTTATACGCGCCGCTTGTGCCTCTCCCGATGCCCGCCCCTCCTTCCATCTCTCTCCCTTTGCAGGAATTTGTTCTTCCCCCCCCCCCCCTCCTTTCCATTGTGTTTCCTCTTTTTTTTGTCCGCTCCTCCCAGTTCCCTCGGAAATTTTGCCCTCTCTGTCATCAAGTCATTTCCTGCTTTTTGATTCTCCCTCCTTTTCTCCCAAGCCCATTGCCTCCTGTCATGGAAACGTTTCTCAAGTTTTGCCCTTGGTTTTTTTTCCCGTCCAAAACTTATTCCTTTTCATGAGTAGTTGAACCCCCCCCCTTTTCTCAGAGTTCATACCTTTTTTCCCTTTTTGCTTCCCGTGTCCTTTCCTCCTAGGTGCAGTCTTCTTGACGTTATTTGAGAAAGCGTTTCGTTTTTGCACTTACCAGTGTTTAACTGCAGTGAAAAGAGTCGTATGCCTCTAGGTATTCCCGTCTTTCTTGACCCCCGTTCTCTCTCCCCTAAGATGTTTTCTGCTGTTCTTCTCCGACAACAGACGTTTCCCAGCCGTTACCTGGACCTGAACTTTCGAGGTGACCATTTTGAGCCTACTGCCCAAATCCGCCAGAAATTTTGCGCCCCGAAGCCCTGACCCCCCCCTCCCCTCTTCACCCGCCTTCCTTCTGCAACTTTCGTTCCCGAGGTCCCCCTAGTCACACAAGGTCGTATGAGGAGTTTGGCTTTTTCACCCCACCTTCTACTTCCTTTTCGTTTATCCCCCCACCCTCTCTTCCTAGAGAAGATTAGGATCACCCCATCCCGTTTGAAATTTTCCAATAGTAGAAGGAAACCTTTTTACTCCCCACCCCCCTTTTTCCTCTTCCCCATTTCTCTTATCCTCTTTCTTCCTCCCCCTTCCAAAGTGTTTCTCGTCCCCATCCCCCTCCACCCGCCCCCGTCTTTTCTAAGCTGTTTTGCCACCATGCCTTTTCCCTTTCCTTTGGAAGTTTCCTCTTCGAGTCTGCCGCGTCAGAGCAGCGCGATCGGTCAGTCAGCCATTTACATTTATTAATTTCTTTCCCTCCATATTGACCCCCCTTTCTCTCTACTTTCTCTCTTGTTTTTTGTCTCTTCTATTTATTGTTAAATACGATTTTTTCGAATCCTTCCTCCCTTTTTTGCCCCGCTGACCGATATCGCGGAATTCAACATCGGTTTAGGCAGGCCTTTCACCTCGGTTTTTCCCCCTTTTCTGTAATGCTTCCTTCTCATAGGCTTCAGTCCAGGAAATGCTTCTACTTCTCGTTGGTGCGTGTTTTCCGGACTTTTTCCTTTGCCCCCCCCTTTTCCAACAGGTGTCGGCCTTCCCCCCTTTTTAGAAGAGATATCATGGTTCGTTTCTCTTCGGCACCGTGGGTGCTTCCTATTTTTAGGTCCTTTTTTGTCGCGGTTGCATTTCCAGTTTTACCTTTTCCCCCCTTCCCTCCCCCTTTTGGATCGCTCAACGATCTCTCCCGGTGGTTTCTACGCCGAGAGTCCGCCCCCCTTACCTCCCTGGTTTTTTTCTTTTTTCCCTTTTCCTCTTCCTAACTTTTTTTTAAGTAAATCGCCTCCTCTAGCGGTTCTTTTTATTTCGGATCGGTTTAGAAAACCACTTGCTCTCCCTTGGAGTCCCTTCCCCTCTCTTCCCATCTTAACGTCGGTGTTTTTGCGTCGAGCACACCCTCCCTAACATCTTCGGATCTCCGGTATGAATCCCTAATTTACCCATCCTTACCCCTCCCCCTACTAGCTTTTTCCCCCTATTTCAACTTTCCCCGTACCGGCTTCTCCGAACTGATTTTTGAATGAACGTCATCACCATAGATGTGTCTATTTTTCCCGGCGTTTTTTTCTTTCACAGTAAGACCCTCCTTCATAAGCTAACATCTGTTCCTCGTCGGTTCTTTTTCCGGTGGTTGATTGAATTGTTCCTGCTTTTCCTTTCCTCCCGGATATGTGGTCTGCGTAATCTCTACTGCCTCTTTTCGGCTCCCAGAGCGACACTCTTTCCTTTTGCTGGTGGCCCTCCCCAAGCCTGTTACCCCCCCCTATGGGAAGAGAGTTTTTTTTAGTCGGCTTTATACGACCCTTTGCCATCCTTTGTTTTTGATCGGCAAGTGCAACTTCCGTCCCTCGCCCCCCCTTTCCCCTGCAAGAGATTCATTCCCCCTTTCCTCTTCCACTTTTCCCTCCTCCCTTGTTTAGTTTCTCTCATCATTCAGATCTATTCCCATTCCTCTACGCAGTTTCTGCCCGCTCAGAGCAAGTTTTGGTACCTATCCAAGGAAGAATTTTATAAAAAACTCCTTTGCCATCGGGTTTTTCTTTGTCTTTTGCCCGCGCTTCCCCCCCTCTTCCCCCCCTCTTCCAGAGTTCGTGGTCCATTGACACGCGCAGGTCCCTTCTCCTCTTCCGAGCCAAGTCCATTTTTCCTTCCAGTGGAACCTTTTTCCCCCTGGCCCCCCCCCTTTCCCCACAAAACCCTTCCCTCTTCCTTTCCCTTTTTTCGTCTTACCGTTATCTAGTTAACGTTCCCCTTTTTTTTCCTTCTGTGCCTCCGTCTCTCCCCTTTCTGGCGACGTGTTTGACATTCCTTGAACGTGTTTTTAAAGCCTGTCGGAGTCCTGTTGCCCCTCTGTTTCCTCCAGTTGACCCTTTCTTATGTCCCCTCTCTTTCTTTTCTTCCAATGACCCCGCCGGTGTTGCTTTCTATTTGCCCAGCTTTTGAGGGCTTATGACACGCAACCTTTCCCCCGTTCTTCCTCTGGCCCCCAGGGCACTCTTGGGTTGTGAAAAGGTCTCCCATTCTCCCCCTTTGAGCCCCCCTTCTGCCCGCCCAATCCCCCTTCTTTTCGTTTGACCCGTTTAACACCTTCTTGATCTCTCTTTCTACCAACAAGACCCCCAAAGTCTTTATCTGGTGCTGTCTTCTTTTTCCTACCCCACTCCCTCTTTTTCCCGTCTCCACGCAGTCTTCCATGTAAGTCTCCCGATGCCTTCGACCCAACCTCCCCCCTTTGAAACTGCCATAGTAGCCTACCGTTTCCCCTCAACCCCCCAACCGTTCGCCTCCCCCCTTGTAGTTCTTCCTCCTGCTTCTGGACCGAAACAGTTTTTGTTTCCCCCTTGTTTTTGTCCGAGTCACCAGAACTCCACCCGCCCCTCAGATTTTACTCGGTTCAAGCCGGTTCCCCTGCCGTGGGCCTGAGCCTTGGCAGGAATCACCCCACCCCCCCCCCCCCCCCACACCAGAAGCCTCTGTTTCTGCCTCTCCCGTCATTTTTTTTCTCCGCGAGATCCCCTTTATGAGCCAGCCCCCCCCCCTTCTTTATTTTAAATTCCAATAAAGAGTTTCACCCGATCCCCCTCTCCTTTCTTTTCCTCCCTAATCCGTTTTTTTTGTTTCTATCCCCTCTCTATTTAATCCTCTTTTCCTCCTGACAGAACTTTGCTTTCTGACCTATCTAGAGGCCTCAGGATCCATAGGTATGAAGACCTCGCCTTCCCTCTCTCCCCCTCTACTGCGCCCTCCTTTTTGCCCCGGCTGGAACGGCTCTACCTCTGTGGTGGTTTTTGGTACTCTGGAAAGCGTCCAAAAAAGGGTCCCCCAACCCCGTGTGGCTTTTCCCTCCCGCCTACTCCTCGCGTTGCCTCGGTTTCCCCCGGCACCGTGGGTGACGGCTATCCGGTCAGTTTAAACTTTTTTTTTCGAGGATTCTCCTCCGGCCCCAATTCTTCCTCTTTTTTTCGCTACCTTGCCTCTCGTCCCTTTACAAGGCCACGACTTCACGCCTTCCGCGCTTTTTTTTTCGCCTTTTATACCCTCGTAGATCCGACGTATAGTAAAAGGATGTCCTTTACCTTTGTCTCCTTGGGAGTAGGTTTTTTCCCCACCTTTTTTTCTTTTTCTGGGCGTGCCCCCTGTCACTAGGACTTCTTTCCCACAGTCCACGGCTGGTTTCCTTGTGAGCTTTAGCACCTCCTTCAAAATATCCCTCGCAGCACCTGCTGCCTTTCAGTGTCAAGAAGTACCCTCGGCTTTCCCCGGTCAATTTTTGCCACCCTTCCTTTTTTTTGCCCCCCGGCCTTTAACGGCTATAAGCAACTTTGCAGTTCCCCGTCCTCACCTCGTTGTCATCGCTTCCACTTTTTCTTTCGTCGCTAGTACTGAACTCTCCCTACCCTCTAAGCTCCCCAGCCACTCCTCTTTTGGCTTTGTGAACTCGTGGTCTTGACCTTGTCACTTCCCTTTGTTACTTGCCCTCCCGCGCGGTCCCTTTTTCCTTTTCTCGTCTTGCGTTCATTCCCCCCTTTTTCAACAGCGCGCACCCCTGTTGAAGTGTCCCCCTCGCGGACCCCCCCCCTCCCTTTCTTCACAAGATGGCAGTTTTTTTCTTTTTGATAGTAGGATGATCTCCCCATTGCCCCTCCTTTTCTATGGATAGGCCAGTTCCCTTTTTTTTCCTCGTTCCTGTGGCCTAATCTCTCTTCTTATCAATCATCTTCTTTTCTAATAGGGTTTCGCTCCTCTCATGCAGCTCGATCCGGCCCTTGCCGAGCCGGTTCCATTTTAAATAGGAAAGAAGATTCCCCATCTCTCTGAACCGTCCTTCCTCCCCCTCCCCTCTCCCAAGCGGTTTTCTCTCCTTTTTCGGAAAACCGCATCCCAAAGTGGAGATCTTGAGCCAGTCCCCCTTGCCTGAGCCCCGGGATCGGGATTCTCCCGCAAAGAAAGCTTCCAGTTTTTCCCGAAACACCTTCCTGTCCCCTTAACAGCCCACACCCTTCTTTTACACCAAACGCCACGTACGATGCCGGGTTTGTAGTCTTCTTCACCTGCTCCCAGAGTCAGTACTTCGCTCCCTTTTTGAGTCAAGTGTAATTCTCAAGAGATGGTCTGACGGTCTTTCAACCCCTTTTCCGAAAGTTTTTTTTCCCTCCGTTTGGGCTTTGGTCCCCTCCTTTTTTCCCACGCTTTACCTGTAGTAGTAGGTTCCCTCGGGATGAGGTCTAATGCCACCCCCCGCAGGGGGTTGCCTGCTTTTTCTTTTTAGGTGTTCTCGACGCCTCACCGAATCCCCGAGCTCTGAAACCCGCCCTTGTCACAGGTTCTTTTTCAACGACAGCAGCACCTTGAGAAAAGAAGACCCTCCCCCCATCCCCCCCCCCCCAGTAACACTCTTTTTCTCCCCACAAACTTTCTTGAACTGAGGCTATCTAACACCATCTGCCCTAGATTGGTGAGGTGAGATACTCGTCTTATCAACCCCTACCCTTCCCGTTTGAGCTAGTCCCTCCTCTTGCTGCTCCTCTCCCCCGTGGAGAAAACCGAGAACAGTTGTGACCTCCCAAATCTTCTCCTTCACCACCCTTTTTCGAACCAACAAGTCACAAAGCTGAAGAGTTTTCTTTCCTCCCCCCCCCTTTGTTGTGTCACTTGTTTCTGTCAACGATACCTCACCTAACCACCGCGTATCCTCAGGTGTCCAATCCGGGCTCAGTCTAATTGGCATGGAATGAGAATCCCCCATTTCCCTTCTCCGAGGTCCGGCCTTTTTTCTGCCCGCGAGTTAGGGTCGATCCAGCCACAATTTTTTTCCCAATACCCCCCTCTCCCGCTCCTACATATCTCATTTTCCTCTCTCCTTTTTTTCTCGAGTCCTTCTATCTTTTTTAGACTTCTTCCCACATATTTAGGTCATTCATCCTTGTGTCCTCTTTACTCTGCGGCCTCACTGGATCGGAATCCTGGCGGCCTCCCCCTGCTGCGCTGTCCCCCGTCCCCCCGGATAATGGGCGCAGTCATGGTTTTTTCCCTTCTCTTTAAGGCTTTTTTCTTTCCCCCCCGTTGTTGCGTGTGGGGTAGGCAGAGTCCCCCCCATTTTACCACCTTTTTTCGTGGAACAGGATAAGGACTGGTCTTTGACCGTTTTTGGTTCGTCCTTTTTTCCCCCCTTTGCCTTTTCAAAACTGTTCTTGGTCCCTCCTGACTATTAGAAGACTGACCTTCCGAGAAGCGTTCTCAGCACCGAGATAGTGGTGGTTCTACTTCGAGAAGATCAGCACCTCCGACGGGTGTTCGCTTGTACCTTTATTCCCTCTTTACCGTTTTTTCCTACGTCAACTTCTTAAGCGGTTCGGGACGTGCTTTATAAAAACCTTTTCCTCGGCCCTTCTGATGCCCTCGCCTTCGTCCTTCTTTGCTGGTTAGTCCGGTTTCGGCGTAGAGTGATTCACTTCCCTCAGGTCCCTCTCAGCCCCCGGCTGTTTGTTCAGTAAACCTTCGGAGGCTTCACTCTGTTCCCTCTGGTCCCGTCGTTTTTTCCACCGTCCTCACGGAAAGGCTTTCCCAAGTTTAAACCAACCTGTTTCATCACCCTTCCGCCACCCAGTCAGCTTCCCCTTGGCCCGGTCTCATCCTAGTAATGACCTCTGCTCCCGTTCAGAAATAAAAGACCGGTTCCCTTCCCTTTTTTTTTCATAGGTGGGTGCCGGACTTCCCTGGACTTGTCTTCCGGAGTTTCTTGGGATGAGCGTTCCCTCCCCGTTTCCCTGGATGCTCCAGCTTCGACATGGAAGATTTTGCGGTTTTTGAGAAACGCCCCGTTTGGTTTTTTTTTTTTTTCCTTCCCCAGCCTCTCTTTTTTGATCTTCGGCTTTCTTCTCCCTCAAATCGGCCTTGATCGTCTTCCCTGGAAACTTCTTAGAGCTCTGGTCCGACGCTATCAATCCTTCTTTCCCCGTTTTTTTTACCGCTCTCGCTCCTGGTATCTCTATTTCTGTCAGGCAGATCGCGCATTCCCCCTTTGGCAGATCCAGAGCAATCCGTTTGGCAGCGCGTCTGAACTCCTCCCAAAACGTTCCCATCTTTTCTCGTTGGGGTGCGCGGCACCGCGACGCGGCCATAGTTTTCGTTTTTCGCCTAAGGGCAAATATCCAGGGACGTCTTGGGGTTTGATACCGAAATGCCGCCGTTCGTTTAGAGCTACACACGTCATTGCAACGTACCAGCAACCCCTCTTCCCCCAACCCCGGACTTGACTTTCTTTTGAGCTTACCAAGTCAAGAGGTCCGGTACATTTTTTCCTCTCCTCTTTTTTCCCGCCTCAATTTGCTTATTTTCTGCTTTGCGGGCTTGAACGTGTTTTCGACTGTAGTTGTTGCGGTTTCCACTTTTTCCGGCCTTCCCTGTGAAAAGGTACGTGTGGCCGCGCGGTATTCTTCTCACCCAGACGTTTTGTCGGCCGAAGATTATTGCTTTCTCTCCTGCACAGACGCCAGCCGTTACATAAGCAAGGCATCTTTTTAAACTGGTCGCGCCACCTCCCTCCCCCATGTTTCACCGACGTCCGAATTCCGTCCGCTTTTTAACCGCCTTGTCCGTTAGTAAACACGTCCTGGAGCGACGAGGTAGCCACCTCGGAACCACAGCGGGCGTTAGATGGTTTTTTCTTTTGCTCTCGTGGCCTTGACACCCCTCTCTCGGTGGCGCGAGCCGGGCCATCCTGTCACCGTCGCCCTCTAGCCGGGACACCCGCAAACCCATTGAACTGGCCACGTCCCCCCGCAACCTCCGCCATGTCTTTCTGCGGCTGATGGCCATCCCAACGGGTTGGTTCAATTTTTTCAGCGTAAACTCTTCCACACCGAACCACGTCAGATTAGACGCCAGCCGTTCCACCATTCGCTGAGACTTTGGGACTCGCCGCGAGGTCGCGACGAGCTCTTTGGGCCTTCCGCGTCTCTCCTTGTCATTTACATTTTCACACCAATTCCGTTTTCTTCCCTTCCCAAGCACGTCGAACCCCCCTCCCTCATCTCCGTTGTTTGAGAGCGCGTATCTCCTTCAATATTGAGGAATGAAATTTTCCTGAAAATTGGTTGCTCTTTTGACGATCTAGCGCCCGGCCGCCCCGCCGCCTAGCGGCTCCACTTGCCCTTCTTCGCCGGCCTTGTTGGACCGAGATGGACGGCTTCCCCCCCTAGGTGTGTGGGTGCCTGGGTACTCTTACACCCCCCAAACACGTTTGACCAAACCCGTCGCGTGGCCCCCTCGAAGGGGTCCTTCGGACTTCTTTTCCGTCCCGGGGTCGGTAAGATTCATTTCAAATGTTTGGTTCGCCTTCATTTCGCCATGACAATTCGGCAGCTTTTGGCTCGCTTCACCCTCGTCTGGTGCTGGTTAAGGACAATGAGAATATACTCCCCAGACGCCGCTTTTTGTGTCGCTTTTTCCCTTTTATTCAAGCGGTTAGATCCGAATGGTCGGTGCGTCGTTCTCAAACTTGATGTGGCGTTGCGCGCCGGTTCACTTTCATCGGAAGGAGGTTCGTGGTCTGCGTCGAGAACCCTTCCACATATCGCACGTCCCTCCCCCGGTTGGTTCATTTTTTTTTTTCCAAGACCGAAACTGGCTACTACGACCGCAGCTGCCGGAACCCCGTCCTGTTGCCCCTTTCCCCCTCCCGCCGTCTTTATCGACCTCAAGCCCCTGGTTGCAGGACCTTCCTTGCACTCGCTGGTCTTTGACTGTTTCTTGCGGCGGTTCCCTGAAGTGACCTTCTTTCAACTGTTCCATAAGTTTCAAAAGCCCGGGCATCGTCCGGGTTTTTTTGCATCGGTGTGTTGCTGGATGTGCCTGACTTGTTCCCTGACGAACGCTGGCTTGCTTTCTGGGCGTCATCCGCTCCCTTCTCTTGATTGGGTTCCAAGAGCTCACTCTTGCGCTGTGCGCGGTGGCCGAGATCCCGACAAAGAGGAACAACTTTTTCGCTTTATTCCGCTTTTCCATCTTTCTTCACCCGGGCAGGAGCGGATCGCTGCCGAAATCGAGCTCATGACC
>Ga0179593_1494673_pt1 | contig 11822 bp, 8 predicted proteins | sample CZODoug2_1_08_16_FD_185931 | JGI IMG/M metagenome (GOLD analysis project Ga0179593, IMG submission 185931) | Vadose zone soil fungal communities from Angelo Coast Range Reserve, California, USA - CZODoug2_1_08_16fungal (PacBio error correction) | ecosystem: Environmental > Terrestrial > Soil >... | reverse complement strand
CCGATAATGGATGGATAGTCCATTCCAGAAGGAACCTCCCTACCGACTCGAGCTCACTCACTGCGGCCCATCCCTTTTTTCCCCCTACCCCTTCTTGTCCCCTTTTCCCTGATTTATCTATCCTCACTTTTCATTTCGCGTCCCTGGGTGTTGGTCGAGGTCGATCTCGTGTGTCGAAATCTATGAAGGGCGAAGGATTGCCCGACCCCCGATTTTCAATTTGGTGGATTCCCCCTCCAGAGGTCCTAATCATTTCGTTTAGCACACTCCCGATTCCATTTTTCCCCATTCTTGCTAAAAGTATTAGTTTACGTCCCTGCGGGAGTGTTCGTCACCAACCCACAAAACTCGCCCGGCCGTCCCCAACCCACTCGACCTTCTCCCTCTTTCTTTCTCTTTTCAGCTTCCGTGCTCGGTTTTTTTTTCGCACAGAAGCCAACCCATTTCGCCAGAATTTCTATTCACCTGCGGCGCTCGGGCCTCTCTATGCCCCCTTTTTTTTTGTTCTGCGGTTGTTTTTGCCTCGTCCTGGGTGCCCAACCTTTAAACCGCTACCGTTCTGAAGGAAATGTAAGACATTTTCCATTACCATCGTCCCCCTCTCTTGCAGGGCAAGTACTTTCCTCTCCCTTTTTCCCCCAAGGTCCAGCCAAGGTGCCATACCGCATGATGTTTTTTCTTTTTTGAGTACCGTGGCCACGCAGGTTTTGACAGAAAAAGCCCGTCATTCCCCCGTTCCATAGCGGGAGGGGTGCTATTTACCATCTTTTTCCGTCCCCTCCCGCCCCTTCTCTGATGCTGAGCGCCGTGCTGCTTCTGAAATCCCCCCTCCAAATTTGTAGTAAGTTTCTCAAGTCCAGTCTCTTCTTTTACGGTTGCGCGGCCCCCAGTCCGCCGGGACCCGCTTTTCCCACCCGCTTTGACGTTTCGTAGATGATAAGTATTTCCCACTTTCCAAGCCATGACTAAAGGGGCAAGGATAAGTACGTGCGCCCTCCTTTTCCTGTTTTGCCGGCTCGCTGTCGAGGGCCCCCCTCCTTAATGAGAGTTTCTCGCTACAGTTTCCAAAGAAAATTAATTACCCCCCCCTCTCCTTCTTCGAATCGGCCTCTCCCCCCCCCCCAGCATCCTTCAGAGTGCCTCTTAAACCAACGATCTTGATCCTTTTTTTTTTTAAAAGCTATAAGAAACCTGATGATGAGGGATTTTTGAGTAGTCCCTCAGTCAGAAACGGTCCCCCTCCCGAGCTGGCTGAAAGAGGTGACCCGTTTACAATCCCTTTGCTATCCCCAGCGGGGATCTTAGGATTTTTCTTTGATGAGTTTCTTCGATTCAGGTGGATCTCCGGACAGTTTCTTCTACCCCTTCCCCTTTTCTTTCCTATTCCCCCCCACCCGCGAACGCAACCCCCTTGGCCTTTCCTCCTTGACGAGTCCTGGTTTTCTTTCAGTGCCACTCACTCAGGTCCCAGAAATGACAAAGCCCAACCCTCCCTCTTCCTAACCTTGATGGCGACCCGCAATCCCCCCGAACCAATTGGTCCACTTCTGCAACTTACATTAGCTTTCTATCTGGCAGCTCCGTCCATAAATGGAGTTTATCATACGCCTGGAACGAGGAAAGAGCTTCTGTGCCCGGGGCACATATTCTTTAAATTATTGACCTCAGTAAGACAGTAATGATTTTCTTTTCAAGTCCAGTCCCCCTCTCCTATGTTGGACATTCTGGCTTACGCTTTTCCTGTCTTCCACCTCCCCTCTCTTATGTAAGGGAGTTTCCTCCGCAGTTCTCTTCTCGATCCATCTCCTTCCACCCTTCCTTCACAGGCGGCGTCATGTGTGGGTCTGCGTCTCTTACGAGCCTTTACTCCTCCTCTTTTTTGTGTTTTCAGTTATCTCCTTCCAGCTGAACGTCCCTTTCTTTCGTGCGTCGGATTTGAGGTACTGGTTAGATAGAAGAGATCGTAGAGCACCTTTTTAGTTATTTACCTGTAGGCTGACAAAATCCTTTTACGACCTAATTGAGTTCCCCTTCTCCCCCCCTCCTCCTCTGAGGGGCGCGGACTCCGCCCTGCTTGGGGGTATATACTTTTTTTTTTTCCGTCCATTGACCCCCGTCGGCGGTCTCCTGATTTCTGCCCCCTTCTTCCCCCTGAGTCCGCCTTGAGTGCTCGCTTCCCTGAGGTCCTTTCCAATTTTCGTCTTTTGGTCGGTTAAATTTCGGTCTTCCCCGGTTTAGGGTCCCGCCTTTTTGTCTTTGTCACATGGATTTCGTTCTTGTTTACCTTTTCCCCACCTCCAATCGCGGCCGCCTTCTCAACAGTGTCTTTGTTGAAGTTATCATTTTCATGTGTCTCTTTACCATCCCCCCTCTTGTATCGGGAGATGTCGACCGTCTTTCGAACTACCGAACTTTTTCAAAAGCAGTTTCTTTTTAATCGCACGATTGATGCTCCCGACACATCTTTTTTCCCTCCTCTCCCGCTCGGTTGCTGGCCGTTTTTTTCCTTTGGTCCCCTAACCCCTCCTCCTCGATCTTGTGAGGTCTGATGTAACTACTCCTCTTCAGGTTTGACTCTTACCCTCTTCTTTAGAAGAGTTTTGATGTAGCGTAGGCCGAATTCTTCTTGCGTACGTTCAGCGTTTTTCCCCCTCTTTCCTTCTTTTTTTTGATCGGCGACGCGCAGTGAGAGTATGCCCCCCTTTCCACGAGAGCCTTTTACTTCATATCAGTTTTTCCCCACCTTCAGTGAATTATTTCTTTGATATCGCCCCCCCATAACGTCAGCGAGCTTGGATGACTTCGCTGATTTCTTTTTTTTCAATACCACTTATCGATCGGACTCGCCTTACACCCAGGTTTTCCAGGTGACCTTTCCCATCCCCTCGGAGACGATTCATAGTTATTAATTCTTTAGTATTGCCTGAAGGGTTGACGTTTGATGACTCTCATTGACTTACCTTCTTGGGTCTTCCACCGGTCTTCCTTCTTGGCCCACTTTCAGCAGGAGCTTTTTCTTTCCATGTTAACCTTTTTACCTGTGTTTTTGTCGTATGACTGCGCTCTTGTGAAGAGCTCCCCCTTTTTTTTTTACGGTCGTGAGCCTTTAGACCCGTTTTCCATGTGGAGTTTTACCCTCCCTCCCTTCAATCGGCCCTCACACCACTAGCAGTACTAAACATTTCATAGAAGTAACGCCTTTATTCTGCAGTCCGGGGCCTTCCCTTTTTCCTTTCCTGACAAGGGTTTCTTCTTATGTTTACGCTCCGGTCTCCTGCTACTCTATGATTAGGTGGTGGGAGTTGTGCCTTTTCTTTGTCGCTTTTGGTGGTTGTTTGCCTCCCCACTGACCCCTTCTGACTTGCCGTCCTCCTGTAGTGTAGCCCGCTTTTTCTAGTTTAATCACGTTCAATCTGAGTCCCTCCTTTAAGGAATACCCCCAATTCGGCTGCTTTTTCATGTCCCCCGTGGCTTTCTTTCTTTTTGCTCCCTTCTCTCATCGAAACCTCGACACCAGTTCACCTCGAAATATTCCGGCTGTCTAGAGATCAGAGGCAGGATGTTTCGGTTTAAACTCCTTCGCCTTTTTTTTTTGCGTTATATCTGTATTCTGCTTTTTCTTCCCTTCGAACATTTGCCAACCCGCAAATCTAGGCCGAATCCATTTCTGTTTTTTTTCATCTCCCTTCTTTGTTGTCTGAGAAGTATGTTTCTTCTGCCGAGCATTTCGTTGTTAAGACAATGTTATCATTCCCCTTTTCCTTTTATAAGTTTGTAAGACCCCCCCGGCTCGGCAGCTCGGTTTTTCTGGAAACACACATCCGTTTTTTTCCCCCTCGCGTATGATCCCTCCTGTTCTTCCCCTCTTATTTTTTTTGGTTCGGCGATTGGTCGAGACGTCTCAAATTTTTTCCGGAGAAGTTCTATGAACGCCTCTCAAGGTGTTCTCCCCCCCTTTCCCTAGGTCGTCCTCCAGTCTTTTATTGACCAACGCCTCCCCCCGAAATAGAGGTTCCTTTACATACATTCTGCTGGGCCAGTCCTATTCGTGGGGCGCCCAAAAACCCCCCCACCCCCACCCGCGCATGTCTCCCAACCCCACTCGAACACTCTATTCTTATCGTCTGTTGTTCCCGGCTCCGCTTCCTTCCCCCCCCCTGACATGCCCCCCCTTTCCGTCCCGAAATCATTATGAAGAATTGTTATTTATTCCCTCTTTGGTTTTTTACTTCGCTGTTTTTCCCTTCCCCGCGGGTCTAAACCAATACTTTAAACTCCGTTGTTTTTTCATCACAGCTACTGCAATAGTCAAAGTTTTTTCTTTTCGGCCCCCTTCTCAGGTCGCTCCTAGAGTTTTCAACACCCGTCTCTCACCCCTTTTTCTTTTGTCCTGCTGAGTCCCTTTGGTTCTTCCTCCATGTTTCCTACATCCTTCCCCTTTCATCCTCTTCTCATCGTCAAAACCTATGAAACTTCCTGGATCCGCAGGCCTCAGATCGAAGTCTTTTCCTCTTCGCCCCTCGACCTGTCCTTCCGATAAGCAGTCTATTGATGGTCTGTTTAGTGTTGATCTTTGCCCTACCTACCTTTTACTGTCTCATCTCTCTTACTTATCCCTTTCCTCAGATCAGACATTAAAGGTGGAAGGATTTCTTGATTGCAGGAGAAGGTTTCGAATCTCGATTGTCATCTTGCCAGTTTTCTTTCCCTTTCATTTGTTAGCTCCAGGCGTATACAAAACGTTTCTCCTTTCCCCACTTCTCACTTCCCCCTTCCCTCGACTTAGGTCATCGGGGGACACTCCCCCTCGAAATATTGCGTGTATGGTTTCGCCCCAGATCCGGTCTTGGTTACTTCCCTCTCAAGATCTCCCGCTTCCTTATGATTTTGCTTTTTCTGTCCAGAAAGGAAACCACAAGGAGAGGGATTTCAGGGAGTTTGTCAGTCACTGGGCTTGTGCTTCCGCCGAGCTTTCGGTGGCCTTCCCCCTTGCGCGGGGTGTTCTGGCTGAGGCGGTATAAGTTTCCCATGGAAGCCCCCTCTTCCCAGATTTTTAGACCAGACCGAAACTCTGTGTTTCTTTTAAGTGTTATTTTGACCCTTAACATCCCGTCAACCATGATCTTTTCCTCCTTTTTCCGCCGAGATGGGTCCTTTTATCTGGAGTCCTCAACTTGGGACTTTTTCAAGAATCTCCGGGGATGTTCTGGGAAATGAAAACGCCCTCTTTGTCCCCCCCACCTTTGGTGTTTCAGTTCAATTCCCCCTACCACGTTTCCATTCAATACAATTGGAAGAGCCTTTCCTTTCTGGAAGCCCGCGAGGCCAAAGTGGGCAGTGAGGCATAAGTGGGTGATACTTCTGCAGCCGTTTCCATCGCTCCTGTTATAAGGTGACTCTGAGTCGCTCCCCTCTTCTCCCTCGTTCCTCTGATGCGTAATCGAGTACCCTAAGGTCCCCCGTGGCCTTTTTTTGTTTCATGTCCCAGCAGGAGTTTACTAACCCTATTCCTGGGGTATCGCGGTTTTTGAACTGATAGTTTCTGCTTTCCCTCTTCTCCCCCACAAAGGACCCTCAAAAAATTTTAGTTGACTCACGGATTCTGGTCTTTCCTTTTATCCGTTGCTTTTTTTCCGGATTTACGTCCCTCCTTTGTGTTTCTATCAGAGTGGTCTTTCTTTCCTGTCGTCTTCGTTCCCCCCTTAGCACGTCCTTTCCTGTCCATCCTTTGACCCTTGGCTTTTTTGTTTTTTCTTTCGATGAGCGTCGATATCCGGAGTTCCCGGACATTGGGGCCCACTCTCCTTTGTACTCCCGACCCTCGTACATCTTTTTTTTGGAACCAGGTTTGAGGGGGGACTTTCCTGAATAATTATGATATTTTCTCCTTTCGATTCTCCTATGGCCTGTGTCCCGCGAGTTTCGTTCGCCTTTTCTTAGCCTAACTGCAGTATGACTGAGGTGCTCCCTTTGATTCGGTCCTCCCTTTCATGACCTCCATAAGGTTGGGCGTGTTAACAACACAACCCTCCCACACCCCAACCCCACCCCACCCACCCCCTACACGACACTTGTTTTTGTGCGTGTTACTGATTGCTGGTAGCCCTCCCATGTGTATGGGAACGTGCTGGGGGGGGATTTCATTACTAGTGGTAATAATGGATCCTCTAATCCCCCCATCGAGGCAGCGTTCAAAGTCTAATTGTTGAGTTCGCTAAGGGCTCTGCCCCTCCCCCCCCTCTTTTTTGAGTCATAGAGCTCGAACTCTGTCTTTCGTTTTTTCCGTTAACTTTCTAGCCTAACCTGTCCTCCCTTCCCTAAGTTCACAGTTGGGAGCCGACTGCGGGAGGGTCTCCTCCGTTGTGAGCGAATATCCTTACGTTGTCTACCAAGAATTTTTCTTTCCCTTGTGCTGAATGTCGGTGCCCTAAACGTAATGCTCCTTTCCGTTCTGTAGTGCGTACGTTGAGCGGCTATACATAGTCGCGGCGTGTTTTTGGGTTGTTGTTTCCCCTTTAACCTATTCGCGGTTGTCTTTTTTCTCCTTTTGGTTTTGCCGAATTCGATAGCGCGAGTGTGTCTGTCCTGAGTCATGTTCCCCTTTTAGCTCGCCCCGGCTCCGGAGACTTTTTCATTCGCTTGTACCCTCGGCCTCCGTTCTTTCCCCTTCTCCAGTTTCCCTTCGCTATTCCATGTCGGGCCCCCTTTTTACGGCAGTCTTACTGATAAGGATATCGTTGATGCTACTAAGAGATCGTATGCATTCCGCCTTTTGCCTCCCCCCCTCCTCCTGCCGATCGGGACTTCGCCTTCCTACTTTTTCTCTTTTCTCAAGCCATTTCACTTTCCTTCGCTCTACCCCTGCCGAGCGCGAGTTCTCCCTGTTAGGAAGAACTGAATGCATCCTCTTCCTTTTAATTCTTCACTGCGGGTCTTAACTGATTACATTCCTTCTTCCCCGACTCAAGCAGGACGTCCGCATTCTGCCATTTACACCTGCTGTCTCTGATAATGAATGTGACCTGCCTTCCTTTTTTCTTTTTTTTCTGTAACGCTTCGTCTCCCCCCTTTTTTCTCCCTTCTCTTTAGTTTAAAAATTTTTATTTCTTCCTCTCGCACCTATTCAGTAACCCCTCTTAGTAAACACTCAACATTCATACCCAGTAAGATTAGGTGAAATTTTCTTTCGTACCCACCTTATGCGGACATTTTTTCTTTTTGTGGTTAAGTCCCCCCCCGGCACTTGCCCTCTTCTGATACTTCTCTCCTGTAGCTGGGTGTGGCAGGGTGATGGCGCGTTTTTTGTGGATTTCTTGTTCCCTACCCTCGGGTTTTCACCTTGAAAGATGACTCCGGCTTTTTCTCCTTATGTTTGTCCTGATGCTTATCCCACCCCCCCCATGATGGAGACTCGACTTTCCTGCTCCCCCCCCCATGGCTTGTCTTTCGCCTGGGAGATTGCTCGCTGTAGCTTAATAGCAACAGTAGTTTGGCGCCCGGCCCGGTCCATAGCGAAATCTCACCGTTGTCGTGATCGTAGTGTCTCCTGTCTTCTGACAATTGGGGGTTGCTGGTGTCTTGTTCTGTTTCTTAGAGTCTGCGCGGCTGGGTGTTAGATGTCTGCTCTTCGATGCTTCCAACCATTTCCTGACCCCCAGCCCGGGGTCGGCCCCCCTCAGTTCTTCTCGTAGTCGCCTCGTTGCGTTGTTGTTGTGAGCTCTGATTATTACTGTCTGGTCCCGGTCGTTTTCTCTATTTGACGGCAATCGACGACATCGAGCATCACGCACCCTTGTTTTTTGATTGGTCCCCCGAACGCCTTGGGATCACGCCGCGGATTCGGTATATTTAGAGTTAGGTGTTTTTTTGTGTAGAGGTTCTCTGTTTTCCTGATATCTCTTCCCCTTCCTTGAACCTTCTTTCCCTTCCCCTCCCCTCAGGGCCGCAATGTTGGGGTATTATTACCCTCGTGAATCCATATTTCGTGATGAATCCCGATACAGTCAAAATCCCTTTTAAAGAAATTACGTCCGAGTGCAAATGTTCCCCCCAGGCTTGTTGTTTCCCCCCCAACCCCCCCACCCCCAAAAAGGCCATGAATTACCGCACCCCCCCCCTTCGTAAACAGACGTGTTATTGATTCTCCGTGCTCCCTTAGAAGAGCCCCCAACCTTCGCTCCCAGCAAGACCCAGCCCATGTTTGTTTTTGTGCTTCACCCCGTTTCTTTGCCCGAATATGTTGAGGGTTGTGTGTTATTTCCCTTTGGTTCTTCTTTTTCCCTTACTGTGAGGTCCCACCCCTCCCCTTCCCTTTGCTACCGGGTATCCGGACGGGGTAGGGGGTAATTCTTTCCAGCCACTCCTCTCCCCCAGATATGTTGGTGTCTAGACCGCTAAAGCATTTTACCCCCCCCCCGTTATATTACCCTTCTCTCTGTCCTCTTTTTCGTAGTCAAGTGGCCACAGTAAGCAGGTGAAGCCCCCTCCATGTCCCCTTTCCACATGGTAGCAGCGGATCCGAACGCTGTCCTTAACTAGGTACCCCAGCCCTCTCCTGCGACAGTTCTCCTAGGATTCTTTCCCCTTGTCCCTTTGTCAACGTTCGTGACTGCCTAGATTCCTTAGCGCCTTGGTATAGGTTGTTCCGGCCCCTTGAACCTGCCCTGAATATAACTCCCTCCCAGTCTATTGGATTATCATTATCATACATTCTTACAGTTGTTCTTTGATTCTAAAGGAATCCTTCTTCGAAGGATAGATTTTTCGAGTTCAATTCCTTAGCTGCGATTTACCTCCTTAGTCCCAATCACTTTACTTCCCCGCGGCTGTTTTTGTGTGTCCGTGGCGCGGGGTGAGGAGTGCAAGTGGTGCATCGAATTAGTTCCTTCTACACCCCTCTCAATCGACTACTTTCCTTGAAACAACCCGATCTGAGGTGGAGTTTTAAGATAAAAGATCTTTCCCCCTTTATTTTTTTCCCTTTGATTTGTCCAACTTAACCTTGCATACCCAACGGTCCTCACCCATTCCGGGTGAGGAAGCTTCTGTGTTTTTCTCTTTCCTTTTTGGAGAGAAACTATTGTAAGCTTAACCCATTCAGGGGAAACACCCGACCCCACCCCCCCTTGGTTTGGGTTGGTGCTGAGGAGGCTCGTTTCGAAGAGTCGCACATCTAATGACCTGGTTCCTCGACAGGTATCCTACCCCCTCGTTTGGGGCTTTGTCATAGAGCCCAGAGTGGTCGCCGGGGGAATGTCCTCTTTGACTCCCCTTCATTCCCGCAGTCTCTTTTTTCTTTTTCCCCATTAATACCACGATCCGGAAAGCATTGTACCCAGCACACACCCCACTCCTTGCCCTCCTTCGGGAGGACCGACGAGAGGGGATTTCGGTTTGGAAATGAAGAGTAAAACCTCCCTGCTTCTTTTTTTTTTTCATGGTCCTCTCCCTTCCCCAGTGTTTTCTACCTTTCATCCTTCCTAGTAGGCTACGTGCGAGTCCCTTCTCTCCCGTGCGGCACGGTAATATTCCCTGAGCGTCCTTTTTTCCATCATGCGTACTTCCGCGCCCCCAGTAACCAGAGGGATGTTGCTCTTTGGTTTTGTATTCCTTTAGGACCCTGCTTTTCAGCCCGTGCCTTCTATGGGACAGGTCGGTTGTTCGTTTCTGGCTTCCGGTGCAGGGGCCGGAGATCCCTACAAGTACGCACTCAGTTAAAGTTCACTGTGCATAGTGCCTTCCCTAGTGGTGACCGGCGCGGCCGCCGGCGTATTTTTCATACGATATCTTTTAATAGTTCTTCCTGGGTTGTTTTTTCTCTTTGATGACTGTCTATGTGTCCGCGTTTTCGCCCGTTTCCCCCCCTCTTCTTCCCGCCGTCAACGGAAAATGAGGTAGCTGGGGAGTATCCTGGCCGAAGTTCTCTCTTCTACTCGAGGGGGTGGGCTGGCTGCCAAATCCTTTTAATAAAGTTTTCCCCTTGAGTACAGTCTTCAAACCTTTCGTTCTGTGTCGCAGCCGCTTAAGCATTCGTGTTTTTTCATTTTTTGTTTTCCTTCTGGTTCTATCTCATATGTCAGTTGCCCACGAGAGGTTCGACGGAGATATAGACCCTTAGTCTGTAGTCCTAGTGGAAGCAGAGTAGACGCTTCTCTGTGCCCACAATTTTCTTACGTGAACCAGTTGTTTGTTTCTTTCCCCATTGAGGTCGACCCCTGGGGGGCCGCTTTTTGTTCTTTGTCCTTCTCCTTTTGAGGTTTTTGTGTAAAAGATAAGCCCATTCGCGGACACCTTTTACCTTCTTAGACTGTTTTCTGTGTCCTTAGGTCTTTCTTTCAAGTGCCCCCCATTCTGTTTTGGATGAATATTAGTCTCAAAATCTTTCTATGTGGACGACATTCATTAGCCCCCCCACCCCCTCCATTCCAGTGACCAGCCGGCGTACGGCCAAGAATGGGGATAGCCTAACCTTGAATTTGATAACACTCTTTCCTCTTTACCCCTTCGTGGGGTTCCCCCCCCTTTCTTTTCCTTGAGAGTGCCCTACACCGGCATCACCCCTCGTTTGGGAGCTGGGATTTTTGCTTTGCTCACCACTGAGCCAGGGTGTTTTCCATATGATCCGTCAGGCGGTCTTTTCTTTATGTCTCATTTCGATTTGCGTTGATCTCTGGTCCCCTTCTCCTTTCTTTTTAAGACATGGAGCGGCCGAGCTCCCGGAATGATGGAATGTCTCTTCCCCCTTCCTTCCCCGCGGACCAGTCTTTCTTCGCGTCTGATCGCTACCCATCATTGTTTTACTTATTCTCTCGTCTCAATACGCAGTCCCTTCCTTTTTCCAGTCACTGCTTTCTGGGTGCCTCCGCTACCGGAAATCGCGATAGGGACTTCGCCTCCCTTCCCCTTTGTTTTCCTAGGGAGTCAGCTAGGACACGGGTCTTACACGAACGAGAGCGTTTCCCACCATCTTTTTAACTGTTTCAGGAGAACTCATGATCCCCCCCTTTCTCTACTGCCTTGAAGGTCCCTGGTTGTGTTCCCTGCTTTACCATGACTTCCCTGCCCCCCCGAATTCGCTTCTTTAATTACGTACCTTTTACCTTTTTTCGAGATTTTTGATTCTTTCCATCTTCTTGACGATGTGCGTTTCTACTTGTTAACTGTAGTATACTTAGCCGTGTGTTTAAATATGGGGTTTCTACTTTCGAGAGAGAAGAACCACGTCTCCCCCTTTCAAACCCATAAACCTTTTTCTATGACTTCCCCCGATTAGTTCCTTTTCCCCCTTTCTCCAAAATTTCTGGCGGTGTCAGTTATTATGGGTACATCATTCTTCGGAGTGCTTCACTGGGTCCCCGAGGGTTATGATGTGGCGTGCAGTGTTTCTGGCGAGTTTTGGTGTGTGGGTTTTGAGTGTCAAAGCTGGGGGTCCCGTATCGGACGGTGTCGGGCGACCGAGTGGATGTCGTGGCCTACGTTGTGTTTTGTGCATATGTTGCTTATTTTTAGTAAACGTGGAGGGAGAGGCGGACCGGACTGGTTAAGGGCGGCGCCCCGCCGCGCTTTACGTTTTGCACCCCCGGTCCTCTTTTTTTCCCCCCTGTCGCGTGGGTTTCAGAGATGCGATCGCGTCTTCCTTTCGAAATAGACCCAGCGCAACTACCCTCCACGGACTTTTTGACTTTCTCATAGGATGAGAGGCTGTTCGGGTTCCATCCAGTGCTGAGAGCGGGTCGTTAGCCAAACCCCCCACCCCCCCCCACCCATTTATGAGCGTCCCCTACTTTCTTCCCTGCAACCCTTGACGAAATGCCTCTTGGCTA
>Ga0179593_1366874_pt1 | contig 11822 bp, 9 predicted proteins | sample CZODoug2_1_08_16_FD_185931 | JGI IMG/M metagenome (GOLD analysis project Ga0179593, IMG submission 185931) | Vadose zone soil fungal communities from Angelo Coast Range Reserve, California, USA - CZODoug2_1_08_16fungal (PacBio error correction) | ecosystem: Environmental > Terrestrial > Soil >... | reverse complement strand
TTCATCCGGCGCCACCTCGTTTGGAGTACAACCGCGCCTCAACGCGTTTCCTCCAGTCGCTTGTCCAAAGGATCTCAGTGCCACGCAAGCCTCCCCCCCCCCTGTCAACTACGGGTTCGTTCTTCTAACCCTCTCCATAGATCCGCACCCAAGCATGTTCGATCGTAGTCTGGAAGCCCGGAATTTGGTCCAACCGCAATGTTGGAAAGAAGTTTCCTACTTTTTGAAAGTTCCCCCCCTTATTCCCCCGCCCATGCGACCCTCTTCCACCCTCTTCGAATTCCGCGAGCCCCCCAGTGCTCACCTGACTCCCTCTTCTGGCTTCGTTAAATCCGGCTACCCAGCAGACCACTCCTTACACATGTCCCCAGATTGGCGATATAATTTTGCATTCGCCGTGGTTTCCCGCGTTTAACCGACCCAGGGGCCCAGTTCAAGAGCAACGCTTAGTGTGGTACTCATTTTAGAACGTTTTCAAGAGGATTGGTTTCTTTCCGAATCTGTCATCTCTCTCGGCACCCTGAATGAATCAGCATCCTGTTCTACGATATCCACCATAGAAGTCGCATCTCTCCCGTCTCCCCCCCCCAGCAACTCCCCCCTTACAGTTGCCCTCATACTTTTGATGCTGTGACAAACAAAGATTCCCCATCCACCCCCTCCCCACACGAATTCATGCGTACCTTTCCGATTATAGTAACCTAGACCCACTTCGTTTTATTCGTGGCCCGCACCTCTATCCTCTTCCTTCGCCTATCCGCGTGCAGGTCTCCCAACCAGCTTGCACGGCATCAGGATCGCCGAATTCTACAGAGCCATGCGACCGAAACCGAAGCCTGTAAGCCCTCTTTTTCTATTTCCCTCTTCACACGCAACGGTTTCCGTAGCATCCATCCCTCTACCATCAGGAGGCCGTCCCTGATACCAAACGTCCCTCGAGCTCCGTCCCTCTACTCATCGCTCCTCGCTAGTCTGTAGCTTCGGGGCGAGAATGCTGTTTCACTTCGTCGAGGAATTTTCTTTGTTACTCTTCATTGCACATTCGGTCCTTTCGCCGTCACTGTCGGACAGCCGTCCACTTCGGCGGGATCGTATCTCCCCCGTTGTCTGCTTCGCGCATAACCACCCCACATTTAAGAGTCCTTCCTTGTAGAAATATGCTCCCTTCTGCCGGAACTTTCCCTGGGAACACTTTAAATTCCCCCGCCAGCTGGCTTTGTTGCTGCCAAAGTCGCGTAGGCGGAGATTGATTAATTAAGCCTTTCTCTTTTTAAAAAGCTTTCTCTCTCCTTTTAGCTTGGCCGCCAACTCTCAGTGTTCGCCACCCTCCGTATGCGAGTAAATCCCTGCCCCCCTTGTTCGGATTACACCTTATCCCTTGGCAGGAATTCAGGTGCGATCGCCCTGCGATTCGGAGGGTTGTTCCACAGAGGACTGCATGCAGTGAAATCGTCGAGACAGAATAAAACGTTGCAGCCTCTTTTCCTCTCTCCTCTCTGAGAGTTCCCCCCCACTCGTTTTTGGTTGGAGAGAGTGGGAGTGCGACTCTATCCTGGACCCCTCCAAGCGGTAGCCACTTTTTGCTGTTTCTTGATCGAAATATGTAATATACGAAGGTCCACGGGCCCCCGAGGGGGGAGGGGTTGGGGGGAACAAAAAGACATAGAGCCTGAGCCTCGATGGACGCAGGCCCCTAACAAAGGTTTTTTGTGATCCCCCGCTTGTGCGCCAGAACAGGAATTCGAGGGCAGATGGAGGAAGCGTGGATTTGAAATTAAGCACTTCAGATTTTGGCGACCGATTCAGCAGACAATTTCCCACTCGGTATGGCTGGTCGTTATATGCGTTCTCTTGCAATCTGTTCCGCCGACCGATCCCCAGACTGTTTTTCCAGCCCCGTCCGCTGGCTGAGCATTTTCCTGTTCCAGGGTTAAACGTCCTTCTGCGTATCTATATAGCAATGTTAGGTTCAATCACGGTAGTGCCCTTTTTATTGGAGGGACTCGCCCAGGGGCACACTATAATGAGAAGACTACGTTCATTTATGTTCCGATTCCTGAACATGCTACCCCGATACTGTGGCATTAGGGCTTCCGCGCATACCAAATGGGGCAATTTACGACGGTATAAAGGGAAACCAACGGATTTAGAGGAACGGCAGATCATATTCAGCCCTGCCTAATTATAGTTTGGACCGTCCTTCCGGAAACAATACCCTAGGGTAGCCGATGCTCCTCCTTCGGCTCTGGCGTCTCACGTTTGTTATCGGTCCCGTCTGATGTTCGAGTATTTCTTTTCTGCTCCGGTTGCCTTTCTTTCGCTAAACGCCCGAAGTTGCTTCGTTTGACGCCGTTTGCTGTTGCGCATGTTGTCTTTCCGAGATCCCTTACCTCTTTGGCCGGCACGAGGTTTTCTTCCTTGAAAGATTAATGATGAGACGGCGCGAATCTCTTTTTTTTTGATTCATCAAGTCTTCATGTTCTCGTGCTTCCTCGACTTTACTTCCCCGATTCTCTTTTGGGGCTCTTTGATTTACGTTTTTTTCACTCATAAAGAAGTTTATGCCGTTTTTTTTAAGGTGCGTTTGTTTCGCGGCAGCTCGACCCCTCTGCTGACGGTCTATTTCTTCTTCTTAGAGGCCGAAGACTTCCTGCAATTCTTGCCTAGTTATGAGCCCTCGTCAACCGTTTTCAGCCGCCCATTTCAGTCTTTCTCCCCCTTCGTTCAATGACATGCACGCCGGCCAGGCCTCTTTCCTTTCTCCGCCCCAGATTTGTACCTATTTACGGATCTCCAGGATTTCATCGATATCGACCTTGCTAGGGACAGGTCCCCTTAGTTTTTGCTTCTTTTTTACGTATTTTTTAGCTTGAAAGCGCGGTATCTTAGTAATGGGTTTCCACGTCCTTCCCCCGGATTAGCTCTTTTTTTTTTGACTGGAGTGGAAGTTTTTTTTGAAGTCCTTTTTTCACTTGCCAACGATAGGAACCCGGTGTTACCATTTGCTGTGTGATGACCAGTCCTTCTGTCTCAGATGAACAAGGAGTGGTCCCTTGACCTTGAGAGTGCAGATGAACTCGTTAGATTACTGGTTGGAGGACTTTCGGCACTGCTCCAACTTCCCTTGAGTTCCCAGCAGATTCGAGTAACGGTTTCTTGTAAAGCTGGTTTTCCAGCAAATCCCGCTGTTGCCGGGGATTTCCTCCTGGACCCACTGCATTAGTCCAACTTTCTGGACCCTCCCCCCAACGGCATGAAGTTGCCGTTTCCCTGCGAACGCCGGAATGGCGCATGGTCCACTCCTTGTTCTCGCACCGACCTGGCTTCTACTCCGGTTTTGAACTCTATGCTAAGCGCCGTTAATTTCGCCTCACCTTCCCCTTACAGACCTTGTTGAGAGCTAGAGTTGCTCCAGTATTGATTAATCTTTCCGTTTCGTTCGTTTTCGGTTTTTATCATTTGAGAGGGTTACTTCACCGTTTCCCGCGGTTTTTCCCGCCGCGCGAGTTTCCCCGTTCAAATCCTCTATGTTTTCGTGCCTCGTGACCACCCTTTTCATAGCCCTTTTTCTCTATTGATTGCTTGAACCTCAAACAAATCCTTTGAGGACTTTGCCTTCCCAATGTGTTGAACCACCCGCCCTACCTCCCACGGCCCGCATTCATACTCAAGTCTACTTTCATTGACTTGAACCCACGTGGCTCGCCTCCCCATCAGGCTGTCTCCACAACGATACTACTAGTGTGAATTAACGCCGGCCTTCCTTGCTTTTCCTCTTTCTCGGCCGTGTGTTATAGTCGCTTTCTACGTAAAACTTTTGCCGCTGTTCGACCCTGTTCCAATGCGTCTTGTTGTTCCCGAGTGCTCTACCCACGATGGTTCCTTTCCTCCAAAGTCAATTCCCATCACCACCTCGCATGAGGATCCTTCGGTGAGGTGTACCTATTGACGTGAATTCGTTTCTTTACCGGCGACTGTCATCGTTCCCTTGTATCTGACCGCGGCATCTCCTTCCCTGGGGGCACTTCCGGCGGTACTTTCAGCAGCCGACGCAGAGATCTTGCCTGTCTCCGGGAATCGTGTCAACTGTTTTCTTTTTCAAGCGTCCTTTTCGTCCGCTAACGTTGTTGCACTTCTGGAATTTTTTTTCGGGGGACGTTAATGCCTAGACCGCTGGCCTTTTTGTTGAGCCGAACTAAACTCCTACCATTCCCCGAAAAACTGGCTTCCTGATCTTGCCTCCACTTGCTGGGTTACCCCTTCCTTGCCTCCTACTACCGGTGACAATCGTTCGGATTCCCTATGTATGCGTCGGTGGCCGCTAAAAGTCTGGCGTACGCCGGCCGTGTCCCCCCAGATTCCTTCTCGCTTAATCTGTCAGCTTCCATTCCCCTTATTCCGTAGAAGGGACCAACTACGAGTTGAGGACGTGATGTTTTTGTACCTTCAAAGCTTCCGTTCCTCTATGTTCTTTCATTGTTCTTTGGAGGCAAAGAACCAGTCGTTGGCGCCTTCCCCTCGGGCAACAAGTTCCTTACTTTCGGACCTGATGGTGTTCTTGCATCCCTTTACCTTTCGGTTACTCCCCGCTTGACCTCATGGTTTAAAAACACGCCCTCTGACCACGGCAGTTCCCCTTCTTCCTTTCTGCATGCCCAAGGAGTGCTTTGATTTGTTCTGTCCCCCAGAATCGGAGTCGAAATCTTGCCCACCGGTGTTCCAGCCCTCTTCCATCTTCTACTTGAGTACTTCCAGTAGTGCTTTTCGTTCTTTCGGTTTTCAACCCTTAGTTTTCGGTGCTTATCGCACTTATTTGTTTCTCTTACCACGAATCTTAAAAACTCTTTTCCGGGTGGTTATTTTTTGCGAATACTTCGTATGGTCAATGATGAAACTCGCGTCCTTCCTGCGTTCGCCTTTTGATTGTTAAGCTTAAGTTTTCCCCTCCGACCAGTCGTGAGAACATGACTGAATTATTTTCCCATACCGCTACGAATTCCACCAGTTTCGTGTTTTCCATTTTAGTATTCCTCTGTGAAATACGTGTCCCATTTCGATTCTTAGACGTCCGCCGTGGATACCAAGACAGGTCAGTTCGGCATCCTCCCCCTCCATCTTTTTCCTTATGTCCCTTTTCCCGTTCCCGTAGCCGATTGACTTTTTCTTTTCTTTTTGCGGACCTACAAACTTTTTTTTACTGTGAATTGTCCATTCTTCATCCCGGAGCCACCCTTGACTGGCCCAAACAGCGTCCCAGGTAGATTACACTCTCTGCATTCCCAGGGATGTGCTCTTTTCCTCAACTTCCTCCCACCCCAGTTCATTCGAATTCAGGGAACTGAACATTTTTATCTTACGAACCCATTGTTGACTTGGCAGCCCTGGACAAACGGTCCCCCGCAAAGGACCGCCTTTTGTTTGAATTTACCCAAATCATTCAAGCCCCTGCTCATCTTTCACCCCCTCTCTCTCCTCCGCGCTCTTTGATCCCCCAGAATATATCATTTTCGCGAACTCAAACTCCCTGACACCTCAGTTAATTTTCACCATCACCCTATGGCGATCCTATCATCCTTTCTCCCTCCTGGTGAATCTTTCCCTCCCTGGTGCAGCTCAAATAGACTTCCGGCGGTCCATGTTTCGAGTCAGCAAAGGGATGGTCTAATCGGTACTTTTTCCTATCAGGAACCCCCCCCTGGACTTGCACTCATCCTATGATTCTTTCCTTACTCTGAAGAAGACCCTCGACCGTAAGCATTCTATCTTTCAGCTAAGAACCAAGCCACAATTCATGCCAGATAGATCGTATTCTGTTCAAAAAAGCTTCATCCCTCCCTCCCCCCCCAGTCATCCTTCTCCTTCCTTCCTCTAGACACGAGGCCCCCTCTTTCTTTCTTGACGCATTCCCCCGCGATCCTCCAAGCCAGACTCAGTTACGCTGCAAGTTTATGACACCCCTCTTTTCCCTTTTTTTCATCGATTCTAAAAATCTAGAAGGCCGCACCCTTAGGCCTAGTTTTAATCTACCGAAGCCCTTTTTTTTCCCAAACGACAAGGAAGGCAGAAAGAAATCTAACATCATGATCTCTTCCCGCTCCCAACCTGGTACGCCTCTACCTCCTGCTTTTCCTTTCACCGTCCTATATGTTGATGATGCTGAGCACTACTGCGGTTTCCCTCGAGTTTTCCTCCTATTTATGGCTAATGACGTTTCAACGGTCCCCTTGAGACTGGTACCTTTGCAGGATCGCACCTCCAAGGATGGCGGTCTTTCCTTCTTACGCCAAAGCAGTCGCCCGAGGCTACTCTTAATCAGCCCGAAAGTGCGCACCTCGACTTTAAACTTTCCTTTAAAAAAGGGTCAACCTATAATCCCCTTCCTAGTCTTTCCCCTTAGTCGAGAGTCGGCCCCCCTTCTCTTCCTTCATTAAGTCTTTTTCGACGCCCCCAAGCTTTTTTGACTTTCTTATATAGGGCGCCAACTTCGGTTGATACCTGAGGATGACCCTTCTCTCCCTGATCTCGTTTGTTCCTTCTTTCCCCTTTTTTCCCACCGGTTGTTTTCTTCTTCCGCGCGGGCTCTCAGCCTCTTTTTGAGTTTTCCCGCGGCCTTTCTTTGTTTCCCCCCTCTTTCCCTCATCAATCAAGAGTTTGAAAAGTTTTATCCCCTATTCTCTAATATTTTTACTCCCCATCTTCCTTGTGTTGTTTTCTAAAGACCTTCCCTCCCTTTTTTTACTGAACCTTTGATTATGTCCTACGAACCTATTTCAGGATTTCCACTGTCACGTGGAAACACCCTTCATTGCTGATAGAACAGATGGCCGACTTTCTCCCCCCCTTGTTGAATTTGGGACTCCCTACCCTCGGCCTCTTCTCTCAGTTCGCCCGTCCCTTCTCTGACATCTCTGTCATCTTCGCCGTTGCGAACGACTAAGACCCTATTCTGATTTTGGCTCGAAGACTGTGAAACTATCAAGACCTACTTTTCGCCAGTCAACTGGCTCCCTCTCCTGCTTTTAGAATTTTTTTTCCCCTTTTTTCCCCTTTTTTCCCCCTTCTGCTGAAGCGCTATCGACTTGTGAATATTTTTGCTTCTGTTGTGGGCTGAGTTTGCGAATAAGTAATCTTGGAAGTGCTTTGAATCCCCGACTTCCTTTTCCAATTGCATTTCCGATTCGAGCCCTTGTCCCATCAGGCACTCCCCAGTCCTCCCAGCCGCATTTCGTTAGATAAGTACTTAAAAGAGCGAGGGAGATTTCTCCTCTTCTGATCTCTTCCCCTTTGTACCCCTTTTTTCTCTCCTTCGCTCTTTCTGTACGAATGGCTGCTCCTTTGCGGGAGGTACGATAAATTCCTTTGTGATGCTGGGCATCCTTCTGCTTTTTTTTCCGAAGGTCTCTTTTGAGATTCGCTCCCCTTCTTCGTGGTCAGGCGGGGTTTTTAACTGGAGACTGCTGCTTTGCGAGTCTCCGATTTTTCTTCTCTCATGTTTCTCGTATACCGCTTGTAAGGCTCTCTTCTTGGGTTTTTGTCTTTTTTATGGCCTTTTTTCAAAGCATCAGAGCCGGTTCTTACTGACTGGTCCCCCCCCGTTCTTTTGGCTTGAATTTTAGTCTACCCGCGTGACGGCAAGGTACTGTGGTCTTTTCCTTTCTCCAAGACCCCCTTTCTTCTGAAGTGATTTTCTTAGTTTTTCGGAGTAATGAATTACAGATTCAAGACCATTGGCGGACACTTAGCAATTGACCATTGAAAAAGGTCCTGATTTTTCATCTTTCAGAATCCCTGGATGTCCCAAGCTTACCTTCTTTTTTTCTCCCTGCTCCCTCTCTCTCCATCGTGTGTGGGACATTTCACCGTATTTGTCTTTTCTATTTTCGCGAAAGCCTAGGGATATCTATTTGTGATACTCTCGCTAATTAGTATTGGTTTTCTCTTGCGCCTTGGCCTCCCTTTTAACGGGCAAACCTCTCTTAAAACGGCGGTTCCATTTTTTATTTTGCTTGCCAGTTTTTTTTCTTCCTCTAGTCTCTCCAGGGGGTGGTCATTCTTCCGCGTGTTATATGCACCCCCTTCTGTTTTACCTTTTTTTAGCCTTCTCTTCCCCCCCGAAGCAATTCCCTTGATGTCAGATGACGGCGACGTGTTCGGTGGCCTATTTTTTTCCTCCCCCCCACAGAGGATTGTTTTTCGTCATGTTTGAGGAAGATTTTGAATTCCTAAGTCCACTCCTTTCTGATTATCTCAATATGCACATGAAGCTCGAGATGTTTCTTCCTCTTAATGTTCCTTGGTCACCTTTCAATGGCCTGAGGATCAATTTTCTGCCCCCCTGGCTTCTTCTCCCTTCGGGACCCTACCATTTGCACTGCCCCCACGTTATTTCCCTGCCTACTCCCCCTTTCCCCTACTAATGGTTTTGATGAGTATATTATTACTGACGTGATTCCTCAGGTTTTTGTGCTGTTCCTTGGTTGCTTCCCCCTATTCGCTCACGTTAACCTTCTTCCGCTGGTTTTCGAATCACAGAAGGCTTCAGCCTTTTCCTACTTTTCCAATCCTCCAGATGATTTTCTTCTACCAATTTCATTATTTTCGCTCGGATTCTTTTCCCCCTTCAACACCAATTGAAAGGGGAGATTGATTTCCTTTCCCCCGTTGTTGAAACTCCCCCGCCAAAACATTTCCCGTCCTTGCTTACTCCATTCAATCATCTGTTACTTATTCTTTGAACCCCTCTTTTTCCCTCGTCCCCGACCTTCCAACTTCCTGTTTTGTCTCTTCCCCCTTATCCCTCGTTGGACCTTAACCCCCTCGGCTCCGCCTTTTTTCCGTTTTCATCCTTCGTGGTTAGCCCTCGTCGTTTTATATTTCTTCCAAATCTTTTTCAGTTTCTACTTTAGAACACACTTTTTTCGCAGTTGTCTTCTTTTTTTCCCTTTTTGAGTGGCTTTTCCCCCAGACTGGTTCTTTTCCCCACAAATCCCCCACTTCCCATCCACAGATACCTTCCTAGTACTTCAATTGGTGAGGACCGGTACATTCTTTTCCCACATTTTTTTTGGTCCCCTCCTCCCCTCAGGCGTGCCTTTTCTCCTGACATCTTCAACGCCGCTCAAGGCCTCTTGTTCCCCCTTCCTTCCTGTACGCCTTCCCCTTTTCTCCTCCCGAAGCATCTTTCTGATAGAAATTGGAATATGCCTCTTTTACCGGTGTCGTTACTTGCGTATCCTTATCGACTACTCTCCTTCCGATGTAGCCCCCCCTTCTTTTCGTGCTGGGTCTTGTAATGCTAATATCCCCTCTATACTCTTAGTGGGTTTCGCTCTCCCTAAACTTTCCCCAAACAGTCCCCCCCTCCCCCCTGGCTTCTATAGTACTCAACCTCGATGACTCCCTCTTCCTTCCCTCCCAGGTTTCCCCGTCAGTACCTCTAAATTTTCTTTCTTTTCATGCTATTCTTCTGAGAAATTCTTTTCCAGCATGAAAAGCTGTTTAACAAGTTTGCGCTTTTGACGCTGGTCTCTTCCCTGAACTTATTTTTCGATTCTCGAACTCGAGTTTTTCCCTTCTTACTTTCCAAAAGGAACCCGACACAAGCCCGTTCCCTCTTTTCCCCTTTATATCGGTGTTAATGGAGTTTTTTTTTACCAATCACCCGTCCGAGTTCCACTCTTGTTTCAACCACATTCTCTCCCCATGGAGGAAAATTGAGTTTCGTCACTTTCCCTTCCCTCGGGTTGCGCAACTATAGACATTTTACCAAACGCATCTCCCCGAGGCAAGTGGAGGCTGGTGTCATCAACCCCCTTTTCGGGATATTGTTGGTCTGCGCCCCTCCTGACTTGTCCCTCTTCTCCCAGATGCCAACGGGTTCATACTTTTTTGCTCTGGACCAACGTCGCCTTTTTAGGGCGGTTTCCTTTTCAACACACTTTAGCGGCTTCCTCCCCCCCCTTTTACTTTTGTTTTTTTCTTTTTTTTATTTCCCCCCCCCCGCACTCCGCTTCTTAACTCCGGATTATCGGTTTCGCCAATCTTTTTTGAGTCATGATGGATATCCCCTCCGCCCCCATTGTGTGTCCGCTTCTCCTTCCTCCCCGGTGAATTAGAAAGTCCTGTGATTACTCCCTTGCAGCCGGATTAGTAATCCACCACTTGTTCCGCTAAGCCTCTACCCTGTTTTTTTTGAAAGTTGTTCCTCTTTGCATTGTCCCCTCTTTGCCCGTTTTCTCTCTCTTTTCAACCGCCGGGTACTCCTAGTCGTTTTTTTTTTTTTAATGCCTGTTTCCTGGCATAACGTCTTCGACCTCTTCCTTCAGGATTAATGCGTTGGATCATCCAATTAAACTTTTTTTTACGCATGTCCATGATTCATCACAAGGCTCCAACCCTCGAGTTTGGCCTTACAACCAGTTAAAAGCCCATTTTGTTCTAAGAGTTAAGCAATTCTTGCCCCGTGCCGACCGTCCTCCCCCCCGGTAGCGAACGGCATGTTTCGAACCCCGCTTTTCCCCAGCTTTGCCCCCACTTCCGAGTTTTTTCTCCTCGGCCCCATTCAACTCCCAGATTACAAGCCGTTCACCCCCTTTTCGCCCTGTCCAAACGCCTTTCCGCAATGAGCCTCTCCCAACCCGATCGTAATTTCCTAGAGGTTTATTAACCCCCTCCCCTGTCCTCTTTCGCTAATCTCTAACCAGCATCCAACTCCTTTCACTCCCAGCCCGATTGCGATTATAGCCTCCTGCTTCAAGGCCTGACGCGGGACCCGCCTTTGCATTTGAAAGTTCTTTTATTGAAATGTTTTCTTTCTTTTTCGTTTCGCCCGCTTCTGGTTAAATCTGTCCTTTGCTCTCCCGTCTGGAAACTCCGTCATGCCCTTCGCATCGGCGTTCTCTCCCCTCTCAGCAGCACTTCGCCGTTATACCCTCGTTTTCCGCAGCTCACCGCCCCCCACCCGTTTTTCCCCCTTGAAACAGTACGCTCAGACTTTCTTTTGCTGTGCCCCAAAACAGATGCCCATCACTCCCGCCCCCCCCCCCTCTCCGTCCCATCTCTGCTTAATCCCCCTTGCTCCCTTATGCAGCCACATCTCTCCGCCGGCGCATCCCCTTACCGTGGCCCTCTACCCCCGCTTTCCGGCCTGAAGGATCTCTGGACCGAATTGACTTTTCGCGGGAAACGGTTCCCCTTCATGAATAGCCTGCGCTTTTTCGACCGCCCCCCCCCGTTCCCCCTCGCCAGGCACGCCCCTCGACCTCGCTTCTTAAAGCCAACGTTACGACCTAGATTTATCGTTACTCGATATTTCTTATTATGCTCCCGTGAATGCGTCTTCGGTCTGTTCGAGTGAATCTTTCCTTCTTTTTCCCTTGCCCTCTTACTAACCCTTTCCCCCCTTGAGGTCTGAACTGCAATCTGCAGGTTTGCGGGTCCTTCGATCCCCAGATCTTCGCCAGCGTCGCTCACCATTAAATCAGTCCCGAAATTGCGCCCTCTCTCTCCCTTCCTCTGGACACGTTTCGGGCCCCCACTTGTCGACCCTTTCTCCCCTTCTTCGCTTCTCCCCCCCGTTTCATGGAGCGAATTGAAGATCCGCTTGCGACAACAGAGCTTCTTTTTCGCTCTGGCCAAAACGCTCCGTGCTTGCCGCTTTACCCCCCCCCCCCTCGTCTTCTTTCCTTCCAGCTCCTTTGCCTTTTTTCCCTTCATTTCACAAAAGGTGTCGTCCTTCCTCCAGGTTTAGCGATAGGGGTTTTTTTCACCGCGGTTGATGTTCTGCCGCGTTCGAGATCCCCCAGACTCCCCCCCGTGTCTTT
>Ga0179593_1337135_pt1 | contig 11822 bp, 15 predicted proteins | sample CZODoug2_1_08_16_FD_185931 | JGI IMG/M metagenome (GOLD analysis project Ga0179593, IMG submission 185931) | Vadose zone soil fungal communities from Angelo Coast Range Reserve, California, USA - CZODoug2_1_08_16fungal (PacBio error correction) | ecosystem: Environmental > Terrestrial > Soil >... | reverse complement strand
CCGCTATCATCGTCCCCGCTGCTTCTTTATTTTTTTTTTCAGTCAGAACTTCGAGGAAGTTCCATTTTCCATCCCTGTCGACATCTCCCCCAGAATTTATCTCCCGCGATTGCGCAACGCTTCCCTGCGTATTTGCCTGCTCCTTCCCTCAAGGTGTCTCTGAGATCCTGAGACTCAGTCCCTGTCCCCGGGATTGTTGAGGCCCCCTGTCCGTTTTTCTTTTCCATGATCACGCTTTTTTTCTCGATTAGTGTGTTGACCACACTTAACAATGAAGTGAATGCAATTATCGGTATGCCTGTTGTCTCCCCAAGACTGCCTGTTTCCCCTCCGTGGGAGGGCGTTCTTCCACTTTCCCCCACTTTCCTTCTTGTACTGGGCAGCGGCTGAGGACCCACGGTGTGGCGCGTAACCTCCCATTTCTTTCCTTCGGAGCTGTATCAACCTCATCCCTTTTGTCCGGGTCTTTGAGCCAGGGGAACCCTAGACATACGAGCCGTGGACATCGTTCTCTATGTCCCCATTTCGTTTCCTAGATAATCATTCAGTGGCCTCTTTCCCCTCCCACGACTGCGGTAGATGCTTAGATAAGACCTATTTATAATTTCCCGTCCGACGACTATGGTATCTTTTTATCCCCCCAGGGAGTCGCTAGTCCGTGATCTAAATTCATTTTTACCCCGCCCCCATCCCCATACCCCCCTCTGGCTAAGGTGCCATTAACTTGAGAAGTGCGTTTCTCCTTACTGGGTAGTGGGCTTGGGTAGACCTTAGCCGCTCAGATTTCGTTACTATTTTTGGTTGTACTCCATTTGGGGGCGCTACTCCCCGAAATAAAGACCAGTTGGGCCTCTGAGTGTTTTCTCCTCTCCTCCGCGTTTCCTGAACCGAATGTTTACTATTTGCATCCGACCAGATTGAAGAGCCCCCGACTAAGGGCCTATTGTGTTCGGGGAGAAATCCCCTCATTCTCAGGTCGCCCTCGTATGCAAGGAAAGCAATGGAACCCAGGTCAACCGTATCTTCCTTTAGATGTTCCGGCGGACCCCAGGCCCTTCAGCCGAGCGGGTATAGGCCCCCCTAACTGCGCTCAGGGCCGCCCTTCTGAGTCACCTACATAGGCAATAAAATCCTGCGAACAGCCTTACCCATCATGATTCTGTATGGAAGTTCGTGCTTCTGGCCCTCGAATCGCTTACAGCCCTGGAAGAATATTTGACGCTCTTCCACCCTTGGGGCGACGATCCGCAAACGCCCCCCTTCCACGATTTCGCCTTGTTGTGTAGACCACCCCCCCCCTTTTTTAGCCGCTTTGAGGGGGGCTGCGTTACTGATCCCTTTGATCCTTCTCCAATTGTCACTTCTGGGCCCCAAAGTTTTGCCCTTTCCAGCTTTATTAACTGTCTCTTGAGATCGGAACCCTTTTTCGCATCTTCAACCCTTTCTGACGCCCCCAATAGACCCAACCGGAAAGTGGGTTGCAGTGATCCCGCGTTTCTTTCCCGTCCCTCGATATGCTAGCACGTATACACTTCGATGGTCCCATGTACTATCCATCCTTTCCAGGCGCTCCTTTTTTTTGTTTTGACCCCATTTAGCGGTTTCTACCCCTCCAAGAGCCAAGATCGACTTCCCCTGAAAAACGCGTCCCCGCCTATCAAGGAAGCTTTTCTACCCTAGCCGGCTGCACCGGATTCTCACCTCTCCAATGAGACTGCAACCGAGCAGCGCCGACCACTCTCCTCCCAGGTCCTTGATGCCTACATACCATTGGTCTTTGAAACCGCTCCCGTAAATTTGCGGCCCCCCCTGCCGGCAGGGTTGGCGGGGATTTTTTTTTTTCTTTGTAAGCTGAGGGTCGTGGTCCGAGCCTACTGGCGCCGGTTGGGGACTCTTCTTCGAGGGATGATTTCCTTCAGTCCGCCTTTTTTCCTTTGCTTGGTTTGCAATGTGTATTATCCTCAAGCTTCTGGTACCCTAGGCCCCAGTTTCCTTTCCCTTTGCATGCAGAGAGAGTGGGGGGCCTTCCTCAGAGAATCCGTCACCAGGACCCCCGGGCCGCTTTTTCTCGTTCGTCCCAGTTGGCGGGCAGTCTTCTTTGGCCCCGTCACTCCACTGGTTCTGCGTAACTTCACGTGTCCGTGCCTTTCGAGCCTGTGGGTGAGCCGTCATTTGTTCTTTTCTTCTGCCCCCAGCCCGTAATCGAGCGCTCGGCCCGTGGAGCCCCTAGTCGTTTCTATTCCTGACGTTGTGACGGTGAAACCCTTTAAGCTATAGTAGCAGGCAATCCTGTCTCATTAAGCTCCCCCTTCCTGGCTCCCCTGATTGCCCCCGAATCAACTGCCCCCCTCGTGGAAGGCAACCGTCTTGGCCCGTAGGGGGGGAAGCCGCATCGTTTGCAACGAGCACCGGTCGCATCCACACTCGTGTTGCGTAATTTTCGGATGTTTCCTTTTGCCCTCACCCGGGCCCGCCCTTTCTTCGCCGGATTTGAGCTGTGGTCCCCGTTCTGAGCTACCATGCCTACCCCCCTCAGCACACGGAGGGATTCCTCCCTTTCTACATCCATTTCTGTCTTCTTTGCCATCAACCTGTCCGTAGTCAGGGCTCCTTTCCAGCCGTCTGCGGAACCCCCCTGTTTTTCCCCCCGATCCTTTCGTGCCCAACTTCTACGTGATGCCGCGACTGTTGTCATTTCATTCCCTGGCGCGAACTCCTGTCCTGGGCAAATGGTGCAGTCCATGTTTTTGGACTTGACTCGCCAGCTCAAGTCTTTGCAATATAGGCTCCGGTCTCCTCTTTGGAGCATGTATACCCCCCCAGTGTAATCCTTTTCCGGACATTAGGACTCCCATGCCTTCAGGAACAAGATTCTGCCGGTGGAGTCTGAAGGTCCTGCCAGGCCCTCTTGTACTTTTCCCCCCTAGCATTCAAGAGTACTCCCATGAGAGTGACTTGTAGTCGGGCGCTTTTCTCTTCTGATATTATGCTGTACGACCAACCAAAGAACCATCCGACGGAAAGCCTCAACCCGGACAACCCGGTTCCCCCGCATTGACCGGGCATCACATCTGCCTAATGCCCCCCTCCCCCCCAATAATTCTGCTCCCATGTTGCCCCGTGTTCGCGCTCCTACAAGATAAAATCGGATGCTACATAACAAATATATGCCCCCCTTCACCCCGGATTCCGTCTGTAGGATCTCGTGGGGTGTCAGCTGGGAGATTTGCATGAATCATACTGCTTAGTACACAGCCTATTGTAGTATTTTAGGACATCTGTTGTTTTGAGAACTTCTTTGCGTCTTGCATTGGTGGATGGGAGAGGACGGGTGATTTAGCACTTGAAGTTCGTTTGACGAGGCCCTCTCTCCTGGATTCAAGCGTGGTTCATACTAAGATTCGCCGGCGCCCCACTAATTTATTTGTATCAGCCCCCCCTTGTCTCAACGCTTTTTTTTTCTCCTAACTATCATGGGATTTGTTTATCCAGAGAACGAACTTCCCGGTCGCCAACCATATTCACGCGACTTTTCTGAATCTTAGGAAAAAGAAAACGCTCCCGTGCACTTTGATCCTTTTTCCCCTGAAAATTCCCCATAGTCCACGATCAGTCTTGGTCACCGCTTTCCGGTAGAAGCCGGTCTGTGGAAGACCCGCCGTGCGTTGATTACCTGGCTTCCCCCTCTGGGATTAAGTTTTTCGCTTTGGACCGAAGGCCCCTGCGGCTCTAGGCGATCCCAAGGGGAAGGTCCCCGCCCTGTTCTTTTGTCCCTTCATTGGCGCATTTCCCGCGTATCTCTTCTTCTTTAAGTTTTTTTTTTGATAGAGGATCGTAGGTTTCCCCCCTTCGCCACGATGCAGCACGGCGGGACCACGCCCTTTCCGTTGAATTTGGTTTTTCCCCTTTTTCTGTCGCATTCGTGCTTTGCAGTAGTACGCGATAAACGCTTCTTCGCCTTAATAAGAGAACCCAGGCGGGTTCCTTTCACCTCCCGTACTATCGGCGGTTCTCCCCTGATCCGACCACACAGGAGGTCTCCTTGCATCCTTTTTGGGAAGGCCGCACCGGTTGGGTGCGGGGGCATTCCGAAGGGAGCTTGTTGTGATTTGAGCCCTCGTGCTCGTGGATCATTCATGATTACTTGAAAGGCTTTAAGGGAGGTTCTTGACTAAAATCCAACTTCTTCTTTCTCCCTCCCCTGGGCGAAGGTCCCTTTTCGGTCCTGCGAAGGTTCATATCTACGATTCCCCCCAGCTGACTCCCCCAGCTTCCCGCTTTACTAGCCCCCTGCAGACCCAATGAGTTATTCAATCCCTGGTAGACTCCCCCAGTCCGGTTCGCGTGTGAGGGTCGAGGCCCCCGTTTACGCCTCTGGCAGACGGAGGTAGTTCGCCTCTTTCTCCCCTTGCCATAAGATAGAACGCCCTTGCGCCCCCAGAGGTATATGAACATTTCCCCCCAGTTTTCCATTTAGGTCGCTCATCTCTTGGGTTTTACGCGTTCTACCGTCCTCCTTTACTTCAGAGAAGCATTGGCCGTGCTAATTATTGATTTTGCTTCTCGATGGATCCAGGTGAGATAGGGGACATTTGTGCGTGAAGGCGATGCCGCGGGCTGTGGGTGTCGTTCCTATCCCCACTCAGCTATCTTCCGCCTCCTCCCAATCGCGCCCCCATTTTTTGTAGCTAGATTTGCGTGTTGGCCCCCCTTCAAGGGCTGTGGCTTCTTCGACATCCCTCCTCCGACCTGCAGTTCTTCCCTCTCATTCGCCTTCTCTGCAAGCCTGGGTCTCCTTTTGGGTTAGGGGTTCTTTAGGGCTCCTCGCGATTGAAACTCTACTTTCGTGTACCGTCCCGGTTTACATTCCCCCTTGACGGACCGGATTTTTCCTTTTCCGGGCTGGACCTTATTTGAAGACCCATCTTTTCTTCAGACTTGGCTCACCCTTCCTTGTTGCATAAGCCTCGTTTTTTAAAAAAGAGCACCTCACGTGTCGTGTCGAAGCTTTGAGACACAATATTTCCAGACTCAGCCGGTCACTCTCTTTTTCAGATGTGTCCGCTTCCCCCCCTCATTTGATGCGAGGGGCGTATCTTTCCTCAAGGGCAACGCGTTTTAGGCTACTTGCGCTTTTTGAGTTCCCTGATTACCCCGCTCCCCTCTTCACCTCCCAAATATTGTCCCGTATTTTGTTACTGGAGATGTCGGTGTCCTCCTTTTTCGGTACCCCGTCTTGCTGGTAAGCACCGGTGACATGTTTTTGCGTGTCCCGTTGGGAGGATATTAGCCTCCTCGAGTCGATGTATCCACGATTTTCAAGAAAGTCTCCCCTCGTCTCGGAAATTTTCGTACTCCACCCCTCCAGGGTCCTCTCCTTCTCCTGGTCGCGGGGGTAAGACATGGGAGCGGGATACTCCGTCTGGGTAGATCCATGTACTCCCCTGGACTTGGCCTTTTCGTTCCCTTCTTTTCGAAGGTCTGGAGCTTATGTCTTTTTCCCCTTCCTTTTGAAGAGTAGCAAGAGTCGAAGGTCCCCTCCGAAATGTATCTCACTTTCTTTCCCCCTTCCCCCGCTACTGTCCGGCTCCGCCGTCGGGGCCTCCCCTCCTACCCCGGTTCTGAGCGCAGGTCCGGTGTTCTTTAGTTCTTTGGTGCCTCCGAGTGAGGTCAGGTAATTCCAGAGGATCTCCCCCTCCTTGAAAGACTCCTCTAGCTCTTCCCCTGTATCGACCCCCTTCACAGAGTTCCCCAATTGAAATGAGCTCGCATAGTCAAGACCTTTCTCTCCGTCTAAGTGAGTGTCCGCATTCCCCCGTTGTGAAAGCCTTAGCTCGTACGGATTTATGAGTGAATTTTTAAGAGGGGAAGAGCGCGTAGGACATGTGGCATTGGCGTCCACTCTTCTGAGGCGGGATTGTTCTGCCGTTCTTTGACTCCTTTTCAGTAGCTTAGTTACGCGCTTTCCGGGTTTTGATTAGGCATGCTTCACCCCGTGGTCGAAGGACGACCTTTGCAGCAGTTGGCTGTTCCTTCTTAGGTTACCGCCCTCAGAGGTGTAGTAAGTCTTTTGGACACATGCCTCCCTCCTGGCTTATTTGCAAGATAACGGGTCCGGGGGGGGGGTTTAACATAAAGCTCTGCTGTCACGAAAGCCCCAATTGCCCCGACTGGTGGCTTCGGGAAGGTGTTCCTTTTTCGTAGAGAAGGTGAGCATGCTTCCAGTCCACGGGTCTGACGACTTTTCCCCCCTTACCCTCCCCCCCCCCCCCCCCCCCCAATTCCTTCCGACTCGAAGTTGTTGGATTTTCTTCCTAAGCCAGAACAAACACGTCCTTTCCCTGCTCACCCGTACGATGGTACGCTTTCCACTGTCCCTAGATGTGATTTACTTGCGTTAGTATATGTAGTGAGTCCATTTCCCGCGCGTGTCGCGCTCTCTGCCGCTTTTTCGATGTCCGCACTGGTAGAGACTTGATCGCAGGGCCACTCCTTTTCCCTCCTATCGCAATGTCCACTTTGTCCTGAGCTTGGCGATTTCAAGGGGGAGGTTCTTCGCCGTTTCTTTTTTCCCGTCCCCCGGACCGCTGCAGTCTTTGACGCCGTGGCAGTCGATCTTATCGTGCAAGGCGTCACTTGATTGGGACTGGGCGGGCCCCTTCGCGGCGTCCCTTGCCTTCCCCCTGTCTGTGAGTTGCGGGGGCCTCTTTTTTGGGTGCTGTTCCTGCTCGGCCATACGGTGAATGACACCCCGGGTAAAAAAGTCCCTTTTTCCGTAGTTTGCACCTTTTAGGAGGCCCATGGTATTGATTCCGGCCATGTAGCGTTCTTTTTCCATGGGGCCCTCCTGAACGGATATGTCTTCCAATAGAAACCAAGGCTGGGCCACTCATACCTTTCCAAGGGAAGTCGACAACGTTTTAAGCCACTTGTCTGATATTGTTAGGAAATTCCGACGCTAAGGTTTCGATTGATTGTCCGGGCTGTGATTCTCACGTTTCGTGACGACTCGACTCCCTCCGTTTCTACCCCTAGAGTACCACTCTAGCTGTTTCCCGGGTTATTTTTAAGAGTCTGCGTTTCTAGAGCGACTGCCCGTACAGTTCTCCCCCCCAGATTCCTATGCGCTGTTTTTCGGCCTCTCTCCGCAGCTGCTCGCTGGGTTTCCTCGAGTTCCAGTGTTCTTTTCCCTCACTTTCCCGTTAAAGTGACCTATGGATGGTTGTCAACGTATGGACGACTAACATGTAGATGAGGACATAGCACCGCCCCCGTTTGTTGCTCCTGCTGTTGCCTGTCCCCCTGTTGCACTGGGTTAATTGAAATACTCCCTCCCCCGTGGAATTCCACAGAAGAGAGCACAGTTCCCCACCTCGAGTTGAACCTCAAAGCTTAGTTAAGTTTTTCTAATGCGAAAAACGATCGGCTTTTCCCAAGCGGATCCCTTGCCCTGCTCTTGGCCGCCATAGAGGTTCCCTTTTCTCCCCCCCCCTATTTTTTCAAGAAATGAGTCTTTCATTGGGCTCCGGTGTCCCGCACTCGCGCTCCTAACTTTTGCTGCTTTTTCTCTCTCACTTCTCTAGGGCCAAGGTGGCCTGCGCGTGCCTTCTTCGGATCAGAGAATCCTGTCTATTATAATAGCGACACTTCTGTGTGTCATTCTTCCTTTTTTCTTCCTATACTTGTTGTTGTCTATCCACCCATCCGTTTCTAGTCTCTTCCTCTCCATGTGCTCTTGCTCTGTAACCCCGCGAGAAGGCCATTGGAATTTCTTAGACTCTCTCCCACCCTCCGTTCTCGTCGCTTTTCCCTCGCCTTTCCCCCTTCTGTTTCCCCAGCCTGATCCCCTTTTCCCTTCCAGGAGCGACAAGCCCCCCTTTGCCCGCTATTGCTGGTCCTATCTTTTCTCTTTGCCCTTTTGCTCCTGCTTGTCTTTTCTTCCTCTTTGGTCGCATGAGAAAACCACATTCCACCGTTGCATTGCCATGTGCAAAGGGATGGACGTGAGCGCCTGTTTCCCTCCTGCTTGAGGGCAGTTCTCATACCATTTTCCAACTCTTCCGTTAAGCGGATTTGATAGCACCCAGGAGGGCTGTGGGGAGTTGTCCTCAAGTCTTGTTGGGGGTATTAGTTCCCTTCTTCTGGAAAACACTCATCACTTTTTTTCTTGGTATGAGCCCGGGTCACGCGAGTGTACCCCCTCTTATCTCTCGTCGCTCGTTGTTTACCCCATGCTCATTCTCTGATCACTTTTTCGCTCACCTGCCTTTTAGCTCCCTCCTGGCCCCCGAGAGACTCCCCGTTAAGGACATCGTTTTGGTGACGTGCCTTCCCCCCCTGGGTATTTCTCTCTATTACGCCAAGGGGTCATCAACTATGCCCCTTCAAAGAACGTTCCCGCTCTCATTGAGCCAGCGACCGGGGTTAGATTCCTCTTGGCTGTTGGGGTTCCCGCCTATTAGATTGCTAATGCCTTCCCCCATACTATGGGAGACTTACCGGCCTTCACTTTCAGCCCTTCCAGTCCCCCCATGGCCTACTCGTGGTTTAGCGACAAGACCTTCGTTTAATGACTTAATGTTTCCATTCCTTTTTCCTACTCATATCCCCCTGCATCCTTTAATATGAGGTGTGGGAGACTCTCAAGGATTGAACGCGCCGTCCGTCCCCTTCTACCACTTTCACCCGATCCCTTATAAGAATTGACTGTTCTCTGAGGAAACTTTCCCCCCACCCCCACCCCCAATGTTCTCTTTCCTTTCGATCTAGAAGATTGATGACTTTGCCCCCCCCTTTTCAAGGATTTTGAAAGCGCAGACTACTATCAAGCATGCCTTCCCTTCCCTTCACTTCGGATGTTGAGAGGCAGCTTAACGTAGCGTCGTTCCCTCCATACGATTCATTTTTACTCGGCCCCCGACATTAGGATTTGCGTAGCTGGCCCCTTTCTGTTCCACCTGCGCGTTTCTGAGGTCTCCTTTCTTGATGTCTACTGTCTCCACCCCCTCTTAGAACTGAAGTTGATGGGCTGACTGGCTGATGGCTTATCCGATCCTTCCACTCGTTTAATCGGTCCCTACCAAGGGAGTGCTATTCCGAATACACTTGCAAGCTCAGATTGTCTCGGGGCCTGATCCCTCCACCTTCCCCAAAACGTGCCTGAAGCCCCTTTCCAAATCGAGGCACTGTCTTGCTTGGTTAGCGTTGATTTCGGTACGGACGTGAACTGATTCGTTTAACCTTCTGAAAAGTGCTTTGTCGGCAAGAACTATAGGACCCCCCGGTCCCCAACCCCCCCCTGTATTCGGTTAAACTAGTCACCCAAAAATGTCCGAAAGCTCTACTTTCTTCCACCCGGCGACCAAGTTAATTTGGTCAAGTTTTTTTTTTTCATCCACCTCTCTCCTCACCGGCACCCCCGGGCTCCACAGCACAGGTCTGGCAATGAAACGCACCTTGGAACGGCAGATGGACCCCATTTTTTCGCCCGCCGGCCGCACTGCCCCCCAATGTCACAACTACTTGTTTGAGAATCCTGTGAGCTCCTTTGTTACTCTAGTGTACACCCGCCTAAGGTTTGTTGCTGGCCCATTCTGGCGCGCGACTGTATTTCTCAGAGGCTCCCCCCCCCCCCCCCATAGAGCTCTCCCTATTTTTCCCGGTTCCCCCCGCTTTGCGGTTGGTCTCTCTATAGTTACTTGGCTGCGCGCTTGGCGTTAGTTTTGCCCAGCGGTTAGCATTAAGTCTCCTTCCAGACCCACTTTGGCCCCCTCCCCAGGCCACCACTGGATCCAATGAGGCTCCCCTTCCCGAGCCCCATCAATGTATTTGAGCTGACTCTCCATCCCAGAAAATTGCCCAAACTGCGAATAGGTCCAGGCACGTCCCCCCCCCACACCGGTCTTCCTTTTGCCTTAGGTGGTTTTCCCGTCATCGACTTTCTGTTCCCCCATAGTCAACTTCCCTGTGAGATATTGCGTCGCCATGCGGTTGAAGGTAGGGCCTCCTTCCGTCTTTTCTAGTACCTTTTCTACAAGACAATTTTCGTTCTCCCGGCGCTCGTCTGGTTTTTTAGAAACGTTCTCTCCCCTGAGGTGAGGTGAGACCCTTTCCGTTCTCCGCTCTTAAGCCTTCTATGGATCCCCGTTTGTATATCAGGCATCTTATCTCGGGCCCCCCGTTTAACGTCACACGAACCCCACGTTGTTCCCTCCCTGATTTTGACCCTCCGTTGGTCCCCTTCAAAAGCGTGACCCCGTTGTCGAACCACCATGGGGGACATGCAGATTACTGGTATTTCTCCCTCCAGTTCTTTAATTGCCCTCCTCCCCCTTTTTAGGCACTAGAACGGACTCGTGTACAGCAGACGTTGCCCTTTCACCCTACGCTCTAGTCTTACGGTCTCTTACATGGCCGAGCTGCCTTTGCCTGTGTCCCCCTCTTAGTACTTTCCTTCAATTTTTTTTCGATGATTGGATGTGTACCTGTTTTCCCACCGTTTTCCTGTTGCCCCCCCCCCCCCCCCCCTGACTTCTCGCGGTTTCGAACGAGACCCCTGGTGTAATTAAATAAGCGGGCCAGCTCTGACGACCCCCTTTGCAGCGGTAATTTGACTTCCCCTTTTTTTTCCCCCGCTGTGGAACTTGTCCTCTTTTCCCCCCTCGAGAGGATCTAGTACCGTGTTTATGAAAAGTGTATCCTCTCGAACTTCCCGCCTCTTCGTGTCCATAAATGCGGCCCCGATCTGCCCTTAGGGAGGAGTAGAACAACTTTGCAGAAGTGACTGGTCCGGAACCTCTCACCGTGAGTTTGTTGTTTATGCTTTCTTATACTCAGTATCTTACTTGTTGAGTTGTTCCTGACCCCCCCACAAGCACCTCCCTATTGAGTTTTCCTTCCCCGCCTTTTTTGACCCCCCGAGCGACCCGCTGGACTTATAATTTTTACTCATAATTCGCCGTACGTGCCTTTTTCTGCTTGCTCCGCGTCCACCGATAGCCCCACAAACCCCACCACCCAGCCCCGACAACGCACCCCCCCCGACTACAACATCCCCGGCCCCCACTGATCAAAACCTTCCACCCCAACAACCCCCTTACCCACCCACACCCCCTCTACACGGCACTTCGATCGAGACACCACCCCCCTCCCGCCATACCGCCCGCTCCTCCGAGCCCCACCATACTGGGGACCCCGACTTCCCCCCGCAACCTAAGAACCCAAGTTTCTCTGGCTCGCCTCCCCGCTTTTCCTCCCTTTCCTCTGCACCACGCTCCCCAGCTGCTTTCATTGCCGTTAGGAGCTAGATTGGGACCAGTAGTCAGAGATACCACACTCCAGATCTCGACTCCGGTCCACACTCCCTCTCGGGGCCTGCCCCCACACGCAGGCAGTCCCCCGCGCCCCACCCCACCCCCCCCCCCCGTTTTCTGTTCCTAGAAGGATATGTTATCCATACCCGCTTCCCTTCATCTTGCGAGCACATTTAAATGGTCTCCCTTTTTCTCCCCCTCCCTCCTCTGCTCCCCGGCTATTTTTTTTTTTTTCCTACCCCCCAGAGTTACAGACATGCAGAAGTTCCCCTTCTCCCCAGTTCGCGGAACCTTTGGACCGGCCCTGGAGGGGTCACTCGCCGTTTTGTTCCCGTCTCATTCGATTTTCTTTTGATGTGGCGACCCCGCCCGGCGATGTATGTCCCTGGCTCCGATGGCTTTTGCCGTTTTTCCAGTTTACGACGGCGTTTGGTTTTCCTCAATCCCGAGCCCCTTGTCCACGGCCTACCGTCCACGGTTGTTACGTCTCGTGTGCTTCCGCGATCGGGC
>Ga0179593_1332171_pt1 | contig 11822 bp, 15 predicted proteins | sample CZODoug2_1_08_16_FD_185931 | JGI IMG/M metagenome (GOLD analysis project Ga0179593, IMG submission 185931) | Vadose zone soil fungal communities from Angelo Coast Range Reserve, California, USA - CZODoug2_1_08_16fungal (PacBio error correction) | ecosystem: Environmental > Terrestrial > Soil >... | reverse complement strand
GTCTTCTCTTCCTCCATTCCTGTTCCGCCGTAAACATTTTCCCCTGAGCGGCGTTTCCTCCCACCAATTTTTTTCCGTTTGGGTTTTTCCCTTCATCTCTGTTGCTCCTGCCTCTCATAGTTTCTGGGGGGAATTTAGTTCTTTCTCCCCGAGTTCCAAACTTGGCGATTCAGCTGCCCAGGGTCCTTGGGCAACTTCTACTGCACTCACCTTCGTGTATGTTCCACTCGATGGCGTTTCCCTCCCGGTCTCACGTCCTTTCTTTTGCATCCGGTTTTCAATCAGAAGCCACTGCCCCTCCTTTTAGGTCACCAGAACCCTCGCGTACCACTCCTCCCCTGTCATACCCTAAGTATCGCGCTTCAGGCCCTTCTGATCTAGCCTCTTTTTCCCTCCTGAACCGGCAGTATATTTTAGAAACCGGTAAAGAAGGCTACCTTCTGGAGAAGACCTCTTTGAAGTGACTCGCGGCACTCCCCCCTTCACTCTTTCAGTAATGTGTGAAAGACGACACCCTGTCATCACCCCCCACCTTTTTGAATTTTTTGTTGTGCCCTATTAGTCCTCCTTCACCCCAGCAGGCTTATCGTCTGACCTTACTTTCAGCAGAACGATCCTCTTCTACTCCCTCGCTTGCTTACGCAGAAGACTCGCCCTAGTTTTTCTAAGGTCGACTTTTTGCTTCTTTTCTTCCTCGAGTCCTTTTTTTGTTTGCCAAATTTCATATTCGTCCAGTTGTCCCCCACTTGAGGGCGTCCCTCCCCTATTTCTCTTCCCCCCCCCGAAAAGCGTGCAGCCTCTTTTAAGGTGACCGCTTCTTTCCCCCCCAAAGTCGTCTGCGTTCTACTTCCTCCCGTCAGCGGCCTCCTCCCGCGTCCAAAAGCCTCTCGCTGAGGGTGAAAACAGGTCAACCTCTTTTCTGTTCCCTTTTTGGCCCTCGTTGGGAGGGACCCTCCATCTCTCCAACTCCCGCTGAATGTCGCCGGTCGTCTTTTCGAAATTGAGCTACTTCCCGGGTACTCCCCTTTACCACCTATTGACCCTCCGACAAGGGCTGGCCTCTTTACCATTTGGAAAATAGTCCCCCGTACCGTTCTGGCCTCCCGTTCCGTCCCTCCGGTTGGCCACCTCTTTTTCTTTTTTTCTCCCGTAGTCTCTCTATACCGCCAACCGGATGTTGGAGTTCACGATGGCACTTCCTCCCCCTGCACTAAACCGCGGCAGGCGTCGGTCTTTTTCATGTCACATACTCTACTATCATGACAGCTTCATGGTTCTCCCTCTCACTGTGAAAATAGTTAGAGCTTTTATTTCCCCTTTTTCGTTCCCAGCTTTTTATCGAAGTGCGGGCCACCCCCTTTTCTTCCCCCCTTGTCATACCTCCTCCCTCCCGCTTTTCGTCTGTTTCGGTTCCTGTCCCCCTGGAATCTAGAAATTGAGCATCCCCCACCCCCTTTCTCGTCCATGTCTTCGTTTTTGATGCACATTCGCGCAGCCTCCCCTTTTGTGGTACCGTCTCCTCTCGGGCCATTGGGCTCTTCCAACACTCCCTGCGAATCGAAGTGGTCTTCACGAGAACCATGTCCCCCTTCGTTCCGAGGGGAAATCTCGCCCGCTGTTCCCTTTTCCCATCTCGGCTTCCTTATTTTGCTAAAACCCATTAGTCGTCTTCGATTTTCTTTCGCGATCGTCCTCCCCTGCCTTTGAGATAGGAGTTCCAGGATCCTCATAATCCCTTCTTCCCCCCCTATTTGGTAACTTTTTTGTGCCGCCCCAAGACTTTTATAGACAGGATCTCCCAGAACCGTGCCCTGTATAAAAGTCTCTAATTGACGAACGTCCCGATCTTTCAGGTCCTTACATTTAGGTTCCTTCCCATCAGCCCACCCTTTCTTTGTCATACATTCTTTCTCGTTTTCTTTTTCGAGATATACATCTTCTCAATTAAAGGTTTGGATATATCGGAAAACCAATATATCCCGCCGTTTTTCCCGGCCGTCCGACGGTTGTCTAGGCTTTCTTACGTATTTCTTTTCTTTGCTTTCCTTTGGAGGCTTTTTCTTGGCACTAATTTCCTGCCGGACTCGTGTGTTTGAATCTTGATTAGGTTTAGCCTTTGACAAGACTCTCCCCCTTCAGTTGAGAGCTCTTTAGCGAGAAGATATAACCCTTTCTGCGGTCTCCATTTTTGGATGCCCTTTCCGCCAGGATCTTATTTCTCCTGACCCCTAAGTCTCGCCGCGACTTCCAGCGTAAGTAAATTGAGCGCTTCTCCCTCTTTCGCTCCCTCTTCGCTTTTGGCGGTGTTTCTTTTTTTTTTGCGTGCGCCCCCCGTTTTCTTTATCACCACATTCTTCTTCGTACTTCTTGCCCCTTTGAACGGAAGAATATGGAATCTCTCAGCCTGTTGTTGTCTCCTTTGCTTTTTTATGGCCCTTATTTTTGGACTTACTACCTATAATTCTTTTCCCCGTTATTTCCTGGGCAGACCCCCTTTTTTGTCCTCCTTCTCTCCATGTCCCCTTTTGCATCGCCCCTCTTCCCTTGGGTCTCCCAGGACGTTTTCCCAGCAGTATGTCTTACTTCCCTCGAGCGATTTCTTTCTCTCTTTGTTGCTTCCCTCAATGACCGATCGGCTCCTTTTTTTCCTTCTTCTTTTGAAGGTCTTTTGGACCGCCCTCTTAATTGATTATATCGGAGACTGATTCTTCCAAATGACCCGCGTCTGGGCAAGCCGGTTTCTCCTGAAGGGGTCTCTCGTGTTCCCAACTTGGACAGCGCTAGCACCCCCGTCCCTTTCCCTCTTTTGTGGACGGGTCGTTACACGTTTTTTTCTTTGAGACGCTCGTCCTTACGCCCAGAAGCTTTACCAAGGCTGCTTTTGTCCAATCGTACTGTCTTCTTGCGGCACGTTACAAAGCGTTCTTCCTCCCCCTTTACCTGACCGATTTTCATTTGTAACGTTTTCTTGACCGGCCTTCCAAGGATGGAGTTATCAGATGCCTATGCGGATTCAGTCCGCGGAGAGAGCCTATTTTTTATCCTTTCCCCTTTCCCCTCTCTTCTCTTTCACCCCGCTGTTTGCTTTAGCGGGTGAGTTTATACCTTGCTACCCCTGGGTTACTGTCCGACTATGCCCTTCACCCTTTTTCTTCTCGATCTTCCCCGCCCCCCTTCTTCTTTCAGCAAAATCCTCTGAGTGAATTGAGAACATTCTCCTTTTTCCTGTCCGACGGAGGGGTTTTTTCCTTCCCTTGGCGTTCCTCTCACTTTTGTGGCTGCTGTTTTCTTAGGACTCTTTTCGTTCCACCCCTCCTTGGAAATAGGTGGTGTTGAGGTTCTTTCTTATGGACCATGAAGCTCTCTTTCTCGAGTTGCCCCCTGACCTGAACCGCTTTTTCTCCTACGGATACTGCTTTCTTTGTTTGAGATTCCGCCCTTTTGCGTCTCTTTCCTCTGCCGCCGAGATATAGGCGGGCTTCGCCCTTCTTGCTGCCTTTGTGTCTCTCTTTGTCTTCCGCTTTTTTTGTACCGAACCTGTCGTCTGATGGGGATTAGACGGCTTCCTCTTTCCCTTCTTTCCCCTTTTCATGCACTCTTTTTTGGCTTTTAGGGCAGATGTGACGAAATAAAAGTGTAAGCCTTTCCGTATCGACCACAAGTTATCCTTTTGATACATACCTTCCCCTTCCCCCCCCCCTTCCCCATTAGTCCCTTTCCGAGGGCTCCAACTAGTAAAAAAAAGACTGCCTGGTGGGCCCGACTTTTTTTTTTGGGGTCCTTTTGCGAACCTCCGTCTCCTATTTCTCTTTTTACTTAGGACTGCCTTGCTTCCCTCTTCCAGACACTCTCTCTCTCCTTGTGCTTTTTGTGATCTCTATTTTTTTTAGTGATTAAGTCGAGGTGAAATACTTGAGCTTCAGTCCGCCCCCCCTTCCCTTCTTCCCCCTTTAGTGGGGTGCCAATTTTCGTTTTGATCCTGCTTTTTTCCCCTTAGTTTTCCTTTGTGATGTGGTGAATTTTCTTATCCCCTTTCCCTTTCCGGTTTATACGTTCAGATGCTTTTTTTTTAATTGCCTTTTCCACTATCCATCCTTCACCCTTTCCATGGACTCTAGGGAATAAAGGAGGTATGAAAAAGCTTCTACGTCTCCTCCCAAGCCCTCACCTCGTCCCAGGTAAAAAATCCGTCTCCCCAATTCTGCACACCCTCCTCTCCGACGTTCCTCTCTCTGCCGTTCCAGTTATATCCGACCGGCGAAAGCCATGACCTCTAGTAATCTTTGAATATCCCACCGTCTACATCCTTCTCAGTTTTCCTCAGACCGCCATCTTTTTTTTCTTTCCCTTAGACTTCTCCTCGGCAGATTCTTTTTGCCTGAATTTGTTGAATCAACCCCACCCTGTTGCGTTTTGTTCCCCATTCGTTAGGCCCTCCTTCCCACCTGAAAAAAAGCGTTTTTTTCTGTCCTTCCCCCCCCCCCAACCCTGATACTTTCGAACCCTCCTCTTCCTCCCTTCTTCTACCTTTTTCTTAAGTAAGACTTTGAAGTTAAAGGGTGAGACCATTCCCCGTGATTCTCTTCTTGAGCTCCCCCTTTGCCCATGGACTAGTGACAAGGAACCGCTTTTTTCCTCCGCGTCGTCCTCCCTCCCCTTACTTCCACCCTGCGTGCCTCTTTCCCTTCTTACATGTAAGAGTAGCGGGCGTTTCTGGCGCTCCCCAATAGATTTCTATTCTTTCCTTCACCCGCCCAGCTTTTGTCACTTGCTTTTCTCTCATTTATTCCTTTTACCAAACTCCCCTTTTCCCCTATCGTCCATTTCTTCCTCCTGGGAGCGTGGCAATCCCTACGCATTCTTTTCTTTTTTTCAAACGCATCCTCATGTCTAATTTGTATGTCCCCCTCCTTTTTCACTCTCCTTTTTCCTCCAAAATTCTTTTCCCCCTATTCTTTTTTTCACTATTCTGCTGGATATTGTCAATCGCGAACCCCCAGTAAGTTTTCCTCAGTCTATAAGGTTCCCCGAGATTTCTTCCTTGTCGCTCAAGATATGCCCCCTTCCCCCTACCTCCTTCGTTAGCTGTCTCTTCCTGCGTCGTCTTCTTCCGTTTCTCGTGACCCAAGAATTGAGTATTCGCTCTAAGAACATAAGCGAGCTCTCTCCTCGACCGTTCTCTCCTATTTCTGGTCTGAAAGTCGCCTTACCTCCTTTCCCGTATCTCGGCTTTTTCTTTTCGCCTGCATTTTCTCCCTTAGGGACCAACCCCGTGGTTCTGTACAACGGATATTTGGTTTCTCCCTCTGAGATGGTGGTCAGCCCCCGCGTTTCCCATACGAGAAGTTCCTCCTTCCCCTTCTTCTTTCCCTACTCTTTCTTTCTTGACCAGTTTCTCGAGAAACAATTGTCCTCCGTACCTTTTGTCGCGACGCCCCCAAAAACGCCCCTCTGCTCCTCTCTGCTCTCTTATGGCTCCCCTCGTATACAGGGAACGCGCGAAGCGTGTTTTCGGCGCCACTTCTCCTGTTCCCGCTGTTTCCTCAAAATTGTCCCTCTCTATTCCCTCTCTTTTTCGCGCTCCCCCTCCTGATCGGATTCTTTCTCCTCATAACAGCCTTTTTTTCCAGATTTTCCGGCGTCAGTAGTGGCCCGACCCACACGGCTTCTTTCTTCTTCCCCCTGACCGACCTTTCCTGCAAGCGCAGATCCCCCCTTTTCGTTTCCCTTTCCTACCGTTCTTATGCCTTTTCCTCGTTCGTTTCCTTCCGTACACCCTTGTTTCAAGTAACTGCTCTCTCTCTTTTTACTCCTCCCAGGGTGTTTCTTTTTCCTTAGTCCCATCACGGTGGATCCCTCTCGGAACGACACGATTTTTCCCGCCTCTTTCCCTCCTTTCTTCTGGCTCCTTTTCTCGGCGGTTTCCCCCCTCTTCGGTATGTCTTACGCATTTTTTGTTTTTTTGGCGGGTACCTGTCAACATTTTTTGCCTCAGGGATTCGTTTTCCTCTCCTGACTCAGATTCTCCCTATTTTTTATCCTATCGCTCTTCCTTTCTCTCCGAATCGTGGTTTCATTGTGGTGTTCCCTCCCATACTCAGCTGATATATGGACTCCTCCACCAATATGGAGCTGAACTTTTCCCTCTTCCTCCCTTTCTAGCTCTTTCCCCCTTTCCGCACTACCTTCGACTTCATGGGGGCGCGATGTTCGGACGCTCCCAAGTTTCCGGCGTTTTTTTCTCTTCCCCGTAACCCCCTCTTCGCCCCTTTGCCCTACCGCTATCGGGCTTATCTGAAATTTGGTGTGCTCACTTTGGTAGGAGATGGCCTCTTGGGTTTCAATTCCCTCACATCTTCTGGCTTCCCCTTCCTTTTTTCCTGGATTTTTTGGTCAAGCCTTAGGAACATGCTGCAGACAAGGAAATCGCATCTCTTACCTGACTGGTTTAGGAGACGTCTCCCGCAGTATTTTCCTCTGGTATCCAGCTCTTCTTCTTTTCTTGATTCCTTCATGTCCCGCCTCCTTTGGATTTTGTTCTTGGCGGCAAGTGATTTGCAGCCACCATTTGTATCCCTAACTCCTGATATTTAATGCTTGAATTTCGTTCCTATCTTTTCTCCCTTTCGCCCCCCTCTGCTTTCTCTGGGCTTTTTTCTATTACCGGGGTGAGAGAGGCGTTCCCATTGTACAGCGAGTTCCGCACGGCTTGAGTTCGGCAATAACTTTTTTTTACGTTGTCTCACACTGTGGAGGAGAAGTTCTCCCTTTATTTCCCTCCCCTCCCTACTTGACCCTTCTGCTTTGCTTTAATCGCTCGTCTGTTTTTGCCTTCAAAAACTGCGCTTTTTTTTTTTGTATTCCTTACAGATAGATTTGCCCGCTTGGCCCCCTTCATCATGATTACTTGCACCACCTTTTTTGGCGGGATTAGAAGATGCCCTCCTGTGTGCAGTCGCGACGCTCGCTACTTTTTTTGTGATCTTTTTTTCTTTACTCTTCTTCCCCCTCTTCAGCTTCTTTTCTCGGGAGTGCCTCCCCCGCCTCTTTTCCGGGTTTTTCCCCTTTTCTATGCATGTCACACAGTTTGGGAGGCAGAGATCTCTTACGATTGCATTAGACCTTCGCTTTTCACTTTCTCCTTCTTCCTCTAAAGATTTAGGGGAAATGTTCGAGACCGTCGATTTTTCTTTTTTTCTTTCTCCAGTGACGTCTCCTTTTGGTTTATTCCTTATATTCGCGAAAAAACCATGCAACTCATTTTTTTTTGATGACCTGTGCTTCTCTTTACACATGACGATAGTGTCCTTTTCCCCCTCTCTTTCTTCTCCAGCCGCTTCTCCCCCTCCGGATCCTTCGGTTCCGGTTGGAGATCGCAGATTCTACGGCCTTTTTTTTTTTTTGCGCGACCGCGCGAGATAATCCTTGCGGGCTTAGCGAAGGCCGGCTCTGCATTTCTTTCTCCCTATTTCATCTTTTTTCCCTTCCTGCGTTTTTTTTTCTGCTTTGATTTAGCGAAGTTCTCCAGCGGGCCGCTCCTCCGTGTCCCTCCATCGCACTTCCCATTTCATCTCTTGAATTCTGGCGAGTGCGTACGTTTGCCTCCTAACGTTTTCCCTTCCTTCTTTCGTAACGGTCCCCCCTTTTCTCTGTTTCCACCTTTCCCCCCAAATAACCCAAGGTGAAGAACTATGGAAAGAGCAGGTTCTTTTTTTACGGCTTCATGTGCCACCCCCACGACTTGTTTTTTGCCCTGATATGACTGGTTTTCTGGAAGCTATCCCTTCTTTTCTTTGCGGCGTCCTGTATGCTTCAGACTCCTTCCTATTTTATATTTTCAGCAGAAGGGTGTTGTTGTTTATCTCGATTGTTTCTTCATGTGGACAGCATTCCTCCCGCCTGTCCACCCCGGCGGAAAGATGGAGCGTTGTCCCCCACCCCCTTTTCTTTTTTTTCCACATTCTTCCCCTTGTTTTCTTCGTTCTGATTCATATTTGGGAGGTGGTTGAAGAGATTGTATCAACTCTCGAAGTTGGCCGGTTCGGATGGGCACTTTCACACGTTTCATTTTTTCCCCCTTCCGCACTCGGCCCGTCCATCAGTGCGGGAAATGCATTTCCCTGCCTTCGTTGAATCCCTTCTGGCGCCTTTTCTCCTTGAGAATCCACAGTCAGTCGAACGGTTTCCTTTACAAGCGGACGTTACCTCGCGTCAACCTTCCTGCATTCTCCCGTCAGTCACTGGCGCAGCCCGTCCTGGCTTTCTCTCTCCGTCGCGAGGAACTTCGGCCGTTCATCCCTTTTTCCCCCAGGCTCTTCTGATGGACGAAGCCGGCCAGAGTCGTTCGGCAGGACTCGCTGACTCTTGCACTCTTCTTCATGTTTTGCAGACGTCCCCTGTTCACACCACCCCCTGTTGTTGAGTTCCGATCGTATTTCTTCCCCGCCCCATGAAAAACTCTGGATAGTCCTCCCACTGACTGCTTAAAAGCCGATTTCTTCCGACAGTTCCGCCGCTTTCTCCGTAATCAGCATCAGCCGTCCATTTTTCTAAGGTCTCCTTTTGTTCTTCGATCGAGCCTTCCACTATTCTCTTTCCTTCCTGGGCCTCTCCGTTGCTAGGAATTAAAGCCGCCAGGTGCCGCTGTCAGCCTTTTTAAGGTCCCGATCACCAACTTCGAGGCGACTTGACCTTGAACTTTCCCCTCTTTTTCTGATCTTTCCTTCTCCCAGCAGTTGGCCACTTTTCATTAGTTAGTAAAGAGGTAACCACTATTCCAGGTGCGGAAGTCATTTTGTTGGGCGATTCCTCCAGCAGAAACATTTTCGTCGCAGCTTCCCCCGATTGACTTTGTCAGCCCTTTTCTTAGAATCAACCTTGTCAGCCTTACAAAATATTCTTGCTTGGGTCTCTTATTTCTGTCATCGCTGTCACTTGGAACATCTCTCACAAACTACCCCCGTTTCTCTCCCCAATCCCTCGCACTGGTTTCTTTTCTCTTTTTACCCTAACGTCCTCCTGAAACCCCGCTAACCCTACTCCGGATGTTCGGGAGAGTATCCGCTGTCGGCATCCCTCACTTAACTCCCCCGCCGCCTTCCGCGGTAATGTCGAGCCTGACCCATACTCCTTCATCCCGTCGAGACCCTTTCTTTAATACTGGACCCCCTTTCCAGTCGTCCGGTTTTTAACGAATACCATGTAAGAGATGGCGCTTTGGGTTCGTACCGCTTTTTTCAGAAGTTGCGGGGACCCCACCAGTGGTAGTAACTGCTCCTCTTTCCCGCCGCCCATTGTCGTTCTCCCCCGTGCCCCCCCCTGAACATTTTTGAGCAGCCACCATGTCGAGGCCTCCCTAATTTCTTTCTTTCGTTGCCCCCCTTAGGCAGCAGCCCCTGGTTTTTTCCGCTCTGGACCCTTTTTTGATCGCCACCAACGACCCAGCCAGAGAATCGAATTTGCGAGGCAATCTGGAGATGCGCTCCCCCTTTTCCGTACTCCTCTCCATGCCTCACAGCTTTGGTTTTCGTTTCCTTCTCTTCAATGAATTCCTGATTGCTCCACCCTTTTTTGCGCGCTCTTCGCGTCTTACTCGATCGACTACATGACTTTCCTATTTTGCTCTACCCTCCTACAGGATTCCCCCACAACCCGATTTCTTTTCGGAATCTTTTCTCCTGCCCCCCAAAACGGGTTAGCCTCCGGCGTCCTCCCCAGGATACACCGGCATCCCCCCTTCCCGTCTTCTGCCTGTGACTTTCACTTTTCCTGTACGATGAGGTCCTCCCTCGGTCGTTCCTCTATCCACCCTTCTGGGAACGAAACTGCTCTACTTTCCCTCCGTTTTGTTCTTCTCGCGATTCGTTTTCCCCCCTCAAAGGTGGATTAGCGGAACGCCCCGATGTGGTCCCGCATCTTTTTTTTTCATGACGTTCGTCCGTTCAAGACCTTGTTGAGCTGCCTGCCTATGGAGGTCTTGTTCAGAACGGGTCTACAAGACCGCTTTGTCTGCACCCTCCTTTCAGCCTGTGAATCGGTTTTTTGAATAAGTTGTTAGTAGGTTCGATCCTCTCATCCTACTTGCATTGGGATGATCGATCGCCGAGAAGTATACCCGACTCGTCTCGCATGGTTTTGTTCCCCAACCGGAAGAGGGAAGAGCTGGTCGCTCCGTGCCACACCCACGCGGGCGCGAATCACCTGCGTCCAGAAATGGAGTCCGGGTTTCTCTCATATCTACAAAGTCGATTCTTGAGATACTGTTAGGTTTTGGCTGGCGCCCACTGTTTCCGCGCGTCTCGTAAACCATTCTGTTGTTCCTTGCCCGAACGAAGAATAGGGACTCCGCTCTGACTTTTTTTGCTGCCCTTTGCCTCCGAGATGGTCCGGGTGTTCCATAAAGACCTCTTCGGAGTCGTCTCCCCCTTCCGTGTCCTTTCCATTTTTTTCCTCACTTCGATCCCCGGCTGTCCGACCATTCCTTTCCCACACGCCCATCGCCTTCGTAGTTCCGGAGAAGGGTTACCTTCCCTATTTCCTGCCTAGGCTCACGGGCGCGCTTTCGCTTATTGTGCTCCGCCCGTACTGACCTCCCTGGCTGCCTGTTTTCTTTCAGATGCCAAAGCGTGTCTATCTCACCCTCCTGATATTCCTTTTTCGGGTCGTTCTATATTCTGGATCGAGGAGATAACGGTTCTTTGGCCCCTGCGGCCGTTTTCTGCTACCGCGGTTTCTTCTTCCAATATCCATTTATCAGAACGGCAGTTCCGCAAGAATATTTTACGGTTCTTTACATGTGGAGTCGACGGCGCGTCTTTGACAGGACAATTTCTCCTTTTGCTTGGGAACCGCGTCGCCCGTGGAACTTCTTTGCGGCCCTGCTCCAAAAAAATGTGAGTCGCACTTTCCTTTTTTTCTCTTGGAAACGGCATCATGATCTCTGGTGCATTTTCCAACCTTCGGGCTTTCTATCTATCCTCTCTTTAGGATTTGACTCGCCCGGAGTTTTGGTCTCCTTGAACAATAAGAGCGTGACCATTGGACACGCTGTTTGCTCGTTGGTATGACTTAATCGGGAGTGGTCGCAGCTCTTTCTGGACGACTCATGCTTTTTCACGAATAAATTCGACCCCTTCTGACACCTGGAACTTTTTCGATCTGGCTCCTGGTCGCTTGCTTCCGTCGTCAAGTCGTTTTTTTTGGATCGGGCGTGTTCTTCAGTACATTGGATTCCTGAATCCCTTTTTTCTGCGTGATGGGAGGAAATAAGTTGTTCCACTGCCCCTGTGTGGTGATGTTCCCCTTGTGCGTCTGTGCACACCTGACGAATTCGTGCGCTTCCGCGAGTCTCCCGAAACGAAACTTGTCCAGTTTTCAGCCGGCTCTGGTGCGCCGGTGTCATCTTTTTTCGCAGCTTCCAAGGAGGTTGTGACCTAGGAGATTCCTTTGGAAGGGAGGCGACTCTCCGGCGGAGATGGCCTTGTTGCGATTGAGTTGTACGTCAGCTTGTACTCCACAGCGTCGTGTGATTTGTTGGATTAGCCGGCTCCTCGGGCTTCGCTTCCCCTCCATCGTTCCTGCACGATTGAGGACTTCTCTTGATCTCAGTTGGACCCATTACAGTGTCAGCTGCCCTTATCCGAACGGCCCAATGTGAGTTGCTCAACAATACTAAATCAACACTTTCTTTTGTAGCCCCTATGGATAGCTTATTTTTTTGAACAAACCAAAGACTGTTTTTCCCTATTTGAAGGTGGGTTCAGCAGCTCGGATTTCCAGCTGGTGTTCGGCTGACTGTCTTTGATGTCACTCGACTTTTTACA
>Ga0179593_1263970_pt1 | contig 11822 bp, 15 predicted proteins | sample CZODoug2_1_08_16_FD_185931 | JGI IMG/M metagenome (GOLD analysis project Ga0179593, IMG submission 185931) | Vadose zone soil fungal communities from Angelo Coast Range Reserve, California, USA - CZODoug2_1_08_16fungal (PacBio error correction) | ecosystem: Environmental > Terrestrial > Soil >... | reverse complement strand
ATCAACATGCTTCTGCCCCGGACCCCTCATGATTTAGATTCCCCTCTTTTTCCGTAGAGTCCCTCTTCTTACGTTTTCTTTCTTCCATCGAATTTAGAGTCCCCTGTTTGTCTCAGTCTCAAGTGATCTGGGCCCCTTACTTTCAGTCCCCCATTAAACGACATGTGAAGCATCGGTTGTCCCTTTCCCCGCCTCCCCTTTCAGGGCGTTATGAGTTACCTGGCTGCATCGTTGTCTCTGTCTCGGGGACTTCATCTCACGAGGCCGCGAGCTAGATAAGCTTCATCTTCTAGGAATGTCCCAGCAGGGGGACATCCCCACTTAACTATCTGCGTTTTCCCCATTCCGTAATCCCGTCATTTTTTGTCTGTCCCCCATCTGACCTTTTTCTCTTTTTTAGAGAAGGAATACTCCCATCCAAGTGACGCGATTATCCCCCAATTCAGCCAATTTTTTTTGCACGTGGTTTCTCCCTCGACCCTTTAGGGAGTCCCCCCCCCGAGTTTTCTTTGCCTCAGTCAAGTAGGGTTTTTTAGTCGATACAACTCCGTCTAAACGGGCTTTGCCCGGCCCCTCCTGCTCTTCGCTCCATGAACGCCTCTCGTCTTCATGGGGTGGAAACCCCATCCTCCGAACTGCCTTTCTATTCCTCCTTCCCTTTTCTAAGGACAGGCCGTTTCCTGGCCCCCTGGCGCAGTGATTCCCTAGCGGGCTGCTCTTGTCATGTCCGCCTTCTCGGTAAAGTAATTTTTTGCAAATAGGGACGGGGCCCATTGGAATCTTATTAGGCAGTGGGTTCTCGTAGGACCCTGGGGTTTTAGATCCCTGCGCTATTTCATTGCGCCTATCTGGTCCTTTATGAAAGCACCACCCTTCCCCGTCCTTTATGACCCATTCTTCCCACCCCCGTGGGGACCCGTCCCACCTTTATAATTTTATGCGTCGGCCATGGGTGCGTTTCCCTTCCAATACATATTGTTTTTCAAACGACTGACCTTTCTTTTGCTTCATTTTTTTTTACCATGGCGGATGGATGTTTTGAAGCCCATCGATTGGGTTTACCCTTAAGACGACCTCCTTCGCTTTTTTATCTGAGCCGATCTCAGAAAGGCGCTTTCGGTTCTTTTCCCCCGCCTTTTCTTCTTTCCTGACGGAATTCTGCCTACCACCGTCCCCTCCCTTTTCCCTTCTCCCGGGTGCTGTGCAGAATCCGTACCTTTTTTTCTGCCGTCCCCCTCCCCCCTGCAGAAATAATAAGAATTCATTTACTGCCCCCCGCCTTGTTACCCGCGGTTCTTTCGTGTCTTCCTTTTTATGTGCGATGATGGAGGGGTTTTTTTCCTTCCTCCTCGCTTTTCAACCCCCCCCTCTCAGGTTCAACACGGATGTTTCATCCTCTGGGTCAAACACTCCAATGGAAAGTTTTCTGCTGTTGTTTGTCTTTACCTGCCCGCACTTGTTTTCGGGGGTTTTGTTTTTTATCAGTCTTTTGCCCCCTTTCCTGTTCGAGTCCCTTTCAACACAGATTTTTTTCAAACTCCTTACTGTTTCTCCCCTTCATCTCCTTCCCGCTCACCACTGCAGAAATTCCCGGCGCTCCCTGGTTGCCCCCCTCCTCTGCCTTTCTCCCCCCCAATGAAGCAATAGGACGCTGACGATGAAATACAAGTCGTTGTCAAGATCCACATCCCCATCCTTATGCATGCGGGCCAGGCGGAAGGAACTTTTGTGAATTTCTTTAGACCCCAAAAGTCAGGAAATCTCACTTTCTTCGCTTCAGAGTCTTTTCCTTACGCAGGCATTTCTAGAGTCAACTCGGTAACTCCAGCCGCTTCTGTTGATCTGGACGACCTGATTTCCTTCCCTGCCCCCCCCCAGGGCCAAAGGAAGACCCACTCAGTAATTACTGCGCTCATTCTCTGTCATCTCGACCGTCCGTCAAAAAGAAGGAGAAAATGGATACCCCTCCCCGGCTCCGTCTTTTTTTTTCTCACGTAGATTTCCAAAGGACGTAAACTGGTTAAATCCCTTCCCCGCCCCCCTTCCCCCCCTCCTCTTTTTTAAACCTTCTCTGCCTTCGTGCCTTGTACCCCCTATTGCACAGCGTTTGGCCTAGCCGCTTTCCCTCACTTTCCTATGTCCTTCCTGCGGTATACAGGAAGGAAGACGACCCCGGGAAATAACCACTCCCTAAGGAGGTAAGCCCCGTTGTTGTGTTGCGAGATATTTGATTTTCCCTTTTCCCGTCATGGCCTTCTGTATACCGTTCCATTAAGTCAATACTTGTCAATTTTCTTTTCCCTTTTTATCTTTCCTTGCTGACTGCTTTTTTTCTCCCTCTTCTTGTCCCAAACAAAAATGTTGTTTCTCTAGATCCCATGGAGTCTGAATGTCTTTTTTGAGTACTCCTTTTGCCTCTTCCCGTCTGGTCCCTGTCTTTCGTTTTTTAGACGAAGTTTAGTCTTTTTCTTTTTCTTATTCTCTGCGCGTTCTTTTGCTTATGATTTCGTGTCCATGACGGGAATACACATTTTTCTCTGGTCTCTTTGACCCCTTCTTCCCTTACGACCGGTGCAACTGACCCTCCTCCTTCCGAGCTTGTACCGCTTAGAAGGACGGGATTAAGTCTCCACAGGTTTGAGAAGTCTTAGGATGTTCTTTCCCTTAGGGTCTCCATCCCTCCGTCAAGGTCAAGTGGCAAATGCATCCCTCGGGGAATCGATATTCTTTTCTGCATCGTGGCACGGGTCTTTGATTAAATTGTTTTCGCAGTCAGGGGGACTCGTGGCTCCCTTTCCTTTTTTTTTTTTTGTAAAATCATTTTTTATCTCCGTTTTTCTTTCCCGTCAGTTTCTCCCCTTCCCTTTAGGTGTTTCATTGATCTTGGGTTGACGCGGAAACCTATCCCCGGTTCGCCCTACTTTTTTCCCCCCTCCCCTCCCTTTCCCTCCCCCCTGGCGGTGAGAGACAACCCCCCAAATTAAAACCTTTTTATTCTCCGTTTCTGTGTTTCTTCCCCCCCCTCTTCTCTTTTCCAGTGCTTCTTTTTTTTACTTCCGCTCAGTTGAGTTCACACACTCCTTTTATCTTCATCCCCCCACCCAGACGGTTAAGAAAGTAAACCTCTTTCCCTTTTTCTTCCCCCCCTTTCAAATTGTCCCTTTCCCCTTTTTGGATTCGGTTTGCTTGATCTCTCCCCCCCCCACGTTTTCGTTATTCGTCCCTTCCGTTTCGAAGGTTCCGTTTCTCCCGTCCCTTTTCTTTTTTGGCCTTCTTCCTCCCCCCTTCAATCCCGGGAGTTGTAAACCTCCCTCACTTTGCCTTTTTTCATCTGATGTCTAGATTCCTTCTTGACCCATAGTATTCAGTTTCAACCTGGGATTTTTTTACCCCCTTGCCAATCTCCCCCCCTTTTTCCCCCAAAAACCCGAATCCCCAGCTTTTTTTGACCTTCCTATTTTTTGATGATGATGTCCCCCCTTTTTCGACATGTTATCTCATCACAGTTTTTTCTTACAGGATTGTGTTAGTACATCCTTTCCGTCTTTCGGTTTGTCCTTTCTTCCTTTTTATAGTCTTTTTTACGTAAATAATCTTTCTTCTCAGGAAAGTTTCCTCTTCCCCTTCAGATAATTTCCCCCTTTTCCTCCACGCATATTAGCCCCCTGGCCCTCGTCAATTGAATTTTTGGTCCAGTTTACCCGTTCCCTTACGGCTTTTTCCTTCCTTGGGCGCGTTTTGCACCGGAGATACCCTGTTAGCTTCTCCCGCTTCCCTCTATGGTTATACTCTCAGCTCTGGGTGGCCCTTTTTGTTTTAATTTCTCTCTCTTTTTTCGCTCCTTATTTTTTCTTTCCCCATAAGATTTTTGGAAGAGGTGCCTGTTCCCCTTGTCTAAAGCAAATCCCCCTTTTTCCTGGTCGGGCCCCTTTTTTCCTCCACAAACCTCCTGTTCTCAAGCCTTAGCCCAGTTTTTTCCCTCCCTTTCCCTTAAATTTTTCTAAATCCTCCTTTTTTTGACTGTTCGTGATTTTCCCCGTGACGGGAAGAGAGATACTTTTCTTCCCTTCTCCAACACCTTGCGGCTTCTTACCTTTCCCCCCTCCTGCTTCTTTTCTTTTGTCCTTTGGCGGCATTGGGCCCTTTTACTCTCTCTTTTCTTCGGCTTCTTGGGATCTCTCCTTCCTTGCCCTGTTGATAAATGCTGGATGCCTGTCCAACGCTCCCAATCAAATTCCCCCCCCTTTCCTTTAAGTCCTTTGGGTCACTTTCTTCCACTTGAACTTTTTGTCTTCCAATGCGCTGAAAAGTCGGTCGGGCCATATTTTTTTTCCTCCATTTTCGCCCTCTTCCAATATTCACTGACCCCTCTACCCGAACCTTTTTTCCGCTAGCGTTTCTTCCGGGTTGAATCGGACTTTTCCCCTTCCCCTTGCCTTTACCTCTTCTCCACAGATGAATGATGAGCCAAATCATTAGGGTATTATCAACCCTCTTTTTTTAATTTTCCGCCTTTCTTCCCTTTTTTTCGTTCGACCCTCCCTGCATTCCTCCTTCCTGGTCGGTCTGGACTTGGAGTCCGCCTCAACCCACCGTCCTTCGACAGTCCCCCCCTCTTCCTCGTTGAGGCCTTTTTTCGTTCTTTTCGATTCCCTTTTTTTCCGGATAGGAATGTTTCCCCCAGCAGCTCCCGCTTCCCCTTTTTTACCTTTTCTGCAATTTCCCTTGCACCCAGTTGTTTTGCCCCCCTCCTTCCTTCCCCCCCACTCTTTTTTCTAGGGCCTTTTTTCCTCCTGATTCAAGTAATGTCTAGGTTCGTGCTTTCCCCCCCTCTTTCCTCATTCCTTTCATGCTTTGATTTTTTTTTTTTCTTCCGGGCCTCAGAGCACTCGGATCGCTCCTCCTTTTTCAGATACCCCTCCCCTTTTTCCCGCTTTTTGGGATTCGTGATGTTTCCAAATTGTTTGGCTGCCAGCAAGAGAGGTTAAAATCTTTTTTTCTTCCTCTGCAACCCTCTTTAGCTTGTGTTTTTTCCCTTCCCCTCATTCTTCGCCCGTTTTATCTCACCAACTGTTTCTTTTCTCCCTTCTCTTCCCTTCCGTACCATCGTCTCTCTTCTTTCCCCTCTATTAGAGGAATGGGGGGATTGCAGTTTTCCTTCCTCTACCAAGAAGACCCTTCTTCTCTTCTGCTCAGATTTTTCTCCCTCCCTCTACTCCTTCCCTCCTTTTTGTTGTTGTCTTAGCTCGACTCAGAATCCGTATCTTTTTTCTTATTCCTTCACTCCCCCCCCCACTCTCCCCCCCCAAAACCCACCCAAATTTTCTTCCCTCTCTAAGAAGTTTCGCTGGTGACTTTCTTTTCTCCCTTTACAGCCAACTCGTTTTCCTCATCCGTGTTTTCCCTTTTTCCCTTTTCAAGTGACATGACACAGTCCTGTTCCTGTCTTTTTTCTCGCCTCTGCCAAACTTTCTTTAAAGGGAGCGGTTCCCCGTATGTCCCCCCCCCCATTGTAAACCAGACCCCCCCCCTCCCCCACGCTTGAACCCTTTTCTGGTTATCTACTTTTTTCTCTTAATCAATTTTTTCCGATGGCACCTTTTTTTTCATCCGAGTCCTGAGAAACCCAGCAACAAATCATCGTGACTTTGTGGTTCGTTTTTTCCCCTTGAAAAAGGTTTCCATTCATTTCTTTCCCTTTTTTCCTTACCCGACCCCTGGGGGGGTTGCCTGGTTGCACCTTTACTCCAACCACGGCCTTTAAGTTGGAGGGTTGTGACTGACGGACTTTTTCTGTTTACCAACTTGGGGATCTGTGAGTTTCCCTAATCCGGACCCCTTCTTTTTCCCTCCTCTCCGCAGCCCTCTTATGGTTGAATTATTTTCTGGCTCCCCCTCCAGCTTTTTTTTCTTTCCTTCTCCGTCCCCTCTCCCCCCTTCGGCCTGCCGAAACTCCTCCGTTAAAAAACCCTTCAAGGACCCCTTCCCCGGGTCAGGTTCCTCCCTGATTGGTCCTGACCTTTCAAATCTGGCGTAATTAGGCACTCGGCTCTTCGTTCTCTTCCCCGAATACTCCTTTCCCTTCCGGCTTGAAGGTTTTTTTCGCCTGAATTGGGTTACTTGCCCTTGAGAAACCCCCCCTGTAAAGAGTTCCTTCCCTTTTCAGCCTCGGTTTTTTCCCTTCTCACCATTTCCTTCCGAGTTCCTGGTTGTACTTTCTTTTTGTTCTCTTTTTTGGTCGCATCAAGAGTTTAGCGGATCTCTCTCCCACCCAGGCCCCCCTTCTCACCAGCTGTTTTTTTGCAGGAAACCACCTCCTTTAGGTACCCCTTCTCCCGCCGAATTGGGATGCTTCTACAGGATGCTTGTTGCCGCGCTCGCCGTCCCTCTCCTAACCACGAATTCCCTGCACTCGCTATACTTTCTTTCAACAATTCTTTCCCTGTTTGCATTCGTTTTTCTGCTGATCTTAGCCTTTTTCCTCCCGTTTTCCCTACATTTCTCCTCGTTCTGCGCGATCCCAACTGTCCCCCGCAACTTTTTCCTTTTCTTAAAGAATAGAGTGAATCTTTCTCAGCAAATGATCCCTCCCAAAGCTGTCCCCCCCCCTTCTTTACTTCTAGATCTGGTCTTCCCCTTCTGCTATTTCTTTCTGCGATGTTCCTTTTTTTCGTTTTGAGTATTTCCGACGAGGCGCGCCTGCCTCTTCTGAAGAATTCCCTTACTCCTGTCCCGGTGTGTCCGTTTTTTAGTATGGATTAATTTTCCTTAGCGGCATTGTACAAGAGGTTTTTCACCCTTGGCCGGGGCCTGTTTTTATTTTTCCTGTCCCCCTCTTCGGTGGATACGAGGGCAAACGACTACCGACTTTATTAGAAATCCCACAAGCGTTTTCCTCCCCGGTTTGCAGGGAATTTTTCCTTGGTTGCCCTCGGGTTTTTCTCCATTCAAAGCCCTTTGTCAAACGGAACCTTCTGTTCCCCGGTTTTTATTTGTAAATTGGGTTTTTCAATCAGGGGGCCCTTCCGTCTCTTTCCTTTTCCGCTTCTTTCTCTATTTTTAGACTCCGTGAGGGGCTTGTCCTTCTGCTTTGACTTCGTCCCCTTGTCATTGCTCCCCAAACCCCCTGAAGAACCTTCGGACGTTCTCCTTTTGCATCCCTGAAATTGTGATGTTCCCTTCCCTTTATGCACTCTGCCGCCAGTTCCCTACTTTTTTAAGCATTCCCGAAATGCCACGGGATTCTTCTCTTCTGATGTGTTTGAGAGAGAAAGATTTTTTTTTTTTACAGAATATTTTTTTTTCCCGGCATTACCCCCCTCAGAGTTGGCCACTCCGTCTTTCTGGTACTCCTTTCCAACGAAGCTTCCATGTTGTTTTCATTTTGGTTTTTTTTTCGATTTTTTTTTTCCTGGCTTTTACCGCGACTCTTTTTCTATCAGGTTTCTCTCTCCAGGACCCAACGATTGAATTTTCCCCCCTCTGTTTCGTGACCTTTTTTTCTTTGAATTCAGACTTTAAAACTTTTTTCCCCATGGGATTGTTTTTTTCCCCCATCTGAAACCCCCGAGCCCTCTTCTCTGAGCACATCTTCCCTTCTACAACCCGTGGCCGACGATGCTCAAGCGTTCATTTTTCCCCCCCTCACACTCGGGACTTCCCCTCTGGGCCCGGCGACCGTCCAAAGGCACCTCTTTTCTTGTCTTGAACCTTATTTTTCTTTGCCAGAACTTTGGTCTCTCCTTTTCATGAAGCGGCCGTTCTCGGACCCTATGACTCCGCTCGAGCTGTTTTCTTGGTGATTTCCTCCCCGCTCGGTCTTTTCAAACCCCAGAGCCGAGAGTTCCAGATCCATTGCGTCTCCTGTCGGCGCAGTCATCTCGCGTCAGTTTGCACAAGACTCCCCCCACGTACCCTGCACTGCGACTCCTAACCGTAAATGCTTCAGCCTCGCCCCCTTGCGGAACACTTTTCGACCTCCTGGGACCACTGTAACTCGTCCATATCTACCCCCCCTTTCCCCTCGAGGGATTGTGGCATGGCCAAGAGTTTCTCGCCCGCTTCCGACCTTTGCCCTATCATTTTCCCCGATGTTATTCCTTTATACTTAAGGCCGACGAAGACGTTATCCAATCTCTAATGACGGTGTTGTGAGAGAGACTTAGGTAGCCTTTAAAGGCATTAGGTCCCCACATCGGCGGTCCTTTCGGGACACGCGGGCGTTTTGTTTCTCGCGATTGTTCATGGCTCTCTCGTTACCCAGCGCTTGGTATTCATGGGCGTGGGGTACCGTTCGTGCGGGTCCGGGCGTTGCCTTTTTCGCGCAAGAGGCGGGATCCCCTTTCGTGCCTGGATCTCATTTGTGGGTTTCTTTTTTCGGCGTTTTTCTTTGTTAAGTTAATTTTCGACATGAAGGTAATTACTTTTCTTCTTTTCCTTTTGGGCCATCGGCAGAGATTTTGGAGGACTATCCCACGCGTACAGATTGAGCGAGTCCTAGTGCTCTCTGAACTCTTGTAGCGTAATGTCCTTCTGTGTTAATTCAAAGGACCTTCCGTCCCTTTACGCCTTTGTACGCATGAATACCGTTTTCGGGATCTTTGCTCTTGAGTGCCCTTCGTCTTCCCGGTTTTCGATTCTCCCAATTATCGTTCATTCACAAGGAGTGGGCCGCGGCTTGTCCTTTTTTGGAAAGCAATTGTGAGCAGCACTTCAGGAGTAAACTTCCGGAGTGGCACGCGATCCTTTGGCTTTTTTTGCCTCTATTTCGGCATGGGGCGGTCAGGAAATACAGTCCATTCAAAAAAAAGCGACGCTCTGTTCCCACAAAACAGACAATTTTTTTTTCAATTTCCTTTTCCATCAAACATCTGACTCCTTTCACCGTTTGTTATAATGTCCCCAGTTCGGGCGTGTCCACACAATCTTCTCTCCCCTCAAAACCCCATACGCGCAGACCTTGTAGGATTTTTAGTAATGCTTAAAATTTTTAGGCTTTCTTCTTGGTCCTTTCGGTTGCGTTCACATCCATGACTTATTGCCGCAGCCTGGCGTCTTCTTGATTTAAGGATTCCAGATTCTACCATTCAGCCCCACCCCCCCTGGGCGTTGGTCCCAAAAGCCCATCGGGCGCTTCTTCTGAACAGGATTAGTTTTTTGCCTTTAGTCGCCCATCTTTCCTTTGTCTTTGACCCAGTAGGCCCCAAAACAATTTAACAAGGACTTATCGTTTGTCAAGTCTTTTCTTCTTCTTGCCCACTGATGGCCGGCATTAATTCTTCAGTTTACAACACGTGGATTCCTTTCATTTACGGCAGGTTTAGTGTGTTTTGGTACCTTCTGATATAATGGGAGATTCCGGCCTAATCTCCTTTATCTAAGGCCCCCCTTTCCTTGACGATGTCCAGCCTCAGAATCACCTATTCCCCCTAACCCCAGTTTCACTAACCCACCCCCCTGGCCTTCGAGGGTAAAGTTAATAGGGATTTTTGGCCCTCTATTCACTTTTCAATATGCCTTCCCTCGCTTCGTGTAGAAGCGGCCTCTTGTACATTAGATTAGTACGAGGATCGGTTCAAGGATTGTTTTCCTTTCTTTTCGGCATATTTTTGATATCGTCCTAGGCCTGTAGCTTCTGCCTGGGAGCCAGTGATCTCGAGGCCACCGCCTTCTTCTATTTTTGTTCCCTTTCTGTTCTTGCCCAGAGTTGAAAGTAGTCCATCCCCCCCAAATTGCTTTTAATTTTTGATCCGCTATGGTCTGTGTGCAGGTTTCTTTATTTCCGTTCCCCTGATCGACTCTTTTTCCTGCCGCATCGTCTGTATTTGGCCGCATCCCGTCTTTTCCGTTTTTACTGTTCCTCGCCTGTACTTTTTTTTTCCCCGGATGCGTCCAGGCGATTCTTGACTTGTATAGAACGCGTTTCCCTTTCTTCTGCTGCTCCTTCGGCACCCCCAAAATTTCCGGCTTCTACATTAAGCAAGTACCTCTCGGACTTTTGGCCCCGGTGCTTGGTTCTTTCCCCCCTCGGCTTCCCCATGTTCGAGTCCTAGTTTTTGTTCTGCTCTTTGGTGCCAAAGATGCCCTCCCCCTTCCCCTGTTACTGCCCCCTTCTTTTCAGTTTTTTTTTGACTTATTTTGAAGGAATAACGTCCCTTTTTTTAAGTCCCCGCACCGCCGCCAGCCGGACATTGGCCGCCTTTTTAGTCCTTAACAGGGCCTTGGGTTTCAAGTTGCCCGTTTTTTCTTTTTTTCTCCGTCAGCGCTTTGAGCTCCCCTTCCTTTTAGTCTCTTTCCGCCCTCCGTTTCAAATTCCCCACATTCCCTTTCATTTTCTGCAGCTCTGGAGTCCCCCTTTCACTTTGGCTTGATTGATACAGGGCTCCCCTCAGATCCCTCTCCCCACTCTCAGTTTTGTTATGCCTAAATATTTTTTGTCTATGTCACAAGGTCCCAAACCCTTCTTCTCGGGGCCAGAACACAAGATTGCGTTTTCATTTTCCTTTCCTTTCTGTTTCTCCCACCGATCCGCCCCCTTCATGTTGGCTTATTTATTACCCTCAGACGTATATTCACTTCCCGTTATTCCCAGGCCGTTCCCCCAGCCCCAATTTTCACCTCGAGTTTGGCTTTTTTCATTTTTATACAAAGGTCCCTTTTGCTTCTTCCCCGCTTTCCCTCCCGTTTTTTTCCCTTCTAATGAGACAGAAACAGTCGGAGTCTGTATATTGCAACCGATTTTCGATGTTTCTTGCCCGTTATATTCACCCTCTTTTTTTGCCGTTTTGAAGCTCGATCGCATTTTGATGGAGTCGCTTGCCTGAGGGTGTCGGGCATTTTTTTCTTCCTTATTTGACTCCGCCACTCCCGGAGTTACTTTTTGCAGGAATATAGCTCTTTCCCTTTGTTTTAGATCTACCCGAAGTCCTCCCTTCTTCCCGGTTCTTGCGGTTTGCTTCCCCCCCTCAAGGTCTAAAACCCCCAAATGCAACCCTCTAGATCCGTCGAGCCGACATTCTTCGGGTCAATCCCTCCGGATCCCCCCGCAATCCCCCCCCTTTTTTCATAAATAACCGGAAGAAAACGCCTTCCCGTTCACAACCCTCCTTTTCTTTTTTTCTCTCTCCCAAACGGTCTTGGAAACGGGGCCTCGGTTACATAATAACACTAATAACCAAGCCCCAACCTGGTGGGACCCCCTGTGCTGGTGATTTCCGGTTCTGGGGTTTTGAATCATCATTTCAGTCTGGCACGGCTTGTGATCGAATCCAATGAGCACAGCACCTTCTTGATCGGTGGTTACTTCCACTGTCTCCTATTCCTGTGACTTCTCGCTTTCCGGGCCTATAAAATATAACGTGGGTGTTGTGACTTTCATGTGACGAAACCCCCACCTGCCCTTGTTTTTGGAGGTGAAGACCGTGCACGGATTTTTACGATTTCAGGGATATGGCTTTTAGCCCGTAGCTTCCAGGGCACACATGTTGCTGACAACTCGCCTCGGCCCCGCTATCCCTAAGGTATGTTGTGTTTTTGGCGCCAAGCTTGGCTTTGATGTCGACCGGGATTAAAAGGTTAAGGGCTCAAAGCGCTCGTACTCCAAAGTTTTCCAGTGCTTCCACTTTTCCCCGTGCTTTTTCCTTAACGACAGAAAGGACGTTTCGCTCTGGCATTGGTAGCTTCCTCGCCGGGGCGTTTAGGCGCTCCCTCCTATCAGTAACATTTTTTTTCCGGCCCTGTTTTCTCCCTTTTACTTGAATCTTCTCTTTCTACTCCCCCTCAAAGAGGCTACCGCAATGCCGCGCACGTTTTCGGACCCCAAG
>Ga0179593_1687538_pt1 | contig 11823 bp, 13 predicted proteins | sample CZODoug2_1_08_16_FD_185931 | JGI IMG/M metagenome (GOLD analysis project Ga0179593, IMG submission 185931) | Vadose zone soil fungal communities from Angelo Coast Range Reserve, California, USA - CZODoug2_1_08_16fungal (PacBio error correction) | ecosystem: Environmental > Terrestrial > Soil >... | reverse complement strand
TGCCTTGAGCGTGAGCTGGCGGGTGGCAAGCGCATGCCGAATGTTAGGTGATAAGAGCCATTTGGACTTCTAGCAGACGCTCCGTGTCCTAAGATCAACTCTTCTTTTTTCCCGGTGGTGATGTGGACGCGCCTGCTGTCTCTCCGTCCGAGCCCGTCGCGACGCTTTTTTTCGCGCCTCGCTGGGCCCGTCTTTTTTCCAGCTATTGCTCCCCTGCGCAATTCCCTTCGCTCTTGACGGAATGCCGTTCGGTCTTGGTCCGTGGCCTGGTCGTTGGTCCCTTCCCGCACGTGAGCTGCTCAGCGCGAATCTTACCGTCCAGCACCCGTTTTGAAGGTTGTTCCTTTCCTTGCCCCGATTGCCGCACTTTCTCTGACAGGCCATAGGCGGTTTTTGTGCCCTTAAAGCACGCCGGACTCCGGTTTCGGCCCTTCCCCGCCCATCGAGCAGCTGTCCACTTTCCCCTAGCCGCGGGCTGGGTTAAACCCCCCCCCTCCTTTCGTAGCACTCTTAGGCTTTTTGTTCCGCACGTTACGTATTTTTGGCTTGCAAAGGTCCCACCTTTTAGACGACACCGCATTATAGATAGCTTCATCTGGTCCTGGTGAGATTTTTATGGTTCTTCTGCTGCTTGCGGTCTAGGAGATGCCGCCCATCTTGGCCCGGCCGTAGGAAGACCTCACCTCCTGGCTGGCGGGTTTTGTCTCTTCTTGCTGTAAGCTCAGATCTTTCCTCGTTTTTTAGGGACTGGAATTTTTCTTCTTCTTGTCTGTCGGTGACGCGCGTTTCCCTTCCTTGAGAAATCGGTCGGCCTCCCCAGCGTCCTTCTCTTGCATGCTGTCTTCCGTTTTCTTTAAGACGTGTCCCGGTCGGCGCCTTTCTTGGAATGCGGTCCAGGGACAATTCTTTTTGTAGTTGCGCTATATCATCCGTTTTCTCTAGACCTGGTAGTGCTTTCCCTATGACATTCCTAAATTTTCTTTCCGGACGACACATATCCCGCTCCTGACATTTTCTCCCCCCGCGCCGACTTGGCGAGTGCATGCTTTCTCGAATTTCTGTTCAACCCTTCTGATCGCCCTTCGCCGCGGATTTTTTTTTCTCCTGAATGCCATTTGCCTTCTTTTTTCGACGGTTCCCTCCCGTCGAATTTCCCCCCAAAGGCCAGCCCGACCTTTCGAGGTCTACGTTCTTTCCCTTACGATTTTCTTCACTGGACCTTCTATCGCCGCCCTCAATTTCCTCCGCATGGTCGTGGAGTCTCCCGGCAAGCGATGGGGTCTTCATCTTTTTGAAGTTCCCTCCCCCCGATTTGACGCCGATTTCAGTGGTCTGGAACTCGTCCCCTACAAGTCGTCTCTTCCCAAGCAGGCGGCACCATTGCTGGTGCGCTTTGTAGGTTGAAGGGCGTTTTTCAGTACACCGATCGAGTCACCATCCCCTTTTTTTTCCCCTTAGACAGGTTCCCATTATTCTCCCGGTAGGCACGGACTGGGCCTTTTGTCCCCGGTTCCGGCAACCTTCTTTCGACCGTCATGGTGCCGCTCTTCTCCGAGCTGTCGCGCTTGTCCCGTGAAGCCTCGACAAAGGTCATTGACTGTTCATGCCTAAGTTTCTCTTTTGCTGGAAGGAGGTCGATTTTGCCCTGGACGCCCTCTTTCTTATGGCCTCTTCAACAACAACGCCTCACGCCATGGGCGAGGGCCTCGCCTTTGGTTTGCCACTTTTTCGATCGCGCGGCCTCACTCGCCGGCCTGATGGTCCTCTTCCCCGGTCACCCCTGGTTTCCCATTTCGATTTCGGAAGCCGCCAAAGACTTTTTGGGTACATTTCCCGAAGCCCAAGTCTCCATCCCTCCTCTACGACCTCGGGTCGGTCACTTCTCTTTTTTTTTCTTAACGAGTATGTGCGGTCGCTAAACTCTTTTTCGAGGTCATGGAGTGGAACGCGCTGCCTCGGGGACAGGCTCCGGCCGCCATTGCATTCACCTCCCGGTTCGATCTCCTTCCTCATGCGTCATTTCCCCCTCCTTGTGCCGCCTCGCGGCTCCAACTTTTTTGATCCCAAGCCCCAACAAGGCGCCCCTTTTCGATCGCGCGGCTTTTTTCTCTTCCCACACATACATGCCTCACCGGCCTCTTTCCTCACCCGCGCTTTTCGACGGCTTCGTGCCTTTTCACGACGATACAGATTCTTATCTACCCCTGAGTCTCTGATTACCTTTTTCTTTGGTGTCGATTTTTGATTCTTTCTGGCCATCGTGCCACCCGACCTCGCCCGTCCCAGCTCAAGGAGTAGTATTTCGATTCGCTGGCTGATTTCTCTCTTTTCTCGTTGTGGTGAGAGAGATACCCTTTTTTCCTACTGCCGCGGCTGTCTCCGTAATTATCTCTCCTTTTTGCACGATGGCAGAGTCTTCGTTTTTTAGATGCACCAAGTTTTCTTAACGCCCCGGCACGAGGTTTACCCTCCTTGCAGGCGTAGATCAGCACTCTTTTTTCTTGCTGGCCTGGAACCAGTTTTTGCGCTGCCCTCTCCTTATGGCGCGCGGGTTGATTTTGGCGTTCCCGACCCATCTTTTTCTCGGTGTGGACGCGGTCTTCTGAGGCAGCTCGATCGAACGTTTTCGCTCGTCGAGCTTTGGTTTTCTTTGCCTCCCCCCTTTTCTTTTTCCCCTTAGTCGCTGTTTTTCTTCTGAGTAGGGATCGCTTTTTTTCCTGTTGTTCTTTGGCCTTGGTCGAGTTTTTTTCTCGGGTGACAGCAGCGTTCCCCCATTCTTCAGCTTCTCAGGTTCTCCTGCACATACTCGTTCCTCGCTCTGCGCACGAGTCCTTTCTCTTGGGTTTCTTTGTCTTCCCCCGCACTCGGACAGCGCTTCCCCTTGTCTTTCGCAGGGGCGATCGACTCCGTTTTTCTCCACCGAGCACTTGCACTCGTCCCCACTTCCCCTCCTTGCCGCTTATTGTCTTTTTTTGAATGCGAGGTTGGCTGCACGCGGATGTCCCTTTTTCTCGACCAGTGATGGGTTAGGCCTTTTCTGCAATGAAGCCATGTTGGATGGTTTTTTTCAGATCCAGTCGACCTGCCTCAGAGCGGCAGTTCCCCGGCATGGAGCAGACTTATCGGCACACGCGCCTTTGTCCAGTAGCCGTTCGAGCCGCTCGCGCGGCATTCGACCTTGAACTTCCCTTGGAGGTACTTGACCCCTTTCTTCGACTTTTTCCCCTTGAATAGAAGATGTAGGCCATTTTTTTTCATTATTTCACGACCGGGTGTTTTTTTTTTCTTTCCGCCTTCCCAGACCCTGTTTTTACGCGCCGCGAGCCTTTTTCCCTACTTGCGGCGATTTTTGCGGATCCATCTCCTTCCCCTTCTCTTCCGGCGTCAAAGTCGGTTCCCTTTCTCACCTCCCTGGCGCAGAGCTGCCGTCGCCCTCTCCTCCGACCCATCCGGTTGGCGAGATTTTTTTTCCTTTCCCCAGTTCCCAGCGTCCTTTGCTCCCGCGGTATTTTTCGGGATGGCCTTTGGCGTCGGCGGCTCCCTGTCGAGTGCCCTCCTTTTCGACGTCCTTCCCTTTCTCATGAACACTCTTTTGGCTGCGTTTTTTGACCATGCCTCTTCTCAATTATTCGGTCCTCGCCAAGCCCTCGTTTCCCCCCGTTGCATGTTCTGCCTTTTTTGCTCGGGAGGCCTTTCCCGCCGAAGGCGCTTTTTCTCAGCGCGCCTGCCCACTGGACTCGCGGATTATCTCGAGCACATGCAAAGTTTTTTACTGATTGCCCTGATTTCTCCCCCCCAGCCGATGGGTGGGCGGTCCCCCGATTCTGCCGCGCCGACTTCTTTTTTTCTGCCCGATTCTCGACGCTTCTGCAGGCCCATGATGGCGTCCGTTGTCGCTCACGCGCTCCTGCCACGCGTCCCCCCTATAACAAGATCGCGAAGCTACCTTTTTTTCTCGCAACGCCGCCCTCCTTTAGCTTCCTTTTTTTTAGGGGCCGTTGCCCGGATCCCTTTTGAAGGACATCGAGGAACGCCTTCTTTCCCTGCCATTTTTCCGGCTCTTCTATAGACGCCGCTACTTCTGAGGCCTTATCCTGGGTCTTCGAAAGCCCTCCACTTTCCAAAAGGCTGTCGCGACACTTCTTTAACACCCACTCGGCCGTCTCGGTCGTTTCCTCGTCGATGCATTTTTGCGATCCCTTGGCGACGATTTTGTGGCTGGCTCTGCTCCAACGACTCTGGCCTCCGTTGCGGCATTATTCTTCCTCGACAACGCGTTTCTAGCTTTTTCTGCTCTTCTTTTTCTCGACGTGCTGGCGGCCAACGACTCCTTTCTAAGGTCGACTATGGCGCGCATGCCTCTTTCTCACTCGCGGCTGGTCTCATGCTGTCATACTTCATAGGAGTATGACGGATTTTTTTTCTTCGCGGGTACGACGGTCTTACGGTCGAGGCTTCCTATTGGGCTATACCCCCCCCTCTGCCTCTCCCCCACAGAGGCGCAAGCATCCCGCAGGCTTGATCGCTTCCTTCTACCACCACGTCGCCGTTTCAGCTAGGCGAAGTCAGTTTCTTCTTCTTCGGAAGTGCGTTCGCCTCCATCTTCCTCTCCCCTGGCAATCTATCTCTGTTCCTTCTGATAGAGATTGTTCTGTCGAGCGTGGCTGCTGAAACACTGTCAACTTCCCCTCTCTGTTGGTTTTTTTTGATTCATTCGCGCCGGTTTTTTTATAAGGCAGTCTCGATAACTTCTCTTGTGCGCCTATTGTTGATGATGAACGCGGCCGTCCCTGATAGTCCCCCTCCCTCAGAAGTTCCCGTTTCGCGCCTTTTCGCGACGCTCGTCTCGCCTTAGTCATCTTTTTCCAGAGTTCTTTGCCGTTTTCCATTTTGCAAAGCGCACTATTCCATTGATATTTTTTCTGAGGGAATGGACGGCCCGTCGACCGGTTTGGCCGATCTTTCGGCCAGCAGTCGAGCATTTTGCCATAAGTGGAACTGTCCCTTCGGGCCAGAATTGTCGAGGCTGCCCGTCCTGCGGAAAAGATCTGCTCTGACCAGGCCACTCTTTTTTTTGGCTTCTTTTTGCCGCAGAAGCCCTCCTCGTGTAGCCGGCCGGTGTTTTTTCCCCATCGCGCACATTCGTTCCCGGCGGAACAAGAGTCGCGACTTCCTTGGTGTTCAAGGGAATCACCTCCGGTAAACTTTTTGTCGGCGCTTCTCCGTGGGTTTTTTGTTCCTCTCGGTAACCGCGACGGCGTTGGCGCTTTTCGACGCCTCCCCTCCTTGAGATGGGAATGCTTTTTGATGCCCCTCTTATCGTAGATGTCCTTCCTGGCTCCGCCGCGGTGCTGCTCGAAATTAATTTTCTTTTTTTCGTGAGGATGTGGCCGCGTCCGCTCCTTGTGTGTGAGTTTCGTATCTTGTGTTTCCTCGAGTCAAGGTAAGGTTTAGTCGGTGAGGGACTTTTATCTCGAAGAGTTAATCCTTCCTCTTCGGACGATCCTCTGTCTAGTAGTGTCTCTCGGCTCTATTGTCGGTTTTCAGAGGAGAGGCTCTTTCTTTCCTCGGTGTATTCCCCGCGCCTCCTCCCCATCAGGCCTCTATATCCCTTGTGCATCTTGATAGATATCCGTTTCCTGTAGTCCTTAGGAGGAGAGGCTTTCGAATTCCTAATCCTTCGCGACCGACCATCCCGAGCCCTCTTTCACAATTACGACTCCCTATTGCATTGGCGATTGCAGGACTCATTAAGGGAGCAGCTTTCCCTTCGGCTCTTCCAGCCCCCTTTTCCTTCGGACCTTTTCCCTTTCCTGCCTGCCCTTTCGCAGGGCCTCTATCTGCATGACAGCCTCTTTTTCAGACAAGGCCCCGCCCAAGGGGTTCGAGGGTTTTTTCTCCACGATACGACTTTTGGTGCCGGCCTCGACCCTATTCCATCAAGCCGTCTCTTTTTGCGGTCGAGGGTCTCCCCGCGGTCTTCAAGGGCGTGAGGTCCTCTCCCTTATTTGACGCTTCTCTCGTAAGAAGTCAAGTCGCGCCAATTCGTCCTTTTTCTCTGGCCGCGGCCTATTGCTCAGTTTGGTCCCCTTTGTACACGATCGAGCTCCTACCGCCTTTCCATTAAGATATCCGACGCAGTTTGGAGCCTTTTTCTTGGTCAAGTACGACCCACACCCGCTTACACCGTCAAGTTCCTATGGCCTCCGGCTCGAGTGCCTTTTTCTTCTTCGACGTCTACTTTCTCTTTTCTCAAGCTCGACAAGCCTTTTGCTTTTCCCTTTTACCCGCACTGCCGCGCTGCTGGCGGTTTTCTGCTTGGATCTATCCTGCGGCAAGACGCCATCTTTAAGCATTGCGCAGAGCATTTTCCCCCATTGCATAAACCTACCATATGTCTCCTAGTGCGCAAGGCGGCAACTTATCGATCGCCGGCCTCATTTTTCTGAGGGCAAGGCGCGCCGTCCCCCCGGTTCACCCCTGTTAGCGCTCGCCCGAATCGGGCGCTCTCGGGTACAGCGCGACCACCTCCTACCCTGCTTTCCCGCAATTTATCGACCTTTTGCCGAGAACGAGTATGTTGCCGTTCCACGTTTTCCCCCTCGAGGTCATGGAGTGGACTCTGACCCTTCCCATCTTTTCCCTGGGCTCAGACACTTTCTCACATCCCCTCCCCTCTCCCCCGGTTCGTCCCCTTTTTCCTCTCACAGCGGGATAATTTCTCGCGTTCCCATGTTCTTTTTCATTCCAGAGCTGATCAACAGGCTCCCCCCTCTCGCGCCTTTTTTTCGATGTCACACCTACATCGTCGACCAGGACTACTGGGTTTTCCTCCCCGCGCGCCCTCCCAAGTTGATTAGTTTTTTCCCAGGACCTAAAGAAGATCACGATCTCACCCCGCGTCGGTGTCCCCTTCCTCTTTTGTTCGGGGGGGTCGCTGCTCTTTTTTGGCTCTCGCACAGGGAGACCCGTCTTTCTCCCAAGGGAGTTCCGACCTCTCCGGTTTTCCAAGAACGATGCCGTCAATATTTTTTTTCCTCATCACCATCAGCCAGCGGAACTCTGTTTTCTGCCTGTTGTCGAAGCGAATATTTTTTTTTTTTTTTTTTTTTTTTTTTTTTTTTTTTTTTTTTCTTCTTGTCTTGTTCTCTCTTTTAGGGTGCACGATGGCCCCCTTTTGTGCGAGAGGCCCCTTTGCAGACACCCCGCAACGCACCTTTTTACTCTATCCGACGGACAGGAGTCTTCTCTTTTATAGTAGTGAGGTACTTTGCCAGCTGTGCTGCCTCCTGGGATCATTGGCGCGCGGGTTATTTTTCCTCCCAGTAGGCTTCTCTTGTGCCAGAGCCTTGGTCTGCGCCGCTCACGCGGTGTGCGCATTGTGATACCTCTTCTCCCCCAGTTGAGCAGAGATCGTCCCCTTTTCTTCCATGAAGCAGAGTAGGGACTTTTTCGCTGCTGATTGATGCCGTTGGTGGCGGCATTTGTGGCTGCGGTCACCGGCTTTTCCCCATGACCTAGAAGTGTCCTTTTTCAGGCCGACCTTTTTTTTTTTCCCTCGGAAAAAAGCGGTGTTTCTGCATCATTGGCACGTCTCCTCTTTTTTTATTGAATCTTGATCTTGGCTTTGGTTTTTCGCTCTCCGGCAGCTTCTTTTTTTCTTGTCGAGAAGTGGGCCTGCCTACCTGTTGCATTTTCCCTCCGCACTTGCCATAGTCCCATCCCTCTCCGCGCCGCCTCGGCTCCGCTCGCGAGGTTGGCCTTTGCCCGACCGCGATGTCTTTTCCCCCTCGACCATGCTGGCGCCCATTTCTCTTTTTCTTGGTGACGATGCTCCTCCCTCTTAAGGTTGGTGCGCCGGGAACCTTCGCTCGACTGCCCGGCCATCTTCTTGGCGGAATCTTTCTTTTTCCTAGCGAAAAGCGGCCTTTCGCCGTCTAATCGGAAGCTCTTTTCACATGCGGTCGTCCCTTTTTCCCTCCGGTTGATGGTTAGCTTTCCCCAGCCCTTCTCCAACTGCGTCGGGCTTCTTCTGTCTTAAGGGAATTTTTGAGATCGAATCGTGTACTTGTCTGATCTTCCAACCGACAAGCGTCGGCTTCCTTTTCTCTGATCTGGGATAGAACTCGATTTTTGAGGTGCGTTTTTTTTTTCCAGACCAAGACATCCGTCTCCCTGACACTTTCACGCCTCGACCAGCGAGTGCGTCTTCCTGCCGACATTCCCGGTGGAGAGACCCTCCTACTCTTTCTGTTTTCGGTTACTCTTCGTAGATCGTGTAGCCCGCTGGGTAGCCCTCGAACCGTCTCTTTTCTGAATGTCTCGGCCCATGCCTCTGTTCTTTTTCGGAAAGGTTCCTCATTGGGGAGTACGAGGTTGGCGGCGATCGACTTTGAACATTCTTGCCTCCTATTTTTGACTTCATTTTCCGGCGGGCGGATGTCGAGCATGGCCTTTTCTTTCTTAGCGACCCTCTTGAGGAATTCAGAGCGTCCCCTGAACGGGCTCAGCTTCTATCGAGAACGCACCTGGGTTTTCATGTTGCCCGATTATCTCCTTTCCCTGTCCGGTGCGGGCCCTGAACGTTTCGTCGCCTCCTTCCGAAGTTCTCTCACGACGATCGTTCGAGCCGGAAGAATTCTCTTCCCGTCACTGTACGACACCTTTGAAATACCTCTTCACCAGATAGCGGTTTTTGTCCACGTAACCGAGAGTTTTTCGCGCAGACAGGCTCCTTTTCGGGAGGCTTTCTGCGGTCACGGCATAACGGTGTTCTTTTAAGGACCTTCCCAGGCATCAATTTACCGGACATTTCCCTCCCCCTGACGATTATTTTGGGCTCATCGTACGCTTCTCGGAGACTGACTTAACTCCTGCGCGGTGATCGTTTTTTTTAACGAATACTTGCGCGATTCCAGACCCCGTTGCTTTACATTTTCCACCAATTATTCCGAGAGATCGGGTTTCTCCCCGTGGCAGCCTGGCCTCTTATCTTTTCCGGACACCTTTTTGCTCCTCTTTTGAGGGCGTATGCGTTCCGGATGGTCAGCGTTGCGTTTTTCCGCTCGCCTTCAGCCTTCTTGACGGTCTTCTCGCTTTAGTCGACGTTTTTTTTTCTTGCATATGACCCCACTTTCCCCCCCTTTCGGTGTTGACTATGGCGCGGCTTCTTTCAGGGAATGGTTCGCGCTGGCGTCTTGAGGGCAAGGACTCGGTCCCTCTTGAAGAAGGCTCGGCGGCGCGGGTCCTGTCCTCGGTCGAGGAGTTTTTCTTCTAATCTGGTACTCCCTGAGGCCGCGTCCTCCCCCGAGTTTTATAGCCAGGAGGATGCCCCCGAGGAAGCGGATGAGTTGGCCCCTCGCCGGCGTTCCTCGTTCCACACCTTATTTTTCCCCTTGCGCTCCTCTTTCAGCCCAGATCGACACTTCTATCCTCTTTACTCCGTTGTGGTGGTTGATCTCTTTTGGAGGTGAGCGGAGGGGGGAACCTGCGCAAAATGCGGACCCTTTTTTTATGAAAAACGGTGGTTGGGCCCCCGCCTCTGCGACGGCTCGGGGTGTCTCCCCCCTGCACTTTCTCCCCGTTTCTCACATCCTGGAGATGGATGGTCCTCCCCCCGGTGCGTGATGAGGAAGCAATGTTGATCTCAGTATCGGGGACTCCCCCTTCCCCTCGACCGTCGAGCCCGGTACAGGACCGCTTTCTCGTCGATCGCTTTTTTTTCACCGATTTTGACAGCTGCGCGGCCTATGAAGGCCCTCGATGGAATGCAGCGCAATTTTCTTACGCGTCCTTCCTTTTTGTCGTTGTGGTGTTATAGCGGCCCTTCCGAGCATAGCCGCTCTCCCCGTCAACGCTTCCTGGTTTTTGAGGCGAGCTTTTCCCTTCTGACCATTTCCATAGTTCGGTTTTCTCTCTGCGTTTGCCGCAGATCCCTCCCCGGATTTCCCGAGCCCTTGTCGGAACCCATTCAGATCGCCGGCCACCCTTCACCCGGAGCCGCCTCTTCTTGGCCTGGGTTACTTTGTGTTTTTGAGCACCGCTTCGGGCTTTGGTCGTCATCGCGTTTTTCATTCGTGGTGAACGAGCTTTCCCCTTATCACCTTTACCTTCAGGCGCCACTTCGATCCCGAACTTTTGAGGGAATGGCGTTTGCTTTCCGTCATTCAACGCCCCTTGTTCTCCGGGTCCTAGTGCCCGTCAGCGTCCCCTTCATCGGATGGCGGGCGGTTTTCCAAGTGGGATGTCAAGCTCGAGTTTATCGACGGCATTGATCTTTATTTTCGGTGAGGGCATGTTTCTCGAAGCCGACATCACTTCTTCTGCCTTTTTAGCGTGTGGATCTTTTCTCTTTCGTTGAGTTTTAGACGTTGTTTTCGCCCAGGGCCCGTTGGACTCTTGGGCAATCAGGCCGAGTTTTTCTAGATAACCCTCCCCGGCGTTCTTCTGCCCGGTCAGTGCTCGAGTCCTTTGGCGGTTTTCCGGCGACGGACCTAGGCAATGCACCCATTCCGGCTTGCATGAGGTCCTTATTTATCAGCGCCTTTTTCCCCTATCGAAGCCGCCCTTTCTCTTTTATTCCGCCCTTTTTGTCCTCCTTTCGGTAGACCAGCCTCCGCAGACATCTCCCGACCCCCCATTTTTAGGGCTACCGCATTTCTTTCTACCTTTTTCCCCTCTCCCCCCGTCCGCACTCTCCCTTAAAGCCGGGTTCTCGCTTTTTTCTGGGTCTCAAGTTTTTTTTTCAAGTCCATGACAACTTTGACGCCTTTTTTCTGTGACCTTCGCTCCTTCTTTTTCCCCCGTCGCCGCAATTGATCCCAAGCAGCTCCTTCGCGCGGGCGCGTGCCGACGATGTCTTTCTCCCAGTACCTATCGGCCCTTTTTCTTTTCTACGAATGGCCTACATCATTCTAGTTTCGAGTTTTTGGAGCGGTCTTTCCAATTAAGCCCAGAAAAGGTCCTTTTTGCCGGTTCAAGGTCGGATTTCTTCTCGAGCTGTCGCCTTAGTCTCTGGACAATTTCTTCTTCGAAAAGGTCCTGCTGTTACCGCCTTCTTCCTAACCCCTTTTTTACGGGCAGGTTTTCTTCCCTCGTACCTCCGACTCACCCCCGATTCAGGGCGTATGAGCATCGTCACAGTAGTATTCCGACTTTAGCCTACAAGACAGATTCTCGTTGGCCTCATTTCCCGGCGGTCAATCGCTCCGTCTCCCTCACTCTGTTGATGGGACGAGGGCCTTCTTTTCCCCTGTCACCTTTTTTTCTTTCGACATCAAGGCGATCTCCGCCACGAATTGCTGGGCGAGGTTTCCTCTCAAAGATCGCCCTGACGAGGTTGGTCTTTTTCTTCTTTCTATGGCAGGGAACCTGACCTTTTTCGCACTTTTTGGAAAGCGCTGATCACCTTTCTTTGGTGGACCGTTCGAGGCCTTTCCCACCAACGCCTTTCCCACTTCCTACGGTAGATACAAATAGTCGGCCTCCCTTCGCCGTGCCCTTCTGCTGAAGGATACCAATCCGTCCTCTTCTCCAACAAGGGCGCTCGCTTGCGCATCCTGCTTTGCCGATGTCCCCCCCCCTCGTAGACAGGCTATGGGTCGTTCTACCTCCATGAGCCCAAGGTGAAGGGTTTCGCCTTCCCCCGAGCTGGTTCCAGGCACTTTCAGTAGCTTCTTATTCTGCCTGGTCGGTGCTCTACTTTTGTGACGGTGGCTTTTTTTTTCTTTCCCCCTTTGGTACATTCTTCGCCTCGAGATCTCGTCAATCGTGCCATTCTACAGCGCAAGTCTCTGCTCTGACAAGCGCGCCGGTTTCTCTGGT
>Ga0179593_1621180_pt1:7500-11823 | contig 11823 bp, 3 predicted proteins | sample CZODoug2_1_08_16_FD_185931 | JGI IMG/M metagenome (GOLD analysis project Ga0179593, IMG submission 185931) | Vadose zone soil fungal communities from Angelo Coast Range Reserve, California, USA - CZODoug2_1_08_16fungal (PacBio error correction) | ecosystem: Environmental > Terrestrial... | reverse complement strand
GGGTGGCGAGTCGGTGGGGCAACGGGGCCGATACCCCCCCCGGGCATCCACCGCGGTCTTCGCACAAGGTGATCGCGGGAGGGCAACGCGTCGCCGGACTTTCCTTACATCTGGGCGGGGGACACGCTTTCGTTCGCGCCAACGGGTATGACTGCTCGGGCTCTGTGAGCTATGCAATGGCGGCCGGGGCCTGCTCGGCGCTCCCTCATCTCAGGCGATCTCGCAAATGGGGCGAACCTGCCCTGGCCCCTGGATCACGATACGCAAACGCAGGACATTACCTTATGGACGGTTGACGGCAGTGGTTTGACACCGCAGGCCGTTCCGGCCATACGTCATCCGATGGCTGGTGGCGACACCTCCGCTGGAAGGCTATGCAGTGCGCCATCCACAAGGGCTGTAGTCCCACGCCTGCTCAAAGAGCTCGGAGAACCGCTATGAGCCTGCCCTGAGCCCTGCTGGCGCCGCTCGCCTGCGACGGCGAACGGCCATAACAGCACAACCGCGATTCGCGCAGTCTCGCTGGGTCGACGTCCGGTCGGCTTCCGCTATGGCGCGATGTCGGTACTTCGTCTTCCGCGCCAAGGCCTGGGACAAAGACAAGGTGACCGCCGTCGCCGCGTGGCTGAGAAACATGGATCGCGGAGCGCGCTCAGCCCGGACAGCGTGACGGTGCTGAGCACCAGTCGTGAGAGCCGGGGCTGTGGGAGGCATTGCGAACGACGAGCCTCACAATCAGCGTCACCCTGTGCATTGCGCAGTTTCGATGACGGGTCTCTTGCCAAACAGGAATCTTTCCAGTATTCCTGCCGACCTGTAGAATGCAGAATCGGCTTCGCAATCACGATTGGGGAGGCGTGCACGCGGCGAGGCAGTCGAGGGGGCACCATGAAGGCCGATCAGTTTGGCAGTCGAAAGCCGCGAGAAAGATGGAACTGGCCAGGACCTGCCTCAGGGACCGATAGTGACCACGAGACGTGCGCAAAACCTTCCGTAGCGATTCGAGATGACTGCGGGCATGGCACCGGGCCGGGGCTCGGTGGGTTTGAGGGGGGGGTGCCGGGCTAGTCACACCAGGGGCTGCGGAGGCCGCACACGGCGCGCCACAGGCAGAGCCAGGAGCGGCGGAAAGACAAAGGCCCTTCGACGGTGATTGCGTGCTCCAAACTGGCTCATGTCACACCCACATCCTCACCGTGAGGAGTGACATTATAGTGCGCCATACGTAAGAGTGAAAGACGCTTCCGCGAATGGGGTGCGCACGGGCACTTCCGAACAGGGTGGGGCGCGGCGCGAAGCGGAGGACTTCGGGCGAACCAGTCGCGAGTTCCAGGTGTAGGTCGCGTACGTTGATTTTCGGCGCCGCCACGGGGAATAGCGGCTGCGTGAGCGCCGATGTTCGACCAGGCAGTTTGAGCCCGACGATTTACCCGCGCTTGACCGGCGTGGGCGCGGTGAAGGCCGGGACGAGGTTCACATGGTTCAGGCATCCGTGCCCGGGCTGGTAGAGCCGTAGGGCTTTCGCCGTTGAAGGCGTCGTGAGAGTAATTACCTGCGCCCAAAGTCTGGTGAAGAGGCTCGCCCGCAGAGCTTTCTTCGTTCGCCGTGACCGATCCTACTGTTCGAGCCCAAATATATTTTTTTTTTTTTCTAACTTGAATTTTTTTTGTTTATTTTACTTTTATTTTCAGGGCGGCACTTCGTCGACCACATCGTTTTGCTTGGTGTTCCTGCCACGCGTTGCGCAGGGGTTGGTGACGAGTTCTGCATGCTCGGAGGCAATCTGAGTGATGAGGACATCGGGCAGGCCTATGGTCACAGCGCGTCATATTTACGTTAGGGCAACTGGTCATGTTGGCTCATGTGATGAGGGCCTTCAACGTTTTTCAGTCTTTTACTGCGCTTCTTTGCTGTTTGTTTTTCTTTGAGTTTTTAGGGTGTTCTTCTTCTTCTTTTTGGATTTATTTCGCTTCTTTAGCTGTCTCTTTGATCACACGGTTTGCTGCTCGCGGTCGAAACCGCCGTCTGACAGTCACGCCAGATGTATGGATTGAGGGACTAATCAGCGGGTCACGAGGCCGCGGCGGTCAAACGGGATCCACGCCGTAGGAACCGTGTTGCCGTCGGCCGGTACTTTGTTGGTTGGCTGATATCGGAGTGATAGATGCAGAAGAGGTGGCGATGCGGAGTTGCTCGAGCAGTGAGACGCGGGATGCGCCTTCGTCGGTGCAGACACGTTACGCCAGGGGGAGTGGAACAGGGTAAGATCGCGCCATGCACTTCGGGGTTTTCGCGCAATAGAACAGATGCGAGCTGTTCGCGAACCGGTTTGTCGAGGAGGCACGATCGCGTGCCTCCACGAGAGGCTTTAGGGTATTTGCACCCTTCCGGAGCGGGAAACGCGGTGTGTCGCGGAGGAGCCACGGAAAGCAGAGAGATAGAAGGCCGGTTTGTGGTTTGTCGGTTACTGCGTGCGGACCGCGAACACGCGGCCATGGAACCGCTCGCCGTGTCATGTCTGGAGAACTGGTTCAATCACCGGTCCGATCGAGGTAGCGGTAAGGGGGTCCCAGAAAATCGCAGGTCGAGTTTTTTTTTTTTTTTCTTTTTTTTTGGGCAAGACGGGCGCCGCTCGCATTGGCAAACGTCGCTGGTTCAGTTCTTCGTTTTCGAAACAAGTTTCGCCGGAGGCGCTGTGCTCTGCATGCCATAGAAATATTATATTGCTGCATGCATGGGCCCCTGCGAAATTCCCCACCTTCCGCCTCCCGGAGGGCGCGGAGAGAACCATGAGCGCGAGCAGCAGTTGTGGCCGACAAGGTGCCAGCGAGCCGAACGGAGCGCCAGCCGGAGTATAGCGGCCGCCTGGAATGGCAAGCTGGAGAGCGAACGCACAGAGGCTGGGAACGAGCCACATCATAGGCAGCACATGCACGATGCATTAGCGTTGGAAGGGGAAGACGTTTGGCTTTGGGGCAACCGGTGAGCGTAAACCAGAGTTCCCGTATGTGGAATTCTAGTCTTCACCGTGTTACGGAATGGAGATACAGGACTCGACCTGGACCTTAATCCTTATCAGAGAGGCGATCTAAACAACTGAAGTAATAGAACGACGGGCGACATCTACGGCAGCTATATAAATAAGAACGAACAAAAAGCAAAGAAGATGAAGTTCGAGTGAATCCATACGGTGTAGAGAAATAAAGATAAGCACGAGATAGCTACACGCTCAAATATATATATTTTATCCTCCTACGTTGTTGTTGTTTTTGTGGGGGGGGGGGGGTGGGGGGCGGGCGGGGTGGGGGGGAGTGGGGGGGGGGGTGGGGGGGGGGAGAGAGCGGGGGGGGGGGGGGGTGGGGGGTGGGGGCGCGTGGGCGGAGGGGCTGGGGGGCCGGGGGGGGGAGTGGGGGGGGGGGGAGGGGGGTTGGCGGGGGGGGGGGGCGGGGGGGTGGGGACGGGGGGGGTGCGGCGGGGAGGGGGGGGGGGGGGGGGGGTGGGGGGGTTGGAGAGGGGTGGGCGGGGGGCGGGGGGGGGGGCGGTGAGGGGGGGGTGGGGGGAGGGGGGGGGGGGGAGCTGAGAGTGGGGGCGGGGGGGGCGGGGGGGGGGGGGCGGAGGAGGCGGGGGGGGGGGGGGGGGGTGGGGGGGGGGGGGGGTGGGGGGGGGGGGGTGGGGCGGGGGGGGAAGAGGAGGGGGGGGGGGGAGGGGGGGGGGGGTGGCGGGGGGCGGGGGAGGGGGGGGGGGGTGGGGTGCGGGGTGTGGGGGGGCGGCGGGGGGGGGGGGGTGAGTGGGGGGGGGGGGGCGGGGAGGGGGGGCGGGGGGCGGGGGGGGGGGGGAGGAGGGTGGGGGGGGCCGGGGGGGGGGGGGGGGTGGGGGGGGGGGGGGAGGGGGGGGGGGGTGGGGGGGCGGGGTGGCGGGGGGGTGGGGGGGGGCGGGGGTGGGGGGGGGGGGTGGGGGGGGGCGAGTGGGGGGCGGAGGGGGGGGGGTCGGGGGGGGGGGGGGGGGGCGGGGGCGGGGGGGTCGGTGGGGCGGCGGGGGAGGGGGGGGGGGGGGGGGCGGCGGGGGGGGCGGGGAGGGCGGGGGGGGGGGGGAGGAGGGGGGGGTGGGGGCCCGGGGGGGGGTCTGGGGGGGGGGGGGGGGGGTGGGTGAGGGGGGGGGGGGGGGGGTGGGGGGTGGGGGGAAGGGGGGCGAGGGGGGGGGGGGGGGGGGGGGGGGTGCAGGGGCTGGGGCGTGGGCGGGGGGGGGGGGGGCGGGGGCGGGGGCCGGGGGGGGGGGGGGGCGGGGGCGGGGGGGCGGGGGCGGGGGGGGGGGGGGCGCAGGGGG
>Ga0179593_1621180_pt1:0-2500 | contig 11823 bp, 3 predicted proteins | sample CZODoug2_1_08_16_FD_185931 | JGI IMG/M metagenome (GOLD analysis project Ga0179593, IMG submission 185931) | Vadose zone soil fungal communities from Angelo Coast Range Reserve, California, USA - CZODoug2_1_08_16fungal (PacBio error correction) | ecosystem: Environmental > Terrestrial >... | reverse complement strand
CCGACAAAACCAACAAAAAGGGCTTTCTATCGCTATGCTTTTTTTTTTTTCGTGGACTCTACGCGGACACAGCCCCGCTTACGCGCTGGCGGAGGGTTGCAAAGACCCTAAACTCTCGGTGGAGGCGAAGCGATCAAGTGCTCAGCGAAAAACAGGTGAGCGAACGCTCGCATATCGTTCTATTTGCGACGAAAAAAAACTACCGAAGTGAGGGGCACGATCTATACTGTTCACTCCCATGGCGTCGTAACGGTTCGCAAACGACGAAGGCGCAGCCCGCCGTCTCACTGCTCGAGCAAACTCCGAATCGGCCTCAGCAGCTCTCTGCAGCTATAACTCAGATATCAGCCCAACCAACAAAGTACGGACGGAACACGCCGTTCTCTTACCGGCGGATAACGTGGACCGCCGGCGGCCTCGGTTGACCCGAAGCGTCAGTCCTCAAGCCAGACATCTGGATTGGAATGTCAAGACGGCGGTTCGACCCGAGAAGCCAAAACCGGGTGAGAAAAGAGAAAGCTAAAGAAAGAGAAACTAGAATCCAAAAAGAATGAGAAGAAGAACACACTAAAAACGCAGAAGAAAAACAAAAAAAGCAAAAGAAGCGCAGGAAAAGAATGAAAAAATTGGACGGCCCTCATCAGCAGGAGCCCAACCCAGACCAGTTGACAGAACGTATATGACGGCGGCTGGACATAGGCCTCCCGATGTCATCATCCACGCAGAATTGCCTCCGAGCCCAGAGGACATCGTCACCAACCCGGCTCACGCGTGGAAGGACAACAAGCACAACGAGGTGGTCGACGAGGGCCGCAATATATTTGGGCTCGTAAAAGGAGGAATCGGTTCAAGGCGAACGAAGAAAGAAAGCACTGCGGGCGCCTCTTCAACCAGGGACCTTTTGGCAGACAGGGGTAATTACACCTCACCGAGCCTTCAAAGTCGAAGCCCTAAGGCTTACCAGCCGGGCACCGATGCCTGAAACAGTGAAACTCGTCCCGGCCTACACCGCGCAACACGAGGCAAAGCGGAGTGAAACGTCGGGCTCAACGGCCTGGAGCTCGAACATCGCGCTTCAAACGAAGCCGGCCTATTACCCGGTGGCGCGCCGAAAATCAAACGTACGCGACTAAACCTGAACTTCGGCGCGGTTCGCCGAAGTCTCGGCTTCGCGGCCCGGAGCCCCACTGTTCGGAAGTGCCGGGGCGCACCCCATGCGCGGGCAAGCGTCTTTACTCTTAAAAGTATGGAGCGGCAAACTATAATGACTCTCACGGTGACGGATGTGGGTGGGACTAGCCATGTGGAGCACGCAATACACCGTCCGAGGGCCTGGGTCTCGCACGCTCCGGGCTTGCGTGGGCGGCCGCCGTGGCGGCATCCCGCAGCCCCTGAGGTGACTAGCCCGGCGAGCGCCGCACCGCGCAAACCCACGATCCCCGGCCCGGTGGCCAGGGCCGCAGTCATCTCGAAGTCGCTACCGGAAGTTTGCGCAGCGGTCTCGTGGTCAGTATTCGGTCAAGAGCAGGTCGATGGCCCAGTTCAAGGTCTTGCTCGCGGTTCGATGCAAAACGGAATCTGCCTTCATGGTGCACCCGCCGACTGGCCTCGCCGCGGGGCACGCCTCCCAGATCGTGATTGCGAAAGCGATTCTGATTAAGACAAAGGGAGGGCAGGAATACTGTAAAATCTGGTTGGACAAGAAGACCGCAGCGAACCTGCGAAATTGCCACAAGGTGACGCGATTGTGAGGCTCGTCGTTCGCAATGCCTCCCAAAAGACACTCCAAGACGGTGATCAGCACAGTCACGCTGTCGGCTGAAGAGCGCGCTCGCGGAGCGCAGGTGTCCTCAGCCCGCGCGACGGGGGTAATCCTGTCTTGTTACCAGAGGCCTGGCGCGAAGACGCGAAGTACCACAGCGCGCCCAATAGCAGGAAGCGACGACGATCGAGGGCCAGCGATGACGAGCGGGATCGCGGTGTTGCTGTTATTGGCCGATTCGCCGTCCAGGCGAGCGGCGCCCAGCAGGCTCAGGGCAGGCTCAGGCGGTGCTCGAGCTCTCGGGGCAGGCGTGGGCCTACAGCCCTTGTGGATGGCGACTGCCGGCAGAGCCTTCCAGCGGCTGGTGTCGCCACCGCCAGCGGGATGCGTAGGGGCCGGACCGGCCTGCGTGTTTCAATAAACAAATGCCGGCAACGTCCAAAAGGTATGGCGGGGAGTTTGCAGTAGATCGTGGGATCCAGTGGCCAGGGCCAGGGATAGCCAACAGTTGGCGAGATCGCCTGAGATGAGGGAGCGCCGAGCAGCCGCCGCCGCCAGGGATAGCTCACAGAGCACCGAGCAGTCATTACCCTTGGCGAAAAGAACGAGCGTGTCCACCGCCCAGAGTAAGGAAAGTCGGCGAATCGCGTTGCTCCGCGATCACCTGGCGACGACCGCGGGGATGCGCGGGGTGGGGTGGATCGTTGCCGTTGACCCCCCGGGACCGACTCGACCACC
>Ga0179593_1614799_pt1 | contig 11823 bp, 17 predicted proteins | sample CZODoug2_1_08_16_FD_185931 | JGI IMG/M metagenome (GOLD analysis project Ga0179593, IMG submission 185931) | Vadose zone soil fungal communities from Angelo Coast Range Reserve, California, USA - CZODoug2_1_08_16fungal (PacBio error correction) | ecosystem: Environmental > Terrestrial > Soil >... | reverse complement strand
GCTTTTGCCTCGCACTTCTCTCCATTTTTTTTCTTTTTCCTTCGGCGTCAGCCTCGACCCGACCTCGTCACAACCCGGGAGTCTTTTTCTTCAGGAATCGCCCTAGAACCGTATCCCGTTTTGCGCCTCCCCTTTTCTTCGTTTTCCCTTTCTCCCGCCTCCCCCCCCGCCCCCTAAGATGCGGAACCCCTCATCTCTCGTACCTCCCGTCTTAGCTCCCTAGTATAAATTACGTCTTCCCAGATTAAAGGGCCCAAACCTTGATCCCTATTCCTCTTCCAAGTGATTTGTTTTTCTTTCCTTGCACCACGTTCCCCATATCCTTTTTTTGTGCCCTCTTTTTTTCCCCCAGAAACCGTTTCACTTTTTCATTTCTACGCACATTTGCCCCCCTATTTTTCCCAAGATTCTTCGATAAGCCCACTTTTTATCAGTCCACATGTCAGTTTCACGCTTTGAATCACACCCTTCTTCCCTTCCACGAATGCGGTTCTTATTTTTCCTTTGACCCTTCCCCGAGACTTCGTCACTTTCAACCTTTCCCCCAGAAAATCGGATGGCGTCACCTTTCCCATTTCAATAGTCTCCCTCCCCCCTTTTTGGTTACCCCTTCTTAATCCCCCCGATCCCGTCCTCCTTTTTCTCAGGAAATCTTTCCGCAGAGAACGATGCTTAAACCATAGCTCCTTCCCCCAACATCTTTTTCCAGGCAAATACTTATTCTTCGTCACCCTAGCTGGGTTCTTCCCTCTCCTCCAACCTCCACAACCCAAGTCTTTTTCCCCAGAAGAGCGTCGTTTCATTTTTGAGGGAACTTATTCCGCAATTTTCTGTGCTGTACGCCTACGTTGCTTATAGCGACTTCCTTTCTTCGGTTTTTGCCTCCTTTTTAGCACGGAGCTCCAACACCCGCCCGGTTGGCAATTTTCCTACGGTCGCCTCCCCCAATCTTTTACCTCAACCGGCCGCCCTTTTCCCCTTTACTGAGCCCGGAGACCCTTGTGCGCAAGTGCCTTCATGAACCTTATATGTTTACTTGACTTCTCCTCCCCCTTGATTTTCTTTTTCCGTGCGCCAAGATGATTGGCAAGCCGACCTTTTTTCCCATGGCAAACCGCCGGGCTACGGCTATACCCATGCCTCCCTCGGCTCAGTTCTTTGTACCTTGATCCCCCCTTTTTTTTCCCATCGCTTCCTTTCTCCTTTGCCGACTCCTTACCACCTGCAAATTCTTTCTTTGTGTGCGCTAACCTAGTCCGGATGACAGGCCCCCCTGTTTCGTTTCGCCTGCGTGACTTTTGTCCCCCCCCTTCCCATTCCTCCCCATTTACGGCATCCTAGAAAGTTTGCTTTCCCGCCACTCGCCTGACTTGCCTTCACATTTTTTTTTTTCCTGAGACCCTCTTTTGCTTCGTGGTCCCCATTCCACATTGCTTGCCCTCTGATCTGCAAAACATGCAGGACGCACCAATGATTTTTTTTTTAGCGTATCTGCCCCCTCTCTCATGACACAAACGACACATATCTTTTCCTTTTCCTGACCCGATTTCAGTTAGCAGACCATTCACGCGCCCTCCTCTTTTTTTAAGGCGTTACCGTGCAGCACTGAGTTCTCCTAGGAAAGCATTTTGATATTGACTTTCCTCCGAGCCCACCTCTCCTCCCTGAAGACTGAACTCAGCTCTTGCCATCTGCCCCCCTCTTCCCCTATCGATTACTGATTTCATGCGAGCTCGATTCAATGTCAGCATCCTTCAATCGAATTCCCTTTGACCGGCATAAGCCGGATTCTCACGCGAAACTCTCTCCCACTCCTGCCCCCTTTCCCCACTTTATGTCATTTATTTTCTCCTTCCCCCCATTTTCAGCGTACCATCTTGGAATGCCATGCCCCTTGATGTGCCATGTCCTGAGATTCATTCCACTGCCTTCTCTTTTTACCGAAAATGGTAGCCCTTTCTTCTTTGGCATGTTGTCTGTAATTATGTCCGCCCCCCCCCGAAGTCTTTTCCCTTCTTTTCTTATTATCCCTTAGTTTTTTTTTTTGCGAGATCACCTCCCAAATTCCGTTTCCGCGAGTTTTACGTTTTTTTTCCTGACTTGAACCCCCCTTTGGCGTGATATCGTCGCATCCAATGGGGTACCTTCGGCCCTCCCCGTCGCTACCTTTCCTGGAAATTCCCTTAAGACCCCGCCCCCCCCCCCTTTTGTATCATGCGCTTTTTACGCATGCGTGAGTCATGCGTTCTAGGACACCCCCTCCTTCGCCATGTCTATACTCATGCAGCCCAGCTCCCCCCTGCCCATCGATCTTTTTTTCCCGCGTGATACTAGCCTGAGACTGGCGTCGTCTTCCTCATGCGGTCCCAGATCCACGTTCAAATTCCCTTTTCCGCAGTAAAATCCCCCTTTTCACTTCCTCAAGCCTCACGGGGAAATTATAATTTCTAGCGTTTTTTTTGAAGCCCCCGCAATTCCTTCATGCCCCCCACTTCATTCCATTCTATGAGCCTTTCCGGCTCTATTCACCCCCCCCTTTTCTTTGCAAATCAGGTGCACTCCTCACTGATATTTCTTCCCCACTTTGGACTGCCTCGGGTTTGTAGCTGTTGTCTCTTTATTCTTCTTTTCGGTATTTTTTCCCTTTTTTCCTTTTTCGCATCGCTCGGTTTTGTTTTTTTTTTAAATCCCGAGCCTACAGGACACCTCCTCCGCCCCCCCCCCCCCTCATCTCTCTTTTACTCCCTACTTTTTTTCTGTTCTTTGATGATCTTCCTCGTTTTTCTTGATCCTGGGTAGTAGCAGTTAGCCCCCGCGCACCCCCACCACCCCCCCCCCCCCCCCGACCGGGACCTCATCCTCCATGTCCGTACTGTTTCCCCCCCCCCCACCATGACGGACAACGCACCGCCTCCATCCAGCAACAAGTTCCCCTTTCCAAATATCCCATATGGGGCGAATCCCCCCCCGGAACCCTTATTTTCTTTTCACACAAGATCTTCTCTTCCTTCCCCCGCCGCGGAATGACACTTGTTTATGCTCCTTTATTTTTTTCCCCCTTGTCGAACCCTCTGATATCAGGGATGAAGCAACGCTTTAAACCGTTGCCTCCCTCTGATACTTTCTCTCTCTTTTTTCTTTCGGACGCAGGTTTGCAGCCCCCCTTCTCTCCTTACGACGCCCCCTACATTCCCAATTGCTAGTTTTCACCCTCCTTCACCCCCCCCCCCCCCCACCACGAACTCCCCGAAAGTTCTCCACCCCCCTTTTATGGCCCCAGATACATTCCCCTCGAACCGAGACTGTGTTGAACAGTAGAAAACCTTTCCTCCCTGTCACGCGGCTGTCCCTTGTCGTTTTCCCCCCTTTTAGCCGCCGAGCATTTCTTAACAGCGCTGCTCTCACATTTCCAATGAGTCACCATCCCTCTTAGCAAACAACGGTTTTGTAGAAATGTTCCCCCCCCCCCCCCCTTTCTGGCTTGGTGTCCAGACACTCTCCAATTTCTTCCGCCCCAAAAAAATCGGAGAATTTCTCCCCCTTCCGACTAGGGGGTCTGAACACACCCAGTTCAACCAACTATAGCTCCGGTTTTCTTCTATCCGGCAGAGGGAGGCACTTGCAATTCCCTCCTTACAACCCCATTTGGTGGCATATTTCCCTTGTTTTTTGGGGGGCCGGTTTCCTGTTTAAGCGTTTGTTGGACCGTGTTTGCGGGTGTGCCTGGTTCTCTCTTTGGAGAGTGAAGTTGAGTCTTAAGCCGTGTTTTTTTTTTTTGAGTGCGCGCCGGGGTGGTTGGTGGAAGGAACCCAAGTTGAGTTGTTTTTTGTGTTGTTTGTTTTCTTTTTTCTTTTTTTTTTTTTTTTTTTTTTGGCCCCCGGCGGGGTGTTTTTTTTTTTCTTCCTGCGGCCTGAGCCTTTTTTTTTTTTTTTTGAAGAGTTTTTTGTTTTTCGTTGTCAACACGCAGGGCTGCGCCTCCCCACCCCGGGATTCTTCTTCCTCTCTTTTCTCGTCGTTAAGCCTTTTATCTGGCGCATCTCCTTTTCTGATTTGCTCCCCTCACTATTTCATTGAATTGTAATTTTCTCGAGTCCCCCCCCCTTCCCCATCGAAGGAATCGTTTTAAAGGTTTTCTCGAGTACCCTCTCCCCTCTTCATTACGAGTTCAGCCGCTCGAATTCGCTTTGTTTCTATTTCTCCCCCATCCCACCTTTTCCCCTCTTGCGTCACTCTTTTTGTGAATACAAACCCCGCCGTGTTGACTGACAGACAGTTTCAATAGAATACCCCTGAAACCCTTCGTAGCTGGCTTCCCTACATCGTAGGCGTTTTTTATTTGATATTTTCCTTTTTCCTTTTATCGACTATCTTACAACCTTCGTTTCCTTACTTGCGGTCAGCATTTTTGAAGATTTAACCTTGACCGTCCCCCCCCCTTTTTTTTGCCCGAAGCCCCCCTCCTTTTCCTAGTCCCTTTTGCCTTTTCCCTGTCAGATAAACCAGCAGGCGCTTTTCCGAACGCCTCAAGCTCTATAACGCTTTTTTTCTCCGTAGCGATGGTCTTTTCTCCCCCGCTGCCTTTAAACATTCCGAGGTCTCCCCAGCATCCTCACCACAACCATTTCCCAATATCTCTGGTATACAGTTGCCTTTTTTTTTTTTTTTTCAACAAGGTTGCCTTTTCCCCCCCTAGAAGCGATTGCGATGCCTCAAATCGCCCTCAGAATTGCACGTTTGGTAATGCATCCCTCCCATTGTTTTCCTTTTTTGGCCTTGCCTCATCGTAATCTAAAGTTCGCTCCCCAAGCGGCTTCCTGCCCTTCAAGCCCGAGGTCCGCCTCTCAAAAGCGAGGACTCGTTTTTGGGTATCTCTCTTTTTCGATTTCCCGAGCGGTCCGAATTCCGTTAGGCGGTTCTAGGGTGTTTATTAATTGCCGTTTCTACGCCGAAGCAAGCTGTCCTCGTCTTGCCACGCCCCCCTCTCTAAGGCAGCCCTATTTTTCAATCGTCCCAAGTCGAACAATGCAACTCTTATTCTCGATGTGGCCCCTTTCGATTGGTTTTCCTGCGCGCCAGCCCGACTCCCCGCGCCATGGATTAGATGCCACTTTTTCGCGATACTCATTTTCTCTGCTTTTGCGCCGCGATTTCTCTTTGCTTTTCCCCGGTACAGGCATTCCTATTGCATATGCGCCTTTCCGGGAGCCCGATATTTCCCCTTATGCGACTTACGCAGCCAATCTCCTGGGCTGCGTATTACTTCCTTCCTCCTCCCCACCCGTCATACTAGCGCACTTTCTTCTGACCGCTGTGCGATTCCGTCTGCGAGAAAGATGACATTGACTCCCACTGGTCCCCACCTGTGCCCCTTCCTGTATAAATAGAAAAGCATCGACTCCGGCATATCGTTAACTTGAACCGTTCTCCATGTCTTTCAGCGAAGGAACCCCCCCCTGATATCTAGCGACCCCTACCGCGTTCTTCCTTCCGGACATTGCCACCTTGCTGCTTTAGCCCTCTTTTTTTTTTTTTTTGTTTCCTCGCAGTTTTCCCCGTCCATATGCCACGATGTTTTTCTTACTCCCTTAATGAGATTCAGTTCTTATGGAATGCCCCTTTTTTGAACTCTGCTTAATGATAGAAATACTTCTGTCCCTAACGATACCGTAGCGTCTTTCTCAGACAAAGGCGTCTGACCTCCCCTTCTTCAACTCTCTAGCTTTCTGCAATTACGCTCCACCAAAGACGCCGTCTTTTCACCTTCTTCTCTCCCACCCATTCCCCTTCCTTTGCGTGAAATTGAAAAGATTTTATCGGATTCGACTGAACCCCTTTTTCCCCCCACTCTTTTTTTGAATCCCAAGGTCCTTTGCCCCGTGCACCCCGAGCTTTCCCTTCGAGTTTTCCTTACCTGTCATCCCCTCGTCCTCCCACCCTATCCCATCCCTCCTTTCTCCCCCTCCCCAACTCCCACCCCCCCCCCCCCCCCCACCTGTCCATCCTGGACATTTTGCCCGTAGCGCTGAACCCACGAGTGCCTGGCCCCGTATGACGGAGGGCCCTTTCCCTTTTTAAGGCTTCGTCATCAGTACGTTCAAGCGCTCAGACTTTCCCCCTAAAGGTTACTCTAGACGACTCCCCCTGAAGTATGTACAAAACTATTGTGGGCTCTTAACCGGAAACACCCGGGAACCAATATAACGTTCCCTCCGTTGTCCTCCCAAAAGATTCCAAGTCATCTTCTTTTCTCCTGAAGCGAGTACACTTTCTTTCCCCAGGCATGTCGGACATCAATTCTGACCCCACTGCCTAGAAGAGTACCATACCCCTAGTGCCTCTCCTTAGTTTCTGAGCCATGCTCTAGGAATCCCAAACTTCCCCCTTTGACTCCCAGGAAGAGGTTACCGCTCTTTTTTTTAATGTTTCCAGGTGGCAGCCGGCCCCGAATACCCACCCTTTCCTTCTCCCTGAAGTTCACTAGTTCCCCCTTGACTCGAAAAGTCTAGTCTTTTTTTTAACAAATCCGCTGCCCGTGATTAGCACGTTCATCGATTTCCCTTATTGAAATGTAGCACACTTTTAGAACGTTTTTCCCAGTCCTTCTTTCAAGCTTTATTTCCCCTGAGAACCGCATAGATGGGGCTCAGACCAACGGTAACTTGCCGGAGTTCTTGAGACGCACCCCACCGACAAAATTGCAACCTCGCCTCCCGAGGAAAGGGAGGAAGGGCGAGACCCCCTCTTTCTAAGCGCCCATCTTTTTCATTTTTCTTGTGATAGCTTCAGTTTTTAGGCCTTGAATTTTAGTTTCCCTCCTGCTTTTTTTTTACAGTCCTACATCCCCTGTCCTTCCCACACCCCGTTTTTTTCTTGTCCTCCAATTTCATGCGTCCGCCACTCCTTGTGGTACCCTCTTTTTTATCGCTATCAAGACTGCTCTAGCCTCAGTGATTTTGAGGTTTTTTTTTTTCCCCCCCTTTGTTTGACAGCGCCGGTGTTGAACCTTTGATTGTAACTCGGCGCGTTTTATAACGATGCATTCCTACCCGAAATGAGAACCACGGGATCCCCCCTTTTGACGGACCATCCTTCCCTCTTCGTAGGATGGTTACGTGCTCACCATCTGTTTCCTCCTTTTTCCAAGCCTCCCGGCATACACCTACGCCCAACGATCCCTGACTTTCTTGTCTTTGCTTTCCCACCCCCCCTCGTCTCAGAATGTTGGCCTTTTTTCCAACTTTCCGCGACCTTTTTAGAACTCGGCCTTCAGCTCCATATTTGCCGCGCATTTGCCTCCTCCTTCAGAGCCGCACTTAAATTTCATTTTCGTTGCGACATCTGCCCCTAATTAGGTCGCAACACTTCCTCCTCTGCCCCCCCCCCCCCATTGACTTAAAGGCGCTCCTGACCATGATTTCCTCCCTCACGTCTAATCGCTGTAGTTTTCACACAGCTCACAAGCCCCCTCTGCTAATTGCAGAAGCGCCCTCCAGGAGAAGGACCCTGATTCTCCCCTTTTTCTGCCGTTCCGATGCGTTACAGTTGTTACGCTGAGGTCGTCACGAAGTAAATGTTGTCTCCTTCTTCTTAAAATCTCGTCAGCCACACTTCCGTACCGAAAAGACTACCTGACTCGACGCGGAACCTTGATATGTTTACCCCCCCAAGCACCCCTTTCTTAGTCCTTTTTTTCTTTTTCCCCCCCTCAGACCATGAAGGGAAATCGTTTGCCTGCGTTTTCTAAGCTTCTCCAAATAATCAGCTCCGTACCCCACCTCCCTTCCTTTAACGAAAGCTGAAACCCTTTCTCCAATTTAACAAATCTTTTCCCCCTTTTTGAGTCTTTTCGGAAGCCATTTCTTGTAATTACCATGAAGTTTGAATAGTTTTCTTGGGTCCTCTTGCACAGGTAACTTTACCTTCTTTTCCTCTCACGTTCCCCTTTCCTCCCGTTAGATGGGTGCCGCGAGGCCATGTTGTTCCTGATAGCGTCCCTTCCCGTCCCCCCTCCCCCTTTCGCACTGAAATGTATCTGCCCCTTGAAGCCATGCCAGCGATTATCACTACTTTTTTCTCACGGCCCAATTATTCCCTCGACCAGCTCTATAATTTTCTTAAAGTTCCCCCCCTTTTAATGTAGTTGCTTTCCCAATTGATCCTTTCTCCTTTTTTCTGTGCTCGAGTTTTTTTACTGCCGCATCCCCTCTTTTTCCCAGCGGCTCGCAAACTCAGAGCTTTTTGAACAGCTTTACGCAGGTCTGCCCTTGACTTTTTTTGGTTTCCCCCACTGGGCCTGTGCTTCTTCTCTCCCGGCCCTTTCAGGACGCCATACTCTATTTTTTCCCCCAATCGCCTTCTGTTTTTCTTTCGTGATGTACGACTTTTTAGCCTCGTGCCCCTTTCCCTCCTGGGCCGACCACGACCCTCCACCGCCAGACCCCTGAACCTCATACCTTTTATACGAACAACTCCTCCTGGACTCACGTATTACTCTATCCTGGTGAAACTGTTCCTTCCTTTCAAGTTCGCCTCCCTGTGCTAATCGTGCTGAGCCGCCGCCACAGAGGATGATCGTGACGCCGGGTTTTCTCCTTCGCTTCATTATTTCTTAGTCCAGATTATGTTGTTGTCTCTTTCCTCACGTCTTCTTTTGAATTTCGTTCCTTTCTTAATTCCCCGTATAGTGCGTTACGATACCCGGCCATTCGTCCACGAGGACGCCAATGTTTACCCCACTCTTCTTTTATTGGATTGTGTTTGAGTCTATTTTCTTTATTTATTTTTTTTTTTTTTTCTTTTAGTTTGTTTTCTCGTTGTTGTTTTTCTTTCTGTCTTTTCTTTCCTTCCTTCTGCCGAGAACACATCTCCGTGGTTTTTTGTGGTGTCTTTGTGTTTCTTTTTTCGTTTCCTCCTCTCTCCTCAAACCCTTCCGCGCGAGGAAATCTACAACAAGCATGCCTACACTCATATTTTTTCCATTGCCCCCCTTAGAATGCGCCCCCAACTCACGCTTGAGTGACGAAATGACGGCTCCCCCTAAGCAGGAAGTTTTGACTTGTCCGGCCCCTCTTTCTCCCTCGACGATATCCAACCCGTTTATTCCGTAGTATTCCGGACCCGTTACCCTTTCTCTCGTATGAGTAAGATGTATGCCCCCTCAGCAGGGCTCCTGTTTTGAATCTTCATAAAAGAGCTTCCCCATTCGCCCCGTCCTACCCCCCCTCCCCCCAGCACATCGTTATGCCGAACCTGAACTATCCTTGCCTGCAGACCCCATGGACCGCAGGTCAGACACAGTATTGCGGGCCCCTCTGCCCGTAACATTTTCTTTTTATTAAGCGCTTTTTTTGGCGCGATTTTCTCCATTTTCACGACGGCCTATATCCCCCCTTTTTTTTCCCCCCCCCCCCCTTGTAATGTACGGATCCCTTGCCAGGTGAGCACCCCCCTTTGCTGTTTCCCCCCCGCCCCCCAACTTCGCACTGCGCACGTCACTTAGGTCTTAAGCAACCAAGGAGATTCTCACCCAGCTCGACGTGTTTGCGTTGCACGGTTCCCTACTGCCACATTTTCCCCACGAAGGGAGCCTTTTTTCCCCCCCATCAAGTCTCCTCTTTTTTGATTCCACCTCAGCTCCCCCTTGGATTCCCACGAATTAGTTTTCGAAACCCACGGGGCCTAGTGCTCCCCCCCCCCCCCCCACGGGTCAGACATTTTTTTTTTCACTTATGAAGACGGCCCCCCTCTTTCGTTAGAAGTTCTTGGATTGAATACTGTTTCCGCTGTCGCCGACTTCCTCCCGTACTGCTTTCCTTTACCGAAGAAACCTCCCCCCCCCCCTTCCTCGCTGCCGGATGGTATAGATCCCGTGAACTGTGCGGTTCCTTTTATTTCCGATTTTTTCTCTTTTTCTGAAACTTCCCCCCCTCTCCCCCATTTTTTCTCTTCGACCTCATTTGGTTTAAGCGAACCTCTGAAGGTTAAGGGCTCGAAGCCCTTGACCACCCGATCGTCGGTCCGTTCATTACATGTCGGCGTCGTTGATTTAGAGTTTTCTCCCCCCTTCCTTACAACCCTTCTTTGTCTGATGGATCCCTAATAAGTCACCGTCCATTACTTTGCCGCTTCATCGGCACTAGATGTTTTCCCCTTCACTCCGATGCCTGGTTTCTCGTTAAACTATTCCTCCCGCGGCTTACATTTTTCCATTCTTTCTGCGACATTCTCATGCGTTTCTTGAGGGCCTTTTCGATAACGCCAGCCCACGACACGCGTTTTCCGCTTTCCCCATCCACCCTTTTTTACCTAGTGCCCCCTGTTAATTTTATAATCTTTAAAACTTGGGTCCTAGCTTCAGCCCCAGCTCTACCCAGCTACCAAAACCCTTACCATCGGAAGAAGCCTGAGACGGCTCCCCTCTTTCCCCTTTTCTGGTTTCACTTTCGTTTAACGGACATCATTCCTGAGCACCAGCTCGTCACCAAATGTTGCTAGACATTTTTCTTTACACCTTCGAACTCCCTCAACCCCCTCGATGCTCAGAATGCCCTCTCGATCGCGATGGGCTTCCGTTAGATAGACCCTAGCTTATCTTTTCCTTTTCAGAGGCTAGTTCCGTCCTTCCCGCCACCCCGATCCTTTTTTTGGAATTTCCCCTTCGCACGAGAGCCCCCCCATCATGCGCCAGGTATTGGGGTATACCGAATCGCGGCCTCAAGTAGACACTTTTCCTGCCCCACTCATCCCTCCAACAGATCGGCTTGTGCTGCTTGATGTCGGAAGTTATCTCACCCCTGTTGTCCGCATCTTGTTTTTCGAGGCAAGATTTTCTTAGTCTCGGCTATTTTTTGCCGTCGCGTTTTTTCTGTCATATTTTTTTTAGTCCAAGTCATGCCTTCCCCCGTTTCTATGACTTTAGCTCGAGTACCCTATTCCGAGCTCCATTCAATCCTCGCGTGTAACTTCCTCGCCCCTGGAGGTACCTTACGGACTTCTTCCAATCATATACACTACTTTCTTTTCCCACGAATTCGGTACACATCGGCGATTTTTTTCTGGCTTCGTATTGACTCCCCATGACTGCTCGACAACTTTCCCCCGTACCGTCCACTTCCCCCCCCCCCCTAAGTACTTCTTCCCCTCCCCAGAAGCACATTTCCACCTTTCCATGCGTGCTTTTTTTCACTGACGCGTCAGCACCCCCCCCCCCCCTTATCTTCGCCCTGATCGAGTTCCCGAACTGACTGTTCCACCATTTGATTGGCTGCACCCCCCCAGCTCCTTTATTTTTTCCTCGTTTCCCCTCTATTGCCTCGGGACGGACTTCCCTCCGTTCATTTGAGAACTACGGCGTTGTCCCAGCTTTCCGATGTTTTACCTGCCTGAGCCCGTGCTTCCTACTGAACTACCCTCAGCACCACTCCATTACTAAAGCTAGGTCCCTCCTTTTTCACTTGCCTTCTGTCCCGAGCTTATGAATAGGAGAAATGTCTGATAGACCCACCGCAATCCCTCCCCCCCCCCCCCCCCCCCCCCCCCCCCCCCCCCCCACCCCCCACCCCCCCCCCCCCCCCCCCCCCCCCAACCCCCCCACCCCCCCCCCCCCCCCCCACCCCCCCCACCCCACTCAAACCCCCACCCCCCCCCCCCCCCCCCCCCCCCCCCCCCCACCCCCCCCCCCCCCACCCCACCCCCCCCCCCCCCCCCCACCCCCCCCCCCCCCTCCCCCCCCCCCCCCCACCCCCCCCTCCCCCCCCCCCCCCCCCCCCCCCCCCCCCCCCCCCCCCCCCCCCCCCCCCTTGAAGCAGTGAGTTTCCAGTCTCT
>Ga0179593_1611120_pt1 | contig 11823 bp, 17 predicted proteins | sample CZODoug2_1_08_16_FD_185931 | JGI IMG/M metagenome (GOLD analysis project Ga0179593, IMG submission 185931) | Vadose zone soil fungal communities from Angelo Coast Range Reserve, California, USA - CZODoug2_1_08_16fungal (PacBio error correction) | ecosystem: Environmental > Terrestrial > Soil >... | reverse complement strand
ACACCGGTTGAGAACCGCCCCCCCCCAGGTCCCAACCCCGGCGAACTCACTCCAGGTTTTTTTTTTTCGTGCGGTCTGCCTGTGGCAAAACAAGCCTTGCATTGGTCGTTTCGTTCTCGCCCGAACCATTTATCATCCTGCCTTTACTTTTTTTCGAATTGTGATGAGGATGGTGTTAGAAGGCTGTTTTCAGACTGCGTTTTTTATTTTTATTTTTTTCCTTGGAGACACGTTGCGGGGGGCCAGCGACAGCCTCCCTGCAGCAGCTTATTTTATTTTTTTCTATTCTTTTTTTCCTTGGCTTCCCGATACACGTTTGCTTGCGCCGGTTTTCCCCCAGAGATTCAGTCCGACACCTCCACGCTCGTTCGACCCCCCCCCGACCTTGGCGTTCGCCGTTTCCAAAGCTTTTTCGACTTTTTTTTTTCCCTTTTCCGACTACGAGTGCCTGCCGCGCCAATTTCCGAGCGCAGCAGGCTTTTTTTTCGCTCGGGCCGCTTTTCCCGTTTTTTATTTTTCGCCAGCCGTTTAGGGTGGTGCGTTATTAAGAGGAACCCCGACGCCGTTTCCCCGACAATCCGTCCTGGTGTGGTCCTCGTTTACACAACCGCCCCCCCCCCCCCAAGTGCGACCCCCCCAACCAAGGCGGTCCCGACCCTTACTTTTCCCTTTTCGTTTTTTCCAATTTCCGGACAAGTCCAGTTTAAGCACCGTGGCCCTCCCTCCCCGTGCACAAGCGGCAGTTCCCCCGGATGGTTTTTTTTCGTCCCCCTTTTTTTTCTTTTTTTTCAAACAAACCCTTTTGAGATATTGCCGTTGGTGTTTCGGGACTTGCTCCTTTTCATAAAAACCGTTGCGCGTTTGACCCCCCAACCCTTCCCACAACCCAATTGCTTGGCCCCTTCATCCTCCTTTTTACCCACGTTTATGGGAGGAAACACCAGATTCTCTCCTCTGCACTTTCTTATTCCAGTTTCTACTGGCCCATTCGTTTGCCGGGGGTACCGTTCGGGCCCGTTTTTCTCTTTTGGCCCGGGACCCCTTCTCCCCTACTTTTTTTTTGTCGCGCCTTGCCTCACAGGTCGCCGGTGGTAGTTGCCGGTTTTCCCTCCCCACCCCCCCTCCTCTTTCCTTTTTTGAGTGGCCCCAGTCCCAACCCGCAGCGGTGCGCCGGGTTTACTCTATTTTTTCTACACACTGCGCCCCACCTTTTTTCCACTTCCAGGCCTTTTGGGCGGACTTGATCACGGCCCGGACCCGTTTTTCCCTTACGCCTGCTCCCTCCCCCCCCCCCCCCTGGCTTTCTTTCCCGAGTTTCGCCTTTCTGATTTGAAAGGCCTCCGTGAATACCCCCGACCTTTGATCCATCGGCATCGCCATCTACTCGCCTGCCGGCAGGCTTTTCGTTTCCCGGCCCCCGTTCTCGATGATTCCCAGCTTTTGGAACATTTCGCCCCCCGCGATCGTTGCCCCTTCGGCCCCAACTCCTGTTCCTGGTTTTCGTCGGGGGGGGATCCGGATCCGGCGTTGCCTAGAGCCCTTTTTTGTTTCCCCCTGATTGGCTGTCAGGATGGGAACCTCAATGTACGTCCCAACGGCTTTTTACCCCCATTGAAGTCCCTCGTACCTCCCCTCTTTGATCCTCCCCTTCTTCGTCGAGTTTTGAGATTTTCGCCGCAATTTTTCTTCGGGGGTCTTCCTCCCTTCCCCCCCCCCTTTTGTTTTTTCAATAAACCACGCTTTCTTGAGCGGATGCCCCACATGGAACAAGGTTTCTTTTGGACGCCCTTTCATTTTTCTTTTTTTCTCCTTTTTTCCCCCTTCTCGGCGCTCCCGGGTTTGTCCGGGTTCGCGGTTCCGTCTGTAAGAACCCCACCTTTTCCCCGATCCTTTTTATTTTTTTTTTCCGCTCCTTCTCTCTGTGTTTTCGGCCACCCCCCTGACCGATTTCGTTTGGGCGTCCGGCCCGCTGTTGACTTAGGCTTGAGAAGGTGATGCACTCGTTTCCCCCCCCTTCCTCTCAACCTTTTTTTTTTTTTTTTTCCTCAGGATTTCAGTCCTGATAGAAACTTGCTTTCGTTTCTTCCTCGTGCGGCTTCGGAAACTTCACCCACTTTTTTTGCGACCCCCCTTCTTTCGGCTTGTAGGTGGTTTCAGTCCGCAAGGATTATGCGGTCGGGGAGCTTTCTTTCTTCGTCGGATCTTTCTCACTTTCTTTTTTAACCCCTCCAGCCCCGCTGGTGACGGGCACTTTTGCCACCAAGGTCAAGTCGGGCATGGTCTTTTTCCCGTGCGATTCTTTTAATTATTTTCTGCTTTACCCAGTGTGGATGTTTTCCCTTTGAATTCTTTCTGGACTGGCCGGTCCCTTTTCCATCCCGTTTGGTTTGAAGAGAGCTTCGGGAAATTTCCTGGTTCCCCTGGTCTTTTTTTTTTCTCACCGAAAACCCCTGCTCCTCCGAATTCTTTTTTCCCCCCGGTCTTTTTCGTCCCCATGCCGTTCCCCTTTCTTTCGGCGGAAGCGCGAGCGGCTTCCTTCAGGCGGCGTGAATCTTTTTCCACGCGTTTTGCTTCCCTTTGTTTTTTTCCGAGCTTCCAGTTCCCCTTCTTTTTTTTTTTCCCCACCACCTAGGCCGCAATAGACTTTCCTTGAGGAAGTTTGTCGCTTGGTTGACCCCGTGTTTTTCAACAGAAGCCGCCTCTCAGGTGGCCGTTTTTTCTCATCTTGTTCCCCTTCTTTTTTTGGTAGTTTTTGTTTTTTTTTCCCCAGTCCCCTTGACCAAAAAGATCATTTTTTTCACACTTCCTCACCTTCTCGACTCTTCGGCGTCACAGCGGTCCGTATTTCCCTTGTCCCCCTCCTGATTTTTCGACTTGCTCCCTCCACTTTTTTTTGTCCTTCCCGCCGTTCTTGCCGGACGTCACTCGTCCCGAGTCACCGCCATGCAGCGCTTTTCCCGTGGTCCTAGTGGACCTTTCTCCGGACGCCTTGCTGTTTTCCGTCCTTTTCGGTTCCGGCCCCTTCTTTTTTTCCCTGAACCACAACTGGCCTCGGTCTTGCCTCTCGCGGCCCCGTTTCAATAGGACTCTTGGGCTCTTTCGGCGGCTTTCCGAAGACCTTCCGATGTTTTTTGGATCTTTCTTGCCCTGCCCTCCAGCCCACCGGGACATTCTGGACCCGCCGGGGCCCCCGGCATCGATCCTTCCTTTGGCGCTTTTATCTTTTTTTGTGATTTTTTTTCCTCCCTTGCTTTTTTTCGTTGCCCTTTGGGGGTGCGCTTTTTTCCTGCTTTGGGTCGAATTTCCACCCCTTTGGATTCGGCCGGTGGTCCCAAATTTTCCGTTTTTTCGTTCCCACGTCCTTTTTTTTTTGACGCATTTTCTGTTGCGATTTTCCTTTTGCCCGCGCTCGGTTTTTGTTATTCTCCCTTCATTCCTCTTTGCCGCGCTTTTTCCCCCCCAGATTCCGCGTCGGAATTCTTGGGGCCGTGCTCTCAGGACCGTTCGTGTGGCCCTTGTCATTACACTTTCTTTTTTTTTTTTTTTCCCCCTGCTTCACCCCCCCGGTTTGCGCTGAGGGTTGTTTTCTCAAGCCCAACCACTCGATTTTTTGCGTTCATCTTGGCTCGGCGTCCACTTTTTTTGTTTGGATTCTTTTCGCGGTCATGGTTTGAACGTCCGCGTTGACCGAATTTTCCTTGACCTCACTTTTTTTTTTGACCTCCCAGTTTTCCCTTACCGCCCCTATTCCCCCCAAGTAGCGGTTCACGGTTTGAGCGGTATTGAATTGTCTTGCAGGATTTTTTTTTTACTTTTCCCCCCGGTCCCCTCTTTTACAGACCTTTTGCACCACTCACGCTTGCCCCCTATTATCAGCCATTTTGGAAGTTGCCTTTTCGTCTTTTTCTTTGGCAGGGGAATGAGGTCCCGACTTTATTTTGTTATTTTTTTTTTTGTTCGTCTTTCCCTTGTATGCAATTTTAAGAAACATTTCGTTTGCGCCACACAGACCGCCCGGAGTCTAAGGATTTTTTTACCTTTCACATTTTTCCTTTCACCTCTCCCCCCCACCTTCCTTTTTTTAATGCCGATCGAGAAAAGCAAATTTGAGAGGTCACCTTTCGCTTGCAGGCACCTGGTTATGTCGGCCCCCCAATTTCATCCATTTCCTTTTTCGCTTTTTTCGGTTTCTGGTTATTGGGCTCGCTCTGTTGCGGGAGCTGGAGATTGAGCAGGGCCCTGTGCCCCCGCTTTTCTTTTTTTTTTCTCCAGCCTCTTTTTTTTTTCCGTGATTAAAAACTTGCTCATCTGACAGGGCCTTTTGGCTTCGGTCGCTTACACGTTGACTTTCGCCCCTTGCTTTTTTCTTTTTTGATCCCCCTCCTTCTGACCCCACTCAGGGACTTTGAAAATTTGGCGTAGAAACCCACGCCCTGGAGTTTTTGCAACTTCCTCCCCCAGTCTTGCTTTTCCCCTTGTAAGCTCCCTTTTCCACATTTTTCGTACCGAAGTTTAATGCTCCACCCTTTGATCGTTGTCGTGGAAGTCCCTTCCTTAATCCCCTCCATTTCCCCCGGTCCTTTCCCCAATTCCCTTTGACTAGGGAGGTGTGTCCTACCGGTTGACCTTCCACCAATGCTGGTCCAAGGACACAAGCACTTTGAACGGCCCCGTATTTCCTTTTTTCCCGGGCTCTTCTCCCTGAGTTCGGCCCCATGGCACGGTTCGTGCGTTTTTCCCTTCTTTCAGTCGGGGCAACCCCCTTGCGGTTTACCTCCCATTTTTTCATTCCCGTTAGGGCTGTTTCCATCGATGGGGCGTGCCTCTTTTTTTTTTTCTCCCTGATTCTTTTTGCCTTACGTTGGCCAAGCGGGACGTTCCCCCAATCCCGCAGCGGCTTTTTTTTTGGGGTGTTCCGGGACTATTTCTGCTTTTGGCAAATTTTTTTCTGATGATCACCGTTTCCAGTCCTTGTTTCTGTTTTTTGTCAGTCCCTACCAATAAGGGCCCCCCTGCTTCGTCTTTTTGCTTTCACACTCCCGGCCATTCATTTCCCGCTTCCCCCCTCTTGAGCACTCCCCAAGTTGTTCGCCAAAATCCCTTTTTGCATGCCCCAAGTTGTTTTTTTTTTTTTCGTTCCCTCTTATGGGACCTGGTTGTGTTGGTTTGTCCTCTGTTTTCTTCTCCTTTTTCTTTCTCACGAGGCACCCTCCTCGCTAGGGGCGGTGGTTTTCCCCGCAGTAACTTTGTTTTCCTTAGTTTCCCCCCTCCCAATCCCCAAAGAACTCCAGTAGGCGGTAAATGGGTTCCTCTCACATTTTCCCCCCCCAAACCCGCCGTCGTAATAAAGGCCCCTGAGGAAGGCGCCTCAAGGGACCAGTAATTGGCCAGCCAATGGAGCTATTCCTCTTTTTTCGGTGAGGGGAAAGCGCCCTTTTTTAAACCCTTCTGTTTTTTCCCCCCCTTACCCCCCCAACGTGCCCCGCAACAGTTCTGAAATTTTGATCTTGCCTGTAAACCGGCCTTTCGTCGTTTTTTTTTTCTTGGGAAAACCACGGCGCTAAATCGGCCCTTTTATTCGTCCCACCCTTGGATGGGGGAGTTTCCCTCCCAAATGTTAAAAGGGATGGTCACCGGTTACCCCACCACCCCTTTCGGTTTCCCTGTGTTGTTGCATCCCACCTTACCTACATGAACACGGAGAACATCTGCGACGGCTGCGATTGCCTCCAAGGGCCGAGTTTTTTTTTCTTTTTTTTTTTTTTTTTGGAAAACCACCGCTGCCCACCCCGGAGTTGGGCCTTCCCAACCCCGCAGCGGGCCGGTTTTCCTGTATCCCTCGAACCCCCCTTCGCTTTTTTTTCCAGTTCGTCATTGTGGCGCCAGAGGTCCGCAACCTACCGACGGCCCGGCGACCTTCCAGCTTTACCCCTTTCTAATGGGCATCCTCCGGCGAAAAAACCGATTGGCGGGTTTCGGGGCCCCGGCATCTTTTTTTTACAGATAATCGTCTCAGCCTTGGCCGGTGGGTTTTTCCCACGGTTTTCCCCCCCCCCAGCTCTTGGACCCGAAATTCGCCACACGCTCTACCTCCCTTGCCTTTTTCAACGCCTTCATCTGATCCCGAGCTTTCCTTCCCGGCTTTTTCGATGATTTGTATCTTTTTCCCCCGAGGTTTTTTCCCGTCTTTTCTAATACTAAATGTCCCCCGTCAACGTCCGACAAATTCCCTTGGTCGGACTGCCATTTTCTGTCTCTCCCGACCCCTTTTGTTTTTTTTGTTTTCCCTGCCGTCGGCTCATTTATATCTTTTTTGGATTACGGCTTTGCCCAAAGCTTCTGCCCCCCCTTTCCATGGCTCACAAAAGACCCGTTTTGTTCTGGGGATGGCCCGACATTTTCAAGGCGTCAGGCCGCCTTCTCTTGGTCCTTCGACGGGCTACTTTTTGCGTTTTTTGTCTTATGGAGGCGTTGCTTTCCATGGGCGGTCTCGTCGCCTGTCCCGTCGGCAAGTAGCCCCCCCCCGCTTTGGTCTTTTTCCCCAAATTGATCCCTTGGGGGGCTGACCTGATCGGCACACCTCGGATTCAGTCGGCGACGACGGGCCCTCTTTTTCGAGATGGCTTTCCTTGTTCCTTTTTGTTCCTTATATCTGTTGTCCAGTTTTTGGGAAGGCGGACCTTGTACGACGGGCCGCCTTCAAAAGAGGCCTCTGGACGACCCCCTGGTTTCCTTGGTCCTTTTCGACAACGTTCACCAAGTAATCGCATTCTCCCCCCCAAGGTTCGAGATTTTTTTTTCCTGGCCCCCTTCTGTCGGTGTATCACTTTTATGTTTGGAAGTGTTTGCGCTTGGCCGTCACAAGATTACTTAGGCCCGTTTGCGATCAACCACGGCCATCCCTTTCCCTCGCCCGATTTTTTCCAACGGTCAATCGGGGCCATTGTGCAATCAACGTGGCCTCTCCCTGGGTTTTCTATCTTTTCCCCCCCTTTTTTCCTTCCCCTTTTTTTGTTTTGTTTTCCGAGCCTCAAAAAGGGCCACCTGCCCCCGGAATATCATTTTATCTATCTTCCTTTTTCCTTTTTTCCTCCGTGTGTTTGTTTTTTCACAGGGGCTCTCCGTCTTTGGTTGGCTTTTTTCCTACTTCTTTCCGGGCCTTATTACAGCCGCGAATGTGTACCATAGGCGATCCGCACCTTTTTTCGGGGCACGGTTGATTTTTTCGAAAAACCATTGTCCGACGCCATCCTTTTTTTGCGTTTTGTTTTTCCCCCCCTGAGTGTTCTTTTTTTTTTTTTTGGTCTTTAGTGTTTAATTCTTGCAACGCTGACACGTATGAGTGAGTCCGAGGCCGCCAAAGGCGTTTCCTCCCCCCCCTTCGCGAGTTCCCCCCCCCTCCGGTTTGTTCCCGTTTCCCAGACACCCTGTATATGCCGCTGTCTGTTTCCGTTTTTCGTCCCGGCAGCCGCCGCGATAGAAGCTTCTCATAGCTTTCATCCTTGACTGCTTTCCTTTCGGGGTTTTTTTTTTTTTTTTGACCGCCCCCTTTTTTTTCCATTTTTTTTCTAGATCTACTTCCTCACCTTCTCGACCTCCGCGTCAACAGACGGGGCCCTGTTTCGGCCGACGTTGATCTTCGATTTCCCGTCTTCCCTTGTCCCCCACCGTTTCGCGTTTCTACACGGTTTTTCTTTTCGACGGGAAAACCGTTGTGAGACCCGCCTGCAAGACGCTCGTTTGCCGAGGCCGTCTTCCGGCGTTTCCCCTTCTTCTTTTTTTACTTGCATTTATACTGTTCGAATCCGGAATCACGATGGCGGGTTTTTGCTTTTTCCCCTCCCTTCAACCCCCCCCCCTTCATGCCTTTCGCTTTTTTCCATTAGCATATATTGGTTTTCGCGAGGGGTGACGGCAGGCCGAGGGCCTTTTCCTCGGGGACTTTCCCCCTAATTTTCCTTCCTTGTTCCACAATGACGGTTCAGACCCTTCTCGTCTCAAATTGCGGTCTTCATTCATAGGCAACGATCGCGTCTTCCTGTGCATTTCCCCCGTTGAATTTCGTTCGTTGGTGTATTCAACATAGATTTAATCAATTCGGCGGGGCAATTGAAAACCTTTGATGGCCGGCTGACCCCCCCTTTTCTGGATTCCCCCCTCCTTGATGTCTTTTTTATGACGTGTTGGGGGACAGGCACTCGGTTGATTAGACTTCATCAGATAATTTCTAGATAACTTTTTTCCCCATTTCCTGCTGGATGGTTCCATTCATCTGGGCGTCGGGAAAGGTATTGCTTGATAAGCAGCTTTGGGAAGTTCTTTCCTTGTCATACCCTCTCGATGTTTGTGGGCCCTCCCCTTTCTTGGGTACGACAGGGGAGACTCCTGATGTGCGTTGCGTGAACCTCCTGGCCATGTTTGCGTTCTCCCACCCCGCGGCCCGTCACTCGGCCTTGTTCTTTCCCAAGGCCCCGCCCCTCCTTTTTTTTTTCCCCGTTCTCCAGACGCTTTCCGGTTAAAGACCTTGCCATGCCCCTCGGCGCCTATTTTTAAAATGGTCGTTTTTGAGCGCACTGTTTCCTCCCCCCAGTTGTTCCTTTTTTGAGTCATGTGGCTGTTTGGGAACTTTTTTCCCACGCAGCGGTTTGAAAAATGCGCTCCGACCGGACATCTCCTCTCCCTTTGCCCACTTTACTTATTTTTTTCCTCTTCGCACCCCCATGTGAACTTGGGCGGCCGGGCTCTTGGAGGTTTTTCCTGTTTTTTCGCCGTCCCCGTTCTTTTCTGACCTTTCCACAACTTTACAGTGGAAGTCCCCACGTACGGCTCCAAGCCTTCTGACGTCTTTTTTTCACATCGAAACTCCCCCGCTCCTTCCCCCTCCGCAACCCTTCCACATAATGTTAGAGCGAGGGTTGTCCGCCTGCTCGCGGCTTGCTTTTCCAGTTCTTGATTTGTTCGGGCCCCCCTTCTTCCGTAAACGACTTGAGTTTCTTGTTGCTTTTCTCGCGGTCGATTTTCGCGCTGATCTTGGTACCCCCGTTCGCCTTTTTTTGTTTCTGATCTGTCTGTGTGCCGGACCCCCCCAGAATTCGTCCACGGATTTCCCGTACCCACCCGTTTTAGGTCCTCACGAGTACCTTTTTGCTGCCCGCTGTTTGGTCTAGGATCCCCTGAGAAAGCCCCACTTCTTTCACCGCGCCCCCCGCATTTGAAATGGGCTGGGAGTAAAAGACCTGGTTTGACTCAGCCCTCCCTACAAGTTTCTTTCCTGAAGATTCACGAGGACCTTCCCCGTGAGGCCCGTACCGTCCGCAATGGAGAACGACGGGGCGTGCCTTTCTCCTGCTGGTTTTTCCTTACATTCCTCCTCCCCTATCATCCCCGTTGTTGATTAATCCCCCGGTGACCGGCCCCTTTGGTTTTATTCCATACAACACATTTTCACCTTAACTCCTTTGACGTAACGGCCTTTAGGTTTTCAAGGCCTGCGTTACTGCGTGTAATGAAACACGTTCCGTTCTTTTCGTCCGCAGCCCCTTGATTTCTTGAAGGCGGGGATCCCACATGGTGGCCGTGTTCTATTTGCCCTTTCAATTACCGTGGGCTGTGATTCATTCTTTCGGCCCCGATTGGCGGCCTCCCCTCCTTGGCGCCCCTCGGCTAATCGAACGGCCTGAAGCAAGCTCCCCTTCTAGTTTTCCTTTCATCTTTTTGATTCTGTGCCCCGACTTAAAGGCACCTTGGCTTAGAGGTTCCCGTCCTTAGCTGTGTCCCCAGAAATACGCCCCCGAGTGCCCCACCTGCAAGGTGGTTCGTCTCAGTTTTTTGCATGACATTTGGTGGAGAACCAATCCCGGGACTGCCCCCCCTGACCAGGACTTCCCTTATAACCTTCCTTTTTTTCGGCTAAAACCTGATGGTTTTTTTGAAAAGAGGGTTTTCTGCCCCCTCTGGAGCCGGTATTTAGTTTCTTCGGGTAGGACGGGGAGTTCTCTCCCTTTGGAACTCTTCTGGCGGTCTTTTTATGTCGAAACGTTTTGTGGCGGACCCCCAAGGTGGCTGGTCAAAATGAAAACCCAAGTTTCTGCCCCTTCCCCCCCCCCGTGCCACCCTTGTCAAAGAACTCAAGCCGGCCGCCTTCCCTGCCCACTGAAGCGGCTCCTTCCCCCTTCTTGCCCCCGCTATCCTTGTCCCCCACCGATCATTCCTGTGTCGGGGATTGGGCGCATTTTGCAAAAACCCCCCTTTTCTCTTCCACCCTTCCCCCCCCAACCCCCTTTACTGCCATATCCTGTCCCAAACCGGCATCGACGTGGAGCCCCCATTTTGGATTTCTTCCATCTTCCTTCATTGTTATCGGCCGCAGTGCGGTCAAGGTCTGGGCCTTCCCGCGGGGCACTTTCCCATTGGACTACCGTCCCCCCTTCCAAAGGTTGCGGGCTTTCCCCCTTCCCCCGGACTATTTGCTTCTGTCCCCTTTTGTCCAGGAGTCAAAAATAGTGGGGCTCGACCCCACCTCACGCGCCCACGTCCTCTTTCTTTCTTTTCCTTTGCAGTTATGAACTGGCCATGGCGGAGGGAAGATTCATCTGGCCCAGACCGTCTTGCCGCCCCCTGTTATCCAATGAACGGTGCCCGACCGCCCCGGGCGACAACCCCCAGCGCGTGTTAATTTTTCGCGTTCTTTTCTGCGGCAATTCCCCGCCATTTTTGATTTAATTTGAACCTTTTCCCACTTCTTTGTGCCCCCGTCATAGACCTCCCTTTTCATCTCTGTCCCTTATCCCCTTTTTTGTGCTTGTCCCCTTTTTTTCAATCACCCGTTCAATGCAGAGATGATCCCGATTTTTTGTCCCTCGCCCCCCCCGACCCCCAAGGCATTACCCGTTTTTTTTTTTAAGCCGTCTGATGGGCGTCCCTCTTTCCCGGTTCGTGTGAGCCATGGAGATCCCGAGGGATGCCGGGGCCCCATTCCCCCTTTTTTCCCCCCCCAAACTCTCTTAAAAAGCTTTCCCCCCCCAATTACTGGGACGGTTTTGATCCCGATTTCAAAAATCACGGAGTTTCGCGTTCCTCGTCGATTTTTTTTTCTTCTTTTTCTTTTTTTGAACTTTGTAGGGGAGGGGAAAGGCGAGAGGCCCAGCGGTCTTCCCCGTGTTTCTGTCCCCCCCCATCGTTTTGACTCTTTTCCGAACCATTGAACAGGCTGGAGTTCTTCCTTTCATGTCCCTTCTCCTACTTCCTGGGGGTGGCCGGGTCCTTTTATGGAGTCTCGGTTTTTCCTCAAAGTCGTTGTCCCCCCTGACCCCTTTTTCCGTCCCTTTTCCCCGGATTTTTGGCCCCTGCCGAGCACCGCTCGATCCGATCCTTAGGCCCTAAGGCCCGCTTGTGGACGCTCCGCTAGTTTTTCCCCTATTAAAGGTGTTTTTGACTTTCATCGATTTATCGGGGTTCAATTAGTGGCGCCCCCCTTCCCTGGCTTCCCCTTTTTTTTGGCTTTGACTTTTTTCTCTATCTTGCCTTTTTTTCTAACAAAACCCCTTTCAAGGACATTTTTTTATACAAGGAATTTCGATTTTTTTTTCTTCCAGTTTCTTCTGTCAGCCTTTTTCTGATTGTGCGGCTGTGGCCCTGACTGCCAGGACCCCCTTTTACGTGCAACTTCTGTTTTTCATTGACGTTTTTTTGGGAGACTCCGCCCCAAAGGTCCCAATTGTTCTCATGGTCGGCCCCCGTGCCGATCGGTTGTCCCCCTTCTTCTGACCTCCCCCCCTTTTTTCTTTGGGTCGGACTTTCTCCCCTTGACAGGCTTAGATTTTT
>Ga0179593_1382179_pt1 | contig 11823 bp, 17 predicted proteins | sample CZODoug2_1_08_16_FD_185931 | JGI IMG/M metagenome (GOLD analysis project Ga0179593, IMG submission 185931) | Vadose zone soil fungal communities from Angelo Coast Range Reserve, California, USA - CZODoug2_1_08_16fungal (PacBio error correction) | ecosystem: Environmental > Terrestrial > Soil >... | reverse complement strand
CCACTCCCCGGAAACTTTCCCCTTTTTTGATGCCCTTGCCTTTGGGATCCTCGTCATCAATTATGAGCCGACTTGCCGCCAGAGACAGGTTCTTTTTACACTCCCTGTCGCGCTGTTGTTCCCGCAGACCCTGCCCCCCCTCTCTGTGAAGGTCTGTTTTACTTCCAAAAGTCCTTTCCCCGAAGCGATAGAACCATTACCAGACAAAACCGCCTTTAACCCCCAGTTTCTCGAAGTCCGGGGAACGCAGATTAATTCTTTGCCTGGTTTGGTTCTCTCCACCGACCCTCCCCTATTCTTTTACCCGAGAATTTGATTTTCGGGACCTTTCAATTTCGTACATTTTGATTTTTGATGGTGTCGAGTTGTCCCGCGCGATACCTTGACACCCCCCTTTTCGGGCTCCCCCAGAGCTCCTGTCAATAAGACGAAGTTCTGCCCTTCTTTCGTCCCTCCCCAACTTTGATAGTTGACCCGGGTTTTCCTCCTGCTCTAGGACCCGCGGTTTTATCTCTCCCCGGTTCCCCGGCCCCTTCCACTCAATTCTGACGACCTTTGATGAGCAGATTTAGTTTTCTGACCATGCCATTTTTTTTCTTTCCTTCCGACTACGTTCCGTCATGTGTGCCGTCCCATCCGGACTTCGGTTCCACTTGACGGGCTCCCCATTCCTAGTAGGGCCTTGCTAGTGAACGTGGGTCCCCCATATTTCCTAGTCTTCTTGTCATTTACCGTCGCTGTTTTTCCCCCGTAGTAGCGCTCATTCTGTCCGAAACTCTTCTTTAGTATTTGGAAGAGAATTATTTCCCCTCTCAAGGATTTTCTCAACAGGGTCTTAGTTTTTTCATTCACTTTTGCGTGTTTTTTTTGACATTTTTAACCCACGCCAGAATACTCGGTTCCTTTCGAATCGGTTCTGGTTTGTAGCGTTATCATTTTCCCACGACCCTGCTAATTCTTTTTCATCTCCACCCCCTCGAGCACGATGTAGGAAACGTCCACTTTCTCCAGACAGTGCGCACTCCACCCGTGCGTATTTGCTCCCCACGGCCTCGTTTGTTGTTCCGCCCCTCGTTCGTCCTCGCGCGGGCTCTGACTGCCTCCTTTTTTTTACAGTTGGTCCTTCCATGGCCCGTTTTTTCATTTCTTGGTCGTTTTGCTGGACTTTGGATGTATTGTTCCCGTCATTCGGAGTGCCCTAGTCTGTTACTGCGTCTTTTCGCCCCCGGTCCCTCTTCGGTTTTTCTTTTTTTTTTCCCCCTCTCACTCCATCTTTTTTTTTCTTCTGGCAACCTTTTTCACCTTTCTGTAGGCTTTCTCTCGTTTTTGGCGTTTTAGCGTGGACAGTTACCCCCCTTCCGCCGGTTGGTTTCGTCTTAGGAAGGACCTTGTTTTGCAGATGTCTGCTGTTTCCCTTCCGTTTTCTGAGATGTTCTTAATTCCTTGTTAGGGCTTTTTTTTTTTAAGAGCCTAGTGTTGCCCTCCATTAGGTGATTCCGTCTTCTGGTCTTCTTGTTTCTGTTTTTTTTCACAACACTATTTTCCGTTGCCTTGCCTTGCCCGCGTTTCTTCTTCCGGATTAGCTGCTTTCTGTCGCTCGTCTCCCTTGAATTGCGTCTATGCAATGTTTTTTTCGGTGTTCTGCTTTCTTCTCCAATGACCTCCTCCGCCAACCACATTTTTCGTCTTGTTACCTCTCTTGCTTCCCCCAATGGTTTTTCGACTGGCCAATTCAGTCGCTTTCGTTTTTTTTCTGGGTCCCTAGATTTTTGAGTCTTCGCTCTCACCCCTTCTCAAAATTGAAGTTTTCATTTAATTCCCTTCTTTGACCGACCGACATCACCTTCCGAGCCTGTTTCTTGTCTCGCTTCATCGCTTCTTTTTCATCTACTGAATAGTGCGCAATCGAAAGAATTCTACATTCTGTCCTGTCAAAAGACCCTCGCCAGGCCCTGACCCTAATTGTGCCTTGATGTGTTTCCTCCCATCCAATGAGCTTGTGGTCCACCTTTGAATTTGCGTCTAGACCGGATGATCGTATTTTTTCAGGATTCATTGAATCGAAGACACCCCCTCGTAATGCGTCTTCACTTGATTTCGGCGAGTCCCTTCCCTGTTATGTAGTTACGCTATCCGGTTACCTCTGTAAGTGCCTGGCCGGCAAAAGGACTGCTCAACAACACCATTTTTTCCCCTCGTTCCGCTATTCGTTATTCCTCGACCGTTGACGCTGTCCGGCTTCGATCGTCCCACTGGCCAGATTTTGCGGTCCTGTCCGAACCATTACTCTTTTTGCCAACCCCCCCCGAAGTCCGGTTGGTATCTTTGTACCCCCCCCCGTCCAACAACGAGTTTCGCGCCTGACTTGGCACGTTCTTAGTCTTTTTTATGTGACTAACCGTGCCTTCCGTCCTACTGTTCTTGGCGGCCTTCGGACTGTGTTTTCGGTGGGCCTCGCTTCGTGTCCGGAGCCCGTTTTACTTCCTCATTTGTTGGCGCCTCCTTTTTTCGAAATCCTTCCTGTCGATTTCCCTCCCAAGATTTTCTTTTAGCCGTTTCTTTCCCCTTGGTGACCCCTTCTATGCTACTCGTAAGGCAAAGGCCGTTGTTTCTGCCTTCTTGTAAACTCTGCACTTTGGTTCGGGCCTTTAGTTTTCGTTCCTCTGCTGTTCCCCCACACATTCTACACTTTCTCTTTCGGGCGCCCCCCCCCCCCCTTCTCCGTCTCTCTACTCCACTGTGACCCCCCCCACCCCAACTCATACCCCCTCTCTTCCCCCCACAAAAGTTTGTGTACGCTAGTCTTCTTCTTTTCTCCTGTTGTTTTTTTTCTGAGATATCGTTGTTTCAACCTTTTTTCTCCAGCATCATTCGCTCCTGAAACTCCTCCGTTTGATTCCCCTCCGTGGTGCTCCTTTTTTTTCCCGGAACTGGGGTCCTTACGTTTTTCGCAGTCCTTTTTTACGCATATCGCGTGTCCCACGTCCTCCCCACGTCTTCCCTTGTTCCTCAATTTTTCTGCTTTCATCCGCTCGTGTTTTTGATTTCGAACCAGTTTGCTCCGGGTGAGGCCCCCCTTCCTTTCGTCATTCCTTTCCTTTCCTAAGCTCCCAACTTAATCAGGCGACAGTTCTCCCCGTTTTCACACGTACTACGGCAAGTAATTGAGAGTAAAGCGAGATGCAGCCCGTTTTCACCTGTTTCGAACTGCTTGCGCCAAAATTCCCTGGTTTTATTTGTTTTTTCCTTCAAGCCGTGGCGATGGTAAGATTCCCTCTACGTAGCACAGATTCTTTCAAACCTTCTTCAGTTGGACCCCTTTCTCTCCTCCCTGACCTTCTCACCCTAAGATCCCACGACAGCATTTCCCTTCCAACAAGGCTCGTTTTTGTTGTGCGTATATACCCGTTACTTAGAACTTCTTCTTTGTACGTAGTTCACCGCTTTTTAACAGACGCCCCAATCGCGCTTCTAGCCTTGCTGTGAATTACGCTTTGTTGACGTTCATGGCTTTATGGCCCGCTACCCTCCTTGCCTTACCCGGTCGGCCTGCCTCAATGCACCACCATCACTCGTATTTTCCACTTCCGTCCATATCGTGGCTCTAGCTGGAGACGACTTTTCAATATTGTTGCAATTTTTTTCGTTCTTCCAACCTTAGTTTAGACTATGTCTCCCCATCCTAGCCGGCCAGTTTCCAAGCCTAATTACCGCTCGACCTCAACTGTACCTTCTCTCGGTACTTGTCGTCTGTCTGACGCCCTAATTTTTTAAAAACCGGTTCGAAGTTCGAGGGGTTTCCTTGAGCGGCGTCCCACTACACGCGCGGTAACCACCCCAACCGCAAGCATCATTCGTGAATTTTCCCCCACAAGTGGGCGCGTACTTTTTGCCTCTTTCGTCCCGGCCCACCTTTGTTTGGCGAGCTTCATTGCACTCTCTTTTTCACGGATCCCACCATTACTAATTCAAGAAATGACGCCGTTCTTTTTTTTCAAAATTTTCTTCCCTTCTGCACGTCTTGTGCAGCCCCCTCTCGTCCCCGGCCCCTTCCTTTGGTCATCGCCTCCTTTCATAAAGGAAGTCCCTGTTTACTCCATACTGCTTGCCAGTAACTTTCTCTTTCACTACCCCTGGTCCACCATGGTTGAGCTACTACGCGAAACAACGTCATTTCCCGACCAGGCCCATATCTTGCCCTGGTTCCTTACTCCCGCCTTTTTTTGACAACCCCCATTTTCGGAGGTTCGACTACCACGCCAATTGGAATCTACCATCATTACCCACCCCCAAACTGCATGACGCCAGCCCCTGATTCGTAAGGTCCAGAGGGCATTTCTTGGGAGTTCCCAAAGGGACCCGCAGTACCCACAGACCCCTGTGCCTCCGCCCTCTTAATCCCTTGGAACAATTCCTCCACAGAAGCACTGCGTAAATGAGAGTTCCCCCTAGGAGTCTAACATCATTTTTTTTCGGGCTTCCAGCTTCCCGGTATTTTCCCCTACGCGCGTGTTGGCGTTTCTTTTACTCCACGCTTTTCCCAGTAGCATAACGCAGGATTGTTTTGCTTTTTTCGCTGCCTGCGCGTGTTCTTTCCCTCCTCGGTCTTGCGTTCTCTTCGACTTCAGTTTCCCTTAAGTTTTCATGCTAACTATCGCTCCAACGCGCGATTCGAAATCCTTTTGCTTTCCTTCGCTTTTATTGTTTCCCGAATCATTTCCAACCCCCCCTGGCACTGAACCCTACTCCCCGTCCCCCTACCACTTCATTCTCCGTGGAACTCCTGCTATAAATCATTTTCTTCCCCTGGGTCAAGCCTGGTCTTCGGCGCGCCGTGAGCCCATCACCCCTTTTAAGAAAGTACTTGCCCTCTGACAGCAGCAATGTCTACGTCGTTTTTCACTTGTTGATTCCATTTCCCCTCACTACCGCATTTTTATTTTTGTTCTATCCGTCCCTGCCCCACCCGTATACCGTGTCTTAACCCCTGACGTGCCCGTCCCGGAATATAAGCACGCTCTCTCCATTTTTTCTTTTGTCCGGATTTTCATCATTTTTTTTCGGGCTTCCCCCTTTGGAGAGATCTGGCGAGCTCCCCGATCATTTTTGCACCTTAACCTTCAGAGTGAGCCGACTGTTCATCATTTTTATCCAACCCTATCTTCTTGATCAGGAGAGATGATTTTTTTCCGTTCGCTTTGGCTTGGTTCAGTATCGCCGTTTTTGGAGCTCCTTTTACCCCATATGAACCATTTCCGTACTTTTTTCCGCGATAACCCCCGGCGTTCACGCTCTGTTCCGGCGTCATATCACCCCTCCCCCCCCTGAGGCAAATACAGACGTATTTCACCTTGGCCACGGCGTCGCTTCCCAACCCCCCCCCCCCGGGTCTCTTTCGTTTGATGGATTGCGTAGCCAGTCCCCTGTGTTTGACAAAATCTCCCCTCAAATCTTTGTGACTGTTATTTGACGATCCCACCCCACCCTGGACCATTGCAAACGTTTCTCAGGGTTTGCCCTTCACATCATATTGTATAGACCCCCCCCAGGACATTTTTTTCATATGGTTTTTAATGAAGTTCGTTTTGGTTTCGTCTTTTCCTCCCTCCTACTTTTTGTTGTTATCTCGATTTCCCCGCAAGAGTTGACTACTTTTCTGGAATTATGAAGGTACATGAAAAACATCACTTTCCCAGTGACTCCTTGCGAGCTGTCTCTGCTAATAAATGAGTTGAGGCCAGGTTTCCCTCCATGTGCCCTCCTACAACACTCAGGGAAAGCGAACACTGGGTTTAGAATCCAACAAACGTTTTTCTCTTAGAGATTGGACTGAGTGAGTTTGCCCAAGTAAAATGGCCCTTCCCAGAAAAACGACCGATAACAATCCCTTACCCAAATTTCGCCACCATCCCTCCCCCCGGAACTCATTTGCCACTTGGAACCGAGCTCAATTATTTTCCTTGTTGTTTGGTTGCTAGAATGTCCCAATTATGTACGAGCCGGGTTCTCGAGTCCGGGATAGGCCCCTTTTGTTAGTGAGGCTTTTGTCGTCGGCTCCCCTCAGCGATATGACCCAAAGGAGGACCGTTGTACTCACCCCACTGATTTTCTAACCGCCTCTAGATTTCGTCCCCTACTTGTTGTATAAATTCCCCCCCGTCTGATATTTGCTGGGATTTTGCTATCTCTCGACCAGCGTAGAGCATTTTTCCCTTGGAGAACCGCCCCAGACATGATTTTTGACTCCCGTTCCTATCCGAGGATGTCAGAGCCATGGCGCATGCCGTAGCAGTAGATTCCGAAGAAGGGTCCCGTCCGTGGGCAGTAAACTTTGCTCCGGATAGACTGTGTTACTGCTAAGTCGTTGCCTCTGTAAGTGAACTGCTTTCCTTTTAGTGTGCACCTTCTGCCCGATTTGAACAACGAGGCGGACGATGTTTTGTCTGATGTCACTTTTTACCCTCAGTATGTCGCAACCCGTTAGTAGTTCCTTGTCCCCCCCCCCCCCCCAGGCTTGCCCGTGTCCTGATGTTTCCCCGCGCGTAGTAACATGATTTCCAGTGATTGCCCTGGATTTGTTTTTTCACTTTAACCCCCCGGTTGTTTCCAAGTGTGGCCCCCAGTTTTTCTTTCTCAAACATCCCCCCCACGAAATTAACTTTTTTGCTTTTATCCATCGTTCGTTTGTACCCCCCCCCGCCCGGGTCTCCTGCAATCCCGGCGCCTTTTTCGCGCGAATATCAGACACTGCCCCCCCCGAGCCTTTTTCTTACACTTCAACTTCAAGGCATCCGACCCCCCTCACATCAACATCCGGCCGTTAGGTCATTTCCGTGATGAATTTTCTTTTTATCTTTTCCCCCTCCCACGCTTTTCGTCGATTTCCGTTGAAGCATGTGAACTCCAAAGAGTTATCTCCCTCATGTCCCTGCTGGTCAAAGGGTATACTTGTCGGTCTTTTCACGTTTTCTCTTCCTGATGAGTAGGCTCCCGTCTTTTTTCCATTCAGTAATGGCACACTTTCCGACAAGGCCCCACACCCCCCCCCCCCCTCCACCCCCCCGCCCCTTTTTCCCCCCCACCTCACACCCCACCCCCCCCCCCAAACACACCCCCCCTAAACCTCTAATTACCGCAATCCCCAGGTGCTGGCCGTCTTAGTTTTTTTTTCTGCTTAGTCTTTCCTCCCGATTCCTGTTGGAGCCCAGCACCGAACCTCCCCCCCGACCATGTTTTGGTATCTTATTGACTGACCTGATCTTGCTTCTTTTCGTTCAAATTTCTTTGATTCCGATGAGTTTTTCTTCCTTTACTTTGTTATTTCTTTTTGACTCTCCGGATTTTTCTCCAGCGTAGGTCTCTTTCAGTCCGGACTGTTTCCCTTTTCTCGCTGTTTTTTCAACCCAATGAATTCTTCTTAGTTTCCCCCCTTTGCATTTTCGTGCAGATTTCTTCGTGCTAGTTCTGAGTCGGCTTTGATGTGCATTTTCGACTTTCTTTTTTCTTTTGCCCGGTGGGGCCTTTTGTGTCGTTTGCCCCTGACCCCTTTTTGCTCGCTTGCAAACACACTTGGGTCGGATTTCCTAAACGGAGAGTAGAACCCTGTGAAGAGCCGCTTTTGAACGTAGTCTCACTTCTCGTGCCAGGTTTGGGTTGTTCCCATATCGTTGGGGGTTATGTCCCCCGGGCACCACACCCATTAAAACTGCCTCTCTTTTTTTTAACTTTAAGGTCTTTCGCATCTGCGCCCCGTAACCCCTTCAAAGATGTAGGGCTCTCGGCCCTGTAGCGTTGGCAAATCCTTTCCTTCTCTGCGAGTCCCTCCGCAGGGTGTGTGCCTCTCTTGTCACAATATGGTAATTTTTTCAATCCCCCCCCTCCCTCTGACTTCCACGACCTGTTACTTTCGTTTGCTGCCCCAAAATTACACCCTGAGCTTGATGTGTTCCGTTTACATCTCCTGGACGACATTCCCATAAATGATTTTTTTAGATAGTTACTATTTTCTGCGACCTGCCCCCCTTAACTCTATTCACTTCTCTTTCTAGCTATCCCGGGCGTTTCCCCTTCTTTCATAATGCAATTGCCCAATCGTTCCCTCCGCCTTTCTCTTACTTTCAATGATCTCCCAACCCCCCCCTCACCTCCTTTCTTAATTTTCCCCCCTCCCTGTCTGTCCTTGACTTCTGTGAGCTGTCCTTTCCAGATCGGACTGGCCCAGTTTTTTCATTTTCCCCAGTTTTTTCCCCTTCCCTCTTCCTTCCCCCACATTCGCAGACTTTCTGGTTCTGATGGTACCCACGCAACCTCTGGAGCCTTTCCCGTTTTAACCTTTCGTCATCGCGATGTACCTCCCCTTCCTTTCCGCAGTTTTTTTCCATCACCGGCGACTCCCCTTTTTATTAGTCTTGCTTTTACTCTGCCTTTAGACGTGGACTTTTTGCCTCCAATCTTTTTCGTGCCATCAAAAATGTCCCCTCCCTCCCCTTCCCCGCGATGAGGAACTCAGCTACCCCTCTTCCTTCCCATTTATCCGTTTTTCGGAATCGTTCCCGGCCTCCGCTTGAAATCCTTTCACAGAAGGCCCCAGAGGTGACCCTTTCCGGCGTAAACTTCTGCAAATTTCTTTTCGCCCAAAGGTCACGGAGTGGAGTTCGCGTAAGGAGGCACTCTCCCTTTTCTATAATCTCCTTTAAGCACCCCGAACTCCATCCTCCTCGCTCCCCCCTTTTGGCCTTTTCACTCACCTCCCCTACTGACCCACACGTTATGCCCTCTTCCCGCGCCACCCCCTTTCCCCCTCACCCCCCCCCAACTCAACCTGCGCCCACCCAACAGATTTACTACCCCCCCCCCCCCCCCCCCCACCAGTTTTAAAGACAGCAACTGATCTCTCTTTTCCCTCCCCTCTTTTTCTTGTTTGCCTCCTCTGTTGCTGTCTACAAACTTGGAAGCCATCGCCCCTTTTTGCCCTTCCACTCCCGGCCCTTTGGCGTTGACTCCATTGGTCATCCGTTTCCCCGGACTGGGGTGAATCCCTTAATTTGCCTTTTATTTTTTGTTCGAATATCGCTTTGTTCCCCCCCCCCTTAAATACCATGGCCCTCAATCTTTTTGTTTCTTTCATCTCTCCTCTTGGTCTTTCTCACGTTCTGCCCCCCCCCTTTCGTGGATTCAAAGGACTTTTTTCGTCATTTTTAAGAGTACCTACTCATCCCACAGGACTTCTTCCGCCAGTGGTGACCTGAAGTCCAAACGTATCCCCCGGACGTCCCCCTTTGAGTCCCAATGAGAGTTTTCTTCACTTTACCCCCCTTGTTAAAAAGGTACTAATGCGGCGCCCAACACATCGTCTCTTGTACATCAGCGTCCATCCCTTCTCGAATTTTGCAAGCTTCCTTGGCGCACCCAGTCTGGAACTGCCCCAAACTCCTCCCGGTACCGATCTCTACCGGCCAGCTTCCCCCCATTAATGCCCAAGACCGACGTCAACACGAACCCCCCTCGTTCGTTGTGGTTTGAGAATTTATAGTTCTCAAATTTGCCGGATGTACCTAGTGGCACTTCCTTGATGGCCCGACTGGCACACTTGGCTCTTCGAAGTTCCCAGGTTTCCTACGCCGTCCGTTGGCTCTGAGGGTCCAGAATATCCCTCCTTCGAAGGTCCTGTCTTCCGGCCATCCCCTGGAAACAAACCTCCCCCATATCTTATTTGCATAAGGTACCATTCTCGTGTCTTTCGATGTCGACCTTGCCCCGTTTCCCTCTTGGGCCCCAACCCCCCCCCCGATGGCCTTTTTCCCCCTTCTCGATGGAGCAGCGTCCAGGACATGTGCCACGCTCCGATTTACAGCCCTCCCCTCCCTTCGTCCCTCTCTCGGTGGTCCTGGCGGTCCCTAGTTCCCGCCTTCACATTCCATTTCGTCCGTTGGTAGAGAGCCTCTTCTGCGGGGTGATTGCGAACGCGCCCCTGGGGAAAGACCACCAAATATCCTCGGACCCCCCCCACCCCAAACCTCCCACACCCCTGCCCACTTTCTCTTCCAAATCCCTCTCTCTTTCCCATTTCTTCTACTCTGCCTCCCCCCCCCTCCATCTTTCCCCCCCCCTGCTTTCTCCTCCTCTTCTGTTCCTCTCCACCCCCCCCTTCTTCTCCCCCTCCTTTTTTCCCCCTTCTCCTCTCCTCCTGTTCTCTTCCTCTCCTTTGCCCTTCTTTTCCCCTTCCCTCTTCTTTTTCGCCCTTTCCTCCCCCTTCCCTTGCCTCCCCTTTACCTTTCCTCACTCGCTCTCCTTCCCTTCATTCCTAGTTTTTCCCTCTTCTTCCTCTTCTCTATCCTGCTTTCCTCCCCTCCTCGTCTCCACCTTATTCACCTCTTTCTCTTTTCTTCCCTCCCCATTTCTACATTCCTTTGTGCCTCTCTGCATTTCTCCTCTCCTCTTCCCCCCCCCCCTTTCCTCTTCCGATCCCCAGTCTCCTTCTCTTTTAACTCATCCTCTCCTCTTCCTCCACCTTCCTTCCTCAATCATGTCACCCCTTCGCTTTCACGTCGAAGTCGTGCTCGTTGAGTACACACCGCTTTGACTTTTTGAATGTCCTGTCCGCATTTCGTTGTTCTGCGCGTTCGAAGCCCTCTTTTTTCCTTAAAACAAATCTGCCCCCAAGCTTACCCTTTGCTGGCCCTTCCCCGCGTCTTTTGAACATTACCCCCCTCCGCTTCGTTTCTGCGTCTCAAAAGTTTCATTGCTCCCCCCGTGCTGAGGGAAGGAGTCCACGGGTGACTTCTTTACTGCCACACGAGGAATCTTGTGTTGACAACTCTTTTTGTTCGGCGGTTACCCACCAGTTCCTCGTTTGGCATTCCGGTCACGCTTTGAACTCTAAGTACGACGCTGCCATGGCCGTTCACGTTCTGGACCCTTTGGAACTTTTATTTCCGTGCGCCGTTGTGCCCATCTGACCGGCTTAAAACCTGATTCTCCTCTTGCTTCTATCCTAGAAGGCAGTTATCTTCCCTCCACTCTGGTTTTTTCCCCAGCGAATCAAACTGCCCTTTCTCTTTGAACCCCCCTTTGAAATCGGCCCCGTAGCCTTGCCAAACTTACTGAGCCCCCCATCCCCTCGTAATCAACCCTCTGCCGATAGGCTACCTGTAGAGATGGGTTTCTAAACTGAAATCCTTTCTTCCCTCCGTCCTTCTCGGTCTTTTCTTTCGCTTACCCTTCCTTAGTCCCTCCCTGAAGCTAGGTATCATCCGGCCCCACTGAATGATCGACCACTCTCTTTCCCCTTTTCCACTGGACCCTTTTCGATTTTTTGGGTTCGTTTTTCTCGGGTACCCTGTCTGCCACCAGAATACCCCCTTTTTTTTCTCCGAGGTCTCCCCTTTGTGACACTCATTTTTCCCCTTTACACCACGTGCTTGTGCAGGCATCCATAGGTCCCTCTTTTTTTGATTCCCGCATGGCGCAAGCACCTTCGAAGCCCCCCATCCTCCTTCTCTTTTTTACCCGACGGCCTGTTCTTTTCTCGCCACTTTCTTCTTTCAATTCTTGACTCACCCCGAAGCCCCCTGCAACCTGGACATCCCCTTTCAAGCGCGCATCCCGAAATCAGTTTGTTGACCGGTCCATCCTACCTCCGTTTCCTCCCGTTTCGCCACGCGCTTCTCTCACGCTGCGACTGTGGCAAGTTTCTTCTCCTCCCCTTTGTTTTGTGATTCCCAAGCGTTTCAAGCCCACAGTCCCCTTCACTTGCTTTGCGTTCAAAATCTGGATGACGACTACCCTCTCTTTCCCTCCCCCCCTTACCACTGTGTCTTTAAG
>Ga0179593_1702940_pt1 | contig 11824 bp, 9 predicted proteins | sample CZODoug2_1_08_16_FD_185931 | JGI IMG/M metagenome (GOLD analysis project Ga0179593, IMG submission 185931) | Vadose zone soil fungal communities from Angelo Coast Range Reserve, California, USA - CZODoug2_1_08_16fungal (PacBio error correction) | ecosystem: Environmental > Terrestrial > Soil >... | reverse complement strand
GGTTGACTTTTTTTTAAAGTCGGCTCGACCTTTCTTTTTGTTTTGAGGTGGCTTGCGTGCCGATACTTGCGGCCTTTGCTATGGCTTCGCTGCTCTCAGTACTTTCTTCTTTTTTGAGATGAGAGGTCCTCATCCCTTGTCGGCTTGAGCCAGTGCTGGTTTTCTGCAAGGGTTCCCATTTCAGTCCCTTTAGCGGCCTTTCTCTGGGGAGCCAGTACGCTGTACTTCCCCGCCCTTCCCTCCTATGCTTTTGAGAATTAATGGCCTCTTCTCGTCCCTGCCTCTGTGCAGGCAGTCCGGGTCTGCTCTGTACGTCCAGTCCCGTGGTTTTCATTGTGGGAGTCCTCCTTCTTTTTTTTTTAGGAGGTTTCTTTTCCCGATGATCGGTCATGGTCCCCCCGCCGTCTTTCGTTCTAATTTCGCTACATCAAGTATTCCATCTTCATTGTGTGCGGAGCATTCTTGCTTGCACCACCGCCTTCTTTTTTGAGCGTGTTTCTCGGTGCACGGTTTGCCACTTCCGTGGTTCGATTGCTTTTTTTGAATTTGTGTGATCAACGTGTGATGGTTTTCTCATCGACCCTCATCTTGCGCACCTTGCCCGCTTTCCCACCTTCTTGTGGATATTTGCGATAGCGCTCTGTTAGGTATCCGCTCATCTTCCTCAATTGTCGTCTTTCCCTTCCCCCTCTTTCGGCGTTTCCTTTCCCGCGCTCATTCAAGGTGTTCTCCTTTGTCTCTAGCGCCTTTTTCTTTTTGTTCTTGCTGTCAGATCCTCTGTGCCGGTCTTAGTCGTTGACCTTCCTTTGCAGCCCTTCCCCTGCGTTTCATTTCCCCTTTTTAAAAAGTCCCTCGCCCTGCGATTTGGTTTTTGTTTTGATGATCGCGGCGCACTTTCAGTCGTTTTTTCGGCATATTTTTCTTTTCTCCTGATCGCTGTATTTCTCGGACATTTTTAGCTGGTTTTTTTTTTTTTTGTTAGTCCCGGCGTGAACAGGTCTGGTGTTTCTTTTTCTCTCATGTCGCAGCACTTTTTTCAACTCTTTTTCGGCTCTTTGTCCTTCCCTAGGGCGAGGCCGACCGATGTTACAAGAACCCTTCGGCGTCCCTTGCGATGACGTTTTCATGACAGTAGCTTTTGTTTTTTCAGTCCTAGTAGCCTCCTTTCGCGCGTCCTTTTGAGAGACTTTTCCAAAATTATCACCAACTCCCCTTTTCCCAAGCTCTGGTAGTTATCAGAAGTTCCTTTCTGACGAGCGAAATTCCGGGAATTTTAGCTCTTTAGCCCCCCCCCCACTTGGATCGCTCCTATCAAGTATCTCCTTCTGATGTGCTCCCGCGTGACTTTTTATTTGACCCTTGATTCATTTCTTTGAGCCCCCCCCTCCTATGAGCACTTCCATTCACCCGTCTTTCTAGTTCTCAATAGATTCTAGGATAGGGACTGTTCTCCTCTTTAGAATGCGACAACCACTCATCCCCACTTTGGCCTTTTTTCGCCTCAGTTTACCTAGAATCTCTTCGGCCCATTTCTTCTTCCTGGTTTGTTCTTTTTGAGCTTCCCGCCACCTCCGCTTCGGGCGTTGACCGCCCGCTTTTTCTCGCCTCTTCCTGATCCTTCGTCTCGATGTCCTTGTCTCTTTTTCACGCTGACCACCGCCTCGGTGAGGGCTTGCGAGTTCTTTTTCCTCCCCCCCCCCCCCCCCCCCCCTCGCAGGATTGTTCAACAGACACGGTGATCTGGGCTTGCTTCTTTAGGTTATAGCTTGTAATCGGAAATCTCTGGCCCTTGTTCATTCTTACGCGGGCAGTGCCTCCTTCCTTCTTCCTGTTCACATCTCTTTCTTCCCTTCTTGACGCACCTTTCCATACTAGATTTGTACTATTGTCGTTTTTTCCTTTCCCCAACGCGCCCTTTTGCCTTCCAACTGTGGCGGCGCTTCACTTTTGCGGTCCGATTAGCACCCCCCAAGCGCTTTTTTCCTTCCTAATGCATGCGCCCATCTCTCTTTTGCTCTTTTTTTTTTCCTGCCCAGTCGAAGTGCTTCTTCTCCGGTTCCCCGGATTCTCCCGTTTCGACGGCGATCGTAGTTGGTTGAAGCTTCCGCTCGCTTTGCCCAGTTAGGTCTCGTCAGATTCCGTTTCTATCTCTCTCTCTTTTTTTCGACTGACATTCAATATGCGCCAACGAGTCCGCTTCTTCTCTTTCCCGCCTGCACAGGATTGACTTTCTTCCTGACCCCCTTGATGGTCTTTTTCCGATAGCGCACTCTGACGCCTCAGTTCCCTATTTTAAGAGCCCTACGGCTTGTTGTTTTTTGCCTGCTTCTTGTCGCCGCACGCGTCGCGCCGCACTTTTTTCGATTTTGGCGCTTTTGTCCCCCCTTTCCGCTTTCCCCTTCCCCCAACCTAGAACCCCAGGGACTATCTTTTTCCTAGTAGTAAGGGAGGTTCTTTTCTTAAACTCTTTCTTTTTCATGCCCCGATCAGGAAGTTTCAATTCGTTCGTGGTCTCCTCCCTTTTTGGTTTAGAAGATCCTATTCTATTTCAACTCAGTTCCCTTCTTTGGTAGTCTCTTCCTTCCTCCCCTTTGCCTCCCACGTCTGGCTGTTGCACTCTAATGATTCCGCCGGCGTCTCCTATTTTCGAGTCGTCTGTTCCTCCGCTCAAGGTAGGGAAACTTTCCCCACATCGAGGTAAGTAACTGTCGTTCTGGGAGCTCTTGACGCCGCCCTGCGTATGTGCCGTCCTCTCCTTGCGCCGCACAAAGCGTCATGGCCCGTTCCCCACTTAGTTCCTGCAGCTCCTTTTTTTCCAGGGAAGTCTCTGAGAGTCTGGTCCTTTAGATTCCTCGCCTACTTGTCCTTTCCCTGATCCTCTTTGACGCCTGCGACTTCCTACGTAGTTGCCGACTGGACGTCGCTTTTGTGTATCAGCTCTTTTCCATGATCGAGCCTCTTGAATCTTCCCAGGTCGGCGCTGCTCAACATTAACCCCTCGTTGTTCGCGGCGGCGTTCCTCGCTGAAAGGGGAGATTCTCCGCTCCGAAGCTTCCACTGCCTTGCGATGGCATCTCCTCTTGTTCCTTTCTTGTCAAATGGGAAAGTAATTCCAGTTCTTCTACTCCGGCTGCATGAAGCTCCGACGCACCTTTCTCCACCTGGGCTTTTTCAGCGTTCTGATGCGCAGTTTATTCTCTTTTTTCCCATGAGGGAGAAGGTGCGCTCTCTCTCGCTCTCTTTCTTTCCAACGTGGTCACCATTGATCATGGTATCGACCTTTTTCCCTTTCCAACTACTGGCTCATGAATTCTCTCCTATGACCAGGTGTTACAGATCTTCTACTACGCTTTGCCCTATAACGCCTCCGCCAAATATGACGGACTGCTTGCCTTTTCTGCGTTGCGCGCGCTCCTTCTCTCACCCCTGTGGCACCAATCCAACCGGGCGCGTGCCGTCTTGTTAATGAACATCATCTTGCGGTGTAAGTTTCACGGCCTGATTTTGTCTCTCCTACCATGGAACTGTTTTCCTCTATTCTTCACTCTTATGAGCCCTCCAATTCTACTCTTCTCCCCTTTCCCCTCAATATTTTTCCCGGCTTCTTTCTCTCTCCCAGAAGCAGTTGATCCTCCCCTTTCGTCTGGACTCTTTTTAGGACTCGAGTGAATGCCAAGTTCTTTTTTCAGCCTTCGAGGAGCATTCTACGAGTCCCCTTTCTTCTCTCTCGCCCTAAAAAAGAAGGTTTTTCCCCCTCTTTTCCTTTCTTCTGATGCGTCTTGTGATTTCGAAACCGTCCCCGTCTTTCTCCTCAATCTTGAAAGCCGCAGCCCTTGGCACAGACGACCTGTGCACCAGATCACGTCAACCTTTGCTCCTTCTCGCGGTGTGCCCTGCTCGGTCCTTCCATTTTAGGAATCCTTTCTCCCTGAATTGTTACGGAACACCCTCCTGGCTTCTAAGGCTCCGACAAAGTCCATTCCCCTTTTTTCCCAACTCGACTCCCCCGGTCTTCCCCTTCTCCCATATGGGTCAGGGAATGCTGACCGGCTTTCTATTGCTATTTCATTTTTTCCTAGTCCTACTTCTTTTTGAACTCTCCTTCTCCTTTTCTGGGCCTCCACTTCCCGAGGAGGCGGCGCTACTCCGTCCCGTAGTCCCCTTGCTACCATGATCTCCCGTTGATTGCTAGCCGGCCGTTTTTTTCCTATTTTCTGAGCTCGATTAATTTTTTCTCAACAGACTTTTCTTTCCTTTGGCGATCCATCTACATCTTTGCGTATCCCCCCATGCAGATTCATCGCGCAACGGCCATCTGCCTTCTTTCAGGCCCTCTCCCCTCTCGCTTTCCAGAACCTTCGTAGAACCTTCTCGTGATAGTCGAATGTTATCACTACCTTAAGCTGCCTTTTTTTTTTTGCTTTTGGGTTTTTTCCGTTTTAGTTGGGGAGTCTTTGTGGGGTTCTTTTCAGTCGCTTACCTTCATTTTAGGCAACCTTTGAGATAGTAATTTTTTTGTCTGATTCGGCTATATGCCCCTATCTTTTACTTGTGTTTTCTTTGTAATCGCCTCCGTTCCCTGCGCCGCCGTGTCCCCGCCTTGTCGCTTGCAATGTTCAGTAGAATTACTTTTTTCCACTTTACAAGCCTTTATTTTCCTTCCCCTTCCCCTTACTCGTTCTCCTCCCGTTGTAATCGCACCCGTTTTTCCGACTTCCGACCATTTCGGATCGCTGCTCCTTTCGAAACTCCGACTATTTTTGCTACTCCTTTTTTTTTGATTCCCCTATGCCGTTGTGCCTTGTCGCCTCCGGGCCTGGATTTCCGCGCGCGTTTTTTTTTCCACGAGATTGATATTCAGTCCCCTTATCGGCTGCGAGGCAGATGCCCTGGATGTCGGTCCCAAAGAGCCCCCAGGGAACTTCGCTCGAGGACGATTTTGTCTCCCCCCAGCTTCTTTCCTACCTTTAGCGGTCGGTCTCTTTCTCAGCGTAATGCTGAAGATTGTCACCTGTAAGAAATTGTATTCCCCCCCCCGACAGTCGGTTTTTTTTTTTAGTAATGCGCTTCTCAAGTCTTTGTCGCTCTTGACGTTGTGAGTTGAATTCGCTTTTTCGGTGTTTTTTTTCACAATTCGATCACTTTCTGTTTTTTTTGGCGACCGTTTGGACCTCATCGATTTTTCCCTTATGCGCGAGTGAGCGTAATCTCCTGTTTCGATTTTTTCAACTGAGTGTTCTGCGGGATTATAAGATTGCTTTTCCCTTTTGTTCTCCACTTATTGCCCTCTTCTAGGACTCCCTTCTGCCCGATGGGAGTGACTCTTTTGGGTCTCGCTTGGTTCTTTTTATCTCATGTAGGCTCGATTTTCTCTTTAAATGGCTGGCCGCTCGCGCTGGCGGGCTGTTCCCCTTTCTCCCCGCGTTTTTCTGCCATCACGCTTGCAACCGTTCATAAAGGGCTCAGTATTCATGTAGTTAGCTCCTTCTTCTCTTGTAGCAGGGGTGTTTCTTGCCTCTCTTACCTCCTAGCAGTGCCCTGTTAGATTCTTCTTTCCCGACCTCCTTCCTCTTTTCTCTTTCCACTCACCTTATGCTTACCTTGGAGGACCATACGCCTTCATTTTGTGTTTGATGTGCGAGCTCCCCCCCACTTTTCAGTCGTTTCCGGCTTTTTTTTTGTTCCTCGCGTTCTCTTGATAGCGATGCCGTAGGTCTCTGGACCCTTTTTAATTTGTAAGACAGCTGGAGCGCTTTCTTCTTTTTTATTTTTTGACCCCCCGGTGTCTTTTACCTCGCTTTCCTGCCTTCAACTTATGCCCTTCGCTCATTCCTCCCTAGTTTTCTTTTGTTCAAATCTAAAAGGACTTCCTTACCCCTGAGGAAGCTCCCTGATTTTGGTTTTCTCCCTTTCGCGGTCGTCTAGTGTCCGCCTAGGTCGCGATGCGCCTTTTTTGCGACTTCCCTTTATCCCAAATTCCACTTTTCTTGGATCCACTGCAGCTCGTTTTTTGAGTCATTGGGGAAGTATTTCGTATTTTTGCTTGCGTCGCCATCTCCTCGCTTTAGAATTGATTCGGTCTATTTTTTTGAGCTTTCTTTCACGTCGATTTGGCCGGATCCTTCCTCTCGTTGGCTTCTAAGAATTGAGACTTTCCTGCGCCTGTACAGTTAGAGTTTCGCATAGAGCTGCGTTTTTTCTTTGACTTTTTCGGAGAGTCCTGCTTCAGGCTCTTCTCCCTCGTCACGGTCATTTGCCTTCTCGGCTTTTTGTTGATTAATCATTTCTGGCGGTCGGGCTTTTCCCAAGATTTTCGCGATTTCTTAACATTCGGGTTCGAGTGATCGTCACAGACTCCTCAGGCTTCCCCTGCACTGTTGGATTTTTTCGCTTTCGTTTTTATCCCCCTTCGTCCCCCCAACCGGTGAGTAGGAGTAATCGCGTATTCCTTGCTTCAGCCTGGCTGCCGTTCCCTCCCTGCACGGGATCTAACCGGGTCTTGATCTCACTGACCACCGGCTTTGAGGCGCTTCCGCGTTTTTTTCCTTTAGACACCGTATCGACTCAGGACTTTCCCCTTTTTTCCGGTCTTCTGAGCAAATTTTCCCGCTTTGACTTTTGACCCCCCTAGAGTTTTCCTTCCTTCTTAGGGTTATTCAACTGTAACCCCTCCTTTTCTTTGAACGTTTGTTTTTTCCAGCTATGCCACGCGCCCCCCAATTTTTTCGAACGGATGGGGCGTGCGATTGTTTTTCGCCCCAAAAAAAACCTCCTTTCTTTTAGGAGACTTCTGATCAAATACTCCCTTTTCCTCCCTTGAGCAGGGAGCTAGATGTGCGCGCCTGTCTTCTTTTTTATTTGTGTGCGACGTCGCTCAGGTTGAGCCTTCTCCACTTTCTCGTTCAGTCGGCAGATTTCTTTTTCTTTCTCGTTTTTTTTTTACTAATCCTTTTTTCTAACGAGATGTTTGCGGTTCGCGTCTCGTGATTTCTTTTTTTTTTTTGAAGTTTTTCGCCGGATTCAATGACCGGCTCTTCCTCTTGCTTTTGCTTGCGATATAGCGTGTGTTCAGCTCGCATCGAACTTCTTTTTTTTGTTTTTTTTTTTTGCGTCAGTAAACTCAGTAGACTGCATTTTGTCTTTTTTTCAAATTTTTTTTCTTTTCTCAGCTGTCACCTTTTTTCTTCCACCCTTCCGGACTACTAGAGTCACTATCTATTGTTACGAAAAACGGTTTATGATTTCTCCCCCCCCCCCCCCCCCCCCCCCCCCCCCCCTCCCCTGTCACTTTTTGCCCTCCCCCCTGATTCGAGGATACGGGTTGGTTTTTCCGAGCCAAGCTGATACGACGCAACGTCTTTGTGTTTTCTCCACTTTTTTCCCTATTAAAAATTCTTTTCTGCCGGCAGCCTTTTCTAGGGTTTATCCGCGAGATCGTCGCCTTCTCCTCCTCTCCGTTTCGGCGCGCTATGGCTGTCTGCCCTCCCTTTTTTTCACTTCCCCCCTTCTCTGGACGTGAATCGTCTATTCGGCGTTTCTCTCCGCCGCCTAGAGTCGGGTTTTTCTCCCATATTCTTCCCCGCTGCCGCCCAGTTCACCCCTTTCTTAAATCCTCTGCTGGGTACAGTTGTCAAGGTTGGTGCGGCGGCCCCGGAGAGTGAAGCGGCCTGTTTTTTATCAGCCCCTCTCTCTCTTTCTTCCGCGGACTCCTGCGTTTACTAGTACTTCTCAATTTTTTTTTTCTCGCCGGCCTGCTTATCGAGTAACCTTTAGCCATAAATTCTTCTTCTTGCCCCCCGGCCGGCGTAGGAAGCCGCCAGGGGGAGATTCGTCGTTACGCCTCCTCCTTCCCTTTCCTGGCTCTTTAAGTCGAGCTGCTGGTCTCTGTCCCTTTTCAACTCAAGCGCGGCGATCAGTTTTCGCTCGTTACGACGTACTTTTTCTCGTGCATGGTTGTCATCTAGTTTTTTTCTTCCGCGCGTGGCGTTATGGGTCATCGCTGAGAGGAGAAGGACCGCTTCTGCTTTTTCTTCCCCCAAAACTGTTCTCCTTCGATTTCATGAGTCCACTCCCTTTCTCCGCAGCTCTCGCAGCTCATCTGCGACCAGGCCCTCCGTAACGTCCCTTCTGAGAGTCTCACCGGATCCCTGCGATGTCGCCAAATATCCTCCTGCTTTTTCACCGACTGGTCTTTGTTTTTTTTTTTTCGTACCTCAAGGGCACCAACTTCCCTCTCTTTGTATTTTCCTCCCCCTTTTTTCCCCCCAATGAAAATCTGTGTAACCCCTGGGCGTTAAAGGCTTCCAGACAGATACTTCCTCGTCGTTCTTCTATCTGCCTCCCACCTTCGCTTCCTGACGCGCCCCCCTCCCCATTGTAATCCGGTTGAAATGTATTAAGCGCTTTGTACTCCCTCTGGACCGTCCGACTCGCGCTCTTCACGACCTGCAGTTTTTTGTTATTGCCTCTGCGCTACGTTCTTTCTTGCTTTTTTCTCCCTCTCCACAGCTTTTCGCTTTCCCTGTGTCCGATGCTTTCTATGATGTTTAACCGGGCTTTTCAATTCTCCTCAATATGAGATTCCCGTTCTTTTGCACAGCCGCCCTTTTCGACCAGTTAGCGTTTTTCCCTCGATGCGTCTTTTTCAAACCTTGCTCGGTAAGCGCCATTTACTGGACCATTGAAACACAATTTGATCTTTTCCCCAGTCTCTAAATACCCTCCCTTTTCTTTTTTTATCCCTCGACTCCTTTCGTGTCCATCTTCTCTTGGAATGATGCACAGGTTGCGAATTTTACGTCTCTCCTTCGGCTTTGAATTCGCGACCATGTTAAATCGCGTTACTGTTTTTCAATGAGATTGCCGACTTTTTTGCTTCTTTCTTAGCAGTTCCCCCGTCTCGCTGTGTTCCCTTTTTTTTAATTTTCCCGCTCCCCTTTCTTTCTTCGACGATATTCGCTGTCGCCGCTCCCCCCAGGATGGGACCGCTTCTTTCTTCTTTTCCGGAATGCGCCCCCCATTATTTTTGCCCCGACAACCAAACCGTCGCGTGTGTCGGCGTCGAGAGCTGACGTTCCATCCCCCTTCCTCTTTAACCCTCTATTTCGTTTTTCCTTTGCGCCCATGGGGAAACGACATGCCGACAGGCCGGCTTTCTTCCAGGTTACATTAGTTATTCGACGGCCACCCTTCTTTCGATCGTGCGGCGCTCTCTCTTTTCTCTTCCTCTCTCTTTCCTAATACCGTTTGTTGTTTAGGTCTCTGGCTCCGAGCCGGGTCCTTTAAGGCACGGTCGATTTTTCAGGTTCCCTTCGACTAATTCCCGGCCGCTTCCCCCTTGTAACCACCAAGCGCCTCTTTCTCCTTTCGTTTACTCGTTCGCCCACCTTTTATTTTTTTCTTTCGACTCCCCCAAATGCTGGCCAATCCTTCTCTTTTTCTCGTACGCCGGACAGTCGACTCTTTTTGATGGTTTGGGAGCTTTGAGACTCTTTGAATTCGCATTCAGGGCTCCTTAGCGCTAAGCGTGAACCCCTTTCTATTTGAGATGAGAGTTCCTCCGCCGACATTTCCGCCCCGCCTCGGACCGGCTTCTTCTCTTCTCCGATGTTCTGGTGCCGTCTTTTATTGAATCCACCGCGTCTTGTTTTTTCATGAGCGAGTAGTGATCGCTCCTATTTTCTTTGCCCCTGCTCCCTTGAGCCCAGTACTCTTCTTTCGCCTTCCATCGAGCGTTAGCCCTTTTTAATTCTCCGGGCACTTTTTTTTTTACTCCTTCCTGGAAGCCCTGTATGCCCGGCTTTGACCCTTTTCGGTTTGGTTTTTCTTTTTTCGCTTTTGTTTAGGATTTGCTCTTCTTGGACCACCGTTTTAGTTCCTTTTCATTGACGTTCGTCTCTCGCGGCGCGTGCTGGTTTTTTCTCGAGCATCCTGGTTTTTTCCTACGTGACTATCCCGAGGTGCACGCTGAATTCTTCGATTTTTGTGTTGTTCGTGATCCTCCTTTTTTTCGAGTTTCAAAAAAAGTGTCTTGGGCATATCAGATTGCCTGTTTGACAGTGCCCCGGATGCCCGGTTTCGCAGTCCTCTTACTCTTTGAGAAAAATGTCTCACCCGGAAACTTCTTTGGGCTTTCATCTCAGCGCTCTGTTTAGAGCGGTAGGCCTCCTCGACCTTTTCTTCCTCTGTCCTTTTTTAGCGCCCTTTCCGGGTCTCTTTCACGGTCCATTCCTTTCATCCTGAAAGGTTGGGGATCAGTCTCCGCCCTTTGGCGTGCGTTTTCGTTCGTCTTTTTTTTTTTTTTAGATTTTTCCTTCTGCAGAGTAGTCCCTGGTGCCCCTTTTATGACGCTCCCGCGCCCTTCCTCTTGCCGTTTCCTTCCGGTGTAACAAAATGTGATGCACTACGCCCTTCCTTTGGGTGCCCATGTGCAGCGCCGAGCTTGCATCTCAAGGCCGCCTTTTGGATTTACTTTTCCTTCTTTCTCCCCTTGAGTGTAGCTGCTTCGATACACTTTGAGATTTCAGTGACTCGTCCTTCCTTTTTCCCTTTCGGTTTGTCTATCTAATGAAATCTTTTTTTTTTTTTCGAACCTTTTTCTTTCCCTCATGCGTTGCGCTTGTCCTTTTTTTCGAGGGTCCCATAGAACGCGTTTTTCCGCTTTTGCGATTTCGCCGTCAATGTTTTTTTATTTGTTCTCTTATACGTCTTCCTTCTTGTTAGGCCGAAACGCCTCTCTGCCAGCTCTTTCTCCACATTTTATCATAAAAGCGAGCTAGGTGGTATTTTTTTTGCGTACCGCGCGAAATTCCATTGAGGGACTTGTCTTTTTTTTCTTTTTTTTTTCCCCTCTCCCCCTGGACGAGATCCTCGCCGAGCCCTTCCGCCGGATGTTTTTTTTGCTTTTTCGCACTGACGTCGCGGCTTTTCGATCATTCTTTTTTTTTAGATTTGCGAGCACGCCGACTTTTTCATTTTTTTTCCGCCGTCGCCACTGTATTCTTTTTACCTAGTTTTTCGCGTTCCGGGCCATTCCCCGCAAGCGGCTACCCATCTCCTTTTTTTTTTACGAGGTTAAAGGGTTTTTCCTTCTCCTTCCCCTTTCCAATTTTCTCCACGTGGAGCACTTCGTTTGGGGTTTTCCTGGTGTGCGCTTTCTTTCGCGTCTTCGCGATACACTCAAACCCCCTTTTTTTTTCGTCGTGCTCGCCCGAACTGATAGATCCCTCATTTGGAAGGTCTGAATTTGTGCTCTGTTTAGGCTTCATCTTGCGTGGCCTGACCACCGCTGTTTTTCCGCGCTTCGCGGATGCGCCTCTTTGAAGTTCACCGCAGTCACGACTTTGTTCGCCACCTTGAATCTTTTCCGGTCCGACGCGAGTTTGCGGGGTGATCCTTCTCTTCCCGCATTGAAGTTACGCCAGTGCAGCGCTTTTTGTTCTTTCCTCATTCCTCCCCGCGTTTCTGTGACCGCCCTTACCTTCCCCTGTCTCCGTTAGTCCCTTTGCGGACAGGTTCAGTTCCTTGAAGCAAACTTTTGGACGTTTTGCAATGGTTTGACGCCTCCTATTTCGTGCGGCGCGGACGGCTATGTTTTCGTGTTTTACGCGTTTGCGACCACACCCCCCCAGCCCCGTAGTTACGCTCCTGAGACCTGTTCTTTTCCCTGAAATTTAGCCTGTCTGCTCTCCTATGCGACGCCAGTAGAAGTGCTGCCTGTCCTTTTTTCGAGGAGCCCCGTCGCTGGGCGCGGCGACGTTCGTGGGAAGCGAGCCTTTTTTCTATTTAACGATCTCTGTTTCCTATTTTATTCATATGGAATGCC
>Ga0179593_1631951_pt1 | contig 11824 bp, 18 predicted proteins | sample CZODoug2_1_08_16_FD_185931 | JGI IMG/M metagenome (GOLD analysis project Ga0179593, IMG submission 185931) | Vadose zone soil fungal communities from Angelo Coast Range Reserve, California, USA - CZODoug2_1_08_16fungal (PacBio error correction) | ecosystem: Environmental > Terrestrial > Soil >... | reverse complement strand
GAGCTTTCCCTGCTTTCTTGAGTTTTCCCCCATTGGGTGGTCCCTGATCCTCCCCCCTTTTTTTTCACTCGGGCTCTCTTCCTCACCTCGTCGGTCCGGTTAATAGCCGTTTCCCCGTCGGGCATGGACCTCCCCCGCACGTTCCCTCGGTTTTACCTCCTCTCTTCATCCTTTCGCTCGTCTCTGGGAGAGCTTCTTTCCACAAGGTTCCGCCACACCCGAGAAGGGGCTTGGGGCTTGGGCACGTTTCCTTTTCCTGGTTCTCCCCTCCTTTTTTTTTCGCGTTTTTGGCTGCGCTTCTTTTTTGGCCCCCCAATTTTTTTTTTTTTCGGCGAAGCGTGCTACGGAATCCTTTTTTGCCGGGCAACTCAGGGGCGGGCAAGCTTTACCTCTCTGATGGTCTTTGTGCGTTTTTCCAGTGGGTTTTGCTGTTCGCCTGTGGGGAACCGGTGCCTACACAAAGGGCACCCGTTTGGGGCCTGGGGAGCTCGACGATGCTGGCGTTCCCTTCCTTTTCTCTCGGTTTTTTGTTCGTCCCCCCGATACTTCCACTCCCATATGCACGCTCGCCACCCGTATTCAGGTTCACATCAGTTTTGGCTTGCCGACCTTTGAAGGAAACCCCTCAGTTTCAATTCTCCTGCGTTTTTGGATCCCCGGGTTTGACCGGCGGTCGGCCTTAACGCAGGTTCTTTCTTGGCGTTTGTTTTGTTTCACGCGATCTACCCAGTGGGGTTCTTCCTTCTGGTTTTTTGGCTGCGTTCGTCGGCACGTGCATGTCGACAAAGGGCCCTGCGACTAGTTATCCCGCCCCCGGTGGTGGTACCCCTTTGCTTGGATTTTTTTTTTTGAAACCTTTTTTTTTTTCCCGTCGTGAGTCTTCCGTCCCGGGGCCAAACGAGGGGGGACCTCGCCGCGGCTGTTTTCCGAGGTGGACCCGGGCCCCCTTGGGGCCCCGCCTTTGTCGGTTCTTACATGCGTCGCGGATCTCAAGTATAGCGTTTCCTTCGGCTTTTTGAATTTCGGGTATGCTCCCTCTCCTCTCCCTTTTACTTTTTCACGTTATTGATTTCGTGGCGGCTTTGGCACCTCGGGGCCGGGGTCATCTTTATCCTTCTGGGGCATACGTTCCCGGATTCGACCCCCATTGGGTTTTCCGAGCCTTTGTCCCCCGCACCCTTTTGCCGCACACGATGGTCGAAATCATCCACCTGTTTTTCTTGCGTGCAGGGCCTTGGCAGTCTCCCCCCCCTCCCCTGCCTGCGTTTTGTTGGCACCCTTTGGACTTTTTCCCCCTCGTAGAGTTTTTGGGCAGGCGCGTCGGCAGCGTTGAAGATCATACTTTTTTGCTTTTTTTTCATCATCCCTTTTCTGCGATCACGGTCGTTTGTTTAGTGGGTTAACGAGGTTGCCTGAGCCATCTCACAATGGAGTCCTGTGACTTTTTCCCTTCAATCAACATCCTCCTGGCACATTTCTTGAAACCTGAAGGAAGTGCGAGGCTATGGATTACTATTCTTCTGTCCACTTCTGTTTGAGTCGTGGCCGGGCACTTCAGGAAGTTTTCACGTGCAGAAAGGTTTTCCGATGGTCTGCCTCTTTCGTTTAGATTTCTGGGGAAGGGGCACTTGATAGAAGTTCGAGGGCCACACACGGCTTTTCTCTGCTCCCCGCTCCCGGCGGTTTTGAGGTGGATTCTTCTACGATACTCTTAACGCGTTCTTTTTTTTTTGGGCCTAACATTTGTATTTTTCTTCTGAGGGTGATGCGTAAAATCTCGGCGACCCCGATTTTTCCCGTTCCGGGCTCGATGAGACTTTGGGGGACGCCGTGCTCTTCGACCATCGTTGATCTTCCGTCTTTCCCCCCTTTTCCGCTTTTCCACTATTTGGCGCCACTCCTGGAAAGGTCCCCCCCTGGTCTTCAATACGTCATGTCTTTCTTTTCCCGTCCTTTTTCCTTCGCCCCGCGGAGGAAACCGATTGCATCCCCTTTGGCTGGATTATTTGTCCCCGTAGAGCTCTTACGCGCCCTAGTCCACCAAGTGACCATTTTGAGGAATCTAGCTTCTGTACTGTCATCGTTCAAGACAGAAGCCCCAAAGTCCGGCGTTATTCGAGCTCGTACGTATTTCCGGCACGTCAGGACTTGACGGTTCCTCCCCGTAGGTGGTCTTCTTGTGTTCCCGTGCCCCCTTTAGTAACCTCGGCTGGGGCAGACTCAGAGGAAGTCCAGCACGTTTGCGCGAGCTTCTTTTGGTTTTACTTTTCGCTGTTTGGTTTTTACACTTCGCCCAGAAGCCTTTTCGGCGTTTTGCCAGTCTGTGACCCCTCCCCCGTTGCCATGTGCAAGCGTGACTGCGATGCTTTTTGCCTCCAACTGCCCCGATTTTTTTTTCGATGGCGAGACCCAGGTGTGCCCTTAGATTGGCTTCTTCTGTCTGTCGCTCACTACAGCCCCGAGTAGGCACCCATCTTTCCTTTTTTTCTCCTTCCCCGCCTCCATGTTTCGCTTTGGGGACGATGTTTTCGATATGCTGAGCCGTAAGAGATTTGGCCGGTGCCTCCCTCGATGCTGTTCCTCGATCGCCTTACGGGCCAAACGTCGCCGCACCGACCATTCTTCCGTTTCCTCACCCACCCCCCCCACGATCCTTCCCGAATCCGGAGCGGTCCCTACTTACCTGACTCTTTTTTATTCCCACACCGATGGGCGAGAGAATTTCTTGAGGCCCCTTCGGGAAACCTCTTTCATCCCTCCTTTGTTTTTCTTCTAGGTCCCCCGTTTTTTTCTTTTTTTCTCCACGCTTTTCTAAGAACGGCCAATAGGTGTTGTTAACTGACCCCCCCCCGGAACAGCTCTCGTACGGGGATAAGGTCCGGGGGTTTCGAGTATTTTTTTCTTTCTTTAGGTGGTTTTTTTAGGAGTTTCGGGAAATAGTTTTCTTTTCTGTGACCCGTGTGAAACCGCCTTTTCTCTGGGAAGTGGGTGGCACGGAGACTTTGGCTCCCCCCCCCCCTTTTTTAGTACGCCTGGACGTCTTTTCAGAACGCAGTCCGTACCCTTTCTTTCCAATAGCGACCACTGGGCGGATTTACCCGCTTCGGATTTTTATGTAGAAGCGCTGTCCACTTTTACCTTTCCCTTCTCCTCTTTCCGGTTAACATCAAGAAAGACTTTTCGGACCTGTTCTCCCCCCGGCCAATATACCTTCCTTCGAAACTGATAGGGGATAGAACTCCTCCTTGTCCCCGTTGGTTCTCATTTTTCCTTTTTCTTCTTTTTTTTGTTCCCCAAGCGCTTAGCTGCCTGGGCCAGGTTGGAATCATGATTCTTCCACGCTCTGCACGTGATTTTTCAAACGTGTTTGACCCAAAGGCCCCAAAGGGCATCCCTCTTGCCAGGATTCTGCTTCCCGTGTTGTGTCCCGCGTGGGGCGTCCCGCCTTTCGGGCCTTTTCCTCAGGGTGCCACGTCACCACCTTTGGAGCGGGCAAGACTCCCCGCTCCCAACCCTTTTAAACAGGTCCCCGGCTAACAGCTTTAACTCCTTCCCAATGGGAGTGAGGTATCGCCTTATTTCTCTCCTTTGCGTAACCCTTTAACTTCCCTTATTCCCTTTTCTTTTTTCACTTTTAGGACGTTAGTGAGGCTTCTTAAGGTCGCAAGCGTCGTCCTTTTTTTTTTGCGTTTGCAGCAACCCGGCGTTTTTTTTTTGTAGCTTTGTCCAAAACTCCTACGGAACGGCAAGGTTTGTGGCTCTGGTCCCTTCATGCTGCTTCTTCCCCCAATGGCCCTGATATAGTCCGACTTAGATGTTCCCCCGGATGACTCTCTTCCGGTTGACCACCTGAAAAGGAGTTGCCAGGGAGTTGTCAGGATGGTGTTATCGGAGTTCTCCTCAGTGCTGGGAGTGGAGGGGCAGAGAGGAAAACGATTTTCATCCCCTTCCGAGCGTGGACCCATCAGAAGAGGGACGAGTCATTTCCTCGGAGCCCTTTTCCAGAGGGACAGTTCCATCCCCCTTACCCCCCAGGCCCCCGGACTTCCCTGCCCCCTGAACGTTAGGGTCAGCGAACATCGAACCATCCCCACTCGCCCGCCTGGTGACCAGTTTTTCCTTGGCTTTTTTCCGGTTTTCCCGCCTTACCGGCTAGGGGGGGGGCCAACGGCCACCGCCGTTTTGACTTCCCGACGGGCTCGGCATCGTTAACCCGGTCGGCATGGCTTGACTTTTCTTTTTTTTGGCCGTTCACTCCCCCCCATATGGTCATCCCCCCATTTTTTTCCTCCCCCGACTTCAGAAAGACGGCCCGGCTGGGGGTCTTCCCATGGGCAAGAGGTTTTCCACCTTCCGGGATGTTTAGTTTTGAAAGACCCCTTGTGTTCGGGGACGGCCCTCTTGGGCGCTCCGGGAACCAATCCCCCCCTAACCAGAACCGTTCTACGGCCCCCGCAGACCAGGACGAAGCTTTCTTGATCCCCCTTCGTGGTCAATCGGGTTTGAACTCCTCCTTTAGAACGATTGCACATTGGAAACACCAAAACGCAGATTGATTTTCTGGGCCCCGTTTTCTTTTGAAGGTTTTTCCACAGCGGCGTGGGTGAGGCCAGGTGTTTCGGGGGGAAAAACCTCGCGCACGGCCCCCTTGTGTTCCTCACTCCCCTTTTGGACCCTTCGGGGCGGCAATTGTTGTTTCTCCAAAGGTTTGGTTTTCCCTGGAACAGACATTTTCGGCCGCTTGTCCCCCCCCCCTTAGTCGGTCCCTGTTTTTTGGCCCTGGGGGGGTGGACCCGCCCCAGGATCCCTTTTCGAACAGGGTCAGTGCTCCGTCTCCCCTTTCTATTTCACCCGAATTCATACCGGCGAGATGAACCGTCCTGCAACGTGGTGATTTTTTCCCTGCGACTTTCCCGGTGGGGGACCTTCTGAATACAGCCTCCCGGAACTCCCCCCCCCTTCCGGGACACCTCCCCCGACCTGGCGGTAGGCGTCCGGCGTGGCCCGAACCCCCTCTTATGTCCGCAGGTTCCGACCCCCCAGGGGACCTTTTTACCCGGCTTTCCCTTTCGTACAGGGGTTCTTGCGACTTCCCCCCCGTGACGCCGTACAGTTTTGGCGGCGAGCCCGCAGAAAACTCGGGGGTTTTTCTTCGGCCCCCCGCGGGGGTCCCACAACAACTTTCAGACAAACCAGTCGGTTCAGGCCTTTTGAAAGAGCCCTTCCCTGAGACTTCGAGCAGTCGGACGGATTTTTCCCTGGCGTCAGCACGACTGCGCTTTTTTTTTTTTTTCGGTGCTCGGCCATTTTTAGACATCCCTAGTTCCTTATAGACCGATTTTGTGAGGTAGACGCTTTTCATGGGTGCTCTCCTTTCCCCCCCCCCCCACGGGGTACACGTTCGAACCAAAGGCCCGTGGCGGACGCGGATTGGGACCCTCCAGCCCTGTTTTTTCTACCCGTTCCCTTCCTTTTTGTCCCCGTTCTTTACAGCCCCCCTTTTTGCCCCTGACCAAAAAGCGGGCGATCGGTCCCCCGCCTCCCCCAAGCTTATGGGGATTCTCTTGCTTGCTTTGCCCGTCACCCTCATTGGGTCCCCGCAGTACAGCCGATAGGAGTTGGCCTCCACGCGCAGGAAGCACACGGTTCGCCGCCCTCCCCCCCCCGACGTTTGGAATCTTGGGCCCACCCCCCCCAGCGCGTGTCCCTTCTCGAGTTTTAGTGGAGGACCTTTGAAAGCTTCGGCCCTACCCCTTAGCTTTTTCCAAACGCCCCCTTTTCCCCCACCCTCCCCCGGCGCCCCCTAAAGTAGGTTAGGGCAGGTTCCGGCAGGAGCGTCACTTTTTACTTACGTTCGTTGTCCCCCCCCCTGGTCGCGCGCCCCGATGAAGGACAAGAGGGTCTTTCATAGAATTTGACCCCCCCTTGCGGGTTCGACTCTCGCCGTAGAGTCCCCTTTCTTTTCCCTTTTTCCATACCTTTTGTTGTTGTGATGAGGAGCGCCTTTTCCCCTTGAAAGGTAGGTTATTATTAGACCGTTCCCGGAGGGCAATGCCCCTCCTAATCGGGGGGCAGCCGTCCCTTTTTTTCCCTTTTCCCTTCGTATTTTGACCGCTTCTCCAGATTAATACATACGACTTATCTTGCAGACCAGGTTTTCTCTTGTGGACGTTACGTTCTCTATTTTTCCCACGTTTTGTGACTGCGCTTCCATGTTCCTCAAATAACGAGAGCCTTGGAGAGGCTGGGGTCTTTTTCACGACGCTCGACGTTTTCGTAGTCACGACGTTCGTCTTCGCGGCGTCCCCAATTAGAGAGCGCCTTTGAGCCCCCTTTTTTTCGTTTGGAGGTCACTGGGAGCATCCCCCGCCCGCTGCTTGCCCATCGTCATTTTTCAGTGCCCGGTGGTTTCCCCGGCGTCGCCTGGAACCCTGCTGGAAACCCCCGCCCGGATTCTGTGGGAGCTCACCCGTTCTTTTCCCCCCCTTTTTTCTTTCCTGCTTTGGATTGTTATCCGCCTCGATGAGGACGATACTTCCCCGGGCTTGATTTTTGGCTCGCTCTCGAATCTTCCCCTTTCAACCCCCTGGGTTTACCTTTTCCCGTCAAGGTAATTCTAAGCGATGGTCTTAGCTGAAAAGGATTTCCGAAGGAGCTACGGGTATGTTTTTTATCTTTGTGGCGCTCGATTTATTTCGCCGGGTTTTTTGTGAATAGTAGTCCGGAATAGATGTATGTTAGTGTGAACTTTTCCCTCCCAATTTTTCCTTCCACAACGTTGGACCCCCAGAAATGTGAGGATCCTTTCAAGACGACCCCGCCTTGTAATTCTTCCTTCCCCCCGCTGCCTAAGCTTCCTCCTGGGTAGAGGGTTTTTAGTGGTGATGACCGGGAGACGCTGCAGAAACCTCCCTTCGCAGATTTTTGTTCACCGTTGTTTCCTATGTGCGGTTCATGATCTTTGGATTGAGCCTGATATCACCTCCCTGTGAGACGACCACCCCCCATTCGCTGGTCTTTCTGATTTTCCCTTCCGGGGGCATAATTTATTCTTTCCGTGGGCTGGGGGCCTTCGGGCCAGAGCTTTTCTTCGACAACCTTTGAAAAGCCATGGATCCTTCCTCCCATAGCAACCCCCCTACGCGTATCATATAACCCCCGTGGGAGGAGTTAGGGGACTCATCGTCTTCGGGCCTTTTCACTAGCTCCCTATGGGCAAGAATGTTCCCCCACAGGAGCCCTTCCCCCCCCCGAAAGTATGGAAGGTCCTTTCTCGGGCGTCGTTTCCTTGAACGTTCATCCTTCCTCCTAATACACGTAGTTTCTCGGGATGCCACGGGTCGGTTTGTTTTTCTGGGACCTGTTGGACTTTTTGTGGGTGACCGGGCCGGGCCCCGGAAAGGGACCTTCCCACAAAAAACTACCCTTCCACCCGGCCTTTACCAGGCTTCGGTATCTTCTCTTGATGCGATCCCCCCCCGAGGTTGTCAAGGGGAGGAAAGGCCTTTCCTGAGTCATAAGGTTGTGGAAGCCTTTTTGGTGTCGTTCTCCGTCGTATCTTCTTGGTTTCCGTTTGCCGTTTAGCGGTTTACACCCCCGGCCGACGACTGCTCGATGCCCCGAGTTGTCCTTCCCCGGGTGAACTTAACGGTGCGTCGCGGCAGAGACGGTGTTTAGGGGTCCTGGATGCGTTATGAGCCCCCCCTAGATGTTCATCCGTAGCCCCTCTGCCTGGTTGACGGGGACCGGGTCGTCGGACATCGTTATCGTGAGCGCCGTTTTTTTATTGTAGTTGCGGAATAAGAGACCAGTGCGGGAGTTTAATTAGTTAATCCCTGAGAAATAATGGCTTTCGGTTCACCCTTCTTTTCTTGGCGTCTGAGGTGCCCCCCGAGGGACCCGGAAGAAGGTGGTCTTTCTTTCCCTTTAAAGTTTTTTTCTCATTGTTTTAGAATTTCACCCAACTTTTGCCGTGAAGATTGAAGTGTTGCAGGGGCTTTTGGTTGGTAACTCCGTGTCTCGGCGGTTGCATGAACTTAGGGAGAAAGTGGACTGGTTAGTACCTAGGACTTCTACAGGATAGACCACGTGGAGTAGTGCCTTCGGGGGTCTCAATTGTTTTTCGCCCTTCCGACCCTCCCTCAGTCTCGCAAGCCCGCGTTGACTGTGGGGGTTCAACGACCAGTGTTGGCTTTTTGGTCCTTTCCCCCGCGTTTAACGTTCGCCCTTCGTGGGCAATCTTAAGGGATTTTCCACGGGATCCTTTGGGACCCACCCCCCTGGAAGTTCGAGCGCAAGCCCCACCGTCTGCCGAGTTTCCGGGACGAGAGCCTTTTTTTTCATCTTTGCCTTTTTTCCCTCTTTGCTCCCACACAGTTTCTCCACGGTCCTTGATGATGTTCCATGAGTCGAGTCCAACGGCCTCTTCTTTTCGCCTCTTTCTCCCCCTTCCCTGATTCGGGGCTTGGGTGCTTATTGACGGGGAAAGTTCAAGAATGGGGAACCCGTGGCCTTTGTTCGTGTCTTCTTTTTCATAGTGAAGGACACAAGTTGGCAAAGTCCCAGAGGATTTTCCCTGATCCCTCACCCCTCCTCGGGGGGCGGGTACCTTCGAGTCCTCCTGGCCTGTCGTCGTCCCCCCCCCCCCCCCACCGATGGTGCCGCGAAAGTGGAAAGCTGAGCCTAGTGTGATCTCTTACTCTTTTTGTTTTCAATATATCTGAGTGGGGCTTTTTAAAGGCTTTCTTCGGCGAACCTTTTGGGCCGCTGGGTCCAGCTTCCGATTCAGGTGGGGGCCGGGGACGGACCTTCCCGTGTGAGGGACGGTTCTTTGAGATGGGTTTTTGAGCGGTTTAGGTTTTGTCGCTGTTTTTCTTTTGTGGGGCTTTTGGGGCAGTGAACCCCCCCGTTGCTGCCCCTGTTCCCCCCTCGAGGACGGAAAAAATCCCTCGGTACCTCGGACTTTTCGTTCTGTTAAGTTAGACATTTCGTCGACCGTCTATCGTTCACCGACTCGCTCTGGTACACTGCCCTTAATGTTTCCTGTAAAATGACAATTCAAGCAGGTAGTTTGAAGTGTCGAGACCCTCCAAAGGTGATGGCGTTAGCACCCATCGGTTTTCCGCGGTCCGCATCCCTTCCTCGGATGCCCGGAATGGTGTGACAGGGTAAGCACAATCCTTTTTTTTTCCAACCGCGGGCCTTTGAGTACGAATGGCTCCGTGTGAACCCTCTGTTCTCCCCGACTAACCAGGGAGTGCTTCGTTTGGCCCACGCCGGGGGGAAGGCCGTTAGGGACCCCTTTATTCCCTTCCACTTCATGCCCGGGGGTTTGGCATTCAAATGTGGGAAACCACCCTCGGACGACCTTTTTGGTTCCTCCCCCCCCCATAAACGTTTGCTGGTATAAGGATGGGCCGCTTCGGCCCTTGAGGGTTTTTTTTTTTTTTTGGACCAAAGACGCGGTTTGCCGTGCTTTCTTTTGTCTTTTTGGGTGCGACCGCCCCCATCCACACAAGAGTTAGCAAAACATCATTTAGTCAATTTCCCCCGTGTCGTTGACTATGCGCTTCCCCTTCAATCGATCAAAGAAAGATATTTCAAGTCACGATCCCCGAGTTAGTGGCCATGACCTGAGACTCCCCCCCACCCGGTGAGATAAATGGAAAGATTTCGCGTCTGGAATTGCTTTTTTTTTTTTAAACGACCCTTGGGACCAGAAGTCCTTTTGGATAGGATTGCAAAAGTCCTTTCTTTCGCAGGAGAGGAAGAGTAGGGGACTTCCAGAGGCTTTCCGTTTTCGTCGACCCTCTGATGTCCATTGACCCGGTCTCGGTTGACGGTCTAGGAAAAGACGGAAATTTTTTTTCTTGTAGTTCGCTATCCCGGACGAAGACCCCGAACGGCTCCCGGCCCCCCCTGCTCGAGCTTTTCCCTTTTTTCGAACTTGGACCCTTTTCCCGCCGTGCATCAGGCGGAAGACGCCCACGGTTACCCGTTTGCCTTGTCCGGTGGGAGCCCACGGTAACCCGCAGAGATTTCGGACCGGGAAACTTTCGTTCCCCCGGGTTCCAAGCCACGGATGTACTTCCGGGTCCCAGGCCGGCTCCCTTCATAAAATTTTTCCTGTTTTTGGCTTCCGCCTTTTTTTTTTTCTGATGTATAGAGGTCGAGGCAAAGTCGGAACAGCGCCGGTGTCCTTCTTTTTTTGGATTTTGTTTTCCCTTTTATGTTTGTGAAGGGCACGGTTTCCTTTGCACCGCTAAGGTTATGTCGACCCCCCCACTTTCACCCCACCCCGACTTGGTCTAAGGTGGCGGCGCCTCGGAGGATGTCTTTTTTTTTTTTTTTCCTGCTTGGACCCCACCGTCCGTAGCGTCTTGGAAACTGACGCGCTCCCTCTTGTTTTTATTTCCATGACGCGGCGGATTACGGCCGTACATGACGGGTACTTTTAGGAATGGTCTTGACCCGAGCCCTTGAATGGCCTCCCGGACGGCTTTCTGGGGCCGACGCAACCGGGAGGTACTATGATCGGTTGCCCCCCCCCCCTTTTCTCATTTCATGCATGGCGACTTGTTGCGCCAATTTTTGTCGACTTTTTTAAACCAAGAGCGGATTGCCCGTTTCCATGACTGGAGGCCCATCCCGTGCGATTCACGGGTCGTTTTAAAGGTTTAATTTCCTCGTCAGTTTTACTGCCCTTCTTTTTCCCCTCAATTCATAAACGCCTTTTTTTTCCCCGTGACCGAGTCCACGGTATGCTAACTTTTACTTTTTGTGTGGTCAGCGCGGTTGTCCAGCACCACGGCCCCCCCCGAGACCCCTGAGACCCTATTTTTCTGCGGTTAAGTCTCGCTGTACTCCAGTTTCCCAGACAGTGTGGTGCTCACCGGGATTTTTTTGGGGCTTGTACTTCAGTTCTCTTGCGAACATCACGTTCTCTTTCACTCTTCCGGCCGGGCCCACATAATTCCCCTCCCAGCCGGACTGTCAACGGGTTTTGTTCTCCTCCCCCCCACGCATTTCGTTTTGTGTGTACTGGGGTGTGTCAGGGGTTTTTTCTAGTTCTGCTTCACAGGGCCTGCAGGCGAGCCCGCGCGGACTATTCTGACCTCCACAGCCTTCCCCCCCACGAGCATTGGTTTTTTGTACTTTTTTTTTTGTTTCGGCTCCCTCCCGTACTATTCGCAAATGGCGTAAGCTTTTTCTCTCACGAATGTTCGGGATTAGGTCCTTCTCCCCACGAAACGCGAAACGGCGTATGTTGATCTGGGAAAAACTTCCGTTCGTTAGATCCAGGCCGTTTCTTGACCGGGTTCTCCTACAGTTTTTTTTCCCCTTTCGTTTGCCCCCCACCACGGCGTCTCGGACGCCACAGAGAACATCGACGAAACGACTGGAAGCCCAAGTTCCTTTGCCGCCACAATTGCTCATTTCCTTTTTTTTTCCGCGATTTTTTCCCCTCAATACGCTAGGGCCATGCACGGCGGGTACGTTTTTTTCTCATCTACACGACTTCTTTTATCTTGACCCCAGCGCTCCCTTTCTCGGATTTTAGTGGAGTACACTGCGTCCCGACCTGCCCCAAGCCAAGACTCCTTCGGATGCCCGCCCCCCACCCCCAACTCTTTTTTACTTTATTCGCTTTGGTCCCAGGGTCCCCCCCTTAAGCGGACGGTAGTCCATGCCCCGACTTTCTTTCAGTCCCCCGCCTCTTTGAGGCTCCCCGCTCGCAATTCTGAATTGTTTAAAGCTCCTAGTGAGGATCTTTGCCCCGTGGCGGGTTCGGAATACCCCCCAATCCGAACCCTCGCTAATCACT
>Ga0179593_1508266_pt1 | contig 11824 bp, 12 predicted proteins | sample CZODoug2_1_08_16_FD_185931 | JGI IMG/M metagenome (GOLD analysis project Ga0179593, IMG submission 185931) | Vadose zone soil fungal communities from Angelo Coast Range Reserve, California, USA - CZODoug2_1_08_16fungal (PacBio error correction) | ecosystem: Environmental > Terrestrial > Soil >... | reverse complement strand
CCCTTTCTTTTTCGTTTTTTCCGCGGTCGGCGATAGCCCGCTTAGAATCGTTTTCTTTCTTTGCACGTCCCCTTGCACGGTTCCCGAACTTCTGCTTTGAGCGTGTTCTCTCCCCAACCTTGTCCTCCTTGCTTTTATTGAGGACTGTTGCAAAAGAGTTCGGCTTACGGAGCCCTGTCCGCGTTTCCCCGGGGTTGTCGATATCCCTTTTCTCGGCTCTTCAAATCGTTGGCGTCCCAATTTCGCGCCGCTCTCGCCCCGGTGTCTTTATGGCGTGGCCGGTCTCCGGTCTTTGATCTGTCTTGAAGTATGTTGCTGAGCCCTGATGTAAGGCTTTGCCTTTTCCCAATTATTTTTGAGAGAACTTCTGAAAGGACATGCCCTCGCCCTTTTTTCGGTATCTCGAACTTCCAGGTAGGGGTCTTCACCACCCCCGTCCCAGGATCATCGTAAATGGCATGGATTCTCCCAGCAGTTCATTCCTCCACTACTCCTCAAGCGATGACCCCAATCCGATTTTGTCAACGGCAGGGTACGGATTCCTCTTTAGCGGAAAGGATCAATTACACCACGCTCCCCCGCTTCACTCTGACATCACCTTGGACCACAGAACTATCGAGACGGTTATCCGTTTTTTTCTTTTCTTGTTGGACCGGTGCCTGACCTTTTTTTCCCCTTCCCCTTTCCATTGGGGTTTTTCTCCTTTCCCAGGGCCGGTCTCCTATTTGTCTTCCTTTCTCCTTCTTTGGAGTCAGAGGGAACAATCCGCAACCTTTTCCCCATGAAGTCGTACCCACTCCCCTTCTTTCGTCCTGGATGTATTTCGTCTTCTTTCCTCCGCGCACATACCACCCTCTATCGCTTTGTTTCGACCGGTGGGGAACTTAAGTTGATTGCCAGGTTCTTTCCTTTTTCGTTTAGCGTCTCAAGTATGGTGGACATTTCCCAGTTGTCCCCCCCTTGCGAGGTCGGCTTTTCTACGGAAGGTTTAATAGCCCCGGTTTGGCCCCCCCCCCTCGCTGCCTCATGCAAACTCCTCGAACTTCTTTTGGAATTGAGTTGGTTCTCTTTCGTCCCCTCCCGCTCTCTCCTTCCCCCTCTTGGCATTCTTCTGTTCTGCCTACAGCTCTTCTCCCCCCTTTTTCGAACGGAACTCGAGAGTTTAATGCCAGCCCTGGTTCTCCTTACGGCATCGAAGCAGCCTTTCTCTCCCTTGCAGATTCCTATCCCCGCAACCACCACCCTCCTCGCGTCCGAGCCCTCCCACTGTCCCTCCTTGGCCTTTTCCTGCGTTGTAGCACCCTTCCTGTCCCCCTTCTGCAGTCTTTACCGCTCTCGTTCGATTAACTCTCGGTTTTGAAGGGATCGGCTCACCCTTCGAAAGACCCTCAACTCCCACTATTTCCCGCGGACGGACCGAGCGGCCGCGTGATCGAAATACCCTTCTCTCCTTGCGCCCCCTTATGTTCTCCAACCTTTCCCTCAGTCTCTTTCCTGACCTCCTATCGCTTCTACGAAGATTTCCTTTTAATGACGTATCGCAGAATTGAGCAGTCCCTTCCACTTTATTTTCTTTTAGCTTCCGTCTCCTCCGGAGCGTAGAAGACCAGGTTCGCTGCCTTTTGTCCGCCTTTCTTTTATGCCGAGAGAGTCCTCCCTCTCGTCTCTCCCTTTTAGAGTGGCCTTCCGAGCTCCTGAAATCAGGACACGCAGAGCTTTATCACCTTCCTTTCTAGGTCTCGTTTTTTGTTCTTGATCGAAGCCGCAGAGTGTTGGACCCAGTCCCGCGCTCGGACTGTGAAGTTGCTTGACGAGCCCTTCTAGATCGTTCCATACGCGCCGCTTTCACGGTAGTTTTTGCCGTTGTTGTTATCTCTCTCTTACCCCTTTTTTCTTTTTAATTTTTCTTTACCTCCTCCACGCGAAGCAGTGAATAGGCCTGGGCCTTCTTTGTGCTTTTTTTTCAAACGAGAGTCTCCCCACGCGAAGTAACGCCTTGTCCCCTTTGCCAACACGCTGCCCGCTTCGATCCTTCCTCCTTTCGTGACGTTCTCTCGATTATGATTTTGGAGAGCTGACTGCTTTTTTTCCTTGCATGCGGTTTTGAAGACCCTGAAAGGAGTCGAAATGGCTCATTCCCTTCCTTTTTCAGGTGACTGCTGCGCTCGAAAAGCATCTTGTAACTGCACGACCGGCTGGTCGTATTTTGCTCCCTTTCCCCTATGCGCGAATCTCCGTTTCTGCCCCCCCTTTAGAGACGTTCCTTAAAGGAGCGTCTTCCATCCTTTCTTCCATAGACGTCTTCAGAGAGAGAGTCTCTTTCCTAGTTAGCATGGTTCTCTATGACACGCAGTTTTCTTCCTCCCTCGCAAGCGAGGGGTTTCCCCCCTTTCTGCCCGTTTAGTGATCCCGTCCGATAATTAAAACGCTTTTCCATCTCCTTCTTACCAGCCTTTGGTCGTCCTAAGAGTACTTGTCCTTTTCCCTCTTATACTCTTTGCGGTCCCACGTACAGCCTCTTGTCACATCGATGCTCTTAGTAGCCGGTTTGCCTGCGACACGTTTCTCCAATAGGTCCTTTCTCCGATGCGCGCGTGATTCCCTTTTGTCTCCCTGTTCCAGCTTGACCGTTCGCTTCGTTGGAGGGCGTCGTACGGCCGGAGGCCGACTGTTTTCCTTTTTCCCCGACGATTGTTTGAGGTGATTTGGCCGCGCCCCTCGCCCAGCTTTTAGCCGCCTCCTTTCCTTCCCTCGCTTTAGTTTCTGATGCGGTTTCAAACCACGGGGCGGCTCAACTTCCTTTCCCTGTTCCCCATCGCTTCTCCCTTGTCCACGGCAATTTCCCTTACTGCCCTTTGACCGTTTCAACGCCGGTATGAAGCCGCTTCTCAGCCTTTTTCCTCCTCCTCACCGTCCTTGACACCGAATCATATCCTGCTGTTCTGTTTTTCTCCGGGCCCTTTGTTCCCCTTTTTAATCCCGCCCGCAGTTCGGCTACGCCGAGATCCCCCCTCACGTCTTCAGCCTGCTATGGGCTCGCCGTCGTGATCTAATGCGGTGAGCCAATCGGTCCTCCCCTTCCTCGCGTTGAATTGGGCCGCCTTTCGACTTCCTTCTCTTTAGACTTTCAATTTCCGAGTCCCCGATTCAGTGCTCTTCTCTCTGGCGCCCTTTTGTCTGATTAATTCTTCTTTCATGCCTTACATGCTGGACTCCCTACGCCATGACGCCAGTCTCCAATGCGAACGGTCTGTGTTTCTTTTTTCGTATCCTTCTCTTCGCTTGGATTCCGAGGGAGCCCCTTCCAATTACCATCTGCCGCTGTTGTTTCCCTCCGTGTCTGGTTCTTTTCAATCCCATCCTTCCATGGCTGGGCAGCAAAAGGGCTAGCTTCCTTTACCCCTTTTTTGGAGCTCTTTAGGATGCCCCCTGAAATTGAATCCCAGTTTCTCAATTGGCAGGAATTACCTCTTGCGTATCCAAGAACAGCCGCAGATCTTACATCCTCGTTGTCCCATACTTCTTCGCGATGATGTTCTTCCCCGATTGCACTAGACTGTCTATACTACAAATCTGGTCCCTTTCTTCTACCCATCCCTCTCTCCAAATACGGTTCTCGTGTTGCCGGCATTGTGTATGCAGAACGCATCCCGTCGTCTTTTCGTACGTGATTTAGTTGCGCCTCATACCACGCGCACGATCATTGATTCTTTATCCCCTTGCCGTTTTTGCATCGAAAGAGTTCTACTCTAAGTCTGGAGAGAATGTCTTAGACTAAGCATCCGCTGGTCCCCACCCTCTTTCTAATTCCCCTCCCGCTCTTTTCCTCACTCCTCCTCTAGCTCCTCTAGTCCTGCTTTCGTTCTCCCCCTTCCTCGTCTTTTCCTTCGTCTAACTCCCCATATATTTTTTCTATTTGGTCAGGCCAAAATTAAATGGTCGACATCGCTTTGATTTCCAAATCCCCTTTCGTTCTTATGGAGCGTCACAAATTCAACGTCTCGCCATCCTAGTATTATTGAGGATCCACTTTTCACTTCAGTACTTGGTTTCTTCAACGGATTGGGATGGAAGGTTCCCCTCTCAAGTGACTGGGATTTCCACCTTTTATAGAAGTACCCGCCTTTTCTCTCTTTTTTTGGGTCTCACCCCCCCGGGAGTAAACCCATCTCGACGTCGGTTCTTATTCCTCTTCCGCTTTTTCTGTTATTTATCGCCCCTCCCATTTTGTCTCCTCGATGCCTAATGGAAAGATTCTTCCTCCCCTTTCCCGTTTTTAAACCATTCCTTGGAGCGACCTTTTAGTTGGAAGCGGCGGACCCCCCTTGGTTCCCTTTCCCCCCCCGATCAGCCGTCTTTTTTGCTCAGACCAGTAACCAGAGAGGTCGCTCCCTTTTTTTTAACTTCCCCCTAAATGTCGATTGGATGTATATCCAAGCAGTTTTCATCATCCGAGCCTTTCCCCCTGTATGATCGTCCACAATCCCCTTCTCTTTTCTTTTTCTTTTCGGCCTTTTGCGTTATTTCGCCCCTTCGCGTGGGAATGACACGGTTACTAAGTTAAATACTCCCCTCTTCTCGTGCAACATTTCCTCTATAAATAGAGGAACGGTGACGCTGCTGGTGAGGCCCTCGTTTTTTTTTTTTTGCGGCCACTCCTCTCTCCTCTTATTGTTGTCCTCCCTCTAGTTAGGTTGGCCCCGTTGTCCCGAAGCGACATCTCTCATTCTTTCCTCAGCCTCCCAAGCCATGTTGTCGGATGGTTAGCTCCTCAACGGCACCCCCCATCTAACCTATTCGATCGGTCGAGGTACCCCGTTCTATATTTTCCCCCTTAGCACTCTTCTACCCTTTTTCCGCTTCCGTCTTCGAACCCTCGTCCGCACTTCTCCTGGAACTTATTTTTTTTTCTTCTTGATGAAGCGGCCTGTCTCCTCCCTTTTCCATACCTTCATAAGAAAACTCCGATTCCCTCCGGAGTTGTCTTCCTTTTTTTTTTCCCGATTCCCCTGATCGTCACCTTCCCTCTTTCCCTTCTTTTGATCTTATTCCCCTTGCTCCGGCTCCAGGCCGACGTCATCTGCTCGACGACTCAATACCGGCTCCGCTCTGACAGCTTTGTCCTCAGTCCTCCGCGCATCGCGATTAGATCTCGAAAAGAAACGTTCCTTTTACGCCCCCCATTCCCCGCCTGCGATTTGAGCTTTACTTGTTTTTGCCTCCTTAAGTTGGTTCCCACCCGGCTTTCTCTCTCCGAGCCGTCTTCCAGACCCTCCTCTCTTTCTCGCGGTCGGTATCGGCGAACAGCCTCACCTTCCCCCTCCCCGCGTCTCTGTTGAGGAAACTAGCGGCCCGTGTCTCGAAAAATTTCTCTCGCTGCCCGGACTACCCCTTCCATCCCCGCGATACGCCATCCCCCCCCCTTCCGCGCTCTGTTCCTTTTTAAATTGGACCTTTTTTTTTTTTCCCATTTTTCGAGCCAGGCAGCTTGCCCTCTCTTTTGTCGTCGCGTCGCGAGTTTTTCTCCGAACAGCCTGCCCCCCCCCTTACCGCAACTGCTTGCTTTTCGCGTCTCTCCTGCCTTCAACCTAGATATTAGCTTCGTCCTTGTTCGTATCCTTCTTTCTATAATTTAGACCGCCCTTCTTTAATTTAACGAAATTTTAGACTTCCTTTCCCTTTTTTTTCGTCTGGTAAAATTGTCCGCCCGAGCTGGTCCTTTTTCTGACCCTCTCTCTCCTCCCTTTCTCAGAGGCTTTGTCGCGTCTCCTCGAGTTTCCGATCTTATATTGGCCTCATCCTCCCGCCATGCAAGGCTTCTCCCTTTTTGTTAGCCCTCCTCCGTTTTTTTTTTGAGCCTTCCCCCCTCTTCGACTGCGTATGCTTTCTTTTGTCTTCCGTGTCACTCACAGGAAAGCTCTTTTTCACCCTCTATTACCTCAGCTCAAGCGCGGCCGGTCCCCCCCCGGCTTCGTCTCGCCTATCACCGGCAACCTCTCAGTACCTCCTGACCACCGACGGTTTTTACGCTGACGCTCTGAGTGCCTACCTTTTTTTCCCGTTGAATGCCACGGAGTCGAACTCCCCCCAGATTCGATCGAGTGAACGGATTTCTCCCTCCTTTCCTCTCTATGTTTTTCACTCTTGCTGGTCGGCTACCTTTTGCTATCTTGCTGGAGACCTGATGCCTTTTTTATGCTCCCAATTTCCGTCAGTCATTCCCGTTCCCTTCAGCGTACTGTCTCTTCTGCTCTCTGCCGCGATGGAGGGTCCATTTCCGATTCCACCCCGATCCTCTCTACCCCTCGCCCTCGATGTCGGTCTGAATTTTTCTTGTTCTCCTACGCTATCGAATGAGAAATCTGACGTTACGCTTTTCCCTTCCTGCTCCAAGCCGGTTTTGACTTTAAAAAGTACATGTAGACCCTTGGCTTGCTCTAGTCTCGGTTTTGTGTGTTTAGTTCCTCTTTCTTTCCACTCGTTCTAAGGGGCGCCCTGCAATCTTTTCCGCTTCAAGAGATCCTCCTTCTGTCGAGACGTTATTGTCTCTCTAATGGAGCTATCCTCCATTCCTCTCGTTTTCCGAGCGCTCCCCCTCCTTCTCCCCCCCTTGCGTTCCCTATAGTTCCAAGCGGTCGCTATTTCTCCAATGACCTTCGTTTGCTGCGTCTAGGCCACAAAACGGGCTGTCAATCTCCGCGTCAAGGGCCCCCGCCTTTTTAGATTTTATCTCTTTTCTAAAATAAGCGTCGGACGTTAACTCTTCTACAGCCAGTGCCCAGTTCCATGTCTTCCGGTCATTTCCGTCCCTGATCCGCCCCCGAGATTTTTCGGCATTGACGAGTTGGTCTCCCCCTTTCCGCGACACCTTCGACCCCCCCCCGCCCCCCCATACAATCTTTTTGCTCTATGGGCGAATCATTTCCGTTGCCGACCGGTTCCTTCTTCCAATTCGCATCGGACCCACCACATCGTCGCAGCTCTTCCCCCCTCTCTGTGTTCCCCTCTTCTACCTTTTCCTTTTCACTGTCCCCCTTATGCCCCTCTCATGTTGTCTCTTCGTGCTGGCGATGAGTTTATCCCTATTGATTGGCCTTTTGTCGCGAATCTTTGCATCCCCTAGTAACGATGCGTCGTTCTCACTTACCCCGGTTTTTTTCCTATGGATCATCCGCTTTTTTTGCTTCTTCCTGATGACGTCCCTTGTTGTTTCCCCCATCCAATGACATTGACTTTTTCGCCTCTTTTCTTCTTGTTGTTTCCGTCAAAGGCCGTTTTTTTTTCTTTCTAGCCGCCCAAACTTTCTTTGTGCCCTTCCCGTCTTGACTTTTTTCGCGCTTTCTTTATCTTTTCCCTCCGGATAATCTTGCGCCTTTCTTCCTTTTCCCCAGTTCCTTTCGGGACTTTCCCTTTTGCGATCCCACGACCATTTGAGCGCGCCTTTGGCCCTTCTCCTCCCCCTCCGTCTCTGAGATGAGTCTCTTTGCTTTCCTTTTCTCCCGATTTGAAAACAGCCTTTGCGTCTCTATCGATTTCCGTCACGGCGCTTGCAGGGACCCCCGGTGCCGCGTGTTTTCCGCAGACATCCCTGATTTTGAATGAACCGTTTTTGGCCCCACTTCAGAAGTTTTGTGCCACGGCCGTTCACGATAGTTCCTTTTCCAGTCCCTCCCCTGCCAGGAGGATTTTTTTCTCCCAATGCCGCCGCCTTTTTCCATCTCACTCGGTTAGATCTTTCCTCTCTTTTCATAATACCTCTTTGTGGTTTATTCTCCTTTTCCTGATCTCGGTGACCTCCTTTCACGTGCTAGTCGAAAGCAACACACTCTCATTTAGACCATAGTTCTGCTCCAGGCCCGACATCGCTTTGAACACTGTTTTTGCACCGTGATCTGATAGCCTCTTTTCCTGGCCTTTGTTTCCACAACCATTAAGTTCACGAAGGGATGTTTTGCTTTCTCTACCCTCCCTTACCCAAACGACTCTTTCCCCCTTCCCCTTTGGAACAAGATTCTTTCCTGCTTCTCTGACAGCCCCAGAGGCCTTTTTCATTCGTAGCTGGTCCTTACCCGAGCCTTTTTTCCTCCCTCGCCCTCGATCCTCAAGAGGTTGGTTACACTTAGAACTAGAGAAACTTTTTCGTTAGGTTCCCATGTCTTTTCCCTCTTAGCCCTTTTTCCATTCCAGGGATAGAAATCCCGTCTTCTTCTCTTAGTTACTTTCTCTGCGAAGCTTCTCCTTACAACTTTCAAAAATCCTTTCTTTATAAAAAGAGGCTTTCTTTCGGGTCATTTTCGATTTTGATGTAGTTTATCCCCTTCTAACCCTCATGACACTACCCGTAAGACCGACCCTCTGATTCTTTGGAACAGCGAAATGGCCGTTCTCCCTCAGGACTTCTTTCATCTTTACTCGATAAGAGTCTTCTTCCACCACCACGTTTCTCGATTTTAGCACTTTCTTACCCCCTCTTTTTCATCATGGATGCAAGACCCCCTTTTCTTCCTTTTCGCTTGCTTTTTGGACTTGGACCTCATTTTTCCCCCCCCATCAGCACTCCTCCCTCCCTTCCTTTTGCACTTCCGTTCCCCTGCTGAAAACTCCCCCTTGCCTCGATTCCCCTGGTCCTTTTCGTCAGTTCTTCCTTTTTTTATTTCGGCTCATCTCCTTTGGTATGCCAATTTCTTCCATGCTTGTTCCTTTTGCGGACGAGTCTTTTGGCGCCCGAGGTTTGACCTCCTCTCTTCTCAATCGACTTCCCCTCCCCCTCTCATCGGCTCTCCCCTGAACGCAAGGCTTCACAAGTCTCGATTCGCCATCTCCTCTTCTTCAATCTGTTTACCCTATTCTCCGCACGTTTTCGACCTGTCGTGTCCCTCTTTCCCCAGCTCGACCCAGCATTTCTGTCCCCCCCGACGCCCCCTTCCCCCCCCCCAGCGTTTTCCTTTCCGGAGGGATTCCTTGCTCTTCACGGCTTTGAGCAGTCCCCCCTCCTACGTTCAGAAATTTCGAAGGTCATTGATCTCCGGTTTATTTCCCAAGCTCCGACTTCGCTACCCCCATCCCTCCCCCTTTTAACTCGTAGCGGAATGTGAGATTTCGGCTCCCTGAGTCGTCGAACGCCGCCCCCCGCACATCTTCTCAAGCTCCCTCCGCACCCGCAGTCCTCGTTTCGCGCCCCGTATACCTCCCCCTGAAGATGGAAAGTCAACTTCTTCAACCAAACCGCAGAGCTGAGGCAATCCATGTTTCGTTTTCTCTTAATTTAAGTCCGGTAACCTTAGTTGAGCCCCTCAGCCTCCACCGCGACCAGATTCTAGCGTTTCCTTTTTGTTATAGTCCTCCAAGCCCCTTTCTTTTTCACTCCTCGCTTGCGCCCCCCCGCTTTTTTTAATCGATTCCTTTGGGTCCTGACCTCAACCCCTCTCCGTCAACTAGTTTCTCTTTTTCTGAGTTGCTGTTGCCTGCCCACGATAGATACTTCATGTCTCTCCCCGTTTTTTGATTAGACGTCTGTGCGATTCCCCTTCACAGCCACTTGCAGCCATCTGGTCGCGTAGGATTTTTTTTTTATTGCAGGTAGTACCAGCTCTTCCCTGACAGCCAGTTGCTCCGTATTCCTCTGTGCCCCTGCAAACGATCTTAATCTTCGCCCTTTCGGACCGACGGTTTGATTTATCTCAGTTTACATTCATCCTAAGACCTCTTAAGTTTCTCCCCCCTCTCGAGCTTCACGGCCTTCTTTCTGAAGTTTATAGAGCCGTCAGCGTTTTTTTCCTTGCCTCCTCTGTCGCTCGGGGGATTGATCTTTTTTCACATCTACCGCCGCCAGCCCGTCCACGTTTTTTATCTCTCTCTTTAATCATCAAGTTTTTTTTTTCTTTTTTTCACAAAACGCGCCGCCTTGCCCCCTTTTTGTCCTTTTTTTCTTCCCCGTCTCATTTTACCCGCGAGGAACGCGACCTTTTCACCTCCCAGGCCTTCGCCACTTGCGCTGTCCTGAGACTCACCGGCAAGGATTGGTTTGGCCGCTTTGACCTCCGAAGAGTTCCGGAACCTCCTTCTTCGTCAGCAAGGTCCCGCCGGGATCCCCCGGTCGAAATGGCCTTAAGATGATCTCTCATTTTTTTCGCCCTAGAATACGGGCTTGCACTGCACTCCGGTTCTCCCTCCTATTCGCGCACTATGAGGCCCCTATTTATGACGTTGGTGTGTCAATCTGAGCGAATTTTGGGACCTGTTCCCATCCTCGGGATTAATCGCGCCGCTACCTTCCTTCAGATGTTTCGAATGTTAGATGACCCTCCTACTTTACTCCCGAGCTTGGACGCTGAAAGATTTTTGATGTTCGAGATAATTCACCTACTTCCCCCCTTACTCGAGACCCTACGCACGCCGATAGATGTGCCCAGACCTTTTCTGTCCAAGTACATTTCGCCACCTAAACTTTTTCTTGTTAATTGGTCCTAGATTTCCGTTTTCGGGAGATTTTACTCCTCTTTAGGACAACCCCCCTCCCGCCGCGTAGACCTCGCGTGCCTCTTCGTTGTCCGTTCGGTCGCGCGGGAGTGGCTCTTCGCCTTGACCGCGATCCTCTACGACTACGAGGTCGGTCCCCTTTTCTTCTCGAAGAGGTTTTCAAGCTTTCGACCCCGCAATGACCTTCTGATTTTTTTTGATTTGAGGCCCAACTCCTGCAACCTGTTTTTCTCCAAGTTCATCGCAGCGTTCTCCCTTTTTTTTTTTCCAATCCTTGATCTTTTCGTTCACGCCCCTTCATCTTCTCTGTTAGCCGTGCTCAGACCCATTTTTTCCTCCCGACCGTTTTTATTTCCGCCTCTTGTTGCTTAATTGGACTTTGTTTTCTTCTTTTAAGCCGCTTACCTAACTTTATTTTTGTCGCTTATAACCGATTTGGCGCTTCCCTTTATTTCCCCCCTTCCCGTCTTTTCCCATCCATAGGACGACAAACCCCTCCTTCGCAGAGTCCCCCTCTTTGTGACACCAGATCTCCTTCCACCCGAATGCCCAAGCGAGGCGGATAATTTTGTTCTTTTTTGTATGAGGTACTGCCTTTTTTCCCCCCTCTCTGGCGGCCTCCTCCCCCATCGACGTTGACCGCCCTTTCCCCGTAGCCCTAGGGGGTGTTTAATGTATTCCTCCTCCCCCCCCGCCCGAGAGGCCGACGTCATTTGTTCGTTTCACATCACAAGGTTTCCGACTTTTTGACCCCTCCTTCTTTCTTAAGCTCTCCCTTCCTTTTGATCTTACCCCAAAGCTCTCTGCTTTCCTACGCTTTTTTTCATCAAGGAATTTACCCGCCCAGCATTTTTTATCTCAGGACGACGCGACTTTTTTTCTTGACTCCCGACCAGGAGCGCTTTCCCTTTTTTTTTCCTAATCACTACGGCGAACGTGCGACTGAGTTAATACAAAGATGCATTTTCCCGGTTCCTTTTTTCCCGATATCAGAACCCTCTTTTTCCGCTTGACAGCTACGGACACCCACCCAGTCTGTTTCCCCGTGTTGCCGGCAAGGTGCGCCCTGAATCCCCGCAGTCTCCCTGCTACCATAAAATTTTCCCTTTTCCTCCCGTTGCCAGGGCTTCTCTGTTTCGGAAAGGTCCATCACTATTCAGACCCATTCGAAGAGAGGAGATCGTCACCCTTTCCCTTATAATACCTCTGTCAATTTAATCTTCTCTAGACCTGATTCCCCTCATCGTTCATAATAATGAACGTCTTTTTCTTGTATTCTCTCTATTCTCTTTAGGCGTGAAAGCTCCTCTGTTACTTCCCCTACTATTTCTATTATTCCCGCCCT
>Ga0179593_1387830_pt1 | contig 11824 bp, 17 predicted proteins | sample CZODoug2_1_08_16_FD_185931 | JGI IMG/M metagenome (GOLD analysis project Ga0179593, IMG submission 185931) | Vadose zone soil fungal communities from Angelo Coast Range Reserve, California, USA - CZODoug2_1_08_16fungal (PacBio error correction) | ecosystem: Environmental > Terrestrial > Soil >... | reverse complement strand
CCAGAGATAGTTGATCCCCTTGCCCCCCAATTTCCCTGCCTTGCCGGCCTTTCCGTCCTTCCCCTTTAGCCCCCTTGTGTCGGGTGCCGTTATTTTTTTTTGTATGAAGTTTTTCAAGACTTTCTTGCCGAGGAATTGGTGAATCTGATCTGATCTTATCCACACTTATCTGCCCATGATCCTGCTTCATTCACACCTCCTTCTAGACCTGCCGACTCACTGAGATTTGAATTTGTCTTTTTTTTTTTTCTAGTGCGACTCTTTCAAAATGTTTCCCCTGCCCCCCTCCCCTCCTTGCTGCTTTTCTTTCTAACTCCCCCCGGTGTCTCACATGTGTTTAAAGCTGTCCAAACTGTTAGAATTATACCAACCATGACACGCAACTTCCGTATGCACCCCGCTTGAGGCGGTTAGGTTCTCTTTTGATCGCATCCTCCTTTTCCCTTGGTTAGTCCCCCAATGCCCCACCGTTTGTCTCTTCATTTCTGGGTAGACAATCTTATCTTTTTGCGCTGCGTTGCTGTTGCTAGTTTCCCCTTTCCCCTCACCCGCCATGACCTGTGATTCCGTAGTACGTCCTTTTTTCAGCGGCGTCTGCCCTTTTTCATGTACTTCTTCCAGGCATCGCCTTCCTTCCTTCGCCTCGTCCCACGTTTTTCTCACCTCCAAGCCTCCTATTTATTTTTTTGCCCTCTGTTCCGTCTTTTGAACTTTTAGCCTCCCATTTGACTATGACTCTCTGAAATGCCTTTCTTTGAAAAGATTTTGGTGCCTCTGGACTCACCCTACCTCCATGGGCTCTGTTTTGTCCTCCCTCTTTTTCTGGACTTATTTTGGGTTCACTTCCCCATGCAGTTTTAACCAGTATTTTTCCTTAAACGCTTCCATCCGCTGCTCTCTACCTCACGTTGGACTCGTCTGTCCCCAGCTTCTGACTTGTCCCCAGTAAAAAAAGCAAGTTTCTCTCCCTGGGTTGGTGCCTTTTCCCGTCCTTCAGGAATGTCCTTCCTTGATTCTCGCCCTCATCTGGGACTCCCTTCTTCCCAGGTGGTGAAGGCCCCTTTTGCCTTTCCTTACCCGGACCCTTCTCCATCCCTAGTCTCTGACCCGATTTCAATCCTCTAATCTTTGCTCTCTGGCCCGTACGATTGCTTTTAACAGAAATGTCCTCCCACGCGGCCATCTCCGAGTCGTTCAGAGTCCTCAGACCCCTTGTCACGTCAGTCTTTTCCGACCCGCCCCAAAGAAGCTTCTCGAATCCGCTGAGAGACCCTCGCCTCAATGTCCCGAAGTCGAGTCCGTCGGCCTGCCAGCCCCCATCGCGTCCCGCCCCCCCCCCAGATGAGCAGATCCTTGCCCTCACGCCTGATTCCTATTTCTTACGGAGAAAGTTAAGCTTGGTGTGGGGGTTGTTTTTTGAGTTCGACGGCTCCAAACCCCCGGATCTTCAGACTACTGTCGTTTCCCCCCAAAAGCAGTCCCCCCATTTACCCCTCCTTCCTGCCTATTCAGTCCCCAACGGATGGCCACTATTCTTTTCCCCCCTCTTTTTCCCGGCCGTTTCTTTGTTTTGGGGTTCGATTTCCTCTAAAGCGCCTCCGTTCCCAAGTCACTACGCTCCCTTTTACGGTCAGACCGCATCTTCTTGATCTTCCTTTCTCCCCACCCAAGTTCCTAGCCATTTCCCCGGTAGCTTTTTTGAGATGATTCGATAGTTACCCCCAGTAGACCCACCCCACTCGTCCTTTTGCTGCGTTTGAGCCTCTATTTCTGGAAAAGCCTGCCCTCCTCCTTTCACCCCCCATATCATAGTTCCCCCCCCTCGGACGCTCCGTGATGATTATTCTAAAGAAATACCGAAAAAGCTGGCTGCCTCTCTCGTGTACCATTCCCCTTCTCGCCTGGATGTTCTTTGATTCTGCCCCCCCCCCTGTTTTCCGAACCAAAAATTTCAATACTTTGCATTCCAGTAGTACAAGCCTCGCAATGTCCTTTTCTTGACGTGCTCTTTGGTTCCTCCCACGGTCCAGAATTTTTCATGAGTAGACTGAAGTCCCCCTCGCAAAACTTCCTATTCGAAAGCAGTTCTGAAAGATTTTTTCGTATATCTCTGTCCTTGATTTTTTTACTCCTTTGTTTTCGTTCAGGCGCGCATCTCACCTCTGAATCCTCCCCCCACACTACCGATTTCTATGCATCTATTGTTTGCCAATAGGCCACTTCCCCCTCCCCCCTATCAACTTTTCTTCATAGGTCTTTCCCTTCCTCTTACGAATGCAGGATTTTTTCTCTTCATCGAAACCCATGATACGGGCTTCCCCCCGACTTTTGGTCGTTTTCTCCCCCTCAACCACTCCGTCCCGTTCCTGAAGAGATGGATTGTAGCCCTAGTTCTATCTTTCTATTCTTTTTGCGATGCAACCCATTCTTTTAGCAATTCCCCGTCCCCCCTCTCTTCCTTCCCTTCAATGCCGACTTCATTTTCGTATGAGAACCCCCTTCAATGATTCCTTCTTGTTCGCACATCTTCCTCAGATCCTTTTATGTACAATCTTCTGTTAATAGCTAAACTTCCCCTGGACAACTTTGAGTTTATACTGCCTTTAGAGAATGACCTCTTTAAAGTTCTTTTTCCCCCTTTTTGAGCGAGTTATCCCTTACCGCTTCCCCGTTGTCTACTCATTTTCCAACCGGACTCATTTTTTCAGCAAGTCGGCTCCTTCCATACTTTTTTTGTGAGCTGAAATTTTCCCCCCCCCCCCCCCTAGTCGTTCGAACGAAGTACTAAGACTCTGGATTCCGTTGTTATAGATGTGACCACTTTCATTTTCAGCCCCACCTTCCCTCCTACGCTTTGTCTCTTAGTACCCGCGAGTCCCAATATCAAGATTATCTACCATTGTTCTCTTTCGGCTTCCTCTCACCCCTTGTCCGCCCTTTGCCCGCTTTGCCGCCTTCTCCCGAATCACGCCCCCGTTTGAGTGACACTGTGACCGTTCTTTCCCCAAACCCCTTTCTTTGCCAGCCACCCCCTTGCCCCTACCCTTTAACACCCCTGCGAAATTCCCAGCCGACCCTCCCGTTGATGCCCCCCAGCGTGTACTGTCTTGCAGCCTTTTCTTTAATCCCTCCTCACGCGGAGGGTACCCCATCCACGTAAGAATACACTGGCACTGAATTGGATCTTTTTCTGTTCCTTTCTCCTTCTACTTTCCCCCCTCCGCCCCCCCCGATTTAAGCGTTTTCTCTGAAATTGATTTTTGCAGCGAAGAAAATAGGTCCTTCAGATTGACCTACCCCCATCCGATCGTTTTGATCTCTCGCTAGTGTGTTTCAACTGATTGGCTTCGGCCCCCCCCGCTTTCCCTTCCTTTGAACCGAACGTCCCCTTTGCGGTTCTTTTCTGGTCGATTGCGTCCATTGGAGGAAATTCTTTTTTGCCGTCGAGGAGTTTCGTTGGATTCGTGATTTCACCTCGTTGACTTCTTCTTTCTCTTGAGGTGGTTTTTTGATTGATGTTCTGGAAGGGTTAGCGTGTTTCCTTTTTCATGGTCACTTTAATTGTCGCTGGCAATTTCTCTCTCCTTTTTCACTCCTGGTGTTGGCACCCCTGGCCCTTTGGAATCTGTTTCAATGTAAGTTGTTCGTGTCCCAAGTTAGGAAAGAAGCTTGCCGTTTTTTCTGAGGGCGGACTGATTCCTTTTTACTCCCCTTTTGCCCTGACCGACCGGTCCCCCAATCGCCATTGTCCCCCCCCCCCTTTCAAATGCATTATGGAATGCTTGCATTTTTTCCAGTAGTCCTTTTCGGGTCTGATGCTTTTGGAAGTTTCCCTTCCGGCCAGCAATAGTTTTCATACACTCCCAGCCTTCCTGATTTTATGATTTGTCTTTTGCCCCTTCTCTGAGCTTCTCTCTCCCTATTAAAATTCTCCTGTTGGGGTTGTTGAGCGAGATTTTATAGCAGTTTACGCTCGCGAAGGACTCGTCCCCTCTCTCTTCATCCCCCGGGCCTTTCCGATCCTGCATTCAAATCCCAGCGGTTTTTGAGTCTCGTCGTTTCTTACGCTCACTCCCCCTTTCTAGGAAGAAGTTTTCCCCCCCCCAGAGATCTTCCTTCCCCTGCTTCAGCACCCTGCATTTTTTCTTGCGCGTCTATTCCCCCCTGGATTTCCAGACTTAGCTCCGGTGCCGCACGATTCTTTCTCTAACTTTCTGCTTAGTTTCCGTCCCCTCTTTCAATCCATTCCCCCCCTGGTTAGTTTCCATGAATGGAAAAAATATTGACCCCCTTCTTCCCTTCTCTCCTTTCGTCTGACCTTTTTTCCAGCGCCTTTCCTGTCCACTTCGACCCCCCTGTTCCACCTTGCAGCCATTGTCTCCTTCTTTCCATAAGAGCCGTGCAAAACCCTCCCACCTCAAGGCTTCCAGCCGACAGCTGCACTGAGTGTTTTTTTTTTTCAATTTTAGTCAAGCACAATTGCAGAAGTCTTAGCTCGGCCCCGCCCTCCTACCTCGGATACCTGACGTTTCCGCTTCTTTCCCCCCCTTTGTCACTCGCCCGACATCGTTGAGAAATAGCTTATGCTTCTATCCCCGACTTCTTCTTGTTTGGTTGAGGAAATTTCACGCCTCTGTCCTTCGTTGGCCGATTTATTTACTTCCCCCTTGTATTGTTGTTGAACAGTAGATGCTGCTGCCCTCCCCCCCTCTCCCCGCCCCATCTTTTGCACGTGCGTGGTCTTCGTACTGTGCCCCGCCTTTTGAGAGACTTTAGAGAGCTTAGGCCTTCCGTATTTTTCAGGTTCTATCCCACGAGAGGTTTCTCTTTTGTTCGCTTGTTCTGCTCCTTTGGTCCCTGAGTCCCCTTTCTCGATTTCTTTGCATCGTATCGAAGGCCATTGTTTTATCCGCGGGTCTTTTCTGCGCTTCCTCCCGCGGCTTCAAGCTGTGAAGTTCGATTTAGGGCCTCCATGCGTTCTTTTGAAGACGCTTGGCCTGCTTTATTGCGCTGGGTCATCTTTTCCAAGGTGGGGCCCCCTAGCGGCTGATTCCTCCTTTTGATCGTTGGTGAGGTGCGATCCCAATGGCTTTACATGAGCGTTTTGAGATTCCCCCTGGCTAAGACCCTCCCTTGAGCCCTCTCCCCCCTTCAGAAAGGTCGGCCCCTTCCTTCTCAAAGTTTCTTCGATCAAGCCGATCCAACAGAGACCTTTCGGTTAGACCGTCAACGGTAGCCTCCTTTTTTTCCATCTCCCAACCTTTTCGCGCCTCAGGGAGGTCCCCCTTCCAATTTTCTTTTTGAGACCAATCAATGTCCCGTTTTTTTCTCCTTGATACCCTCCCTTCTACCCTAGTCGGCTTTTCTTGTCTACCCTCATGCATGGGTCCGCGCCTTTCCAGTTTCAACGGGCATGGGACGTCCACCGTGAAACTGAGTTTCAGCTCCTACATTGTTTGACCTTGACCATCACATGTTTGCATTGCCAAATTGAATCGCCCTCGTAATTCCCCTTTATCCCATCCTTTCTACCTCGAAGATTGTTCTTTTTTGCCCGTGATCACACTAACCATCCCTTCTTCCTATAGGGTGTTTCTCTCTTACCTCCTTTCTGCTCGAAGAATCCCTTCTCGAGACCCGTCCCCTCGTCCTTTTCCCTCAGTTTCTTTCCTATTGAAGACCCCTAATAGACGGACTGATTTTCTGTGAAGGTCTATAGTTTCCTCTATTTGCAACCCCACTCTCAGGAACCTCCCGCTACCAGATACGAATATTGTTCGCTTTAGTCCTGTGAATGTTCCTGCTCTGTCTTCCCAGTTACTTCAGCCCGATTGTCTTATGGCCCGCCCTTGAGTCCCCCAAGTGAGCAAGCCCGGTCCCATTGCGATTCTTTTCCGAAGGGAGAGCATCTGTTTTTTTTGTGCCATGTGCTACGCCCCTTCTTTCTCTAATGTCCTACTGTGAATCCTTCTTTCTAGAGGCATTTTTTTCCTAGAGAAGTCCGGTCTGTGATTTTGTCTCTTTTAGTTCAACCCGTTCTCTTGGGTCTCTGTCGGTAGATTTGCTTGCCCCAAGACTTCTGAAGGGGAGGGAGTTATCCAGGTTTGACTTCTTTCCTCCATTGCCCGGCTTACTCCGCTCCATCATCTTTCTACTGTTCGGTATATCCTTAAAGTTACCCACTTTGGGTGCTTTCTATTCCCGTTGTTCTGACCACCTTGCCCCCCCTCTTCCCATGAGCGTCATTTGATGTGTACCTTTCCTGACATTTTCCCATAGTCCTTTAGGCCTTTTCCCACTCCCCAAGCGACCCTTCTAACCCCCTCTTGATTGTAAAGTTTTCACATGTCTTTCCCCAAGGATGTTCTTCTTGCTTGACTGATTCCATTTCTTCTTTCTGATGCTCCCGGTCGTTTTGGTCAGACCGTCTATCCCTGCTGAACTCCTTAAGGTAAATAGTTCCCAATCGATCTTTCGCCCTCCGGTCTGGGTTGTTTCTTCTCAATCTGTGTTTTTCGTTCTCCATGGTTTCAGTATCTTCTGGATCGAGTCGGCAATTGGGACGATTGGGAGCATTAGCGGCTGGCTTCTGTCGCAGTCCTTATTGGTCTTTCTCGGATCGAGCCCCGTGTCATCGCGACAGCCTCACTCTTGATATGGAACTATGCGTCGATTTTTTTTCCGTTATTTTTCCTTCCTGCAGCGACTGTGTTTCACAGATTTTAGCTGCTGCTTTCGATTGATGTGGGACGTCAGTTCTTTTTTCACTCCTTGAAAGACTCTCCCAAGCCATTCAGCTCTTCCACCCTTTTCCTCTGTTTTAGTGACGCTAGCCGTTTGAGTCCTCTTTCGCCATGCCCCTTTGAACTGGCCAACGCCGCCACAGGAGGACGTACGTTGTGCGGTGGACCCTTCCGCCCGAAACGGACAGGCTCATTCGTCTTCCCAAGATTCTGATACTCCTTGAATGGAACATCTTTAAGTCAGGTCAGTTCCAACCCAATCTGTTCTGTCCTTCCCTACAGTCCTCTCCCTCCTGATCTCTTTCTATCGTCGCTTTTCCTTTCCCCTTAACACAGCACTCCAGTAGAATTTTCTCTTCCTTCTCCGTCCTGCGGGACGTCCCCCCAGTCAAACACGCCCACGGCCTTTGCGGCGTCTTAGTCTTTGACGTACAAATTGCGTTCTTGACGCGAGAGCCCTTCCTCGATGCTTAACTGTTCCTGCGATGTCTACTTGAAGTTACCCTTCTCGACCCTTAGTGAGTTGCGTGAATTTTCTCCGGCCCTTACCCTCCCCCCGCCCGTTTGCGCCCCCCTATCTTCCCTTTGCTTTTTCTTTCCCACCGGAAGATTTCCGTTCTCCTATTATGGAAATAGCTTCGGCTTGCGCGGAAACAATATGCCCCCCATTCACTCGCCCCCCCCCTTGTTCCCCAATCCCTAATTTTCTTCATTCTTTTTTTTTTCCTTCATTCACGTGGCCGTCTCCTCCCCCTCCCTTGAATGCGGAAACTTTGATTTCTTTTTCGAGGTCGACCAGAGGAAAGTTCCTTTACCTGGGATTTTATTTTCATTTAAACCTTCCACTTTCCACGTCCTTTTATTTTCACCCCTTGTAAGTCAGCATAATGTCAAGCCTGTTTTTCGAAGTTTTTTTCCTTGTAACAGATTTTCCCAGTCCCTCCTTTTCATCTCCCCCAAGGCTAGGCCCCTTGCAGCAGTACCCCAACGGCCCTGTTCACCTTGCCATAACTCGGCCCTTTTTCCAAATGGGTATCACCTCCTTTCTCTTCCGATCGGTTTTTTATCGTCGGACTCCCTCTCAAGATCTCTTGGTTTTTCTACTTCATCTCCCCTTCCCCGTTTTTTCTGCGATAACCACGCACTTCCGTTTTTCGAGCCCAAGACCCTCTGCCGCTATTCCTCACAATTCCTTCCCAGCCAGACCATGTGGTGGTTATGCTTTCTTTCCCCTTTCCCTCTTTATGCCTTCTTTTTTCTCTGTCCGATTGGCAGTTTTTCATATTGCCGATAGTTGCCAAATGGCATCGTTTATTCGTACACCCCCCCTCCAGCCACTTCTTGCTTTAGTTCCTTCCCCTTTTCTTTTTACACATCATTTTTTTGGAATGGCTTTGATGAGGGGGAATTCCAACTGCTGGCCCCTCGCCCTCCCCTCAGTTCCTGATTGTTCGCTTAACACTAACATGGTTTTTCCAGCCCTTCCTTCGTACGTTTTCCCCCCCCACTTTTTCCTCTGGCTGCACATGAACGCCCTCTTTATTGCCCTCTTTCTTGGATTTGCTCCCCATTGCAGTTGGGTCCGCCTCCTCCCTCGCTTCCCTTTTTTTTCCCACAGTCCCATCTCCTCAAATCCTGATTGGGGGAGACAAGTCCCATTATTGTTTGCGCTTGTCCTCTATGGCACTTAAACTTTACGACATTAGACCAGCGTCCTTTCTTTTCGTCATTCCTCTTTTCCGTGGTAAGATCCAAGTTCGCTGTAAGTTACTGTTTTCCCCTGCTACCTTTTCTCCCCCTCCTCAATCCCGCCGATCTCTTCTCCGTCTTTCTATTTTTAGTTGACTGATCAGTCGATTTCCGGTCCGACCGTCAGCTGATCGGGAAAGTATTTGAAGATGGACGACGTTTTGACCTTTCCCTTCTCCCGCTGTTTTTCCTTTCCTTTCTTTCGAGCGCTATGTTTCTACGGGACGAATCTCTTTTCTCATGCTTCAGTCTTTAAATGCCCGGCTGTCTTGATTAATCTGGGCGCCTCTTGATGGACCTTTCGAGTGGTGGCATTTTTCCTGAAGCTTTCTTTTTCTTTCCCCTCCTTAGGTCCCATTCCTTTTCCCTATTTTTCGCTACTTTTTCCCTTTCTCGCCAGACCTCCATATTACCACACCTTTTTTTTTTTTTTTTTTGTTGAAAAGTTTCGCTTTTCTGCTTGAAAGGACGCTTCATTCAATCGCCCTTCTCTCCTCCTTTCCTCCGCCGCCAGCTTCTTGCAGCGATTTGACCGGTAGCTCAGTTCTTCCCCCCCCTCCCTGAGTCCTCGTCCAGATCCTTTCTTCCGATTCAGCGGCCTAAGGCCCCCTTTTTGCCTTCCAGAGCTCTCTTCTCCTCGCAGACACTCGCAGTGCCCGGTCTTGAACATCGAGTAAATCACCTTTTCCCCTCAACGAGTTCGGACTGTCTTACCCTCTGCGTGCAGCCTTTTTTCATAGAGACCCACAGATATCGATCTTTTCTTCAACTATTGAGGGTTCAGAACTCCCCTATTTTCCAGCTTTTTTTAAAAGTCTTGCCCTTCTTTCCGCCCCGTCGTCTTTCTGGACGTCAACACCTCCAAGATCAGAGATAGTTCATGGCAGCCTTCCAACATTTCCTTGGAACCTTTCCCGACTTTTATCCTCCTCCCCCTTTATGAAACTGCTCCTCATCCTCTTTTGGTTTTTTTTTCTCGGGTCCCCCTATTTGTCAAGCCCCTTACATCTTCTTACGGAGCGAAGTTCCCCTTCTTATTTACATTGACATCCCCCTTTCTCTTCTTACCAGTTTTTTTTTTATCCCAAGTTTTCCTGAATTTGATTCCTTTTTTATGATGTGACCCCTATCCTGTCCACCAATATTTTCCGCGGCGGGGATTCGGTCTCCTCCATTTCTTACTCAGACCCCACACTACCCGCACTGTATGGTAGCTCCACTTTAACCGCCCCTTGACGCTCACGTCCCGTATTTATTCTTTTTAGCCACGCAATCCTTCCCCCCTCACGTTTTTCCTCTTCCATTTACCCATGCATGATTTTTCCCAGTTGCAATTGCTGTGCCACATATGTTTCGTAGAAACTTCCCCCTAGCCCCCTTCCCCAATCCCTTTCTTCCAGATATCCCCCCACCGTTTCCCCGCTATTGTGCGACACCGGAGGGACCAGTCCTTAGAGCCTCCCCGCAGCCGTCAAAATGCAGAGTCTCTACTCCTGTTTCTGCACTATTTCTTCTAGCTCTGTTATTGATTTTTTTGACCGATCTCGCAATTTCTCCCCTCCCCAAGATCCTAGTACCCCTCCCTCGCAACGTTTTCCTCTGAGCTTTTATGTTTCGTCCCCCTCCTAACAATTTCGCTCCCACTAAGCTGAGAGGGATTTCCTTCAGTTTTACTCCTTGTATTGTTCTCTCTCCGTTTCTTTTTTTCACTGTTGTGAAAAAGAAGGTGGGCTTCCGGCCCCCCAATCCATTTCCCCTTCGGGCGCCGACGGGTATGGCGTGGTAAACCACCTTTTTTCGATCCTTGCTCGACAACAAGTTTCTGGCGCCAATCCCCCACTGTCCAGCTCCCTAACCTTCTTGCTTGAGTAATTGAACCGGCCCTTCCTCCCCCGTCTTTTTACTTCTTTTCTACCTCTTTTGCAGACTGTTTTCCCTGCGGGAACATATATACACCTTACCCCTGTCTTGGCCCACCCCCCCCTTTCCGACTCCTTTCTTTTTTCGACGTCACCGTTGATCCTTTCTAGTTTAAATTAGTTTCTTCGTCGCCCTATTACGCGTTTCTCTTTGATATCCTAAAACTATTGAATCAGTTGTATCCCCGAACTTAAGTCTTTAGTATTCACTGCTTCTTCAGTGCAATTCTTTTATCCGAATCTCTAATGTGATTTGCCTTGCGTGTGATAGCTTTCCCCCCGCCTTCTCTCCCACCGATTCCTTGCTATGTCCCCTTCCATTGAGTCACCGTAGCAATTTCTTCAATTCTTAGCGGTCGATTAATTCTTTTTCCTAAACACGTTCCCCCCCTCAGTTGCAGCCGTGGCCGCCTGCTGATGAATCCTTTCCCCCCCGCCATCCCTCGGATTACCATTTTTGAGCCAGTCTCCAGCAAGACCCCACCCCCCCACACCCCAACCCCCCCCCCCCACCCCCCCACCCACTTTCGACGTTCCCTATCTCTAAAGAGCCCCGCAGATAACCCTTGTATTTGTACTTGATTTTCCTGCTATTCTTTTATCCCACCAGCCGAGCTCGCCCCGCGTCCGTGGCCCCAATTCCCCGATCGGAACTTGTCAAAGGTCCCCTTCCGCTTTTTCCTTGCTGCATTTTCCCTTTTGCGAACCTCCCACCTCTGCCTCCCGCCGTTGCGTTTGATTTTTTTGCAAATAGCCCCTTTTTTTTTTCGACACCTTTCTAGTTTCAATACCCCCCCCCTTTCCCCCTGATCGAGACCCTTTTTCTCGTTTATAAACTGGGCCTGAGATTTCGGTCACTTGATTTCCCCCCTCGAAGGCGGCTTGACAGTCCCCCTATTTCTTCTAGTAATTTTTCCTTAGGTTGTCCCCGTCGAGGATACTTATTAAGGTCTTTGAGGTTGCACCTCGTGACCCCGATATTTTGTTTGGCTTTCCTTTTTTTTGAGAGGATCAGTGTTTTTTTGCCTGCGAATTTGATGTTGAGTTCTCCTTTGACCCCGTGTTCGCTGGTCCCACTCTCGACGAAGGCTTTCATATTCTTTTTTCTTTTTTCCAAAAAGCCGTTTTTTAGATGTTCCATTGCTTGCCTGTTTTTTCTTGAAACAATTCTCTGACCTATCGAGAACTTTGAGGCCTTCGTCTCGTATTTTTACCCGGGGAGACGTGAACCCTTGAACCCACGAGCAATTGTCTTCCTTTTTCCAGCCTGTCCGCGCGTGACTAATTGCCGTCAATTTTTCCGTAGTACGTTTTTTTTATTTCAGGGCAAGGCCCTTCTTTTCCCCCTATCCTACCCTTCTTTCCCTTTAAGATACTTACTTTTCCCGTTTCCGCCGATCTCTTTTCACCTCC
>Ga0179593_1264523_pt1 | contig 11824 bp, 13 predicted proteins | sample CZODoug2_1_08_16_FD_185931 | JGI IMG/M metagenome (GOLD analysis project Ga0179593, IMG submission 185931) | Vadose zone soil fungal communities from Angelo Coast Range Reserve, California, USA - CZODoug2_1_08_16fungal (PacBio error correction) | ecosystem: Environmental > Terrestrial > Soil >... | reverse complement strand
CGGCTCTCACCGGACACTCCGTTTCTTTCGTCCATGTCTTTTTTATGCCATTACATTACACCCAGGTTGCAAATCCCCATCTTGATCTATTTGATGCGAAGGGACTTGTAGCGCCGTCCTCTTTTTTACCCCATGTTTTTCCCTGACCCTCCCGGACCGGTTCCATCTTTGGCTCCCTTTAACTTCTGGGTCGTTTGGCTGTTGATGCTTTGAATTGATCATTGAGACTTTTACCCCCCTTTTTTTTTCTAACATGCCCCTAGATCCCACTTTCCCCCCCCTTCTACCGGAATTTCCTGTTGTTCTTTTTCTCTTCCGCTGTTTCCATTCCCAGTTTTGTCTTCTAATTCGTAATCTCCCGCCGCCCACGTTTTTCCTTCTTTTCTTGAAAGATATAACGTTCTCCTCCCCCTCTTTTTTCCCCCCCTTTTTTGACCCCTCATATTTTCACAAATTTTGAGTACTCTGTCTACGATCAACTCCGTCCCCCCTTTACCCCCCCCTTCGTGTAGTTTTGTCTTCTCCCCCCTTCAGCTCCGCCTGTTCGGCCTTACCTCAACTGGTGCCCCCCAAATGATTTGCTTTATCACCCCCTTTTTTCCTTGCAGAGACGCCTGTTTCCCCTTCTAAAGTGCCAACCTTTCTCTGTTCTTTTGACGGCGCTTCTTTGTTTTCTGTCCCCCTTTCTTGAGTATCTTTTATTTTCGCTGAGTGTAAGGTCCTTTTTTTGTCGATTTCTTCCATGGACTTCCCTTCCCCTTTCTAATGGATTCCAGAAAAGTTCTCTTCCCTATTTGTGCCATTTTAAATTTCACCCACTAGTCCTCATTTTTCTCCCCAAACGAAGAACTCTTTCCTCCATTTCCATCCTCTTTACACCCCCACCCCTGCGACATTTACCCCCCGTTACACATATTTCCTATCTTTTCAATCCCCCCACACCCTTATTTTGGAAGTGGTCCCCCCCTCCCCCTTCTTTCTTTTTCCCCCCCTTCCCTGCCGTTGTTTCAGTTTTTTGTCAAGTACTTCCAATCGTTCTTCTCCCTTCTTTTCCGTTTCCTTTCAGAAATTACTTTTTGGACCAAGGGCCAACCAAATTTGTTTCTGTGGCTTTGGTCCATTCCACCGAATCTTCTCCCTTTAACGGGCAAAAAGCCTGAAGTTTTAAACCTTCTCCCTTCCCAGTCTTTTCTTCTTTGTTCCCCCCTTCGCCCATTTCAGGTCTTTGTTTACCCATTCCCCAGATTTTTTGCTTTCTCAACCCCTTTTCCCCTCCACCCGAATCTCTCTTTCTGGGTTTTTTTCCTCTGCGCGCTTCGTTCCTACACCGGTCTCCAAGTTTCCCCGGCATTCACAATGTGCCTCCGGTCGGACTTCCCACATCACCCCGTTCCCCCTAGCCATCACCGTCCCGATATCCCCTCGGGCAATTTTTTTGTCTTTTTTCCTTCCTTTTTTGACTGGTGGGGTAAATATCCCCCCCCCTTTCTTCCTTCGCCGTTCCCCAATTCCCCGCTACGATTTTCCCATCCCAAGTTGTCCATTGCCTTGTGACCTTGCAACCCCACCCCCTGAACTGTATCCGTCCTCTAGACTTTGCACGGAATGCCCCCACTTTTCCCTGTCCTTCTTCGGACACTTCTTTCAACATTTTCCCGAGCCACCATGTTGGAACCATACCTTCCGGTGCCATCGGCATCCCTCTTCCCCCATGAATGCCTCGCAACACCTCTCTAACACTGGCTCACAGCATTTGTGTTTTGATCCCCCCTTTTCCCTCCTGATTTGTCAGTTCTCTGTGCCCTACCTTTTGGTTCCGAATGGGCTTCGATATCCCCGCCCCTCGCGCACTCCTTCCCCGTCGGATTACCAAGCAAACTGACCTCGAGGCTTCCCCTTTGCTTTATCTACCGGTTTTTTTCCCAACTTTTTACATTTTTCGTCCCCCCATCTTTGAACACATCTCTCGGGTCGGCCCCTCGGAGCGTGACGCGCCCATTCCTTTGCTCTATTTTTTTGTCACAACGTTTGTCTACCCCCCCCTCCTAACGGACTCGTATTGTTTCAGGGTACGCAGAATCCTCTTCCGCCGCATCTCGCGAGCCACGGCTTTTGCCTGACGTCTTTCCCAGCGGTCCCCTCAGAGATTGCCCTTACAATGTCCCTCCGGCGGCACCCTGTGCTCTCATTAATCGTACGGTTTATTCCGGGCGAACTTCGGCCTCGTCTCCAAGTCCGAGACGTCCTTGTTCCTCTGTATACCACGTCTTCTTTTTACTAGCAATCTTTCTTTGAAATGAAGAAGGTTTAAAGAAACGAAAGTCATCACTGAATTGAGTTACTTGATATCCTTTGGACCCCCATATATGTTTCTCTCTGGGGTCACCCCGAATTTTAACACCGTTTACTTTCTTTTCTCCCCCCTCCTCTTACCTGTCGTGCCGTTCCTGCCGTACTGATCTCTCCCGACGCGATTCCCTGCCAGACCGTCAGTCTCCCACCACCCCCCACCCCCCCCCTCTCCCCCGTCCGCCCTTGCTCTCTATTGTCGCCATGACCCCTCCATCTCCGATGCGCTGCGGCCCGTTCGCCGGCTTTGTCTCATTTAAAGTAATCGCTCTTTTCCTTTTCCCTTGCCTGTTGGCCAAAACGTAAACTCGCACCTACCTCGCATAGCACCAGTGTTGAATTCCCCACTCGAACTACCCTTTTCCCTCAGGAATACCTCTCCTTTACCAGCCCTCCTTTTTCTTGCTTCCGAGCTTCTTATCTCCAACCTACCCTGGTGTTTCGACCTGCCCTGCTTTCCCCCAGTTTCTTCCCTGTTCCTTCAGGACAGCCCCCACATTGAGCAAGTTTGATTTACGGACCCAATTCGTTACTCCCCTTCCTGGTCGTCCTCTAACTCCACCCCTCTTTCCCCTGACGCCCTTTCTTTTCTTTTTCAGTTTAACACGTCTTCCTCAGGACTTTGAAAGTGGTCCCGGACTGGCCTTCCCTTGCCCCTTTCTTTTATTCGGTCCTAAAGGCCTTCCTTTTCTCCAATAGACTTGCCCCTCCCAAACGGTTCCAGTAGCACCTCATTTACTGCCTTGCACGGTTCGTTTTCCGCATTTAGTTCCCTAGGGACCTCCCTTTTTTTTTTGTTGTGGCCTTTCCCGCGGGGTTGTCGGCCACAGCGCCCAGCGGATCGGGCTATTTATCGGGTTACGGTTTGGCAGCCGGGCTCCTTGACCTTGACGACCCCGTCAGACTGACCCCGTTCCCCCCACTGCGACGATGTCGGGGTGATTACCTTATTTCATTAGACCTTTTTGCCCTCTTATATCCTCCCCCCGTGGACGGCTTCTGGTCTGCGTTCCTTCCATTCGCGAAATCGCACAGAGCCTTTCCCCAGCCCACCGCACCTGTTTGTGTCTACCTCTATTGCACGCGTGCCGCGACACACTGTCGCCAATTTGATCCTCCTTCTCCCTTTCCCCCCCTTATCCTGATCCAGCGAGTCCCCCCTCTTGGTGCTCTTCGGTTCCTTAAACCCCTTTCGGCCGTCGCGGGTGTTCTGGCTTTTTTCCTGTTCCCCTGATGTTTGTCCTCCCTTCCTCCTTGTATTCCCATCTCCCTTCGAACGTTCACTGCAGGCGGTGAGTGCTCAATCTTTTCGGCTAAGCCCAGAATTCTGCTCTTCCCCTGTTGTTTCTTCTGATATTCAATAGTTGCTTCAGGCCGATCTTTTCCCTCTTGTACTCCCCATTCCCTCTCTTGATGCTCTGACGTTTGCCGGAGCTACACGAGGACCTCCTTTTTTACCCGACATCAGCTCGTTCGCAGACCAAGACGCGCACGCACGTCTCCTCCGGTTTTCCCACCTCTCCCCTGAATCACCCCCTGCTCCCTCTCTCCTTTTTTTTTCCATGCCTTTGGTTCATAGGGTTTTTCGGGATGTGAGACCTTTGGGTTAGCGTTCTGAATTCTCCCCTTTGGACACACCAAACTTTTTTTTTTTTCTTCAGTTGTCTTTTGTTGCTGGTGCCGTTATTTGATCTGTCTGACGTCCTCAATGTGGACAAGCTTCTTTCCCTTTTGATACTGAAGTCGTTTATGGACCTCTACTCCCTCTTCCCCCGGGTAGAGGTTCCCCCATTGTAATATCCCCAGCCTTTTTTTAGGTTTTCCGATCTGAAGTCGTAGTCCTCTACGGATTTCCCCCATTTCCCCCCTCCCTATTACCGTCTCATCCCCAGGGCGCTGAGCGTCTGTTTCACTGACCCGAGCGGTTCCCCGAAAGAAAACCCCCCTTTCTTTAACTCCCCCCTTCGTCCCTTCCCGTTGACTCGAACTTGGTCACTGCAGGGGCCTCCAGCGGGTTATCCCTTCCCTTTAATCCTTTCTCCCATTGTCCGCGATTCGACCGCTGCTTCTGGAAAGGCACCTTTGGCTTGCCTTTCTATTGAGACCCCAACTTTTAGGCTCCTAGTTTCCCCCTTTTCTCCTCCCGACTGGACACGCTGTTTGAAGATCAGATAAGCCGAACGATCTCCTGCCGTTGCGAATGGCTCCTCCCCTGGATTTGTTAACTTTCCTTTGCCGTTTTGCTTTGTGGCCGCTTGAGGACACTTTTCGCCAACCTCACGGACGAAATGGTTTGCCACCCCGGGTTGCAGGTTCTCGAGCCGATTTCAGTCCAGCCCCCCCCATTCTTTCCCTTCTTGGAGGCAGCTAAAGAGGTCTGCGTTGCTTTAGGTGGCTTTCCGCTGAGGAGGCGTCCGTGTCACTTTTTTCAACGACCTCTTACTCAGCGCCGAGATGCTTTCACGTGCCCCAATGGACCGTTGCTCGTCCGCAGGACCGTTTCACAGGCCGTCTGGACTTGATCCTGCTGGGGAGATGTCTCCCTTCACATCCGGTCTTTCTCTATATTTCTCCGAGATCAACCCCTATCCGGCGACTGCACAGATGAGGAATTGGACCAAACGTTTTCCCTGCAGTATGTCGGTTTGATCCTAAGACACATTCCCGAGCCAGAGGCCACTCTTGCTCGTCGGTGGTCCGCAATGTGCGTGTTATGCTGGATCTTACTTGGTCCCTACTGGTCGTCTCCTCTATCTGGGGGTGCAAACTCACCCAACAAACGTGCGCCAAAACAAACAAACCTAACCCCCCCAACACCAAAACCTAAACACCAAAACCACCAACTAAACCCCAAAAACCCCAAAAAAAAACATGCCCAACCACCACAAACCCACCAACACACAACCCCCCCCAAACACCCCACACCCCAAAAAGCCAAAAAAACCCACACAAAGACCACCCACCCCCCCCCCCACCCACAAACACCTCCACCCACCCCAACACCCACCACCACCCCAACAACAAATAAAAATACCCCCCAAAACCACCCCCAAACCCCACCCACCACCCCCAACCCCCACCCACACCACCCCACCCCCCCCCCCCCCAAACAAAAAACAATTTTATCCTCCCTCCATCCCTGAGATAGTCTACTGTGTCAGTTTCTCTCAGATGCGCAGGTGTTTCGCCTTCTCCAAGATACGGAATACGTCCGAAAGTTTAACTCGCGTCTCAAGTTGGCCTCTTGACGCGAATGGTAATGTCTCGACGTTTCCCCGTTCGTCCGCGTCAGTTTTTCCGTTGCGATCTATCTTGCCCAGAGTCTTTGTAACTTTTGACCCCCCCTTTACTCCCGAACCCGTTGTAGTAGGTAAAGTTTGTGCCGTCAAAGCATGGGTCGCCCAGTCGATGGGCGAGTTCAACCCCCATATTTCCTCTGGTTCCCCCTCTTTATTTTCTTGGTAACTATGGGTGCGACCCCGGTTGTTTAACCTCCGCACCTGGTGTGTCCACTGGTCAAAGATTTTCTCTTCGTGAGGGCATTTCCGGTAGAGGATTCTTCCCGAAGTTTCTGCCGGCTTGATTTGCGGTTCATTGCCTCGCCCTCAGCCCTCTACCCTCCTTTTTTCCCAGTGTCCCCAGTGGGCAGATGGTCCCCCCTGGCCGACGGTATCCCCTGTCCGAAACGCCCTTATTTTCCCCCGCTCCCCCGAGATTTAAGCGGGCATGGTGCGCCCCGCGGCTAGGGCTCTGAGTGACATTAACTGAGGCGTTGTCTCCCCAGACCTCTCCGTTAGTCTTGAATCAAGAGGGACTGTCTCACGCTTTCCCCCCAAAACGACGGGCCCCCCCCAAAAAAAACTCCTCTTTTATGCCTCATTCCCGTGATACCACCTTGTCAGGAGGTTGTCCCCCCCCCGCATCGGTGGTATTCCCCGCAAGGTGATGGAACTTGATTCCGACATTTCTTCCCTCGCGTTTCCTTCCAGTGACGACGGAAGATCAAGGAACTTAACTTCAGATTTCTGGCCCGCAACCCTCCTGACTTGACACTTCTTTCCTTGCTCTCTGTCTTGGCTATTCTGCGTGCCCTTGCGTGGTCCGCTCTCTTCGCTCGGTCAAGGCCATTTCTCGTTGAAATCGTGAAACCCGTTGCCTTCCCTTAAGGTTTCATTTGAATCTATAGTCGGCAGATGCCAACCCTTCTCTGAGTAGTGAGTTCACATTTGCCTGCGTCACCCCCCTCCAAAAAACATTAAGTCTTATTGAGATCCCGGCTTGACACTGCTGACCATTCCCCAATGCAAAAGCCTTATGTTCTTTCCATCCTATGCCTCTTCTGTTTTCGTTTCATGGACCCTCCGGCCCCAAAGAACACCATCAATGTTTTTCCCTTTCAAGCGGTGACCAGACCCCTCCGGTCCCGTAAGGATGGTGAACGTCTTTCCCTTGCTTCACTTTCCCCACCCACGGCCCGCATCCCCGTCAATTGCAACCCCCTCCGGTTTGTTCCTTAACACACCCGTCCCTGCTTTTTTTACTTCCCACTCCAGATGAGCCGGTTTCGTCTATTTTTACTTCTTTTTTGGGTGTTTTATATACATAATGGATGGCAGTTTTCTCCGTTCTATGATTCTTCTCTTCTGTTTTTGGCGCAATGTTTAAATCCCCCTATATTTTGTACGTCTTTTCTTTTTCCCCCATTCTTGAGTCTACACTCCCCCCTCCTTGTTGAGCCCCCACGTTTAGCCAGTGGTCTCTGCATACCTCAGTGTCTTACACGCTCATGAGGAAGCAAACCTCACCTCCCCTACAGTCTTGGCCTCTCAATGACAACCTGTTTAAAGTTCTTTTTTTCTTTTTGGTTGACCCACATTTAACCTTTTGTCGATTGTGTGTTGCTTGGATTTCACCCATTTTTTTTTTCGCCTTTTTCTGGACGCCGTGTAGCGGCCTTTTTTGGACTCCCCTCTTCCGTGGTGGTGACCGCCGTGGTTTGATTTAGAAATTCATTTCCCTGGTCCAATCCTTTTTTCAGCAATCAATTGACCCGAGATCGCTGGAGCGCAGTTTTGCTTTTCTCTCGGGTACCCAGGTGATTTCGGCTGCGATGAATCATTCTTCACAGGGAACCCCCAACGCTTTCACACCTGTGTAGCCTTTTACCCCCCCTCTTCCGTTTATCTTGTTCGTATCCTGTATTCCGGCTTTTCTTTTTTCCTTTCCCCAATTCGGGTCAACCCCTTTTTTAACCAAATTCAAATCCGCCCCGATTTCCCTGCCTGAAACGGCTCCACAGTCCCCCCCTTCAGCTGGAACCCATGTCCCTTCCCAAAACTTTGCCTCTTCTCAGTCGCCCCTTATACGCTAACCGCCTGCCCCAAGCGTCCCTTCTCATTCCAATTCTTCTAAGTCTGTGTTATTTTCAGTTCTGTGATTGACCTTCCCCCAACCCCCCTGCTCAATTTCCCCCCCCCGACCCTTTTTATTTCCGTTACCCTCTTCCTTTATCCCGTGTTTTTTTTATGAGAGATGGACTCCAAGGACACTCCAAGCTTCTTGAGCTGTTTGGCCCTTTCCATCCACAACCTACCCCCTCTTCCAAGCATGTTTTGCTGATGAGACCTGTTCGGGCGGGAGTCCGGCCGTCATTGGCGGAACTGCTAGCTTATTTGACCCATTGTTTTAATGCGGGCCCGTTTATCGGTTCTCCGATTTAACTTTTTCGTTCAATCGATTTGCCCGTTCTTTTTTATTCCTGGGCGTGACCCGCCCTTAGACCTGAACCAGAGGGAGCTCACCCTTACATATGAGCTGTCCCCAGAGGAGCTGGACTCCTTTTTCGATTTTTTGCCGCGGTGTTTGCTTTTGCTCTTGATGTCATTCCTGCAGGTTCCAGATGAACCTACCCCCCCTTTCCGCTCCCTCGCTCCAAATTTCCTTACCTTCATGAAATCATTGTATAACTGAGTGACGCCCTGGCGAAGCAAAAATTTTCCCCCCCCCTTTCCCCCACCCCCCGAGACCCGATTGAACTCCCCAAGTTCCCCTCCTCTAGAGGACGAAACAAGGATGAGAAATTTCTTTTATCCCCCAATCCAATTTGACAAATTCGAACTCTGACCTTGTTTTCACTGTTTTCGCCCCTCTTTTTCCCCCCCAACCCTTGGAAACTCGTCCAGCTTTTGTATCCAAGTGTTGACTCCCGCTGTTGGGTTTTTTCTTTCTTTTCTTATTCCCTTTATGAGTTATTTTTCATATATAGGCTGGCTCTATTTTCGCACCCTTCCCCTACCAGGGTAGCCTATTCCCTCCTGGGGCTCAGGGAAATGTCCGGTGACCCATTTTTTGTAATGGATTCCTTTTCCCAGCAACAGACAGTCATTAATTCCCCCCCAGAATCACGAGATGTCTCCTTCAACCCGCAACAGTAATTTTTGTTCATTACCCCCCCCTAGAATACACAAAATCGAAACCTCCCTCTTAATCTGATTATTAAACCCCCTCTTTTTCTTAGGAGTTTCCTGGCCGACCTTATTGGGTTCAATTGACGTTTGGCTTTTGGTAGCACCTTAGTTTCACCCTTTTCCCCCTGTCAAAGCGGTCTCCCTACTTCCGGTCCGCGCCATCAATAATTTCCACCGCTGCCTCCACCCGGGGGACACCCATTTGTTTTTTGGCCTCTTTCCTGCCCCCCCGAAAAGGTTGTGTTTGAAAAACGGAAGCCAAACCTTCAAACTGGTTTCCCTTTCATTTGAAAGCTCTCCCCGTTTTTCACATCCCTTTCTCTTCTCCCAATTGGATGTTTCCACCCAACACCCTGCCAACGCCACCAGACTTCACTTAGCGCGTTTCTTCTCGTCGGTGATTCACTTTCCCCACTTATTGCCTTCCCTTTTTTACTAGAATGAACACTGCCCTTTCCCATTAGCGAAGACCTAGAACCATCCCTTTTTTTCCTCCCTTCTGATTCCCCCAGCAGAATCTCCCGCTCCGCAGGAATGTCGGCTTCCGCTGATTTTGCTTACGGCAATCATTCAACAATCCCTCCTTTCAGGTCGCTGGCAAAACCCCGCACGGATTAACATCAGCCTTTTTTCCCCCCCCCCCCCATTGAATTTTCCTTTTTTCCATTTCTTGCTTCGAAAGGCCCCTACCGTGCGTAACCACCATCTAACGCCTTTTTATTTGATATGACTCGCGGTTCATGGAACTCTTGGCACCCTTATTGTGATCGCGCCCCTTCTTCTCCCTCCCCCCCCCTTTACAAAATTAGACCCCAACATGCTCGTTTTCTGGACTTAACTCACATCATAAACAAGGCATCCCTCGTCTCTTCCCTTTACAGAAGCGCTAAAAACTAAAGCTGTTCCCAATGGCAGAGGGCCAAGATCGGATGACTTTCTTCCCCCGGTCTCCTAAAGATGGAAATTGCCTTTTAAAGGGTTGAAATTTTTTTTTGGAACTGAGTGTAGGTGAACCTGGAAACTTTTTAGTCCAGCCCTTTACTCTCTCTCCCACTCCTCATTAACAAACACTGAACATTCCTCGACGGGGTTTAAGGCAATTTCTCCCTCTCTAGGACCAGTGCGCCCCCACTTTGCGTTCCCCCCCTTTCCTTCCCCTTAGGTTTTTTGACAAAACCCAATGCCGGGTGGTACCCTCGATTCACAAAACGTAGCCGGTCACCCTCCTACATATGTTTCAAATTTTGACCCTGAATAAGGGTCAGACCCCACTTTTTTCTGAACATCAGGGTTTTCGGAGTATTTGTTCGGTCACGACTTGTAGTTGCCTATACCTCTCCTTTGAGTCTTCCCCCCCACTCTTCCTTTGACGAGGCACATTCGGCCTTTCACTCCCGATTGCCCTACTCGCCGACCAGGAATAGCGTACCATTCCCCTCGGAATTCCTTCCTTCTCTTTTTTCTACCAGTTTTTGACCCCCCGGTTTGTAATCATAGATCGCGGCTCGTCTCTCTGATTTAGGACGCCATAATTGATCGGACACGATTCTTCCCTCCGCCTAACTCTCCCTTTTGCCAACACCCCCCCCCCCTTACCAGCAGCACCTTGAAAAAATTTCCGGACAAATCAGGTCACTCCTTTCCTCCCCTAGGTTCTCCCTTCTGGTGAGCACCTGAAATTTTTTCGCATTGGATAACCCCCCCAGGCACTCGTTTCAATTTAAGAATGTACTCTCATCTCTAGGATAGGTCGTTTTATTTCTTCGACTACGATGTCTGCCCATCACGTCAAGTACCTCGTATCCAGCGCCGCCCGGTATCCCGGGTCGCCACTCCCCCTCCCCCCTGCTGTCTGTTCCTTCGTTTCTGGGTTTCCCCCGGCCCCTCTTACGTTTTCTCCCCTCCGGTCATTGGCTGGTCAGACAGCATCGCGGTGAGCGTCCCGAATTTGGGCACCTTCCCCTTCTCCTTTCCTAATCGCTAACCAAGCCAATTTTTACCAGTCTTGACCCCCTTCTGCTCACTCCCTCGGGCCAGAAATGTGTTTCGGCTCGTCCGCGCATTGGTCTCGGCCAGCCTTAAGGCCCCTGTGTGTACTTTGCAAATTGTTCTTGAGTTAACACTTCCCTGTCCATGCTGAACGCCCAATGCCCCATCGTGTGATTTTTTCCCTTAGAGTCGAACAAATACGGCCACCTCTTCCGAAATCTCTGTCGGTTTCGGCACCGATAAGGTCCTGCAAAGAAGTGTTTCGGAGGTAGGGATCTGCAGGGTACCCCAACCTTCCCTTTCAGCTGCCTTTTGACCTTGACTATTCGTCCCACCCCTTTCAACGGTCCGGCAGGCCTGTCTCAAGAGTTAAGTGCTGGAAGTCGCTGCACCTCCAACGGTCACTTCTGACACCCCCTGCTGTTCTTGAAGGAATTACTTTCCGGTTAGTAGCCTTGATTGCGCAGTCCTTTTTCTGCCAGACGTTTACAGTTTGATGCGCCCCTTCTTTAGTACCCCTCCTTCCTGAGCGAGAAGAGAGGATAGGCGACTGTTCATCCATGGGCAAGTTTTTTTTTCGGCTGAGGAAAATTTCTAAGACTTTCCTTCCCCCCCTCTTCCTTCCCCCCCGACCCTTCGTAGGGGTTTGATGATGATTTAGCCGGTCACCCGACCTGTCGGTCTCGAATAAGGTGCTTATTCGGGTTCAGTCCCATGGGGCACCACACCCTTTCCTTCGTAGAACAATCCCATTCACGCCGCCAAGCACCAGACCCCATACGTGGCGTAATCCCTGATTGCTCCGAGCACGTCCCCCACCAACGAAACCATGCCCGCGACGGCGACCGATGAAACCCCCTATAATAGCGCGGTTTTTTCGTCTGTCTTGCCACCCCTTTCTGACTTTAGTCTCGCGGTGTTTCTTTCTTTTTTTTTTGAACGCTCACTGATGAGGCAGCACTTCCTATGTCGTATCGCACTTCCCCCTCCCTCTTGTTTCAAGCGACGATCTGAACCAA
>Ga0179593_1256191_pt1 | contig 11824 bp, 10 predicted proteins | sample CZODoug2_1_08_16_FD_185931 | JGI IMG/M metagenome (GOLD analysis project Ga0179593, IMG submission 185931) | Vadose zone soil fungal communities from Angelo Coast Range Reserve, California, USA - CZODoug2_1_08_16fungal (PacBio error correction) | ecosystem: Environmental > Terrestrial > Soil >... | reverse complement strand
TTCACTCGTCCATCTCCAATACATCTTTTGTTCCTTTTTTTTCGCCCCCACTCCCACACTCACCTTGTTGGGTTGGGATATGTGGCCCTCAGGTTTCGTAGGTTGACTACCCCCTTGGCCGAGTGCCCCTCCCTTGTGTGGTCGGCCGCCTCCACCTGTTATTTCTTGTTCCAACTTGTAATTCTTCTTGGGGTTTTTTTCTCCCCCACTCCCCCTTTTTTTCTGGAGCGGTTGGATGCCCGGTTCCGTTTTTAAGGCTCGGTGCATCAGTTTTTCCGCCTTTTATGTCGACAGCCGTTTCACTCGAATTTTGGCATCCCCTTTTCGGCCAGCGGTTAGTCTGACTACCCTTGTTTCTGCCTCGTTGTTTTTTTTTTAAGGTCCCCCCCTTTTTTCGTCTGTCTGATGCGCGGGTGCTAACGAACCTGATTTTTTTACTCCTTTTTCCGGTGGCCTTTACTCGAAAATTTTTCAAGGGGCCGTTAGAAACCGAGTGTGGCAACTAGTCTCCAAGTAAGGTGCCAAAAGACTTTTCCCTCATAGTGTGTATCTCCCTTTGCTTGAACCGGGATATGTCCAAACGTACAGATGGTTGGTGCTTGTGGTGGTTGGCGCGATGCGATTCGCTTTTTCCCAGGGCGGGGGTTAGCCAGCTTCTTTGATCTTGTTTGCTCCAGGGACCGTTAGATTTTCTTTGTTTCGTCGCCCGACCCCCAGCGCTCCTCAGGGTTTTTATATCCTCACTGATTCACCCCCTACTTTTCCCGCTTTCAAGTCCCTGTTCACTTAGGGCGCGAGTTTTCCCCCGGGTTTCATTTACCCAGATGGGGTTCCTCTGTCTTTTTCCGGTTACCCCTTCTTCTCCTTCCGACTTCCTCCTTTCGGTCTCTTCCTCCCCCTTTCTTTCTCGGTAACCTTTGGTCCCACCCTTGTCGAATCCGGGCCCCTTTTCCCTTTCCCCTTCTGAGGCCATTCCCGCACCGTTTGCGATGTGGCCTAATCTTTCCATTCCCTCCACTTTCTCTCCTTAGTCTGAGCCAACCCCCCTTCCTTTCTCTCCCGTGTTTCTCGCCAAGCATGGTCCATTCCCCAGTCTTGACCCCGTGCTACTTTTTCCTTCACTTGTAATGTCCTTCTTTCACAAGACGGGAACCTTTTATGTTTTTGCCTTACGGTAGGTGTTGACTGTGTCTGGATGAGAGCGTCCGTTTTGATCCTTCTGGTCTGCCCCCAACGAAATATTTGAAAGGTGTCTCGATGAGGTTGTCTCGCCACGTAAGCCCGCCTTGTTTCGAAACGGTCGCGTCGAACCTGGGCGCACATCACGTCCGCCTTACATTCCTCCGTCTACTTCTGGCCTGAGTTTTTTGTGAATTTCACTTTTTTATAAGTTTGGCTTTCTTTTCTACCGTACCTTAAACCTCTTCCGGTAGGTCTCAACAGGTTTTCATTCGTTGCGAATCATTCTCCCCCCCTTACTTAGCAGGGTTTTTAGTGGGTTGGTATCTCCCCGGCGCTGACACGCCCCTAACCGCTCCTTTCTCTCCCCCCTCAAGCAAGCTTTGCGTTGCGTTCAGTTTCTGCGTGCAACTCCTCTTTTTTCTTTTTTCCTCGCGATCAGGAGCTCTTCTTCTTGTATGCCCCTCCCGTTCGTCTTAACCCACATGCAGCAGCCTGACCCCGGATACCTCTCCCAAGGTGAACTGTTTTCCCCTTGGAGAGTCGTACCGTCCCGCTTTTGCCAGTACAAACCCCCAACCCGCCGCCATGTTTGTGTTTTGTTTCATGCGTCTCTTTCTGCCCCTCCCCGCCGGGGACTGGGGCCCCAAGGTCCCAAAGTTTTGCTATTTCTCATAATAAAAGGATCCACCGCAAGATCCCCCAGCCATGAGCTCCTTTTTTTTTTTTTTCTGCTACACGGTGGCAAGCGTTTCTTTAGACTGCTTTTTCTACCGCCGATTCCCCCCCCAAAAAACGGGGTGTTTCGCATTTGGGGCTCGATGTTCAAACTCCTTTGCTCCTGCGTGGATGTATTGTAAGGGACTAGTGGATTCATTGTCGGATACCCTTGTTCTTGCGGTTAACATCTCGATTCCCTGCTCCGATCGCTTTCGTGTTGCCCTGCGAGTTTCCCCTTTTTGACCCTCACCTTTCCTGTTTACCCACCGCTCTTTCCCTAGTCTCTAGATCGATGTTTTACTTCCCCCCCGATGTGGGCGTGAGGCGTCCACTAGTACCATTTAGACTTCCGGAACCCTTTATTCCTTTCCAGCTATTGTTTTTCGCTGGCCCCGGTTAGTTCGTAACGGCTCCCGAGGCGAAGGAATCTTTCCCCCCACTTGCCCTTATCGTTAATGTCCAGTGGTGTTAGACTGAGGCTCAAATATCGTGCCTCCGTCCCCGGTCTGTATTTCACTTCCCATGTTGGTCGAAGGTTGTTTCGGCTAAGTTCTGTTTGCTCCTCCTCTCCGGTTCGTCTAATGGGTGTGGCGGGGTTGCCCGTCCGATATGTCTTTGAGGTTCTCCCCCTCCGGCTCTCTTACCCAGCTCCAAGGTAATCCGCGTAAGCTCACACCTTCGTCTGGCTTGTGAGCGCGAGTCCACGTCGACCAGTCGTTTTCTGTTTTATTTTTCGTGAACACGAGGTCTACAGGTCTCCCCTTCCTGGTTAGGTTTAATTGCACTTTCTTATCCCTTTTCTCCACCCCTCACCGGTTGAGACTTTGCAAAGACGCGTTTGGTGTCCTTTTCTCAGGCGAGAGTGGCGTCCATCTTTATTAAACCTTCCACTTTCCTCGGTCCCCGGCCAACCAGTATCTTCAATTGGACCCTCCTAGTTCTAACCCCAGTAATGCCCCCGCGCATCCCCCCCTTAGTCACGGAGACCTTTCCAGGCCCCTGCACCTGTCCCCTTTCCCACCCGAAGGGGGGTGTCAAGACCCGTGTTTTCTGAGGTGGTTTAGGAGGTTGGATGTTTTCGCTCACGTTGGAGGAATGGCAGCCCCTTCTTTGTTTCCTTGGTCACCATTCTCCTATCATCTCCCGTTTTTTTTGTTTTAGTCTATCTTCTTGTGTTACCAAAGGGCCCGACTTTGGACACCTCCTCCCCCAACGTTTCGGTTCCCTGGGCTTTCCAGCACACCCCGCCAAAAGCACGTTGTACCCCCCTACTGTTTTGAAAGTGGCGTGTCTCTTTAATACTTTAGTTTATCCCCCTGGGTTTTTGGTGTTTGTGTTGTTTACTCCTTTGACATCACGCGTGCCCCTTTTTTGGAGTGATCTGTTCTTTCGCCTGTTTCGTTTCTTTCGGACACCTGATGGCGACCCCCCCAAGTCGCGTCTTCGTCCTAACACAGATCTTCTCCGTTCCCACCCTTTCTTGTTGTCGCAGGGCCCCGCCGTTGCCTTCAAGCTTCGGTGACTCCTTTCTCGTCACATTCAGTGGTTACCGCCTCCCATCACGTGTGCCTCCCCCTCTGGTATCTCTCATCTGTTCCCCACTCGCTCTGAACTAGTTTGAGCTGTCCTGCGGAGGCCACATTGTGCTTGAGACCGTAAATTTTCCCCTCTGGCTCGAACTGTCCTGGAGAAAGGCACTCTTTTTCATATTTCTGAACCCCCTTTGGTCCCCCTCGTTCTCGGCGGCCTTTAGTCTCCACCTCTGGACCACTGTGGCTGACGGGCAGACAGGCCCTAGTCCTCGAGAGGCGCCTGACCTTTCCCCCAGCGCACCTCACGTTTTACCTTTTGTTGTGCTCCCCTTTAGTCCTTTTTTGCCTGGACTGCCAGAGACCCTGTCTACCTCAAAGGTTAGAAGTTTCGTGGTCTAGTATGCCTTTCTGCCGTCCTGGTTTCCTTACCTCGATCCTCGTTAGTTCTGCCTACGTTTTTTACTACCCTTTTGAGTTTTTAGCTTTCACTTCCAGCGGCGTGGTCTGGAAGGGTGGTGACTCTCTTCTCCACCCGCGCCCCTTCGATCCCCCCTTAAGTGTCTGTTGGCCTAGTTTTAGGGTTCCCTAAGGTACATCACAGCCCTGGCGGCTTTTCCCGTTTACACCCTTCTCCCCCCCCCCGCGCCCCTGACGTCGGGGGTTACTCCGGCGAATGTGACCCCGCTTCAAGTAGCGTCCCCTAAAATTGTAGCTCAATTGAAGACAGTTTGGTCGACCCGGGTTTTCTTTTTTTTCCTTATCTGGGTTTTTATCCCTCGAATAGTCGTTTGGGGCTTTCACGCTGAGCTTGTGTCCAGTCACCGTACCCCAAGATGGCGGCTTGTTGTTTTTGTACCTCCTTCTTACCGTTTCCTTATGGCCTTGGTATTTCCCCCTTTTATTCCCTGCCGTTGTCGCTCCGGAGCGAGTGTTTGTTTGTGTTTTTCTGAAACGCCGGGCACGTCTCCTAGTTCATACTGTTCCCTTCTCTTCCTTTAAATCTCTTTCTTCCCCTGCTCTCTCTTCGCCGCAGCCGCGCTGGGTCTCTGGCCTCTGATCCCCCCCACGACTTCGATGTCTTATGGACCCTTCCCTTTTTTTTCGCCCTACCTGGGGGGGTGCCCGCTTAGACATAGGGGTCATGGATACCTTCGAACCAGGCGTTGGCCCTTATCTTATGATTTGAGGGCTTGGACGGCTTTTTCCCCCTGCCATGTATCTTGCCGCGGGTTAAACTTGGCTGTAGGAGCAGTCGGAAACCTCCCCCCCGAGGTGTTTTCAGGTTGTCCCCCCTCCCTCTCCCGTACGCTCCTTACACCCCCTTCCCCTTTCTCCCTTGCCCCCCTCGGTTTCATGGACGTTCAGCTTCATTTTTTTTTTTCAGTGGGTTTGAAAGGGCCTTTTTCCCCCACCCGTGGGTTGTTGTTTGTGAGGTCCCCTGGCTCGGGTTGAAACCATTTCTACCCTTTCTTTTTTTTTGGGCTCTCGTGAGTGGGCGGGTCTTCCTTTAATAAGTGGCGTTTCGGTCTGTCTTGCGGGATCGTTTGCGGGTGCCCTCCTAGGAATTTTTGCCACTCCAGGATAGCAGTGTTTCCAGTTATAGTTTTACGTGGCCGTTCGTCTCTGCTTCTCCTTGAACATAGATGATTGTTCCCGACCTCTCCACATCGGGTGTCTTTCCCGGTTTGACCCCGATCCCCCTTGACTGGCTGATGCAAACCGTGCTTGCGTCGCCCGAGGAACCCTTTAACGGGCCGTTGTGTAGGTGTTGTTTTGTTCGGCGTCAGCCTTGTGACACCTATTAGTTTCGACCCCGTGAGTCCCTTCCCCCCAACGTCCTTCTTCTTGATTTTCCCCTCCCTGAAAATCCGCATGGGGCCAAAAATTGCTTTTCAAATCGGTATCGAACCACACCCGGCGCCCAAGAGTCTTTGCGTACCCCGGACGCAACAACTGGTTTTAGCTCTTGATGCTTCCCCTTTTTGTCTTCGATCCCTTTTGCTTTTTTTTCTTCCCCTGGTCCGTCCCGCCTGTTTAGTCCCCCCTCTTACTCTTTGAATTAAAGGCTGTCGAAGGTAATCCGCCCCCCTCTCATGGCGTTAGGATCTTTTCCCTCTTCCTTCCTCAGAGGGGGCGGAATCTCCCTCATGACAGTCCCACCAATTAGTCGGTGGCCCGTTTGCCGCAGCGTTTCTTCAAGCGCCTTCCCAGACGGATGAGTGGTCCCTTCCCCCCCCTCCCCTTCCTTCTATCACGGGGCTTCCCCCTTTTCCCCCCGATTTCTTGCCACTTAAGTGTTTTGAGAATCGGTGGATCAGCCGTGGTACACACGTTTTCTTGTCAGGCGACCCGGGCACCCCTCGTCCCTATCCTTCGAACTCCGTTCATCAGGTGTTGACGGACGGGTCCTAGGTGAGCCCGATTTACCCGGGAAATATCTCCCTTTTAAAAGCTTTCTTTGTTTTTGTCTAATTATATGTCAATTCTTCCTGACTCGTTCCCAGGGAACATTATCCGTCAGGCCCCCCGACACAAAAACTTCCTGCCTCCCCCTTTCTAGTGTCTTCTTTTCCTTCTATTTCCGTTCGGTTTTGAAGCCTTCGGCGTTTCCCGCCTCACACTCTTTTACCAGGTCTTTTGGTGCCGATGTCGGTCGAACCAAACCGTCTGACCTTCCCTGTGTGTTCTTGTTTAGGGGGGTTTTTCTCCGGTCTTCTCCTTCCCCTTATCTTTGGGGGAGTTGCCTCCATCTTTTTTTCTACCGTTCTAGAAGTTACGCGGAGGCAAGCCGAGGTTGAGATTCGGTTGTTTTTTTCTCGGTCTGGTCCGCCTCGTCCTTGTCCTGGCTGAGGTTTGCCCATCCTCGTACGAATGTTTTGGTTGAGGACTCGTGCCTCTGTTTTCGAGTTCCGTTTTGACCACTCCAACTCTTTTCAAAAAGTGTTGTTTTCGACGACACCCTCTTCGACGTAAGTGTGAATGACACCCTTGCTTTGCTTCAATTCTTGTATATGTCTTAAAGTGGTTACTTCCGTTTGGGCTGCGGTTCGTTGTGTTTTTTTTTCGCTTTTCCGCTTCTACCAGTCTGGTTGGCGCCTACCAACCCAACGGGTTTTCCTTTTTTCTCGTCTTTCAAGCTCCCCCTTGTCCGTTTTTTGCTCTGGCCGTCGAAACGACTGTTTTGGTTCTCCTGCTCCCCCGAGCAACCATCGGGCCGCCGTGCCCCTGCATTTTGATGGTAGCAAAGAACTTTGGTTCTTTATCCCCTTGTTGTTCGCGGCTGCGTGGCCTTGTATTCTCTGTCCGACTCGCTTCTGCACCCACACCCCCTCTGACTCTGAAACTCATTTCGAGGACCCCCCTTGTTGAACCCTGTGCGCTCTGGACGAGGTTCTCCCCCCCCCCGTTTACCGTCCTTCCAATCCCGACCCAGGAAGGACGTTCCCTGCCTAACGTCTTGTCCCCTCTGCCCGCGGAGGCCCCGCTTTCCCCAAACTCTTGAAGCCCCCTGTGCCCTACCCGCACTTTTACCCGCCCTTTTGTCTGAAACGGTTCGCTTTGCCCCAAGTCCTCCCCCCTCTTTGCGCAGTGTCCCTTTTTTAACTTTTCCCCCTGCATTGAAACCTCCTGTGAACGACACAGTGAGTTGGGGTTCGGGTGATAGTGCGGGGCTTTTGGTTCTCTGGAGTTTTCCAATTCCAACCTAATCCGGTTTCTTTTTTTTTCCTTCTTCTAGGATATGCTTGACTTCCCGCTCTCTGTAAGCACCCGGATACATGTGGACCCAACCTACTGCACTCATTCTCTCTACGAGGTTTCCCAGTGCTCTATTTTTTGTTTTCAGATGCTTTTCTACTTCTTACTATTTTCGTCTCCGGCAACCCGTGATTTTAGGTTCCGTCCAACCCCCTTATTGTCGCATCGACCTTCCCATTTCTCTTCAGTTGGCGATGAAGTCTCACGACCTCCTCGAGTCGCCGACTCCGCGCGTTGACCCCCTGCGTTTTCTAAAGACATCAACTCTGGTCCGGCGATAGGTCGCTTGATTCCCTCCTTCCCTTCCCCCCCTACCCTCCTTTCACTGACTTTTGTGATCTCCTCCCCCCTTGACTCCGGGGTCCTCGTTGCGAACCTTGTCGACAGTACCACCCCCCCTCCGTGACAATTTTTTTTTGGTTGTCTCCTTTTCTTTTCCCCTCTCTTGGTTCCAAGTTGCAAAAATGAGCCCCCACGATCATTCTTATCGATTATAAACCCCCCCCAGATCCACCCCGCCCCCTAGTTCCCCAGTCTGAAGTAGTCAATCTACACCCGGGCATATCTTCTGGGTCCCGAAGACCCCCTTTCTCCCCTCCTTGCCACCCCCAGTTATTTTCCTTCCTTTTGGTGTTGAGTCTGGTACCTTGGCTTTGGCTTGCCGGTGATGTACCCCGGTCCGGTTGATTTCTTTTCTGGGCTTCGGTCTCCCGTTGGGCGCTTTTCCTCTCGACAACTTATTCTGCCGCGTTTGGCTCCCCGCTTAGGAAATAAAATTTTCCGGTTCCAACTCTGTCGCTTTACGTAGTAGTGGTATTCCCCCATTGATCACCGCCTCCCACTCATCGAACAATCGAAGTCGTACTTGCTTCGCCAGTATCTAGATTTTTCATGTGCAGCGTCCCTTGCTCAGGAGCTCTGGCTCAACCCCCCCCCCCCCCTGTTCACCCTTCTTTTTTTTTCTTGTTGGCCAAGTGCCGGCTGCCTTCGTCACGTTAAAGATTTCTTAGGACATTCGCGGTTTCCCCCGTCAGTCTTTGGGGTTGGTTTTGTGTCCGATGTTTTTGAGCGTTGTCAGACTCTTGAGAATCCCGTCTTTGTTTCTTTTTCGAAATATGTGTCCCTTCTATTTGAAGGGTCTCTTCTCCAGCGGCCGGTCTCCCCAACCCCCCCAAAGTCAGATATTTTTCGTAATGCCTGAGTTTCGTGTCCCCTTGGCACCCTGAATATTTACCCGCTTCACCGAGTGTGGTCTTTCTCTGGGTCGTTTTCTCCATTTCGCGATTTGGGCCCGCCGGCTTTCCAGGCGGGACTTCAGGTTTGTCCAACGATTTTTCTTCCCCGGCTCCCCATGGGGACGACCCCGTTTTTTCCCTTTTCACGTTTTTTTGCGACCCAGACGGCGGTTGGTTCTGGACGTCGGGGGGTGATTTCTTTTTTTCCGGCGCGCTGAAACATTTGTGGTTTTTCTAACAAAAAAACCCAACTCACCCCTTCTTTTGTTTCATGTTTTCAGGAGCTTCCTTTTTCACCCACGGGCGTCGCGTCTTATCCGTCACTTCATTCTTTGAGTCATGCCCTGAAGTTTTCTGGCCCTTTGAACCCGAAGCGTCCTTTCGTTGTCTTTCCCTTTTTTCTTGTGCTTCATTCCTTCGAACCGTGTTTTCTTGGTCTTTTTTCTTCCCCTTCTGGGCCATTGGTCCCCTTAACTTCACACCGTTGTTTGTTTTTTGTTGAAGATATGTAATGAGGTTGAAAACAGGGTTCAAGTTCCCTCCCCCCCCTCCGCCAAATTTTTCTTACGGCTGTTCCACCGCCTCCCCCAAACCCGACGGCCGGGTCCCAAGGGTTGATTGCTTTACCTCGTGCCTCCTGGGGAATTTTTTTGTTGAGATATGGGAGATTTGTTACGTCTTTCCCCCCCCCCCCCTGGGTTCCCAAGGAGCTTTTCGGTAACCTGGGCGCCCGTCTCCGGGTTGCAGGTCTGACCACCGCTGTCCCCGGCCAAACTGTGTCTAACGTTTCTGACCTTACTCACTTTGCGTGGGTTGTTTTTTTTTTTTCTTGAAGGTGCTCCGGGCTTTTTCTGCAACAGGTTCTAGCCAGATTTTTTCCGTTGGCCCCTCTGGTCCAGGAGAATAAACTTGTCCGCCCGCGGGTCCTTGCGCGGAGCCACCTCGTTCGTCCTCCTTTTTCTCTCTGTTACTCGGAGGACCAATGCCCTCTAGTCCTCCCCATTCCCAACTCCAGGACCCTTTCGTGGACTCAACTTTTTCACCTTCCGGTTTGCTCCGGTGGTCCCCCCCCTCTTGCTCCTGCTGACTTTCTCCTCGCAACCTCGCCACTTCTGACCACTGTGCCACGGACTTTGATCCTTCTCGCCTCCGGCAGCCTTGGCCTTCTTCACACCCTTTTTTATCTTGTTCCCCCTCTCGTTTTTGGCGCACTGTCATTTTCTTTCTGATTGGCCGGGAACCGACTGACCCAGGAAATCACTTCGTGACCTGTCGATTTTGAGTCTCTCTCCGTTTCTCACAGTTCGTTGTAATTCACCCCTTCTCTAGTAGTGAGAGAATGGTCACCCCTCTTCCCACTCTCTTGATGTCAGGCCATGCCCTCCTCTGAGTTGGATGAAGGGATCTCCAGAATGTTCCCCCCCCCCCCGGACAACCCCCGGTTGACGGCCCCAGGCTCCCGATCTCCAATAGAATTTTTCCCCCATGCCCCCCCGTGCCCCTACCCCTCACCGTGAGGTTTCACCAGTTTCCCCCACCCCCCTCCCCTTGAAGTATTCGTTTCCCGGACGTCTGGGCGACCCTGCAGACTGTTCCCGCCTTTTTTCCTCTCTGTGTCACGCCGGACCTTTGGTATTCGTGTCTGTTGATCGGGTGTTTATGATTCGCTTTTAATAGCTCCCGTTTATCTTTTTTTTTCCCCCCGTTCCGAGCGTCTTTGACCCTGGCCCCTTTTCTTGACGTCTGTGGGTTGGTTTTTTTTTTTTTTTTCCTTTTTCCACGGATGGCCTTGATAACCCGGCTTTTTCTCAGCCGTTTTTTCCTCTCCCCTTGAGCGTGATTAAAGTTGAGGTGGTTTGCCTCTTTTTGTACTGAAGTCTCTTTCCTTCCGGACAAGATATTTGAAAAGCGGCCCAGTCCTGTTACGTCTTTTCGTCTTTTGCGCGTTCTCGCTGCGCCTTTTTTGTAGACTCACACCCCACCCCCCCCAGAATTGTTGGCGCGATGGCACCCTTTCCCACTCATCTTGTTGTTTGGGAACTACCTATCGTTGGCTCCGTGCCTGACCTAGATTCTCTACCAGTCTTTTCGTCCCAGTGCCTCGCTCCTTCCTTTTTCATTGGGCGTCTGGTAACTTCTTGTCTCAGGATTTTCTTTTTGTGGCGTCCTTTTCTACAAGCGTTTTTTGGAGCCCCGTTTTTTTGCGTCCTCCCTTAGTGTCGTGGTTTTTCAGGTTTTTCACCCCCCCTTCTAGTCCCCCGACATTCTCTTACTTTCCCCCTTAGTGTCTTTTTTCATTTTGAGTTCAAATTCCTTTTTGACGTTGTTGAGTTGTTTTCCCTTTTTTCCCTCTGGGTTATGCCCTTGGAGGTCCAGGTTGTCCGTTCGGGTCACAGTGCGAGAGGGGCGTGTCTGAGATCGATGGAAGAGTGGTTTGCTTCTGCTGTTACTAGTGGTCCTTCCCCTGGTCCTGTAGTTTTGGATGGTCTGGGGTTCCCTCTCGTTAAGGTGTACTGAACTGTAAAGTGATCTCCATTTTCCCGGTTCCCTCGAGGCGTGCGTGTTAGTGTTTTGGCTTTTCTAGGGATTCCTAGCGCGTCGTAAGTCTTCTCGTTAAGGAAAACGATTGCCCCTTCTTGGGTGATGAGCCACCAACTTGTTACTTCCGACCTCTGATGAATTTCTGGAAAGAGTTATTTTTGCGGTTTTTCCTTATGCTTTCGTCGAGTTTACGTCGTCCCTGCCCACTCACTCGGTCAATGGAAAGATGTTCTTCCGTTTTTTTCTTTCCATCCCGTATTTGGCGCCCCGTACTGTAGTTAATCTTTATTTTGCTTCTGGTTCCCCCACCCTTCAGCCCAGTTGTTTTTTACCAGGAGAAACCTTTTTTTCCCCCCCCCCGGAGAGATATTTTGAGCGTTTTATCCTTTGTTTTTCCTGACCCCGGCGCCTCTGGGTTAGTCCCCCCTTTTTTTTACACCTTCCAAACCTGTTTTCCCGGAGGTACCACCCCCACGCTCTTTCTTTCCAGGGCCCCCGCCGCCTCTTTCCCTCCAGATTTTCTCCTAGACTCTTCGGACTCCACACTCTTTCCTTTCGTTCGGCCGTACGTGCTTCACTCGACTCACGGTTGCCCCTCGCGGCACCTGTAGTTTTCCTGCACCCGACCCGGAGTCTTCCTTTTGACTACAGCTCCCTTTTTCTCGACCCCTCGTCACCACGTTTACCGTGCGACCCTGAGTAAATCGGCTGGTCTCCTTCCACCCGGCTTTGGGACTTATTCAGTCGGCCACTCCCGTGGACATTTTTTTATCCAAAGTACCCTCCTTGGCCCCCCTTTTTTTTGCGTTTTGCGGAAACATCGCCCCTTTCTTTTCCATGGTCGGAATTCTTGGTTTTGAC
>Ga0179593_1652484_pt1 | contig 11825 bp, 18 predicted proteins | sample CZODoug2_1_08_16_FD_185931 | JGI IMG/M metagenome (GOLD analysis project Ga0179593, IMG submission 185931) | Vadose zone soil fungal communities from Angelo Coast Range Reserve, California, USA - CZODoug2_1_08_16fungal (PacBio error correction) | ecosystem: Environmental > Terrestrial > Soil >... | reverse complement strand
GCTTTCTGATCAGTCACTTTTACTTTTCTGGATTAGCATTATTACCCTTTTTTTTTTTTGGCTTGGTGCCCTCCTGCCAATGGCCCCCTTAACCTTTCTCACTCAATAACAGTTTTTGTTGGCCCAGTCCACACTTTCCCCATTCCGGACGATTCCCCTTTTTTTGTGGCGCGACTTCTGCAGTTGGTCTTCTGGACCCTCTTCTGGCACAAAACGGGAGGTTATCTCCCCCTCACGGTGTTGTGGCTGTTCCTTTTTGTTCCTCTTGCGGACGTCATTTCTGCGTCATCTCTGACAGGGCCCCTCTAGTGGATTTTCCTCCTTCCTTTGCAAATTTCTCTTCCCGAATCCCCACAATCTTGTGCTGGGCGCTTCGTGTGGGGGTCCCCCGTGAAACGTTTGGGAATCAGGTTTTTCCACCGATTTTCCCCTCTTTCTTCTGGCCAAAACCCTTGTGACGGCCCCCTGATTGTGGTTCGCCAATACAGCTTTTAGTCAAGATGATTTTCGGGGTGGCCCCCAGTGCCTTTCCCTCCTTCCCTTCCCGATACCGCCAGACGGGGTTAACTTAGTTGCTTCCCGCAGGATTGTCTACTCCTGACCCTTTTTGGTCGAGGCATCATCCTCCCCCCACCTTTGAAGTTGGTGTGGAAGGGACTCCCCCCCTTCCCCGTGATTTCACATGCTTTTTCTGCCCCTGGTCGCAACGGAGACTCTCAAATACGATTCAAGTGTTGTGACCAGGAATGGAGTTTTTTTTTCCCTGTTTCGTCAACCCCCTCCCTCCCTTTTACTAAAACCTAGGCCAACCACGCTTGGCAAGGATTAAGAGTTGACTCTCCCCCCAGGCGGGGTTTTCCCTCACTGTTCTCCACACTTTTTCCTGGATTTTTGTCCCCCTGTTTCCCAACTGAAAAGGTTTTCTTTCGGATTGTCTCTTTTGGGCCTTTCTTCATGGCTTTATGGGCGCTTTTTTATCAAACGTCTGTGGCGCGGAATCCCCTTTTCCCGTCTTTGGAAGGAGCGCTCCCTCTACGGAACAACGAATTCTTGGACCCACTGAGGTCTACAAAACCCCGGTTGTCCTTTTGTTTTCTTTTCCTTCCCTGAATATTGCCTCCCTTGGCTGACCCAACCCCAGAAAGAGGCGATGGAAGCCTCTCATGAGGGACAGACCCTCCTTCTTTTTTGATCCCACCGATGGAGCCCTTTTCTTTTTTTCCCCCATCTTTTTAAGACTGCGCTCCTTCACTTCTGACTGGGAAATAGCGAATTTTTGGGTCCGACCCTGGATGTCCTGGAGGATGGGCTTCCTTCCACAACGGGCACTCCCCCCCTCTTCTTTCCTGCGTTTATCGTAGATGGGATCCCCCCTTCCTCTCCGCTATAAAGGAACGCCCTTTTTCTTCTTTCCTTCAATTGCTGTCTCTGCCCCCTCCCCCTTTTTTCCCCCCAGCACGCGGTTTGCCCTTGATCTTTTTATGATTCGGATACGATACCTTTCTTGGTATCCGTCTACGATGGAACAAAAGGTTTTCACCTTGGCCTTTTTTTTTTTTTTTCCATTGGGGCTTTTTTTCTTGTTGGAATTTTGGCGAAGAAAAACGTGTTTTTCCTTTTTTTCTTTTCTTAAGCATTATCGGCATGCAGGTCCCCATTCTTCTTCCGCGGGCTTTAAGAACCCGGCTGCTTTTGTTCAAGGATTCCGGCTATTTAACCGTCCGTAATTCTTCCCCCCTAAGCGATTTCGTTTTTTCCCCTTAGGTCTCCTCCCCTTCCCCCTGGCAGCAGACCCCTTTTTGGTCCCCAACGCGGTCTTTTTCCCCCTGAAACTTTCTCTTTTTTCTTTTTGCGGGGGAAAGGTCCACCCAAAATTTTTTTGAACAGTACGCTTCTTCCCACCGGTTTCCCGCTGCACTTACCCTGCATTTCCCCCGGTTCATAGAGGCAAACTCCACAAGGAATTTCCCTTTCTTTTTGGCGGCCCTCCTTTCCTTTTTTTCCCACCGACACAGGCGGACGTTTCACTTGCTCCCTGGAGGCGGGCGTTGCGGTCCCTTCCCCATTTGAACATCTTTTTCCTTCTCTCAACCCCTTCTGGAGGGGACCAATCCGTGTTGCAAAAAAAGGCGAATACCCTTTTTTTTTCCGACCGCGGAGGCTCTTTATCCCCTGGAGATTCCCCCCTTTTCTTCCCCTTTCGATAGAGGGAGCTTCACTTGTTTAATAATGCGGACGCCTGTGACCCAACTCGCCCCTTTTTCCCTTTTGGGTGAAGAGGATTTTCCCCTTTCGTTCCCGAATATTACTCTCCAACAATTGGCTTGTGTTATTTTCCCCATTGCTGTCAACCCCCTTTTTTTTTCTAAAGGCGCGGGACATTCCCCCTTCCCTCCCCATATCCCCTCTCTTTTCCCTCTTCATGTTGTTGTGAGCTTTATGTTGAAGTGTCGAGATTTTTTTTTCTTTTTCTTGAGCGGCAAAATTGTTTCCTCTTGTTCCCCGGTCGTTAGTTTTTCCTTTTATTTCTGGAGGGAGTATATTCGTGAAGTGGCTCTTTTCCGTCTTCTGAGAGTTGGTCAGAGATCCTTGGGATCGCATCCAGTGGTCCCCCTCCCCTCTTTTTCTAGGGCGTGATTTAACTTATGGTGGAACGTGGTTTTAGAGCTCCGTGTGCTCCCTCTCACTCCCCTGGGTACTTCCCCGTCATGGCACCCTCGTTGTTTCTCCGCAGTTTTTTTTCTCCTGTCACCCTTTCCCTTTTTCACATATGTAGCCCCTTGCGCACCGTCGTCCCCGCAAAAACTTGACCTCTTTTCCGTGGTTCGAACCCCCTCCCCTTGGGCGCTAGGTCCCTTCTTTTTTCTGTCCGTATGATTGCCTCGATTCAGCATGTGCAATCTTGAAGTTGTCCCCTGTGGTAACTTTTTTAATCTTGCCCCTTTTCCCCCCGCTTTCTTGCCCGTTTGGACGTCTCGCCTATTTCAGTTTCCCCCTCGGTTCGAACCTCCCCTCGTCAAGCGCGGAATTTCTGGATAAGGGACCCTCCCCTCCTTGTCGCTCATGATTCTTTCGGTCCTTATCCCCCTTTCTTGAGCCCATCACCCCTTTGCTCTCGAAGGGCAGTCTTTCCGGGAACAAACTCCCTTGAAACCTTCCTCTTTTCTACCGGGTTAGCCCCTGAATCACAATTCGTCGGGGCGATTTGCTTCTTTTCTTTTTCCGGACCACCGTCCCTCCCCAAGGTTTTGCCGTTTGGAAAATTTGGGGTCCATACCTTTTCCCGTCGGCGGTATTTCTCTCCCCCCCCCCTTAGGTGATTAATCGATCGTCCTTCTTTTCTTTCCTTTGTCCAAGAGGCGTGTGAAAGTTGTTCATTTCAAGGGGCCTTCCCTTTTTTTTCGTACTGTAAGAGTCTTTCTTCCCCCCCAAAATTTTTCCTCTCCTCCCTTCTCTTTAAAAAACGAGAAAGATTTTTTTTTCAGTTTTCTTTTTCCTTTCCCAGCTCTCCCGTTTTCCTTCTTTTTTGTACAGTCCTTTTTTCTGCTATTTTCCTAAGTGACCCGTTCGGCCGTAATGTAACGGAGTAGCCATGGGCTGTTCGGTCCCCCTTTTTTTTGTGATTTTTGCGCGCCATTTTCCTTTCCTCCCTCTTTCTGTGCGTGGGGCTTGGTGTTCGTCCCGGGCAGCCTGAAAACCGAACAATTTGTTGTTTTTCGAAGAGGGTCCCCCCCCGCGCTAATTTTTCCCGGGTTCCGTTGACCTTTTCCCTTTAACGCACGTTGGAACTGCCGTTGCCTCCTTTTCAGGTGATTAAAAGCTCTTTTTCATGCGAGAAAAAGTTTTCCCTTTCCCCCCGACAATGGGCCTGTGTCTTTCTTTGTTAGTACGACTGGGGGCTTGATGACATCCAGGAATGTTCCCCTTTCCACCCCCCCCCTTTTTTCCCCCTTTTTGTCAACGCGGGACGTCTTTTCCTGTTCTGAGGTTCGTATAATCTAAATGGCTTTGTCCCCCGTTCACGGTCACTGTCCTTTCATGCTGAAAGTGAAATTTTCCCTATTTTGATCAACTGCTGTGTAATCACCTTTTTTTTTTTCCCCTCACACGGGGCGGGGTCCCGATTTTTTTGGAGGATGATGGTCCTTTTCTGACAGTGGCTTCGGTTGCCTTTGCTTTTTTTTTCCCGGTTCGGGGGCGGTACGGTTTGATCTTTCTGGCTGGGTCGGACCCTGCCTGACGCTTCATTGGCCGAACCCTCCCGTCGGAGGGTCTTTTTTTTACTTTTTTGTCCCGAACCCAGGAGTCCTACATTTTTTTCGCAAGTTCAACCCCCCCTGGAGGCTGGGAACTTCTTTTTCACGTCGTGGTGTGCCCCCCCCCCTCTGCAGATCGAATTTTTGTTAATGAGGTCCGAATGCGTCTTTTCCCCCAAAATCTCTTTCTTCTCCTTAAGATGCTCCTTTCCAATGAAGTTCGCAATTAGTCTTCCGCCGTGAGTCTCTTCAACGTTTCGTCCCCATCTCCCCCCCCCCCCGGGAAGGGCGTCTCCTCCCCCCCGAAATCGTCGGAATTCAAGTTAGGCCGTGGGGCTTTGGGCCATTCGCGGGCGGTTTTTCTTTCGTGGCGTGTAAATTTTTTTTTTCCTGTTGAACCTTAGTTTCTCCCCAGTTTAATATCCCGATTACCACCTTCTTTCTCCCTCTCCTTTCTAGTTTCCTCCTTCTGTTTTTTTTGTTGTGGGAGAGCTTTTTCTTTCCGCCACCGTTTTTTTCTGGCTCGGCCTTATAAACGGGTGGTTCCCCCTGTGGACAAAACACCCCCCCTTTTCTCCACTTCAATAACATCTCTCTGATTGGACCCAGTCCCTTCTTCCCTTCCTCCGATTTCGTGGGTTGGACAAGCTACTTTTTTTGTCGTTGTCGTCTTTTTCGTGACGGACCCTCTCGGGTTGCAGAAGAGACTCCCGTGCGCCTTGGCATTTCCTTGCGTACTCCCCTTTACCGTGCTTCATCCCTCCCCGAAACTTCCCCCATCTGCCTTTGGCGTTACGTGGCCATGTTTTATTGGGCGTGTTCCCAAACTTGTTTTCGCTTGCAGCCCGATGGGGGGGGTTCCTCAGTTCCTGAGTCCAAGCCCCCCTCTGACGCCCCCCCCCCTCTTTTCTAATCCTTTTCGTTTTCCAAAAACGGGGATCGGACTTTGGGATCGACCAATTTCCCGTCCAGATGTCTTCCTTTTTTGCTCACCTGTGCTTCAAATCCCGTCTTAACGGCCGCCTACCCCTTTTCCACCGCGGATTTTCCCCGTCATTCTACTGGGCATCCCCCGTTCCCCCGATGCAATATTCTTCCCCCCTTTTCTCTGCAACCGGCTTTCTTTCTTTCCCTCACGTATTCCCCCCCCTCCTTGGGCGCTTCCCCCTGGGAAGGTTCACTTAGCTCGGTTTTGTGCCCCTCGGACTGGAGGGATCCCCCGCAAGGTAGAGTTTTCCCCTTTACCGAACCTCGGCCGGGCGGCTACCGCTTCGCGTGACCGTTTCTTTCCTTAACAACACGGGTTTTTTCGGGCACAATTCGGATTTTTTTTTTTTTTTTTTTTTCTTCTTTGTAGTCCTGACAAACTTGGTTCCGTGTTTTTGGCCGCTTTTCTGCCCTTTTTTTCTGCCTTTTCTCAAATGACGACCATTATTCCCGGCAGTTTCAACGTGTCTTTTCCAGCTTGTCAACGGACCCCCCCCCCACGCGTAGGACTGGTCTTTGCAAAACTTTTTTCCCCTCTACAACCCCCCCCCCCCCCCGGTGGTTGCTTTTGTTTTCTTTTTTCCCCCCTTGAATATGATCCACCCTTGCGTTCTTAACTCTTTTTTCTTTGGAAAAGAGCTTTTTCTCATGAGGGACCTTCCCACCAGGCGATTCACCGTCTTTTTTGGACCATATTAAGGGGGGGAATGGAGGATCGTGGACCCCTCCCTTGTTGACGCAAACCTTTTGTTACTAGATGGATGTCTTTATTGAAACGGGCCTCTTCTTTTCCGCGTCTATCACGGGCTGTGGTCGTTCCTCTTTTCCGCCAGGCCTCAGTGTAACAAGAATTGGCCCTTCTTCTTCCCCCCACGACTTTACAGTTCCCCCCCCCCGCGTCCCCTTTTTTCTCCATTGTGAGGGTGTGACTTCCCTATTTTCGGGTGCTAAATCCGTGGCCTTCTTTTTTCCAAAGTATGTGTCCCCCCACTGACGGAAGGAGGGCCAGCAGGACCTTGGGGGATGGGCCGTGGTGCCGCGTTCCCCGTGAGCCTGGGCGATTGGATTTCTTTTTAGCGGATCGGTTTGGCGGGAAATGTTTCCTGTTTCACGTATGTCCCCTTTTCTCCGCACTACTTGATGGGTTTTATTTCCAGGAAAGATTTCACCGACTGTCTGAGCGGCAATCTAAGCCCGTCGAGTCGACCCCCTTCATGCCTCTTCCAAGGGATCTCCGCGTCTGGTCAACGGGTCAAACTAAAAATTGTGAAACTGATTATTTTCCTTCCTTTGGTTTTTTCCCGGTCCAATGGGCCAGGAGCTTTTCTTGCCACCGTCCTCTCTGGGACCTGCCTTTTTCTTTTTTTTAATTGGCATTGGCAATCAATTCTCATCACAACTTTCCTTCGCAACGCCCTCGTGACCAAGTACACCCCCCTTTTTTTTTCCTTCAAGTTTTTGCTTCCCTGCGAGGGCGGGGTGGAGGAAGGCCCCCCTTTGGGGCATGTGCCCATCCCCCTCTCTACCTTCTGGCAGGAACCTGGCTTGGGCATGCCGTTCCCCCCCCCAAAAAAAAAGGAATTTTCCCTACCCCCGGACGGTAGCAAGCTTTTGATCCTTTTTTACCCAGGCCACGTGCTTTTCCCTTCCCCCTCACGCGTCTTTTTTTTGTGAGATGTCTTCGGGGGCGGCGGTTTTGTTTTTTGTTTCGGCGAAACCCCCGCCTTCCCCCGGTCTGACAAACGCGCCCAACTTCGTTTGTTCCACGAGGGGCCACCTCGCCTCTATACTCTCCACAACGTTTTTGGCCTTTGGACGGGGAACCCCTTTTTTGTCCCTGTTTCTTGCTCCATTCCTTTTTTCATCGGAAACTATCCTCCCTTTTTTCTTTCTTTTTCCTCCCTAAAGAAGTTTTCCTGTGTGGGAGATGGGGGCCTTTCTTCTTCCCGCCGCTGAGCCTCCTTTCCTCTTCATGGGTCGGTTCGTTAGCTCCCCTTTTTTTAAAAGGGGAAAAAAAAAGTTTATTTTTTGGACCGTCTCTTCCCGTTTTCCTCGCTTCACTTTTTTTTCCCCTGCTCGCGGACAGGTCGCAGTCCCCTCTCTTTTTTTTTGTGAGGTCAAGGTCCTTTTTTCAGCGAGCTCCGCTTGCTCCCCCTTCCCGGGGTTTCTTTTTTTTTTGGTCCGTAATGCAAAGCAAGCTTCTCTTCCAGGGGAAGTTCTTTCCTTTTTTCAATATGTAGCCCTGGTCTCTTTTTTTTTTTGGGTCACCCGCAACCCTTTCCCTTCTTTTCCCCCGTGGTCAGACCACTATTCCTTTCTTGGACTTCCTTTTGCCCTCCCTTTTCCTTTCCCTCCTTGGCATCTGCAGGTCCCCTTCCCTCTTCCGTTGCCATAGGAAATGCAACCAGTTTCCCGCAAACCAGGCTTCTCTTTTTCACCAGCCGGCTGCCCCCTCCTCCTTTTTTTTCAGGAGCGGCATGGGTCGTCGTCCCGGTTCCTTAGGATGCTGCTCCTTCATCGTGCCGGAATTATTTGAGTCCCCCCCTTTCCCCCCTCCTTTTTTCTTTTCGGAAGGCCAGCTGGATATTCCACCCGTCCCAGTTGAAAAACTGTTTCCCGTGCTGGCTCCCCCCCCAGAAAATCATCCCCTTTTTTTTTTTTTTCGATTTGCGCCCCCTTTCACGGGGAAAACACCGTCATCCCCCGGGCCTGACGCATTCTTTTTTCCATACCTTTCCTCTTATTTTTACTTGCACCCGAAAGAGATTCTCCCATCTCAGCCTCAATGCGCCGTGTTCCCCTTTCTGCTGAAAGGCGTTTTCTTCATTTCCCCCCCTTGTTGCAATTCAGGTACAATTAGGTCTTGTCTCTTTTGGACGGCTCGGCCTCTTCACCGAGAAAGGATCTTTGGGACGTTTTCCCTCAACCCCCTGCTCTCAAGTTTATCTACATTTGTGTTTCTCAATCTGCGAGTTTTTTTCCCAGTCGGAGGCGTTCCGTCCTTACTTAGTGTAATTATTGCGCATGTTAGGTCTTTTCGCGCCCTTTTCCTTTTTTTTCCTGCCTTCTCTTGTGCTGCCTGGGGATTTTCCTTTTCCGGGCACAGAGGCAATGAATGAGTTAACTTCCAGTGTAGGTTTTTCTCTCCGCTTGTCATGCAGTGTGTGTGCCTTTTTCTCAAAGTGTCGTTCGTTGGACTACCCCTCCTTCCTTCCCAGACGCAAGTTGACCCCTTGACGATTCATTTTTTTGATTAAAGCGCCCAGGGTCTTCCTGTAGGGTGCCAAAAATTTTTCCCCTCACCCGAAAAAAGCGGGCCCCCATTTCCTGGTAGTAAGGACGGGTTTTTTCTTTCCCACAAATCAAGGAATTTTTTTCCTGCCTTTTCCCAAAACCCGCGTTGTTTTTCTTTTTCCTTTCACAGAGGAAGGAGTGCCCCTCTGGTTAGTCTTGGTCGGTTTTTTCCCCCTTAACTCAGGTCACTGTGAAACTTAATCTGTGAAAAATTTCTGTGCGGACCCCTCTTCCCTCTGTGTAATCATCGTTCTTCCTCCCCAAGAGTTGGCAGCAGCTTCAAAGTGGTTTTTTTCTTTTCCCCCTCCGGGACCAGTTTTCTTTTTCTTTTTTTCCGCGGTGACTTGCCGATTTTTCTCCGGAGGTTTGCCGTCCATTTGAGCTGGGTCGTCTTTTCATTGCCGTCTTTCATTGGCCCAACCCACCCCCCAATCGTATTCCGGAGGTCCAGACTGTTATACGTTTTTGGGACAGAAAAACCTTCGTTAGAACATGTTTGGGGCGCCGTCCCCCCCCCCCCCCTTCAAAGGAGGATGGACCTTCACCCCTTAAAGGGCTAGGGTCCCCACCTCGCTGCTTCCGCACTTTTTTTTTTTTTTTTCTCGGCACCGACCCGCATGCAGTCTAAAGCCAAACTTTTTTTCCCCGAGTTCCTGTCAGATGCCGGCCCTGGACGTCGGCCAAGGAACACTAGTTTCCGCACCTGTTGAGTTCCTTCTGAACATCACCTTGTGGTTCCATCCCCCCGACGGAGTCTAAAACCTTTTTTTTTCCCCCGTTCGGAATTTTAGCAGGGAACGTGGACTGCCCACGGGGCCGTGTGAGCCCCCCCCTTTTTGCATTTCGGTTTTTGGGTCCAAAGCCACCCATACCCTTTTTTTCAGCTACCACCCGTGAGGATATCCCCCCCCTTCCTTTTCCTCCTCCTCCTTTTTATGTTGTTGTTTGAGTCTGCCTTTCTGATATTGCAATTGGTGTCTTCTTTCCCCCCCTTATTAAGGTGGGCCTTTTTTCCTCTACCGAATTGTCCAAAAAACGGAACTTTTTTCCCTTTCCAATAACAGCCTTTTCTCTTTCCCACAGTCACGGCCCTTGGTCCCTTCGACGATTCGGTTTAGGCTAGCCGGATGTTGTCGTTTCTTTCCACGCCGAAACCTTTGAGGGTGAATTGACTCCTCACGGCCTTCCTTTTATTTAACGCCTTTTTCTCCCTGGAAATCTTTGCCCTTTGGGCTTTTCTCTTCATGAGGATTCCGAACTCCCCCAAAAATGAGGAAGCTGATCCTTTTTTCTTTTTGTGGGGGGTCCCCTGGGATGGTTAAGTACCCCTACGTTGTTTGACTTCGCCCACCCTTTCTCCTTTTCCTTTCGGCCCCCCACACGGATTCCCATGTTCTCCGGGACTCCTTGTGTGGTTCGCCAATGTTCTTCGTCTTCCTGATCGACCCATGCTCAACTTTTGATTTTTTCCAATCCGATACTGTACCCTCGAGAAACACTTTTTTTTCCCCCCCCCTGCAAGCTCTACTGGTCCAACCCGATGACCTGTGAAGCTTTCTTCTAGTGCGGGGGGGACCTCTGTGATTTACACCCGTCTTTTCCCCCGGAGATGTGTTCTCCCCCTTGTTCGTGGAGGGGCCATTCTCCCCCTTTCGGGAGGGTCCCACCCCCCGATTTTTATACGAACCTTCGGGTTTGGGCTAAAGCTTTCCCCCAGTGACGGCTTGCCACCCCTTTCTCTGTGTTTTGGAACAAGAGGGCTGGGTTCAACTCCTCCCCTTCCCTCCCCGGCGTTCCCCAATTGGTTCCCTTTTTCTTTTTTTGCCGCTTTTCTGCCCTTTTTTTTCGCTTTATCAAACTGCGACTCTTCTGCATTTTTTTCGCGGGGCAGTTTCTTTCAAAAACGTTGCTTTTTTTCCGGAGCGCTGTCCCCTTCAACGGGCCTGGAGGGGAATTTTTTTCCCTCTTCTACAAAAACTCCCTTTTCTTTTGTTTTCTTTTAAGGCTGTGGGAGGGCGCACAAACCACAAAACAGAAGAGCTCCTTTCCCCTTGCTGGGGCGCGATTCTTTTTCCCCGAAAAGTGAGGTTTTGGCCCCAATCCTTGCAAAACACGATTTAAGGACTTCCGAACCGGGTCACTTCTCTTCCCTCGAAGAATTGCTTTTGCCCAACCTTGTCTGAGAATGGAGTGGTTTGGACGTTCTTTTCTTCATGCCCCGATCTTTTCTTTTCTCGTCTAGGTGCGAGCGCTTCTCATAACAGGGACGCTTCATTGACCGTGAATTTCCTTTCTCCTCCTTTTTCAGGCCCTTTCTTCCCCCGTCGCAATTGAAGGCTGAGTCCCTTTTGATACCTTTTGCTAATCGCTCCCCAAAAGGGTCTTTTTCCCCCAAAAGGTCCTGAACTTCCGTCTGGGGCCGGAAGGGAAATTGGGTATTTCCGTTGAAAGTTTCACATCTCCTTTTCGCCTTTTTTTGATTTTCTGTGATTAACCGGCTTCAAGGAAGTTTTTTCCCTTCCCCCTTGACACGTACCCCTTGGCTAAGATTCACCGTGGCTCAAGATTCTTCCCTTTTTTTTTTTCAAAGGACTTTTTCACAAGATCTTGGGCGTTGGTCACGCCACTTATTTCTTTTTTTTGTTGGGTCCTTAGCTTTTTTTTTTTTCCGGGGACCATCCGTTCCTTTTTCTTGCGCGAATTCCTTCGCCCGCTTGTCAACGCGGGAAAAAACCCTCAAAGGTGGTTGCTTTCTTTTGCGGGTCCACCCCCCGCAAAGGTGTTTCCGTTCCGATGTGCACCCGTTTTACCCTGTTGAATTGGCATGCATTCAGGCCATTCGCGCCCTTTCATTCGACCAACCCCCCCCGAAATTCCCGAAATCAGTTCTGGACCCCGTTCCTTGCGACATATCTTTTTTTCCCCTTTGCCCTGCGAGAGTTTTTTTTTGGCTACATATTTCCCGGGGCAATGTGCCCTTTATCTTTCTGAACCATCCACGTTGCTTTGGGCCTCCTCCCCCCAAAAAAATGAACAATCCGGGGAGGACCGGTGCTCGAGGAACCTTTCCCTCTTTGGTTTCCCCCCCTGACATCAACCCTGACTGAGTCAATTTTGGCGACTGTATCTCCCCGAGCGGTTCACAAATGGCGACCCGGGATGTCTTCGCTGAACACTTTCCCCTACATCTTTCAAAGAGGCCCCCTCAAACTTGGCTCTAATAACGACCCGTTTTTTTCACCCCTGAGTTGTCACGACTTCCTTCTTTCATCAATCGAACTATACCCT
>Ga0179593_1553629_pt1 | contig 11825 bp, 16 predicted proteins | sample CZODoug2_1_08_16_FD_185931 | JGI IMG/M metagenome (GOLD analysis project Ga0179593, IMG submission 185931) | Vadose zone soil fungal communities from Angelo Coast Range Reserve, California, USA - CZODoug2_1_08_16fungal (PacBio error correction) | ecosystem: Environmental > Terrestrial > Soil >... | reverse complement strand
CCCGCCTAACCCAGTCTTTTTTTTTTTTCCCTCCCCGTGGCAATGACCATGCTAAACAGGGGCCGCTTTTTTCTGGCTGCGGGGCAATGGAGAGGGAACAACTCTCCTTCCCTTTTCCCCCCCCCCCCCTCCCTTGTCGGTAAGAATCGCGGCGAGTCTTGGGGCGTGACTTTCTCTTGAGGATGAGCGGCGTGCACGTCGTTTTTTTTTTTTCTCTTATGGGACTTCAGGCGGAGGAACGACTTTTCTATTTTCCTTTTTTTCCTTCCCTTCCCACGAAGTGGAAAACCCCCCCGTTCGGCGACCTAGAAAGGCACGTTTTCCCTTTTTCTTTCCGATTTTGTTGGACGTGTAGCCGTTAGGCGTCCCTCTTCGAACTTTTCCTGATTGCAAAAAAGTTCCCCTTTCCCTTTTTGCGCGTCTGTCCCTCCTTGAGCTCCCAGCGGTGCTCTCCAGTGCCCCAAATATGGCCGCTTTTCCTTCTTTTTTTCCGAACGCCACGGAATCACGCCGGGCTCCTTTTTTTCCGCCCGCGTGCATTGCGTCATCACCTGCCCTTCTTCCCCTTTTTTTCCCTCCCTCCTACCCTCCCGATGCTTCGTCAGTGGTGGTTGACTGTTTTCTCCCATGATTCTTCCTTTCCCCCCTGACGGAATCTGGCAGAGGTCCCGCATTTCCCTAATTCGGCGATTTTTTCTCTCCCCCGCTCCCCTCAAAGATCCACATGTGGTTGCGAGTTGCCTTTTTTTTTCCCTTCCTGCGCGCAAGTGCTTCCACGGATTTCGTCGGTCCTCCTCCCATCGCGAAGCAACCCCTTTTTCCCTTGATCCGCTAATCACAATTCTCGCCTTATGTTTTTTGGCCACGTCTCGATAATCGTCTTTTTTTTGAAGCCGGCGCTGGTACAGGATGACCACGTTTTCCTCTGGGTTGAGCTACGTAAATTTCCTTTCTTTCCTCCCTTTTTCCTGCCAGTGAAGGAAAATTTCATCACCGCCGTGCCCCGCCTAATGCCCTTCTTCTTTTCCTTGATAGAAGGGAGGGAAATCACCTTTTTTCTCCGAAGAAAAACTCGCCCCCCCCTTTTTCCCCTCCCCCACAGTGAAGATGATTCCTCATAGGAGCAAGCGCAAGGCTTCTTTTTTTTTATCAGTAAGAACAAGGTTCCGTGATCTTAAAGTGCCGAGACGGATGGCGCCTAGCCTTCTTCCCCTCTTTCTCTACATCCTGGAAAACTTGCTGGCAAAGAGCGGCCTGATATCGCGGAAAAACCGTTTCTTTTTTCCCCTCTCCTCCATGGAAATCAGTAGAATGCCCGTTACCTTTCCCTGATCCACTCCCCTTGACGAGAGAGATGCCACGGTCCCCCCCTCCCTTCCTCCCCCTCCCCCCTTCCCATCCTCCACGGGCTGCATTTGCCCATGGCGTTTTCGTCTGGAGTTTTTTCAGCCGATTTCCCCCCCCCTTCAATCCGCAGCAGGGACTTTTTCAAAGAAGATCAAGGCGTCCCCTCTCCTCGCCATGAATGCGGCTTGGATTCCCTTGCTCAGTTGCTTCTGGCGTGCTTCTCTTCTCGAAACAGGAGCAAAACGGCCGCCTTCATGAAATGAGGCCCTGACAAGGAAATACTCTCTCTTCTTTTTTTTTCTTTCACTTGCGGGATGGCGGCAGCAAAAGAGATGGTCCCCTTCCTTTTTCTTTCCCTGCGAGGTCGATGCAGAAGGATTGATGTCCCTTTTTTTTTTCAGCGGGTTTCGGCGAAGAGGTCTCCCCTTTTTCTTTTTGCCCGCCTGCCCTTACGCCGCCGCGACCTGTTCCAACGGAACTCGTTGGTGACCGGTGCTGGCGTCGCCTTTTATTTTTTTTTTTTTTGGAAGACGGTAGAGCTTCAAGACATTCTGCCCTCCGTCGCAGTTCGCAGTAGTAATGGACGAATCCTTCTCTCTTTTTCCCCTCCCCGCTTGAGGAAAATGTCGGTTCGCCGGACTGCTGAGACCCCACTTCTTTCTGCATCGTTTTCCCTTGTTCAAAACGAAAATTCCCCCCCCCTCCTTTTTTCCCTTCTTCTGTGTGATGCATGTGCGGGATGTCCGTTGCCCTCTTACCCAGCCTTGCTTTTTTTTTTTCAGTGTTGGTTATGAAGCTACGTTCTCGTGTTGGACGGCGATGATGTCCCCTTCTCTTTTCTTCTGCTCCTCCCATAGCCGATGCGGATTGGTCCACGTTTTGTCCATTTCTTTCTCCTTTCGGAAGGACGAATGGACTTAGCCGATCCGCCTCTGCAAGGGCGATTCGAATCGTGGATGAGACGGCCCTCCGCTTCTTTCTTCCCCTCCTCCCCCCTCTTTCATCAGGTCGATTAGAAAACTTTTTTTTTTTTTTTGCCCCCCCTTCTTTCCCTTCCGAACGAGGAAACAGAGTTGTATTCCTTCTAGAGATTACAATTCTCTGGGGCATCTTTTCCTTCCCCCCCTTTTTCAGTCTTCAATCGACCTGATGAAACGCTTTTTCTCATCGCGATGAACGGCCTTTTTCTTTTTTTTTTCGGGCAAGCACTTCTGAAGATGTGTCTTCCCTTTCGGATGGCCGGGAAACCGTTTCCCTTCCCTCCTCTTTCCCCTGCTCATCCGCATCGGTCTCTCAGAGCGGACAATTCCCTTCCTCCAACACGCGGATTCCAGCGTTTCATCCCGTCCCTCCCCTCTCAGTCCATCCCGCACAGCATCCCACCTACTGGCGTCGCTCTTTTTTTTCTTTTGTCTGAGCCGCTCGGTCCCTTTTGGGTCCGCAGTCTTTTCTCCCGTTTTCTTTCGTTCGCCAATCTAGGCGTCCCTGTCCCCCATACTACTGCGACCTGCCCTTTTTTTTTTTTTTCTGTAGTGAGCGTCCTTACCGCTTCCCTCCTTTTCTTCTTACGCCATCACGGGCACCATCTTTTTTTTTCCCGCTTCTGGCCCAAGAAACGGCGGCCTGGACCGCTTTTTTTTTTTTTTTTTTTCTTCGCCGGACCGAAACGGCAACATTTCCGGACCCCTCGCAGGGAGCCGGACTTATAAAGAATCCTTTTTTCCTCTCTCCCGTCCGCCGTTTAAAGCGACGCCTTTTTTGTCCGTATTTCTGGTCCCCTCCTTTCTTTTCGGCCTTAGGCAGTTTGCTCCTGGTGCATTGGGCGCGCTATTTTTTTACAAGCATCTCACCCAGAGCAACCTTCCCTTCTTCCTTTTCTGGTCGTCCCCCCAACGTTCTCTGGTACGCCTGATCTTCCTTTTTCTACCTGTTCTTGCGTTCCTCTTTCCTTCCTTTGTCGGATGAAAAAACCCCTTCCCATGGGCAAAGGCAGCGTGGATTCCTTTTCCCTTTCCCCTTTTCTTGGCCGTGGCCAGCTCTCCTGAGTCCCTGCATTTTCTTCCCCGTACAATTCAGGCCTCTCTGGCCATGATACTGATGGAAATGCGGTTTTTTCCCTTTTTCCACTAGTGGAAGATTGGAAACGGGTTTTCCTCCTTCCTTCCCCCAGGCAGTTTTCCTCACGACGGTTTCTCTCTTTCCCCTCCGGCCTCGGCACTTTCCTTGGGATTGCGATCCGGCCTTTTCGTGACTTCTCTTTTTTTTTCCTTTTGGGCATGGTACGCCTTTTTCATCGGTTAACTTTGCGCGAGCCTTTCCTTTTTTTGGTTTGCTTCTTTTTCCCCTTCACTTCCCCCCCCTTCCTCACTTCCGATCATCGCGAACCAAAGGCTTGACTCCCCTCGTGCATTAGTCTTGGACGGCGTGATGTTTTCCTTCCCCCTGGCTTTTTTCCCTTTTTTTTTCCTGAAGAATGTACAGAGCGCCTTTTCGCGGCGTTTCTTTTTCCGGCTTCCCGCGGAAGGAGAATCACTTACCCCGATTCTCTCTCCTTTTCTTCTGAATGGTGATTCGCGGGCCCCCCCGATGGGCGCGGCGCTGGGGCGTGTTTTTTTTTTTTTGACGCAACTGCGCGAGATCTGGTGAATCTCTGCTCCCCCTTTTTCCCTCCCCCCCTCTGTGGATATTTTCTGGGAGGCTGGGAGGCATTTCTCCTTAGCGGCGGAAGACTGCGAGCTAGGCAATCTCCTTCTTTCTTTTCCCCGTGCAACCTCTGAGAAAAAGCCACCTGTTTTTTCGCCTACATCGGGCCCTTTTTTTCCCTCGCGAAGGGAAGGTGAGCGCCCCCTCCGCTCGTGCCCACGGGCGAATCGGCCCCTTTCGTGATTCGCGTGCGTTCGACAGGGAACCTGATACCGTCCTCGTGCCGGTCACCCTTCCTTTTTTTCTTTGAGCGCACAACGGCGGCATCCCTCCCTTGGTGTGGCACTTTTTGAAATCAGGAAAGTTTTTCGTCACCGGCTCCGATAGCATAGCCGCAACGGCGTCCGGCCCAAAAATCTCATCCCCTCCCCGAAAAAAGTGCCTTTTCTATGTCTCCCTTCAGCTGCGAGAACATTCCCACGAAGTTTTCATTCACGCCCTCCTTGGAGTTCGAATTGCACCCTTTTAACGCCGCGGCATCCCGCCTTCTTTCTCCCTCCGCGATAGTTAAAGAGCGTGGCGTTTCCTCCCTTTTTTTTCCCCGCCATGGCCAATAAGCAGTGCGAGGCCCTTCCTTCCTCCTCGCGCCATGTTTAGCATTGGCTGCCACCTTGGTCGTCTCTCTTTTATCTTTTCTTTTCCCCTCCCCTCCCTCCCTCCTCTTTTCATAATATCCGTTGTGTTGTGATATCGCTTCCTTTTTCTCAAGATCCCAGCGAGCGGGAAACCGTGGCATCTTCTCCCTTTTTCTCCGGCTTTCCGCGCGACTGATGAGTTGCAATGGCGAGGTCCTCAGATTTCATTTCCTTCTCGCTTTTTTTTTCCCGAATCGCGGCGATGTTATCCCCTTTAAGCGGGATGAAGAGAGGGACGTTCTTTTCCCTTTCTTCCCTTGACTCGGCGTCGGAACGCTTTAGATGGGAATGTGCTCTCCCTGAACGAAATCGACCGTTTTCCCCCCCTTTTTTCCTTTTTTTTTTTCTTGTGCGAGGACGGCGATCTTTGTCTTTCTTTTCTTTGGACGGCGATGCGATAGGAGACGGTGACCCCCTTTTTTTATTCAACAAAGTGCCCCCACAGGTTGTCGGTGATGAGCTGAGCGGGATGCGCCCTTTGCAGAAATTCTTTTAATCCTCTTCCCCTTTTCTTTTCCGGCACGAGGGAAGGGATAGTTTTACCATGTCGAACCTCTCCTTTCTCGCGGTGGACAGATGAAGCCTTTTCTTTCCTGCTGTCATCACCTGCACTTAGCGCGGCATGGCTCGCTCCCCTCCTCTTTTCCTTTTCCCTTTTTTTTTCCCTCGGTATTTAAAGGGATTATAGACCATTCCCTTCTTTTCTTCTAAGAAGATAATCGGCGCTTTCTTCTGCGCTCCAGCGCCCAGAAAAGATCCAAAGCGGTTGGTTATTTTTGCACTCTTTCTTCCCTCCTTATGCGCGCACAGTGCTTAACGGTACTTTCCCAGAGAAGAGAAAATCTTTCTACAATGGCAGGAGCCAAGCGAACACCCCACCTTTCTCGCTTTCTTTTTTCCCTCCCTTTCTTTTTCCTTTTTGATTATTTAAGAGGGAAGCGCGGTTTCTACCACGCGAGACTCCCCCCCTTTCCCCTCTACGTACATCTTATATTGTCCTCGCTACCCCCCCTTTTCCCTCCTCCTTTTCTTTTTCCTTCTCACGCCGGCCCGCCTCCTTTCCCTTTTGGTCGAGATGATAGATTTCTCTGAATTGTCGCCCAGGTGCAGAAGAAACCTGCAACACCGTTCTTTTTTTTTTCTCAACCGTGACGATTCTCTTTTTCTAGGCGAAAAGGCACCACGTCCAGCTTTTGCATCAGTCCGAACAAGGTTCCAGTGATCTAATCCCCCCACTTCCTTTTCTCTTATGGCGCATAGCTTTTCCCACCGGGCGTTGCGCGATCCTGTTTTCCCCGAGCGGATAAGTAGCCGCGGAAAACCGTTTCTGTGTGATGACGACCCCCCCCCTTTCTCTCCTTGGCCCCGGTACGGCTCTTGACTTTTCCTTTCTCCACATTAATTGGAAGAGAGAGCTGGCCTTTTTTCAATGCCAGGCCGCAGCCGGAAAGGAAATACATCCTTCTGCCTTCCCATGGCCCTTCTCCTTTTTCCCCCTCCGAGCGATCTCCCTCTGCAGACAGCCAGCGTCATGTCCTCGTACCAGAGAACGTTGGTGCAGGCCCCTTATTTTTGTTTCTCAATCATTTTTTTTTTTCTTTTTCCCCCCCCCCCCCAACCACATGATCCCCTCCCCCCCTTATCAAAATGCCGAAGCCAGAACATCCTCCTCTCCCAGGAAATAGCAGATCATCGGGAAGGAAGGCAGGCTTGAACGTCTTTTTTTTTCGGCTCCCCTCTCTTCCCGTCGGGGAGAAGGAAGTCTCTTTTGATCCCTCTGCAGCTTTTGATGTCGGACTTTTTAACGGTACCGGATCGGGAGGGTTTCCTTTCTCGTTCAGCCGCCGTTTCTTGTCTGAAAGCCGGCGGCCCTGCACCGCCGCCCCCCGTTCCCCCCCCTCCTTTTTCTTTTTTCCCTTGCCCGCGCTGGTTGCGGCTGGAAGCGGTAGTACGATTCACTCCTGCCTTCCTGTATTTCTTTTTCCTTCCTCTTCCCTTCTTCCTTTTACGAAGCGGGGAGCTAGATGCGAACGTCCCCCTCCTTTTCTTTGTAGCAGGCTGAGGGAGAAACAATTGATTTTTTTTTGCGGACGAGCGCGCCTACACCCCCTCCCTTCCCTTTTTTCCTTCTCCGAGCGCCGACACCGTCGGCGTTTTTCTTTTTTTTCTTTTTTCCGATGGAAAGATGAATCCCTTTCTTCGTGTTGGTATGCAGCTACGAGGACGCCTGGAATCCGCGTTTTGAGTCTATTCTCCTTCCCTTTTTCTTTTCCCCTCTCCCGATGCGGATGCGCTGGGACCTTTGAGATATTTCACGGTTTCTCTTTTCCGATTCCCGCCTCCACATCTTCAGAAGATGCTGTGCCCGCAAGGGCCTTTATATGTCTTCTCTTCTCTCTTCCCTACTCCCCTCTTTTCCCTTTCGATTAGATGAAACCAAGTCCGCATGTCTTTTTCTTAATTGTATCTTCTCGTTTCCTCCTTCTCCGTTTTTTTTTTTTTCTTTGGCATCGGCGGCCATGTCATCAAAGTCGGACTTGGTTCAGTTCTTAATCGATGAGAACCTCTTCTTTTTTCCCCCTTCTTTTCCTTCCTCGGCGCTTCATCACGATTCGAAATCGCACTTGCGGGCTCTTTGCCATGTTGGGGGGGAAGGCGGGAATCGGCCTCTTCCATCTTCCTTTCTCTTTCTTCCACTCCCCCCCATGAAATTGCCCCCCCCTTTATCCCTTCATCGGATAGGGAGAACAGCGGCATCATCGACGTAAAAACACGCGGATTCCTCGTCTTCCTTCCCTTTCCCCGGTAACGATTCATCGGGCCTCCCCTTTTCCCTCAAAATTGCTTTCCCTTCGCTCGGCGACGCCAAAGTTATCGTGATTTCGTTTGTTGATGCTCGTCCATTTGAAGCTCTTTCCTTTTCTTTTTTTCCCCCTTTTTGGCTCCGCAGTCCTGCTGCCCGCATTTTCCCCTTTTTTTCTTTTCCCCATATAGGACGTCAAGCTTCGTCCCACCTCTGCACTACCGTCCGTTGCAGAATGTAGGGAAGCTTACTACCGCTTCCCGTTCGAAACCTTCTCCCCTTCCCCTTTCCCCACGCGTTGCTTTTGCCCCTTGGCGTCGTTTTTTTTTTTTTTTTCCCCAGAAAAGGACGGACTGGAAAACGCTGTTTTTTCCCCGCCCAGCCGGACCGGCGAAAACGCAAATTCCGGGACCCTCTCAGTCGGCCCTTCCTTTTCCCTTTGGGGGGGGGGTTTTTTTTTTTTTTTTTTTTTTTGGGGGGGGGGGGTTTTTTTTTTTTTGGACTTATAACGACTCGGTGGTTCCCTATCTTCTGTTGCCTCCCCCCTCCGCCTTTCCTTCCCCCTCTCTTGGTATTTAAGGGTCTGGCCTCCTTTCATTATATTCTTTTTTTTTTTTTTTTTTTTTTCCTGTGGGCGAGATATTAGTGATAACGGCCGCCTCCTCCGCGACTGATTGAATCAAGCCGCCTTCTGTCTGACCCACTTCTTTTTTTTCTTTACATCCTCTGGCGGCCTGCGCGGATTGCCGTTTTTTCCTTTTTCCCCCCCCCCTCACGACGATAGGCCATGGGAAAAGGCAGCCTTTTTTTTCCTTCCCTGGCCATTTTCGTGGCCGTGGCCAGCTCTCTGCGTTAAAGGAAGTGTTCCAACGTTCCCCTCCTTTTCCTTGTAACGGGGCCCCCACTGCTTACTGATGGCCATTCTTTTTCTCCCTTGTAAGAAAAACGGTTTTCCGCGTTCAGCAAGTTTTACAGGATCGCTCAAAACGCGGTCGACCTTCTTTTTTTTTCCTTTTTCTTGCGACACTGGACACCTTTTTCTTCCTTCCCCCTTTCCGCGAAGGATTGGATGGACTTTCCCCTTTGTCGGAATTCTTCACTTTTGGCGCCGCGACTGGACGGGCACTGTTTTTTCTCCATTCCCCTCTTGCCATAACTTCTCTCATCGAGCCCCCCTTCTCCCCTCCGGGCAAGTTAGGCGGGGAACTGCTTTTCTTCGTTACAATTGTATTTCGCGAGGACATTAGTCCTCCTCTCTCCCCCCCCCCATGAGTGGACCGATCGCTTCATTTTTCTCCGACCAGAGACGGCTTCCCGGCGGAAGAAATCCCTACATTACCTTCTTCTTTTCCCCTCCCTCGAGAAAGACTTTTTTCTTTTTTCCCCTTCCCGGAGTGGACTGAGCGATGGGAGCGGCAGCTGTTTCTCTTTCCCATCCGTGGACCTTTTTTTTTTCCCTTTCTTTGCATGCTGAAACTCTTGCCCCCCCCTCCCCCCCCCTCTTGTGGATATTTTATGGGAGCTGGAGAGCATTCATTTTCTTCTCGTAGGAGACTGCGGAACTCGGCAAAGATTCGGCAGGGAATTCGAGTGCCTCCCCCCTTTTTTACCCAAGCCACTGACGAAGCCCTCTTTCTTTCCTTTTTTTCTTAAGGGAAGGTTGATGAAGCACCTTCTCCCTCCAAGGGAGGCAATTCGGCACCGCGCTCGTTTGATTCGAGTTTTTTTTTCCTTTTCCCCTCCCCCCCCCCCGTCTCGTGCCGGAAACGCGGCATATTTGCCCTTCTTCCCCCTCCTTTCCGCTGACAAAAAAGGCGGAATACCGATCACGCTTTTTTTTTTTGTCACTTCTTTTTGTGGAAATAGGAAAAGTTTTGCGCCGTCGTCACCTTTCCAGCTCCCGGCGACACGGCCCAACAAAATCTTCCCCTTTCCCCCTTTTTTTCCCCCTCCAAACAAAGTGAATTTCTAGTAGCCGGCTTTTTTTCCCCTCTTTATCAGATTCCAGATGGAGAGCACCTTCATCGAAGGAGTTCCGTTGAATAAGTCCTCTTTTTCCGATTGCCTCTAGATAAGACTCTCTTCACCTGCCCCCGTCTTTTCTCCTCCTTTCTTACGAGCTGGCGTTGCACGCGCGCAGTACGCGGTACTCTCTTTTTCTCCCTTCTGCGGCGGAACCGCTGACTTACGCAGAGGCGGCCCCTGTTTAGCATGGATTGTCCAGTTTTTTCGCTTCCTTTAGGGCGGTTACTCTCTCTCTTGTCCTATCCCCCCCTCCTTTGTTTTTTTTTCTCCTCCCCTTTCCTTCTTTTCCCCTAGCAGATAACAGCGAGCGGACACGTGGCCCCTTTTTTTTTCCTTCAGCGGGCCGCGAGACTGGATGATGGGCATGGGCGAGGGCCCGTCGAATTTTCTTCCTCCACGCTCGGTAAGATCGCAGGCGATGTGCGGGCTTTCCTTATTTTTCTTCTCCTTCTTTGACGTCGGGGGAAATTCGACCTTTTTTTCCTTTCAAGCTCTTAGATGGAATGTGCTCGCATCTGGAATCTTTTAATCGAACGTGGCCAGGCTTTTCTCGTTGTGTTCTTGTGAGCGGACGGAGATATGGTCGGTGCCTCTTTTTTCTTTTTTTTTTCCTATCGCTCCGGTGACGACGGCGCCAACTTTTTCCCCCTTTCCCTTTTGTCGGTGATGAGCGTGAGGGCTGCCGAATTGTTCATTTTTTTTACCTGAAATATGGCCGCGTTTCCGGCACGAGGAGGGATCTTTCCCCCTTCCGCGACCTTCCACTACGCGCGCAGGTGGACGATGAAGCCCGTGGCGATTTTTTCCTTCCTTTTTTCACCTGACCTTAGAGAGGAATGGGAATTAACGCGCCGACTCCCGATGGCATTCTAGTGGCTTTTCCCATTTCCCTGCCGACTCTTGAGAGGTCCGCTTTTTCCCGCCTCCTTTCCTCTTTTCATGCGATAAAGAGCAGACCCCCCCTTTTGGGGAGCGTTTTTGCAAGTGTTGGTCGCAATTTTCTCTTTCTTCCACGGATTTCGACGGGAAGACTCCCCTCCCTCCTTCTCCACTCGGCGCAGCCACTCCAATGGCCTTCTCCCCTTCCCCCCCCCCCCATTTCTAGAATGGATTTGGCCACGTCTCACCTTTCCGTGTAAGTTTATGTCTATTTTTTTCCAGATGACAACGCACGCTCTTTTGAGGTTTGCGATACGTACATTCTTCTCTTTCCTCTCCCTTCCCTAACAGAAAGTGAAGGGAAACCTCATAACCAGAATTCCTTGCCCGGCGGCATATGCGTGCCTTTTTCCTTGATGGCAATCAATTGAATTGATAGCCCCTTTTTTCTCTTTTCCCCCCCCCCTCCTCAAACAACCGTGCCCGTCGGGCTCTCCCCCCTTGAAGTGATTCCTTTTTCCAGGCGACAAGGCCCAACGTCCTTCCCCTCTTCTCTTTTCCTTCCGAACAAGGTTCAAGTGATCTCCCTCCCTTCCCCTTTCTAGTCCGGATGGAGATAGCGGCTCGACACCCCCCTTCGTTTTGCGGATCCCCTTTTTTCCGAGGCGGATAAAGGTAGCCGCTTTTCCCCCCCCCTTTTAGTGGAGCGACAACCACCGCCATGGCATCCGTATTTCCCCCCCTTTTTGCTCTTGAACAGTCCTGAATGGGAACTTTTATCCATTAATTGAGATCGTTACCATGGCCAGGCCGCAGCGGAAAGGACCTCCCTCCCCTTTTTTCGACGGCGGGGTTTTTTTTCAGCCGAGCTCTCCCCCCCTTCATCCGCGAAGGAAGCCAGCGCCCCTCCATAAAATCAGATATTTCTCCCTGTTGGTGCCGACCAGGAATTGCGGCTTTCTTTTCCTTTCTGCAGTTGCTTATGGGTGAGATGCTGTCGGCCTTTTCTCCCTTTCTCGCCGCCCAGCTGAAACAGGAGCCCCCTTCTCTCCCCCTAATCAGCATTTTCCCCTGACCAGGAAATAGACAGATCATCGTCCCTTTGGCGGACTGCGCAGCAACCGCTCTCTTTTTCTTTTTTCTCTTCCTTGTCCTGCGTTTTCGCTGCCTCCTTTTCTCCTGAATTTCTTTCTATTTTTTCAGCGGGTGGTCGTCGAAGAGATAATCGTTTCTTTTTTTTGGGGCCAGCCGCCGCCGCGACCAGGGTCCCTCACCTCTTTTTTTTTTTTTTTTTCTCTTTCGCTTGCGGGACGCGCTGGTTGCGGCTGGCATTCTCTCCCCTGCCCAACTTCCTTCTTTTTCTTTCGTAGTAATGGGACGAAGCGGTCTTCCTCCCGACCCCCGCCATGAGGAAACTTTCTTTCCTCTTCTTT
>Ga0179593_1542187_pt1 | contig 11825 bp, 12 predicted proteins | sample CZODoug2_1_08_16_FD_185931 | JGI IMG/M metagenome (GOLD analysis project Ga0179593, IMG submission 185931) | Vadose zone soil fungal communities from Angelo Coast Range Reserve, California, USA - CZODoug2_1_08_16fungal (PacBio error correction) | ecosystem: Environmental > Terrestrial > Soil >... | reverse complement strand
AAATCGTCGTATGGGTACAGTAGAGTGCAAAGGTCCAGCTCCAGAGCTTCGTTTTTCCTTTCTTCGGCGATTTCTTTCTCCTTCCGGGTAAATCATCCCGACACCGTTTCCGTGTTGATCCACCTCATCTCAGGCTGGATATCCGCTCCTCTTGCGGGGCTGTTTTCCCTTTTGCCCCCTCATCTACTCATCTCCCCCCCTTCCACCTAGTCCGGATTGACCTGTTGCATTCTCGTCCCCGGCACCCTGGATAGTTCCGTCATTTTTTTCTTGTCCTTTGCCCCCTTAGCCCTTTTCCCCAATACTTTTCCCTGCCGAGCTTGGTTTTTTCTTTTTCCAAACTTGCGTGAACTCCGGTTCCCCTTCCCCCCTTAGCCGGTGGCCCCCCAAGGATTGGAATGACGCGTGTTTCCGTTTTGTTAAGGTGTCCCCTCTGCCGCTCACACTCTTTGCTTCCCTGTACTCGTTGTTTCCACCTTTCCTCTTCATCCCCTAGAAGGTCAGTGAGGTATCCGCCATTTTGCCTCGCATTCGTGTCCCCGCTTACGAGATCTGATTTTGCATGGTGCTCTTTCCATGAGAAGTTGAAGCTGAATAATGTGGGGTCATAGGATGGTGGAGTGTAGTCTAGTTATCTTTTTTTTTCCCAATTCCTCCTGATGTAGTAGCGTGAACCTTTCCTTCTTTCTGTGGTGAGGTCTGTTGGAATCATTCCTTTCGGTATTTAAGGCTTTATCCGATGTTCTCTCATCCCTCTCCGATGCTTTGGTCCCCAAAGTGTACCTTCTTCCTCCTTTGAAGATGTGTCGAATTTTTGTTCCTTTTTGCTCCTCTAGAAACAAGGATTCGAAGTCATCATGGGGCCCATCGATTCTCCATGGATGCTGACCGACCTTTTCCACCTCCTTTTTCCCCCCCTTGCGATGCCCTTTGTATCAGTTTCTTGAGACAGAGTTTAGAGGAGATGGTTGGGCGATGATCGTCTCCCCATCCGCACCCCTTTGGATCATTTGGAGACCCCCGTCGTCGCTGTCACTGACAAGCCATCCACCTACGACAGCTGCTGCGAATTAAAGGAGCCCTTTTTTTTGAATCGTCCTTTCGACGTCCCCCGAGGCTTGTCCCCCCCTCCGGGCACCGAACGTGGAATTACCGGCGGGTAAGTTCTTGAAAACACTATTTCTCATTCTGTATTTGACCCGCCCGAGGATTTTTTCTTGTCCTCGGTAGTATTTCGTCCAACTCCGAAAGTCGGTATGCCGGTCCTTCCCCCCATGAAATCGATTTATTAGACCTCCGGTGCGTATTCCATCCTGGTCCCTTGGTTGTTTACTTTCGTGCCGTTCCTCCACCTTTTTTGGATTCTGGCTTTTTCTCATGTCAAATAATACTGTTATGACTCTTTCCGGCCTTTTTTTTTTCGTATTTTCGGCTTTCGCAATGCCCTTTTCCCCGAGCCCCTCTTCACAAAGTTGACGGCCCAGTTCCACCCCCAAGTGTTTTTAAGGATTGTGTTTTCCTCTTGCCACGCCGCCTGCACCATCGCCCAACTGTTTCTCCCTCTAGTACAGTTCCCCGCGCATGCTCCCCCTCAATATGTTGGGTCCGTCCTCAATGATACCCCCCCAGATGTGCGCGATGGGCGAATTTCACCTTTTGAAACCTCTCTCTTCCTCTTTTCCCTTTTTGTTGCCGTCGCATCCAAGAATGTGAGCCTCTTTTCCCTTCCCCCCCCTTTCTAAGAGACCCACCAACGGCCACGTGCTTTTTCGACGTGACCTACCGGACTTTTCAGTGGCCCCGCATTGCGCGTGCTTTTTTTTTTTTGTCAACCTCAAGAAAGCTAAGTGATTCCTCCGTGTGTCTCTTTTTCCTCTGATCCAAGAATATGCCGGGCCTGCTCTCTCAACTCTTAGCGCAGTTCCCCCCGTTCCGCACCCCTTTTTTTTGCGCACTCATTACCCCCCCCTTCCCCCGTTTATGGCTTTCGGTTTTGTTGCCCGGCTCTCGGATCGTGTGTGTGGGCGTGGCCCCCCCCCGCGTATCAAGGTAATTCGCAATATCCTAAATCCCATTTTCTGTTCTACACCCTTCGGATTGTGGGAGGGTCTTTACTGTCGCCCTTTCCCCCCGAGAAACGATCTCCCCCTTGTCGTCCCACCCTCCAATTCTTTGAGTTTCTAAAGTGAGACCTGTACCGCCCGCGTTCCCTCTCTCACCTGATGGGCTTCTTCTCTTTCCCCTCTGTTGGTGAGAGATGATTTCAAGGCCCGTTTGCCCAGGGCGATGGAGTGAAGGCATTTTTTTTTTTTTTTTTCCATATTGTGGAATCTTTCCTTCCCGAGTGACCCCTGTTTTGGGACTTCAAGTTTTCCCTGACGATGTGTATTTCTCCTTGGTTACCCTTTCCAATGCCATCCGGTGTGGAACGACCCAGACTTCTGGATTGCGTGAGAGAATTTCCCCTCCCCCTGATCGCGGGGCCAACCGGTCGAAAGAGGACTTCCCTTTGAACAGTCTGCATACAGGTCCAGCAACCCCTTTGGACGATCTGGATTTGAGCTTGCGTCTTTTATTTCTCCGCGGCGCTACACTGTGTGTTCGTGAGCGGATGCCGCGTCGATTTTTTATGATACCGGCTCAAGAAATAACCTTACTGCCGGATCTTCTGAAGCATTCTTTTTCTTTCTCTTCTTCCCCGGCGGTTTCCACCTTTCCCCTTGTGCGTTGCTTTCCGTCTTCCCTCCTCCACCGATGTTCAGTTTTTTCCGCATCTTGCAGCGATTGATGTTGGACCACAGTTCGTGGCTGCAGGCGGGCAACAGTGGATCTCACGCGATACTGAGTGTTTTTTCGGCTGGTAGGCCAAGCGACGCACAAAACAAAACCCTTCGGGTTTTTATTTTCTGCTTCCCCTCTCCCATTTCTATTTTGCGCTTGGATTAATGCAGACTCGGTAATCTCTTTTGGGCGTGCCGACTTTAGCTGCCGGCCGCTGATGGTCTCGTCATAATTCCCTCCCCACAAACTTGGTCATGCAGCTGGAGGTCGATTCCCCCCCAAATTCGAATTGTCTCCCTTAGCTGGTCCTTTGCCCCAAACTGATTTCCGTCTTGGGCAACTCCCCTATCCTTTCTTTGAAAGATGGGGTACCACACGACAGTCTTTAAGATCAAAGAAAGCAATACTTCTTCATTCCGGTGTGAACGGGCATCTCTTCTCCCCGCTTACTTCCCCTGATTGGTAACTTCGCCCCGTCTAGCCCTCCCGCCGATCCGGACAACCTACTTCCCGCTTTTCCCCCTTCACCGAGACTCAAATCTATTGACCTTCTGTGCTTCTTTCTGTACTTTTCCGCCCACTTTTCCCCTCGCCTTTAACCGTTCTGTTTTTTTTTCCCCCCCCCCCCGGGATAAGGTCGTGGCCCGGTCCCCAATGAGAGAATCATGCTTTTCTTTATGTTCTTGTCTCTTGACTTTTCTTTCCTTCCTCGGGACTTTCATCACATTAGAGCTCAAATTATGTTCTTCGTATGTCGGCGCTTACGTCTTCTCCCCTCCCCCCTTTCTCATGCACTGGCATCCGCCCTTCTGGCTCTTTGCCGTTTTTGGTACGCTGTTCCCCCCTTTTTTGGGCATTTTTTTGTCTTTATTGGGCCCTTACTCTGTTCCCTTCTGGTCAGGACGCAGACACTTTTTCTTTCCTTTACTGACCTGTCACCCCGCTGTTTTTGAGGATCCTGCGGCGCCAGGGTCTATCGATCGAACCCCTCCTCCCATACCTGCCAGCGATGGAAGACACTTGAACTGTTCACCCCCTCCCAGACTGGTCAGGTTTTTCTCGAGTCTTACTATACTCGGTACCTGTATCCTTGCAGACCCCTCATACTCCCCTATCCAGTCCTATTCCCACGTTTCTCCAGTGTTTTTGAGGACGCCTTCCCCTTCCTCCATTGTTAGGGAATCTTTTCCTGTTCAAGCGTAATGCTTTTCCCCCTGCGTTGTTGCCTGGCTATGTCGAGTTTTTTTGAAACGTTCGCTCAGATATGACAAGCCCGTGTTGATCGCTCGCTCTGAAAACATTATGCAAATTGACGCCCATTTTTCCGCGGTCCCCTTTTTAGTCCTCTTTTCACCAACCCGCCCTGAGCCCTCCTTCGAAGTTGTCGAACCCACAATCTACAGTGATTGTGACAAACGTTCTCTCCTTTTAACCAGCTTCCCTCGCTCGCTTTGCTTGACCCAGTCCAGTGCTAGTCTCCTTTTCTGAAAAGAATTTTTTCAATCCTTGTTCTCCTGTTGCTGGGGATTGCGGCTTAGTATTCACTGGACCCCTTCTTAGTACCCGTAGGTATCTTCTGTTCAGATTCAGTGCCCGCTCACGCAACATTTAGTGCTGAACAGCGGAGGGTGCCTGAGTGGCTCTCGAGACACATGATCGCTCGCGTGACTTCTAAGAATTTCCGTGTCCTTTTTCCTTGCACAATTTTTCTGTAGTGTTGTGCTGTATTATCCAGTTTTTTTGTGTTTGGTTTTGTTTCTACACCTGGGCTTTGTTTTTTGTTTCGTTGAGGTGTGTCTTTCCTTCCGAAGTAGGATAGAACAGCCTCACAGCGGCGTCTAATTTTTATCTTTTCACCCGTCTCCGCGGTCCTCAATTTAGAAACCCCCATCATCGTTATTGGTAAGATCTGCCATTCGTTCCTCTTTTCCGCCTTTTCAACTTTTGGACCCTAACAAATTTACAACCTTCCCAGGCCACCTATACCCGTATTTGACCTAATTTTTTGCAGCGCGATTCCCATCCATTGCTGAGTCCGTTACCTTTTTCCTTAGGATCGCTTCCTCTCGATCCTTTTCAAACTTTGCAACTTTTACTTTGTAATACCACCTTGTAGATGGTGTTTCCCCCCTCCGCTGCTGAACTAGTCTCACATATTATTAGAAGGTCCCTCTTTTCCAGTTTCCTTAAGTTTTCTTTCTCCGTTGTGCTGTCCCTACTGACTTCCCCCAAACAAACGCTCACATAATGAGCCTCCCCTGTTTCCCCCGTAACATTTCCACCTTAACCAAGCCATATCGCGCCCCACCCCCCCCTGAATGACGATTTTAGTGAACCGTTTACCGATGTTCCCCTCGCCCCCTCTTCGTCTTTGACTTTGCTTCTAGCCTGATCCTTTCAGGAAACTTTGGATAGGGTCTGAGGGAGCGTCTCTCCCGTTATAGAAAAGTCCCTGGTGTTCCCTTCAGTAGCTCTTTAAATTTGATTTCCTTCTTTTTTGTTTCACTCGTTATTTAATTTGCAGTTCCTTATTTCTTGGTCCGAGGTTAGCTTTCCCGTGTTTGTCCCTTTTTTCTCGCTTCCGTCTTACGGCTTCATCGGGCTGCGCTGACCTGTTCGCGTCCGTTCTCTAGAAAATTAGTGACCGCTACGCCTTGGTCCCCCCCAATTCGCCAATTGCCCCCCTGGTTTCCCATTTCAGCCTTCCTGCAAAGATAATGCTCCCTTTCAGTGTTTTCATTATATGTCTTTTTCCCGATTTCTTGAGACCTACTTTCGAGTGAGATGATTCGTCTCACAGCTCAAAAGATCGCCTTTGCTCCGCCCCGGTGTTGGGCACCGGCGTCATTTTCCTTTATCTCATCCCACCGACGTTTTTTTCGGTTCATAATCCCTCATTTGATTCCCCACCGCAATCTTTGTGTCTGCGCCCCCCACGGACCTTGGTCTGCACCTTCCCCGCTATCCTCTCAGTCTGGTAAGTTTTCCCCCCACCCTTGTCTGTGCCTTTCCTTGTTCTCCGTAATGTCACTTTTCTTTTCTTGGTATAGTTCATCGGCTCGAAGGACAGAAGAGACGGTTTCTTGAAGATTCGACCCTTGCCCCTACTTAGGGCTGTCTTGGTACCACTTCCCCTTGAATGTTAAGGAGGTGATTTTTATTTCACTTCCCCCAGACCCCATCCTTGACCTCCTATTCTCTGGATTTTTTCCAAATTTATCGTTTCTATCGCCACCGGCTAGGGTGTTTTTCCCCCCCGATTCGGACTGTTTCCAGGAAAGGCCCTCCCATCTCCACGGAATTTTTTTGAATATGGACTACTTCTCCCCCCCACCCCAAGTTTTTTTTTTTTCATATGTCTCTCTGTGCCCACCTAGATCTGAATTAGTCTGCACGCCCACACCCTCTTCCCTAGGTATGTACCCCCAAATCTCCCCCGCCCCCCTTCATATCGATGTCTGATTTTCCGGCAATGATAGCTCGCGGCGCCTCCTCACCATTTTCCCCCTTCCACGTGATGATACTACCCCTTTTCGGCTTTTTTTGTTGCGCGCCCCTGAATTTTGTGAAGTCTCAGCGTTAAGGCAGCGTAACAACGCACCGTTGCGATAACTTCGCTAGAGAAAACAGTCCACCGTTGCCGATCTCAGTGTGCCCGTTTTTTCCCACGCATGACCCTCGTCCAACCTTGATCATTCTCCTTTCTTATTCGGGGCCCAATTCCTCCCTGCCCCTTACTACAATCGGCCAGCTTCTTCTTAACGAAACTGAAGAGATGTATATGCGTTACCATTCCTCCAGCTTCGCAGGCCCTCCCCATTCCCTGTCTTATTTTTTTACTTTACCCGTTGCCCGCTGTTTTCTTCCTACGGGGACTGTTGGGTGACCATGCTAGCACGGAATCCAAATCTAACTCAATCCCCTTCGGCGGGTTTTCAAAACGGATTTGCCCCTTCTCTCCCCCCAGTCGTCACACTCCGCTCGTCGTATCCTGAATTCTGATCACCCCCCCTTTCCGCCCTTCTTTCCGTTCTATTTCTCACTGCGACAGTTTAAGTTCGCCGGCACCTAGTCGCACCTTCTTTTTTTTGCTCCCTTTCTTACCTTCTTCTATCCCTTTTCCTAATCCTCCCGGTGTTGTTTGTTGTTTTTCGTTTTTTGATGAGGCCTTCCCCAGGTGCGTTTTCTTGACCGGCTTATTGACTGTCTTCAGAGTAGTGAGAATTTGAGAGTCCTGAAGTGCCGTCGTTTTGCTCCCCTCACTGCACGTGTGCTCCGGTTTCTTTTAGTCATTTATGGTTCGTTTTCTTTTGGTGGATAATCACCCCCCCTGCCCTTTTGGAACCCGCCCCGCCGCACTGGGCTGTGCTTGGAGAATTTGCTCCTATTCTTGTCAACGAACGTCCACGTGATTACAGTTCTTAGAATGTTGCCCGTTAGCATTACAGGTTCCAAGCAGTTGTATTTTCTTTCCCTCTCTAGGGCTTTTCCCTGGCAGATAAAGCTGCGCTTCTTTTCTCCTTCTGTACGGCCGATTTTACCCTCGAAGCGTGTGGCACTTTCCCCGCTCGTCCCAACTTGATCTTTTACGATTGCCGTTTTCGGTTCGACGGCGCCGATATCTCCTTGGTAGTTTCGTTTTTCGCAACCCGATGTTTTCCATGCTTGCAGCTCCCTCGCTTCTGGCAATTGTGGCTGCATTCGGGCAACCAATGTCTCCCCCCGAATTTTAGTTATTCTGGAGTTTTCCGGCTGGTTTCCAGCGATATTAGTTTTTATTTTTTTTTTTTTTTATGTTTTTTTATCCCTTTTCCCGGGACCCTTTCTGATTTTCGGTTTGATGCTTCTCCCGGAACCTCGTAATCTTTTTTTTTTTTTTTTTGCCGCTTCTTTGCTTTTTGTTCAAGATGTTTTTCTGTCCGACCGCTATTCCCCTTTTTTTTTTGGGTTCCTTCCCCCCTGATTTTCCCGGTCAAAGTGTACGGTGATGTATGGAGCACTTTCGCTGTCCTAAGAAAACGGATGCTCACCTTTTTACCAAGCCCCCTCTTTCTGACATCTGAGAGTCTGAATATACCCCCATCCCTTATTCAGTTGCCGGTTCGTTTTGTCTTTAACGTTGGCATAACCCTGAATTCCTATTCCTTTTTAAACCTCAGCCCTTATGTCTAGCCAATTTGTAGTGCCTGTTTGAATTGTCGCCGCGGATTTTAGAGTTTCCTTTTCGTCTAGGCCTATGAAAATACCTAGCCTCTTTTTGCAAGTCTTCTTCCCAATAACACTCACTGTTCACCTTTGTTCCGCAATTGTATACTTTTTTGTTCCTTTGGCCTTGACATTGGCCGCGCCCAACCCTTTCTGTAAGAGAGGCCTTTCTTTTAGCACTCCTGTATTTTTCCTGGTATTGCTGCCCTCCCCCCGAAACAATTGTAGCGTCTCCCCCCGTTCTCTTTTCCTGGATGTCGACATCTCACCTCGTCGTCTCCCTGAACTGCTCTTCTTCAAATTTGCTTTTTTGATAATCTTTTGATGTTTCCGGTCGCGTCATTGGCTTGGCGCGCCGATTGCCTTTCTCGGTCTCACTTATGGCGGGCGAGATCTCAACGCCGCTCTGTTTGCAGTCCTCTTGTCTACGACTTCCCGCTGTGGAGTTAGTCTTGTAGCTCGACTCGACGGGAATCTCCTTCGCTTGTACGTTGACCGCGTTAAGACAAGACTGGCCCTTTTTCCTGAGCTTTTCTACGGAACCCTCCATAAAACGAGATTATCTCCCCTTCCGCCGATTCCATTAACCTGCGAGAGCTCAACTGACTCACTTTACGCGGTTACCCACTACGCGGAGTTAAATGGCTTTCTCCCTGTTTCCCTTTTTTGGAGTACTTCTTTTTGATTGATATGAATCCGTCGTTTGCTATCCCTTTTCATGGTTTTTCCATTTGCAGATTACCCTTGCCTCCCGGCTGGGTACTCGGGTGGCACCTTGATAATGGGACGGGCAAACCCTTTTTCCCGCCGGCTAAGGTTTTCCTGAAACCCTTTTGTTACCCTTTCTCCCGTGGTTTCCCCCCGCTTACTTCCCTTTTTGCACCAGTTCCTGCTCAGCTTGTCCGACGATCGATTTGGTTGATCTTTTGTTCGCGGATGCACAAATGCTTTTCAAAAGCCTTTTTTGGTTTTTTGTTTCAGTTTCTGAGGCATTTTTTTCTCTGAGTCCACTCCGGATCGGTTTCAAAGTGTTTCTCACGGAAAGCGGGTCTTCTTTCTGGCCCCTCGGAGTTAGACGGATTTTTTCTTTCTCGAGTCTCCTCAGCGGTCGGTGTCTTCTTACCCGGAATTCACGCGTGGAACCCCCCCGAGGTTTATTTTCCATAATTATTGTTGTTTTCTATTTTCTTACAACATGGATTTTTTTTTCCATAGAGTGACCTTCCCGGCAAGTGTGAACCGTCGTTCCCCGAGTCTCTTCTGGCGAGCGCCCCCGCCCGTCAGCCCCACGACTCCTTTTCCTTTGAGGAGAAACAAGAATTCGTCTTTACTGTCCTCAGACTTCTTTCTTTTCTACGAACCTTTTTCACAGTTTGCCGCCCCTGAAGCCAATCCGAGCTTTTTTAAGACTTGTTTCGTCCTCTGCTTCCCTCAGCGGTCTACTCGGTGCTCTGATAGGAAATGAACTTCACTCTTTCCCCAATTGAGATTTTTTTCTGACCAACTTTCGGCTTGGACGGTTTCCCATTTCCAGTTAGCCGGTTTCCCCCCCCCCCTTGATGGCAATTTCTTGCCAATTTGTTCATCGTCCCCCTGCTTCCCATTTCTGCATCCCCCACCTCTTTTACTATGCGCGAACGTTTCCTTCCTCCCTCTCATGGCCAGAACGAGTATCCTCATGCTCCTCGAATTCTTTCCCTCTGAGGAGTCTGAATTCGTATCAGGAGAAGTTTGCCTATTTCATTTCCCCCTTTGGTTTTTCTAGGGTCTTTTCTTTGAGTTATGAGTCCCTTCGAGTCTCTCCCTAGCTCGGATCTTTTTTGGTGACCGAGTTCTCCTGAATTCTCCCTCCTGTAGTTTCTTCTGTCTGGTATGCGGTCTCCTTCTTTCCGGTTCTTGTCCGAAAAAAGTCGGCCCCGGCTTCTCCCCGCCCCTGCTGTTTTTCCCCTGCCAACATTTTCGTTCCCTGCCTTTTCCTCTTTCCCCCCCATGGTGATTAGACCTGGCCAAACGATCGTGCCGGTCCATAATGGAATTCTTTTCCCTTATTCCCATTTCATATTCTCTCTGCAGTTGACCTTATCCAGAGTTATTGCGTCCCCCGTATGCTTGAAGCTGGATCAGTCGACAGAAGACGATTCTTTCGAAGACCACCACCCTTTAGCACTTCGCCGCTTTGTCACGTCCTCCCGTCATCTAACGACCCCCCCCTCGGTCCGCTCCCCTCCCCAAATGTATGGTCCCCCAGCGGACTTTTTTTTTGTTCCTACCGACCCCCTCCCCGGGTCCCTCCCCCTGACTACCGGCCGAGGTCCGTTGCGTTGCCCACTTCGCATTCTTTCAGTGGCATCTCCCACTTGTCCCAGATGGATTAGGTAGGTTCCCCGGCTTATCTGGACAGCTATTCCCGGTTATTTACTTGTCCTTTCGACATTTCAGGCACTCTATTACATACGGTCTTTTGGCCGTATTCTTTTACCCCTACTTGAACGTCCGTTTCGTGATGTCTGGTCCCTTGAACCGATACTTAATTAAGGATGCTCTTCGAAATCCTCTTATTACACATCGTTCAGCCCCTCCCTTTTTTTTCTTTGTCCCCACGATTCGGCAACATCTTTTTATTCCCGGCAGCCTGTCCGTCCCTCCTGGACATTTCGGTCCCCCATGAATACAAGGGGGGTTTTTGCCGTAGTCCGCTGTTTTTTACTGTTTTTTTGTGTATATTTGCGCGTTTTGTAGTGTATTCAAGCAATCCCACATACCTTCTTAAGTCCATCGAGCATGTCATCTGGGAGGATGTGCGTCCGACTGACAACGATGTTTTGGCTCTTGGTCCCCGACGGCGTTCCCCATCCTCCCTCGTTTCTCATCCAGATCTTTGTTGCCGCTTCAGAGTTTTTGTTTGGGGTTAGCTCTCAAAGTTTTTTCCTGCATCCCCCACCAACGCCCCTAGAGGACCTTTCTTTTTTCAGCCCCGCGCCAAGCCCCGGATTCCCTCTTCACGTCCGCGACCGAAGCCGGTTCGACACGCCCGATCCTTCCCCTATTGGTTGATGGGTGCTCCGATCCTTCGTAGGATCCTTGCGTCGTCTCCCGATTAACCATAATGTATACTTCCCCTTGTTTCTCAATCCCCTTCCTGCCCTCCCCAATCCCACTGTCTTATTTCTTTGAGTTTGAACTGTGCTCGGACCTTCGTTTTTGGCCGTCTTTTTCGCCCTTCTACCTTCGCCACCCAATATTCTGTCCATGTCTTGCGGCGCCATGGGCGCTTCTTCCCCGTTGAACCCCGAGAACGTCGTCCTGGACCCCCTTTTTTCGCGCCCCCAAAATGGTTTCCCTTTTTTGCTTATTCCCCACCTTCAAGCCTTACATCCTTCTCCCTTGATGTGGCGGATCTTTTCTCTCTCTTTCGTCCGTTTTTTCGAGAGATTTTGAATTGCCCCGATCCAATCAGGTGTTCTTGGAGTTCTTCTTTTATTACTTTTTTCTTTCCCTCCAATCGTCGTCCTGTTTTGCTTCGTTTCCCCCCCTTTCCAATTTTGCTCCTGCCGAGCGTGTCTTCTGTTATCTTTTGAGGGGCTTTTTGAGCATCCTCAAGAAGGCACTAGTTGTGGTTACTCTCTCCCCCTTGCTAGTGGATTCTTTTCCTGTTTTATTCTCCCGGTCGCTGTACGGCTTTAAGCGCGGATCTCCGTTGACCCTAGCATAATCCCCAGTTTTGAGAGGGATTTGTTCGTTTCCGACGTGGGGTCCGTACCTGAAGCTAAAGAGGAGCTGTCTTCGACGGTGTTGTTGCCTATCTGCCAGTTGCGGCACTTTTCTATAAGACCTTCTTT
>Ga0179593_1511823_pt1 | contig 11825 bp, 12 predicted proteins | sample CZODoug2_1_08_16_FD_185931 | JGI IMG/M metagenome (GOLD analysis project Ga0179593, IMG submission 185931) | Vadose zone soil fungal communities from Angelo Coast Range Reserve, California, USA - CZODoug2_1_08_16fungal (PacBio error correction) | ecosystem: Environmental > Terrestrial > Soil >... | reverse complement strand
TTCTACCTCTCTATTTGGTTTTGCGTTTGTCTTTGTACTCTTGGCCCCCCCCTGACCATACCCCGTTGGCCTAGGCCACCCGTGAAGCCATACCCATGGTTGATGAAAGTTTTTTTTTCGGGTTGCTTGCCAGTTTCAGGGTCACCTGTCACACCAGGGCTCCCCCCCCCAAAGCGCCCCCCCTTCCTTTCTCTAGTTTTTTTTTTTTTTTTTTTCTTTGTTTTCGTTCGCTTTTAGTTTCCTGTTTGACAAGGCTGTTCTTCGGTAACTTTTTGTAAGTTCCCACCGAGGTTTTTGCGTATCCTCCCCCCCCCTCCCTTACCGGCCCCTCCCTCCGCCCACCGTTTCTTTTTCGACCGGTTCCCCCCCCCAATCGTAATTCATTTTTGCCGTTTGCCGGGCAATCTTTTTTTCTTTTTTTTTAGCTTCCCCCCACCCCCCTTTTCAATCCTGTTTTAGACGTGACGATCCCCGCAGTGGTTTAAAACCTTTTTTGCCTTCTTCCTGGGACCACAAACCCCCGTCACTTAGCGCACTTTTTTTTGTCCAGTGGGGCTCGAGGTTTTTCTAATCCCTTGTTTTCTCCCCGTAGCCCCCAGTTTTCCACCACCCCCGGTCCACCACTTTCCAGGTGCATTTTACCCAGTTTTTTCACGGGTTTGTTTCCCCTCCCCGTCGTTTGTTTTTTTTTAGCGGCCCTACGCAGAAGCCAGGCATCACGTGCCATACCCCCCCCACTGGGGGGTTACAAGTGGCCCGCAATCGCGATACTTCCCCCCATTTTTTATCAGAGGCTCCCGTTCCTGACTCCTAAAATTCCTACTCACTTCTTTTTTTTCTCTTTTTCGCCCAGGATTTCTCTTCTTAGTTCGAACCCCCTCAAAGTATTTTTTGCTCTGGAACTTTCCTTAATTCTTCCCCTGACCCCTCTTTCATATCACCTCCCCATTCCCAGCGTGCGCCCTCCCCCTCCTCTAGTTTTCTTGATTCTTTTTGTTTTGACTGAGAGGGTGCCACAGTTTAGTGACTGATCTTCTCTGTTGGGGCCCCACCCCTCTTTTAAGCATGGGCATGTTCCCGGACACAAATTTGTTGGCTGATGTCAAACGTCCCCCCCGTTTGGCTACCACCATGATGAGGAACTTCCCTTTTTTTCTCCCGACAAAGGGTTTCCAAAGAGTCCCCTTCTTTGTTCCGCGGGGGGCATTCCCGCGTCAGCTACCCTCCGTTTCTGTCGTTTTGAAAGTTTCTTGCTGTCCCCCCGTGCTTATGGGTCTTCGTTCTCGAGATTGATCGCAGGTGCCTGTTATCTGTTTGTGTGTTTTCTAGTCCCCGGACCTATCTTTACTGTGCCCCCTTCCTTTTTGTCCATTTTTGCCAACTACCTTGTGTCTGATCTGTTCCGGTCCAAGAGGTTCTTCAGTATTGTTCATTAATGTCAACTAAGTTCCCCTTTCCTGTTTGTGAAGTTTTAGAAATGATTCATTAAGTTTGGGTTCTTTTGTTAAACACTGTATCTGCCCACTTTTTCCAACTCCCAATCTTGTGTTAGGAGAGTGTCTTGCTAGCCCATCGTCGTAGATTGATGTACCTCTTAGAAATCAATGTGGCGAAACTTTAGGAAGTCTTGTGTGAATCGGTAGTCCCCCCAGAGAATGAGTTTAAGTTGCCTCTGTTGGTTTCCCCTGTCTCCCTGATGCCTCTTGTTTCATGTCCTGTACTCGTTCTCTGTCGTTTTTGTTGTTTTTTCCCCGTTTGTTGACTCTGACTATGTGTTGTCCCAAAACAGGAACCTTCTCCCTACGACCACCGCGTGCCATGACCTCCAGGGTTGAAGGCTCTCTTGCCCTCTTCTTTCCCCACCTCTTTGTCCTCCATCTGAAAGTTTTCGTTGAAGTGACTGTTTTCCCCTTTCCAACCAACGTCCTGTCTTTTTCTCAACGACCCCATAGTTTTGTCCCACCTGTTTTATCTCCGAGCGTTTTTGAGACTCTTTTTTTTAACGCCGTATTCTAAAACCTTCCCGCTGTTTTGGGTGTAAGGGGCACCGTGCCTTTCTCTGTGCGGGCGCACCTTTAATTCATGCGCTTGCTCCCGTTTCCTTCAAAGCCCAGAACCAGAAAAACCAACCAAATGTATTTCATCAACTTCCAATTCACTCCGTTTTCCTCTTCTTTGTCTCTCTCGTTTGTTGCTTTGTGCTTTCCTGTCTATTCTTATGGTCCTTAATTTGATGTTTCCACGGCTTGGCCTGAGTTTCCTGACAGTCCTTCGAACCTCTCGCTTTCTTAGCCTGCCTTTTTTACCCTCTGCCGTGTCCCTTCAACCCCTTTTACTTACAGGACACCCCAAAAACGCTCCCTTTCTTATTCGGGGCGTGGTTCCCCACCCCAGTGTGGTTTGTTCGCTCTATATCAACCCCCCCCCTTTTTTTTGGGCCCCCCTGACATCCTTCCTCTATCCCCCATTTTAAGATGCACGTCTTTTTATTGGCATGCCACACTATCCACTTCCCACCCCACTTGCATTTTTTTATATTTGTTTCGGACCCAACTTTTGTACGGTGGACCGTTTGAGACCCCTGTTCTTTACTAGGTTTTTCCCCCCCAGTTCCTTTTGGTCCGCTGTATTTTAGGTGTTTTCCATACCCCCACTGGAGAGTATGCCCTCCCTCTTCGGAGCACACCGCCACCTGAACTTCATTTGAATCCCCGGCTCTGTCACCCCCCAGCCCAGTTTGTTGACCACACGGGAATTGTCGCCTGCTGCTCGTCCCCTTTGCCCCTCTTAACGTTCGCGCCGGGTTTTTCTTTTTTTTGTAATTCTATTTACGAATTTTTTTTTATCTTTGTCCACAACTTCCGTTTTTGCGAAGGCCACCCCCACGCGGTCCCCCACTCGCTCCATAACTAGTCCCGCCTTGCAGCACTCCTCTTGTTTCTCTCAACACCCCGTTCCCCCTTTTCATTTATTTTTCACCCTAACGGAAGGATTAGCACCTTCCAATTGACGTACTTTCTTCCCTTTGACGTCTCTCTCCTTACCGTGTTTTGGGCTTGAATTAGTTCCCCCCCCTCTGGGTTTCTTATCCCTCTCCCCGTTTCGGTTTTTTCACAAAAACAATTTTCGTCCACAAAAACCCTTTCGATTTATTATACGAACGACGTACTCCCTTAGATTGTCTTCTCCCCATCGCCCCCCCCCCCTACATCTTCAACGCCTTTCTTGCGAGCCAGCTTCCGCACCGAAGGTAAATTGCTGCGATTTACATTTGCTTGGGGTGGCCCACCGGCCCCTTGGCCGCATTTCCCGCACCTTCGGTTCTTTGGACACTCCAAAACACTCTTTTACGCGTAGCCATTTTCCGTGGGGTTCAGTGTCCTCTTTCATGACTGTCCACTGAACCAGTTTGCCTTGGCAACAACCCCAGTCACAACCTTCCCAATCTCACCTTTACTCTCGAGGGCCCCCTTTCGCTCATGGATGGTGGATTCCCGATTCCTGGAGAGTTTTTCATACTTCCTTCTCCAACCACCCCCACCACTTGGAACGACGTCCTCCCTTCCTTTTTTTTGGGGCTTTATTTTTGGTTGACCCCACGTCCTTGTATTAAACCGTAGTCAGCTCTTCCTCAATGATTCCTCTTGCCAAAACCCCTGTTTTGACATCCTTATGCTCTGAGTTCTGGTCGTCCGTTTGTTCTGCGTATGAGGCCTTGTTTATCTCGTCTGGCTCCTGCCTCTTTTTTTTCCCTTCACAGGGTACGTTTCCATCTTTTTTTTCCTCCTGGTTCTCAATTAACAGCACGCCCTCCCAGGGATGGGTTTGTTTTTTTTACCTTTTGGTGTTACGGGGTGCGCACTTTATTTTCCTACAAAATTATGTCTCAGAATTCGTTACGATGTGTTTTTTTTGCATGGCCCCCGATTCCCCTTCCATTTTCCCAGTCTTCGTTAACGTGCTAGACAAGAAAGTGGCCCCAATGATTGTAACCGGCCATTTTTCACGGTTTGGACAGTTTCCACCCGCAATTCGTCTGGGCCCTTGGTAAGTTCCTCGGGCCATAAGATTCTGCTTGGCTCCCCCCCCCAGCCCCCGTGGCCTGACAGACGTTTGTTTTTCTGAGGTCTTTTCAGGGTGTTTCCACCACTCTGTTCGTTCAATTCCGGGCCCAACGCCCGGTGCTACACTTTTACTACAATGTCCCCATCCGGAAACCCAATTCGAATTCTCCTCCTAAATACCCTTTCAAAAACGACCCCATGATTCTCATCTGTTTTTTTATCTTTGCCCTGCAGTGGTTGTTCGGCCCTTCTATCGTCTTTCAGCACACCTACCCCCCAATTCACCAAACCCATGTAGGTGGCCCTGCATTTTGGTTCCCTTTTGTATTCTGGGTGGCCCAACTTGCCTCTCCCCCACGCTTTTCTTTTTTGTAGGGACGAGATAACTGAGGTGCAGCTCCCCTCGCTTTCACCTCCTTTTCCCCATTTAATGTTTCAAATGTTGATGATTGCTTCGTGTTCCCCCCCCTTGCTGGTTTTGTCCAAAGGTTAAATCCCCCATCCAGGCTCGACATTTCTTAACCCTCTACAACCAGAAACATCCTGATTTCCTGGGCGTCCTTCCCCTGAAGCCACCCAATGTTTGGGCCTGCCCCTTCTCCCTATTTCTTTTTTCCGTGTTGTGTTATGACATTTTGCAATCCCTTTTTGTAATGATGGACCGCACCTCCTCACGGGGAAATAATTCGCTTGGTCCCTGGCTCGTTTTTCCTCAGTGTCTGTGAAGATTTGTTCCGCTTGTCACCAACTGCCCAACACCCTGCCTTTTTTTTGGACTCGGCCCCATACCCCCACTTTTTCCCCCGTTGATTCCATTTTCCCCTTTTAATCGGTTCCCTCTTTTTTTTTCTAATTTTTCCCACCCTTGTTTTTTCTTTGGTCTGTAACTTACCTGTCGTTGTTGTACGCTGCTTTTTCTGACATGACCATCCTCCCCCGCCCGTCTTTGCCCCGGTACCCTTCTTCCCCTTGGGGTTATGACGTGTTTGGTTTTTCGCGTGCTTTTTGCGATTTCTGTTTTTTTTTTTTGAACAACCAATGCTCGACCCATTTTTTCCTTCTCTTCTTCCGCAGGTAAGTTCTTTTTTCAGATTTATTCTTCTCAATGTTTTGCCCGGGGTGTCCCCGGTGGTTTAAAGGTGAACCGTTTTTTACCCCTTGCGTTTTTCGTATGGAGTTACTTCCCCGCTTTATCAAAATTTCCCCCTCAAGCCCGTTTTTCAAAGTGGCTTTGGCGCCCCATTTTTCACCCCTCTCCCCGTCTTTTTTTAAAGTGCTTATGACCTGGGCATCTTTCTTGGTGTCTCGATTCCCCTTGTCACAGATTCTCCCCCCCGGGAAACCTCGTTCACAGCTTTGCGGGGCTTTGGTTTGCCCTGTCACTTTTCATTTGTTTCTTCCCCCCCAAAACCCCCCGACTTGAATGCTCTTTCTGGCTGTTCGTCCTTCCCCTTTTGCGCACTTTTAGCCAAGTTGATAACCCTCCCCGTCGGCTGCTTTTTTTTTTGAGGGGCCGTTCTTTTTCGTTATTTTTACCTGGTGATGCCGGGAGTTTGGGTAGCGGCCTGCATGCCCCCCCTGGTGCCACAAAGTCCTCCCTAGCCGCATTCCCTTCCCTCCCCCCCCCTGGCTCCCTTTATCTCTCCAGTTTTTTATCCCCTCCGGCTCAGGATCTCCATACGGACTATACGGACTTTTTCTCAGGTCCCGGCCATTTTTCCGGGGGCGTTCTTTTTTTTTCTCACAATTTTTTTCCCCAGTTTTTTATTATCGGACCAGTAAAGTCCCCCATTAGCAAATGTCCTCCCCCCTCCTCCATTCACAATAGCGAACTTTTCGGTTGCCCTTCCCTTAGTCTTGTTTTTTTTTTTTGCCCACGCGAGGTTGTTTGCCCGTTAGCGCAGTTCTTTTTTTCTCTGGCGTTTGGAGCCCCTTTTAGAAGCACTTTTTCCCTCCCCCAGGCTTTTTGCCCTTTGCGTTTGATGTCCTTCAAGGTTTCGGGCCCATTCACAGCACGTCTTTTTTTCCCCACTCAAATTTTTCGCCGTCAGGTTTTAAGGGCCGGCCCCTAAGCGTGTTCCCCCAATGATGATTGGTCTTTTTTTCTTGTGATTGCTCCATAGTTTTATTTTTTCCTTTCTTTTAGATCTTCTCCCTGCCTTTGCCCGTTTGGTTTTTGTTGCTTAACCTGCGACTTTGAGTGAGTTTGTGTCGGCAATAATTCCCTCTGTGTCTCAGGCCAAACGCCCCCCCTCTGTTTGCGGCTCTTTTTTCAGGAGGTCCTGTATTCCCTCTTTTAAGCACCTGCCCCTTTTTATTTCATACCTTTCCCCCCCCAACTGTTTCCATTTGGGAATAGAAATGTCTCCCTTGTCCCCCTTGCACATCCTTTTTTCTTGTTTTGACTTCCTTTACGTATTTTTTTCTCCCACATGAAAGTTGACGGTTCTTCCTAAGTCCCCCGCGGTGCCCTTTTTTCGAAGAGAGTGGGGAAATTTTCCCCGCGCATATGGTCTTTCTCCATTTCCTGGGTGGTAACTCTCTTTTTTAATGCCCGTTACAAGTAAGTTATCCGTTCCTGCCTTCTCCCCAGATTCCTTCGCCTGGTCCCAAAACCGCTTGGGGTGTCTGATGCCTCGCCCACTTCGGGCTTGACCTTTATGGCCCCACCCTTTTTTTTTCCTTCCCTCTTTGGGGGACGTTACAACCCTTGAGTTGTCCGGTTTCCCCAAATGTCCCAAAGTGTTTTTCTTTCTTTCCCTTTTTTTGATTTGGACTTCCCTACATTACTTTCCTGCTTTCTCGCCTCTTCATACTTGCCCCCTCCAACCCCCTGTTGGATAGAGGGCCCGAATGAATTCCGTTCTGCCCGTCATATGGAAGGTCCCCCAGAGCGGGTTTTTTCAGCCTGTTCCCCCCCCTTTTGACCCGTTTTTTCCTTGCTCCAAACACCAGTCCAGGGCGCCTACTCAGCTTTTTTTTGCGTCCGTCCAAAACCTTCCCCTTTCATCCCCCCTTCCATCCATCAGTTTCCTCCCCTATTTTTTTTGTTTGTTGTTGATCATTGATGGTCCCTTTTGTATTCCTGTCTGTTCCTTTTGTTCCTGGTTGCGATACTTTGAAATTGATTATGTCCCCAAGGCTTTTGTTTTCCTCAGCCCCCCGTTGCACCATGCTAACCAAAACCCCCCGGTCATTCCTGCCTCTCTTTGGGGTCAGGTTGGCTTCTGGTTATTTTCTCCTATCCCCCAGTTCTCTATTAACATTCTGCTGACGCCCTTGTCAGTTTTCTGTGACTTGCCACTTACCCACCTTCCCGGTGAAAAGGCGTTTTTTTATTTTTGTGTACCACTGTAATTTCTTCCCTGAGTTTTCTCCATCCAAATGGAGTGGTACTTTAGTGTCACTCACCTATTTGTCCCCCCTTTTGCCTTTATACGTGTATTTAGGGGTTAGGCTTCCGATGCCTGTTTTGGGTTCCCACACCCAGGGACCACCACGCGCACATAGTGAAACTCTTTCCTCCCCCGGATGTCCCCACTGTCCGGCGTTGAGGCCTTGCAATCCTTCTTTGCTCTCTAACCTGATCAGGACGGGATTTTCAGGAGGTTAATAATTTAAGGTATTGTTCTACAACTTTGGGAGTCACCCGGCATCACCTTACCTTCCCCCCCTGACGTCCCCTACCTTTTCCCATTTGCATATCCCTGGTTCCAACCATACTTTGTTCTGTTATGCCCCATTTACCCCTTTTGACGGGTCGTTTCTTTTTTTTCCGAAGGCCCCACTTCAATCTTCCTTGAATGGCCACTCTCAGAAACCCTTTTGTGTGCCGTCGCGGTTTTTAAGCCTTTCTTTTTTCCTAGTCCCCTCTCATTGGGCGCCCCAAACCACCAAAGGGCGGATCTGATCTCTAATCAAAGTACCTTGTCCTTCCTTTAACGTTCTTGCGCGTTCTCCACTCAAACATTTAGGGCTTCCCCTCGGATTCCTTGTGCCTTTTTCCCCCCCCCCAATTAGTTCTTTCTCCCACTTTTCTTTCAACAAAGTTTTTGCTGAGTCCCTTTTCCCTGACTGGTTTGACCGTTCTTGAATACCCCCCCCCGCCTTCCAGTCATTTTTCCCCTGCTCTTTTTTGGGCTTAACCGACTGGATTACTGTGCCGCGTTCTCCTTCTTTTGCACAAAACTCTTACGTTAAACACAAACTCTATTCTGCGGCGCTTTATCTTTTATTTTTTCTGTGCTTCTCGATCTCCCTGGTGCTAGGTCCGTCATTACCCCACACCCCCCCCCCCTTGGAACCCATTGTTTGCAACGAAACCGCAGAGCCAGGAACCCTGATGGTCCCTTCTTCAAGTGAAGTTATCCATTCAGGAGCGGCTTCCTCTCCTTTTGCCACCCACCATTTGTCAGCTCTCCCCGAACTTTCTCTTTTTTTATGCTTTTGTCCGTGTTGACTTGCTGCCGCGGCTTCATCGTTTCTTTTTTTTTGTTGGCCCTATACCTCCATCAAGTACTTTTTCCTCCTACCCGCTGGCCCGGTTACCCTAAGCAGCCGGACGTTTGTTTGCTGGTTTTTCTTTTTCCTTTGGGACTGGTTTCTTTTCACAGGGCTTCTGCAACTTTCACTGTCCTTCCACCCTTCTCTAACTCGGTTTTTTTTCCGACGATGCAAATTGCCCCCTTGGTTTTCCCACGTTTATGTCACCCCCCTTTGAGAACCACGTCCCTTAAACTTTTGGACCCCCCGCTTTCAAGTAATGGCTTGCACGGCACCCTCGTGGAAATCCTTCCCAATGTTTCCTGTGTTCTGCCCCAGTTTGACGGGACGGTTTTTTTTAGGTGGACGGCGTTAGGATCTCGTGGGAGTCTTAGTTTCCCCTACCCCCCCGCCTTTTTTTTGAAGTTCCCAAACCCTGTTAACCTCTCCCCCATCCCCGGCCGATTTTTTTTAGATCCTAAATTGACCGGCAACACGTTACCCCACGTTTCTCCTCGGAGGGTGTCTCCCTTTTGGAGTCCAGGGTTTTTTCCTGCCTTCACCTGTTCAAGCCACAACTTGTTTTGACCCCCCCCCTCCCATTTTAGCCCTTCGTTTCCCAGGCCGGTTTGTCGGATTTACGTTGGCAACACGGTTTTCCTCTTCTTTAGACAACATCCCCCTTAGGTGCCCTTCCGAACGTGAATAACGTCAGTGGTTCCGAGATCTCCCTCCCCACAGGCATTTTTTTTTTATTCCTTTTGAAGTTTTGTTGCCCCCTTTCCCCCCACCCTGCGTTTTTTTGCAGTTTTCCTTTCCCAGCTCGTAGTACACTACCGCCTCCATACCCCCCTCCTTCTTCCTGATTAACCCATTTCCCGCCTGCCGGGACCAAATGGTGTCCCACCCCCACGCTTCTCCTTTCTTTTGTCCCCCTGTTTTTGTTCGGTTTCTAGGTTTTTTCCTCCTTGTCGTAATTCTCGGCTCTTTTAATTTTCCGGAAACCTCCTTCGTGGGGGTACGTGTTTTTTAAATTCTCATTGTTCTACTTGTCTATGCGCGCTGGTGGTTTTGTCATCCACCCCCCTGGCCAAAACTTTTTGGTAGGCTGGTCCCGAGGCACTTCAGGTTTTGATATTCCACTTGCGTGACTTAGTTGGTTCTATACGCCCCCCACCTGCACCCAGGATTGCGTTCTTAGGTCAAGTTCGTTGTGGTTTTTTGCCCCCCCACCCTTTGAACCCCTTCCTTTGCCACGTTTTTTGCTGGTCCACAATTGTTTTGTTAAGTGTTTGAATTTGGTTTTCCTGGATGAACTTTGATGTTTTTTCTTTTGCCTCACCCCCCCCTTGTTCACAAGCAGACCCCATCTTCGACTCTTTAGGCAGGTTGCTTTTTTTATGGTAGTTATTGACCATTGGCCCTTATGCCCTAGTTACTTTAGTCCCCTTGTTTATGGGTTCTTTTAGACTTCCCGCGTTTTTAAATCCTGGTTCCCCGTCCCACGCCTCCACGTGTCACCCTGAGCTGACCCCTTTGAAACAACGCTTTTTTTTTCCCAAAGTATCCTCGGTCTTTTGCCCGTTGCAAGACCCGTCTGTTTGCGCCCCTTTTCACCTACGTTCTCCGTCACATTTTTGGGGCTGCATTGCATCGTTTACACAAAACCCCGAGGCCGCGTCCCTTTTACACCGTGTTCTCTTCTGTGTTCTAGTTGCGGTCCCCTCCCACTGAAAATCACCCAAACATTCCCCCCTTGTTTTGCGGTTGCTTCTGTCTTTGTTTGCCGGCGTTGCTGAAACAAGGCGTTACGGATGTTCCTGCGCCGGCCATTTGCGGAATGTTGATGAGCCCCAAATGGACCCCCTCGGCCCAGCCATGCGACCCGAGGACGGACCCCGATTACTGCACCCCCCCCGTTTTTTTTTGGTGGTCTTCCCCTAATATGGGTTTTTGGAAATTTTCAGTAATACAGTCCTCTTTTCTTTCTTCCGCTTTTGTGTGTCACCCCCCCCCCCCTGTTTTTTTTTTTTTTTGTGTCAGTGAGTAGTACAGTTTTGTTCCCCCTTTCCAGTGCTACGAGTCACCCATTCCAAACTATCGATGCTTCCTATTTGTTTCGGGAGGTTTTGTTTTCCTCTTCGGTTTGGTTCATTTCTTTTTTTTATCTCTTTTTTGTTGTTTTGACCAGCCGAGATCCTTGTCCTCGAAGAATTTTGTTGTATAATTTTTGAACGTCCCAGGTCGTTCATGTTCGCCCGTCACTGTTTGTCACAGAAGGGGATACAGGCCCTCTGCGTTTTTTCCTTGTCGTGGATCCTTTTTTTCTTAAGAGTGCTTTTTCCTTTCTGTGTTCGATTCCTCCTAAATACGGCTAAATGTTTTGTCCCGTTTGTTCGTTTCTGTCGTGAGATTTCTGCAAGGATCGGTTTTGGTTTTTTTACCAGTAGCATTTCCTTTCCCCTTTTAGACCCGGTCAGTCTGGTCCGACGTTCACCCCTAAAACCCGGTTTTTTTTTTCGGCCTTCATTTCAGTCGGACCCTTCAATTGCTTACATGTCCTGAACCCCCCTTTCGGGTCCGTTTTTTCCCATCCACTTGGAAGTTGGGACTTGTCCCACCATTGGATCTGCCAAAGGGTCCAAAAAAAAACTCCCCCCATTTTAGCGCGCTTTGCGTCTTCGCCACCTCGTTCGAACCTTCTTTGAACTTATACCCCCTGAGACCGTCCCCTGCCTCCCTTTTTTTGAAGACCTTTCAAGTTTGTTTCCCCTATGGCCGATGAGGTTCGTTTTTCTTGCTGGCAGTGTGTTCAGCGGATTTTTTTTTTTTTGGCCGTTCGTGCAGGTATATTTTCTTTTTTGCATTCTTTCGCGTCATTGACACGAACTGCGGCGTATGACCCAGTGAGGTGGGGATTCCCGCCAAAGTACACGGCTGCCATCGGGTAAACTTCTTTTCGGAAGGATTTGAACTTGTTTTTTTTTCCGGTGAGGCTTTGTGATTTTATTGCCAAATTGACCTTTCCTGTATGGTCTGGCCGCCAGATTAGACCATTTTGATATACCTTTTTCATTCTCACACACCCTTTTTTCTCTCGATGCTAGCATCCCGGCACGTTTTCAATACCCCTTTTTTTCAACCCTCGGTGTACTTCCTTGAACCTTGTTTTGTTCGAAAAGTTGTGTTTTTTTTTGTTTTTTTTCTGTTGCACCCAATGAGTCCGTTCGTGTTTTTCCTGCATCACAACAATAACTTTCTCCACCCCCAAAAGGCCAA
>Ga0179593_1478133_pt1 | contig 11825 bp, 11 predicted proteins | sample CZODoug2_1_08_16_FD_185931 | JGI IMG/M metagenome (GOLD analysis project Ga0179593, IMG submission 185931) | Vadose zone soil fungal communities from Angelo Coast Range Reserve, California, USA - CZODoug2_1_08_16fungal (PacBio error correction) | ecosystem: Environmental > Terrestrial > Soil >... | reverse complement strand
GGACCATGGTCTCTCTGATATTTTCGTTCTTTGGTCGTGAGAGCGCTCATCGTGACTTTTCCCGTCCTCGCCCCTATTTGATGTGATACCCCTTTTTCCGCGTTATGAGGCCCCGCCTCGGGGGTTTGCAGACAGACAACCCCACCCGTCTTTTTCCGCACGCAGTTTCCCACGCCTCTTTAATTTAAGTTTTCTTTGTTTGCCACTTTTTTTTTTTTTAGGTGTCTTCCTGATTCTTCCCCACCGAAAGTATTACTACCCCCTCCATTTTCCCTGCCTTTTCCTTGCGAGCCGTTCTTTCTTTCCTAAGCAGTTTGATTTGCCCCCTTCTGGCTTGCAGATTTTGTTCATACAAGAGATTTGAAGATTCCCCCTTCTTTCGAGCTCCGTGTCCATTCCCGTTCTTCTTATGTAGAGTAATCTTTTTTTTTCTTTTTCTCAAGGGTCGATTCTCCCGTTTTGATGCAAAATCGTCCATAAGGAAGATTGCCTGTACCTTTCCTTTTGTTTTTTTCCTTTTATCCTGCCTTGAGCAATCTTTTCTAGTTTTTTTTGTCGTCTCTAAGGCCTTGCTGTCACCTCCAATTTCTTTTTCTTTGTAGGGGGTATAAGACTGTTGTCCTTCTTTCGTAGCCCTTTTTTCTGTGGGCTTTGCTCAGCTTCCCGTAAGAATAATCGGCGGGCTCCCTTCAGTCTCTCCAGTCCTTTTAGTCTTTTATCTATCTCAGAGTTCCCAGTATAGTTTTCCCGTTAGCTTCAAACTAACTTTGATCCTGCATAGCTCCCCCCTTTGTTGGTCTCTTCTTCCAGCTGAAAGACCCCTAAAGCGGTACACCCCCTTCCTTCGCGCTGACCTTCGCCCGAAATCACCCTCCCTTCATTGACATTCGGTCTCATTCTGCGTTGAAAGCTCCTTTCACGCCGTTTTTTTATTTGCCCGGGCTCTTTGAATCTCCCCTAATTTTCGGAGTCCCCCCTTTCAATTGTTTTCCCCCAACCCGTACCAGGACCGCTCCTGTCGGCCCCTTTTGTATTTTTTGCTTTTGGATAATGGCATAACTACCGTTATAAGCCGCAATAGATCTCGACTCTCTCACGTTTATTTTTTCCCTTCTCTAGTACCCTCTTTTCCCCACCTCCCGATGTACTCCCAATACTCCCGTGCATTCCATCCATGATGTTTATAAATCTCCCTCCCGGTTTATTTATTTCCCGAGGCGCCCTTTTGTGTGTTCGCGCGCCTAGCGCTCCACCTCTCGAAGAGCTCTTTTGATTCGTCGTTTTGGACGGAGTTCTCTGTGTCCTTTCCCTACGTGCGCTATCTTCTCTCTCGGGCCGCCTTTCTGTTTGGAGCTCTGCTTGTCCTTCCTTCCTCCTTCAATTGATAGTTGCCAGCGTTTCGCTGTTTCGACTTTTAGGATTCCAGTGTATTCGAATTTGGACGGCTGGCCATTTCTCTGCACTCCCCCCTAATTTGTTCCTCGCAACCGAGCGAGTTTCCCCCTCGAATGTGGTTAAACTCCCTTTTTTACGAGCACCTCCTCTTTGTTCTAGAAAGTCTGTTTTCTTCCTGATCCAACCTTTTTTTTGTATCTCAGCGTACTCTTCGCTCATTAACCGAGTGCCACTTTTTTCCCTGACCCTTCATCACCGGCTCATGTTTGGAACGATTCGCGCCACTGACTCAAGTATCGTATTCATTTTATCCCGATTGCCCCCCTTTTTTTCGCCCACCTCTACTTGCTCGATTGAGTGCATCATGACATTTCCCCCCGTTCTTCCCTTTTTTGCCTTAGAACCACCTTCCAGTCTTGGCCCACGCCTTTTTGTTTCACCGATTTTCTGTTTTTTTTCCCTCCACCCCGTTTGCTTTTATTCTCTACTCATTGTCTTTTTTATTTGGGTATGATGGTCTGGCACATTTTTCATTTTTGGTCTTTTGTCTCTTTTATTTTTGTCTCGTTCCTATTGGCCTCTTGTTCTTTCCCGCTTGCGCCCAACCACGCATTTTTTGGGCACAGTCTCTCCCCCGTGCCCTCCCCCCTATCTTGTCACTCCGCGTTTCCCGCATTCCTCTTCACGTATTCGTTTCCTTACTACCCTTGACATCTTGCTTGACTCGTTTGTTCTTTTTTGTTTCCCCTTAACACCCCCCACACTTTCGATTTTCATTACACGTCTATGATTTGGTCCTCCTGTTTTCTCTACCGCTCCTTTTCGTAAGGTCTCCATTCCTCCCTCTATATATTGGACTATCTCAATATCGTTTCGTTTGTTTTTGCAGTATTGCCCGTTTTTTTTACCTGAATCCTTGAAGCGTCCTCTTCCGGAAACACTCCCACTAGCTTTGTTCTGTATCCTCTCGCGGACTGTTCTGTGTGTTTGTTTAATACCCTTGCGTCGTTTTCCCCTCTTCTCTGTTCGGAGATTTTTGGTAAGCGCGGTGCGAGGCTCTTAGATTCTTTTCTCCTGCTGTTCGCTACGTCCTCATGAAGTAGAGTGTTGTGTCATGCTCCTCTTCGCTTCTTCCTGCACCCTTGGTAATCTTCCAGGACAAACTCTCTTGGCAACATTTCCATAAGTCACTGCATTGTGTTTGATCTGGAGCCTTCTACATTTTCTACCGGCGGTTCAGAACCCTCTCCCCCTCCTTTGTCTAGCCGTCCCGTTTTGGTGTTCTTCTTCTTCTCCAAAGTGCGTAGGTTTTGTCAATTTTTTTCCTTTCCTTGTCCCTTGCTATTTGTCTCACACTTGTGTTGGTCTGCTGGCTGTCCGACTCCAGGGTTGCTAGGTTCGGTTATTCGTGCTAATAATCTCTAAACTTTTTTTTTCTTGCTCTCGTGCTATGAAATTGTTTTTACTGACCATGTTCCTGTGTCGTTGCCTATGTTGTTTAGATACCTATTTTTTTCGCATTTGGATCGTGGTACTTATAGGTGGTCATTGTTGCTCAATTACCTTTCTTGGGGTGGTGTTTAAATTACTCTCCCCGTTCAGCTTGCGTCTTCATAACGGCTTTTTTCTGTGGTAGGAGATTCGCCTCTCTTCCGATTTCTGGCTATCCGGTTTGTGAATCCCATTTCCCGTCTCTCTCTTTTGGTCCTGATTTCTTTAGGGGCGGGATTTTTTCACCCGCTCTCGGTTTGACCTTTTGCGCTGGCGCTATTGTCCTCCGTTTAGGACGCTCTTGCTCGTCCATCTTTCTGCTCTTATGATCTGGTGTTTTGTTCGTATCTGCGACGAGAATCCCTTCTGAGAAGGTTTACTCTCTCCTATCTATATTTCATTTTCGTGTCGTTTAGTCCCCTGTTATTTGCCTTTTATTTCGTCCTTTTTTTTCTTTTTTTTCGATTCGTGTCTTCTTAGAAACTGTGACAGCCTCAGCTTTTTGTCTTTTGGTTTAGACTGATTTGGGTCGGTTTCATTTCTTTTTTTTAATAAGTTGCTTACCACTTGCAGTGTGGTTTTTTTTCTAGTGGGAATGGACCGGAGTTGTACATGTTTTTGTGATATCTCTCTTACTTTTTTCAGCTACCTTTTGCCGTTCCGTTTTGCCTATTCCCCTCTGCCTTATTAAGCTGGGCCCCAGCCTAGTTTTTTTCCCTGAAGTAGGTTGTTCCCCGCTCGTACCCTTAGCTTCTTCGCGTCTTGTTTTCGAGTTTTACTCCGTCCCAACTTAATCCCTCCGCCTGAGCTGCATTCATTTTTGTTTCGGTGTGTTACCCTTTTCCCTTTTGTATTTTCCCTTTAGGACACCCTTCCTTTTCCGCCATTCTGGTTCCAGATGTTTTCTTATGTCTTTCATGTCCGTCCCTTGTCCGTATCGCCCGCCTCGAGTATGTGCCCTTTGACCGTCCCTCATTCCGTTTCCTCTTGTTCTTTTGTGATTTTTTTTCCCTGTTCCCTTCTCTGTTCCTATCAATTTTGGGTCTTGTGTTTCTACCCGGGTTATTCGTCTTCGCATCGATTATACCTTTCCGGTGATTCTTTTTCCCCCCCACATTTTTCCTTCTCACCCCTCGTCCTGGATGGTATTTTTTTAACCAACGTCAGAATCCTGTGAGATTACCCTGCCGATTCCTTCATATCATTCGACAGCTCTCTTCTTTGTATCCCTTCCTTTCGACAACTTTTTTTCCCTTTATGGTGACGCCGCTCATCCTTTTATGGAGACGTGGCCCCTCTAGTGTCGCATGATCCTTTCTTTCCCTTTTTTCTAGAGAAGAACCCTATTCTAAGTAATGACGTCCTTTGATTCTTTTCTGCGTGGTGATTTTCTTTTGTTTTTTCCATGTTTTTTAACGTAATTTCAAAGGTCGTGGGTTTAACTTCTATAGTTCTTAGTTGTGCTCCTTCACTGTTTCCTCTTACTTTTCGACGCTTTAGACCTCCATCCCTTTTAGATCATAAGATCCCTCCTATTGCCGTTTCCCGTATGGTACCACATTCTATTGCTCTTTTTGTCTCCTTCTCCAGCCCTTTGTGTGGTTGAGATTTAATTATCGATCCTGCCCCATGTTGTTCTCTTAAGGTTCGTCGTGATAGGTTAGCTTCAGGATTAGTTAACTTTGCTTTATTATTCCTTTCGAGTCGATCCTTAGGCCTTTTAAATCCTCGTCAAGGACTAGTTCTACCCCCGTCTCTTGTTTTCTTTTTCCTCGTCTGTTATATCCTGACCACACAGCGTTGCCCCTGACTCAATGAGTAAGATGATGATACGGGTTTCGTCTCTTCTTCGACCCTTTTATTTACGAAAGCAATATGGTCCGTATGACCCAGTGCACAACGTACCTTTCGCTCGTCTTCCTCGTTTCGCTGTTGTTCATCTCTGACGATTGGACCCCCTGTGTTTTTATGTACCAACCTCCCCTCTATTTTGCTTCCTTCCTTTTTGCTCTAGCCCCCGTATTGATTCGCGTGCCTTTTTCCATTTTTGTCGCCTCGTTTGGATTTCCAACCTCCTCCCTTGGACTCCTTTGTTTCTATCTTGTGTGCTGGAGGATTTCTCCCCTTCACCGTGATCTCCCGTCTATTCCCCTCCTGTGATGTATTCCAGGCTACCTCTTACACCTTTTCCCCTCTCCCCCCCCCTTCCCCTTTCGTTTGTTTTAAAGTCCTCCCCTTGCAATCCTCCTTATTTGGTTTTTTTTGTTCCCCCGGTCCCTTACTTTTTTCCACTTTCCTTTGTTTGCTGTGTCGTTTTTCTCACTGACCAGCAACATCGGCGGTCTTTATTCCCAGATGTCTCTGTACGATCTTTCTGACCCGTTTTTGTTTACCTGTTTTCTCTTCCCCACTTTCATTTTATTTTCTGATACAGGCCTTTCTTCTCCCGTTGTTCCCGTTTCGGTAGGTCACCCTTTGAATCACTTTCCGTTTTTTCTCCACCGCGGTGTGACCAACGTCCGGCTCGGGACTCATCTGTCACCTTTCCCCCAATTTTCTCTTTACGCCCCCTCATCTTGGTTCGGATTCCCCCCTGGACGCTTTTTGGTCATCCCCTTGCATTGCGCCGTGTCCATCTTTTCTTAGTCTTGTTTGTACTTTCCCTTTCCTTTTCCACCTCCAAATGTCTCGCTCTCCTAGTATATCTAAAAACGTCTACCTCTTTCGCTCTCCCTGCCTCTGTGTATTTTAGCCACGCAAAGTCTTCAAGACGATCCATCTCATGTATGATCCATATTCAATGATTTCTCCTCGTTTAGAGTACGGTTCCCTTTTTTTTTTTGAGGTCATTTTCCCTTTTTCGCCCACGTTTTGATCCCACCCTATGAGAGTTACACAACGCTTACCACTCGCCGTCGCCTCCTTCCCTCATGAGGTTGTTGGTATTTTTTTACGTTTAGCGCTGCCCTCTCGCCTCATCATGATCGTAAGTCTGAGCGTGCCTTGGTCCTGGTCTTTCCCTTAGCCCCTGGAGCACATGCTCTCTCTGGGAACTTTTCCTTTGGTTGTTCCCCCGTCAGCATAGGACCCTGTTTTGTTTTTTTTTTTCCAAGTGCATCCATTTAAGATCGTGCTTCTCACTGCTTCAGCGAGTCGATCGTATTCTCCCCGTTTTTTCCTTTCTTCTCATAAATTATTTTCAGAGAGTTCGCCCCCTTGCCTCTTCGCGATATTTTCTTCTGGATGCCTTTTCAATTCCGTTGCTTCGGAAGCTTTTTTTGGCATTTCCATTCTCACCACGTTCCTTCCTGTGCCTCTTACCAGAGGTGAGTGTCTCCCGACAGATGACTCGCAGGCTTCTTTTTTCAAAATCGTTACCGCATCCGCCATCCCGGTCTTCCCGGGCAGAAACTGTTTCTTGCACGTTTTTTTGAAACTTTTTGTTCTTTTCTCTTGTAGCATCTGCGAAAGCTTTGCCATCTTTGTGAGCTGTTTGCTATCCTGATTCCCTCCTTGTTCTCTTGGTATACTGCCACTCCATCTTTTTTCTCGTGTTTTCCCCCCCTATTCATTTCCAGCTCTGTCCCCTTCCGATCCCTTTTGTCGTTTGCGCGCTGACGTTCTTAAGGAGCACGGGCTCGTAGTTCCTATCGTGAAGTATGGTTTATGTGTCTTTGCCTCATTTATTTTTTTCCCCGTTTGGTCTTGGGTACTCCTTTTCGCAGTTCGGCATCACTTTTCTTTTTCTTCATATGTTTCCCCGCCTTTCTCCCCCGTCGTCGCTTCGTTGCCAATCTCCTTACGAGCAAAGTCATTCTTTTCCTGACTGATCGATTCCTCTACGGATCTGACTTGCCGTCTTTTTTTCCACCCACCACCACCGCCGCCCCTCCTTTTTTCCCCTGTCCGGACCCACTTGATGATTTTTTTTCTTTTCCCAGTACGAGACTTTGGCTTATTGGATTCCTAGTTGGTAGAACGATCTCTCTCCCCTTTCCCTCCCTCTGTTCCTCTTTTTTGCCTTTCCTTCTCCCTCCCTTTTACCCTCGAAGTCAACCGCGCCCTGGCGCGAACCCCCATCCTCTTGCAGTAGTCCTCGCCCTCTACCTTCTTGCTTTGTGTGGTGGCTATTTCACCAACTACCCAGGCGTCGACGTTCCTTGTATCCTTTACGGATTTCTATCTGGAATTATTTTTTCCCCTTAGATCGGTCACGGCTTAACCGGCCTCAGGTACTCCCGAGGTGAGCATTCCCCTCTCCTTTAGCCCTCCCTCTTCCATGTGACGATATTCTATTGTACAAAGGCCAATATTTTCCTAATATCTGGTGATTCTAATCCCATTTATCACCCCTCTGGCGGGAGCACTCTGGTTCCTGCCGTTTATGTTGCCCTGTTCTCCCTTTTTTTTTTTTTCCCTCCCTTTTTCCCCCCTCACTTTCTCTGGTATCCTCACTTTTAAGTAAGTGATGGGCCCCTCCATTGTTTTGGTTCTTTTTTTTACCCCCGAGGTGCTCTGTTCGAATGCTCGTCTTTTCGAGTGAAGACTTCCTGTTCCCCTCTTTTATATCCTCCCCTTTTTGGACCTTTCTGTCCACCCGTGTTTTCCTTTTTAAGCCTGTCCTTGGATTGCTCCTTTTCCTCTTGTGTCGAGCTTTCCCTCTTTTCCCTGGGTCGGTATTTCCATATGATCTGCCCCCCATAAGAGTTTTGAGTGAATGCCTCTTTTTTTTTATGTGGTCATGGCTGTTTCATGCCGCCGTCTCTTCCCGATCCATTTTCTTCTCAGGTTACATATCCGTGTGTCGTTTCGCTTTTCCTGTGTTCACTATTTTCTTTGGGAGATGGCCCTGTTTGCACGACTTCCCCTCTTTCTCACCTTCATGCTACCTTTCTTCGCGCTCGCTTGTTCTACTGGTTTCTGTATTACCCCAGACGCCACCGTCACCTTTCTTTCTATTTGCGGTGGTTATCGTGAGTGTTCTGTTCCCTGCGAAAATCGTCCTCTTCGCTCGGACACTCGTCATTCTTATCACAATTTTTGTGCTATGACTATCTCCTGTTTTGCGGGAAGTTTTGTTATATTTTTTTTCTCGCCTCATCCTGACTTCCGCTTAGTGAGGTCTTTTACGCGGGTTCTCTTCCTCCTGTTGGTTTCTTTCCGTTCCATTTCACTTCTCTAGTTTGCGTTCCCTCCTTTTGGTCAAGGACGGTCGAATCAGCCTTTTTTTTTTCGTCCCTTTCTTCCGGTTGGCCGCGGTTTTCTGAGCTAGCTTCCGAAGGCTTATTGAGTAAGCGTTTAATGGCTCTTTTCCCTTTTTCTCCTCTCTCCCCTGGTACTTTTTTCCCCTTTGTATGCACTTCTGTCCACCTGGGTCCCTGCGGTACCGAGCTTTGCCTCTCTGCGTATTATGCGCTCTTCCCCTAGACACTCCCTTTTCGCCGAGCTTCAGTCCAAGCTTTCTTTTTGGATAGATAAAGCCCTCTTTTTTCCGTCGTGCTGCACTCCAGTTCCCTCTCGTGACCGTGTGTCCCCATTCCTGTTCAATTCTTTTACTCAGGGCGGTTTTCCCCCTCCCCACTGATCGACAGCGTTTGTTTGGGCTTTTCTTTTTCCCCCTATTTAGTACCCAAAAATATATCCCCTCCTTGCCCGTTTGACACATTCCTTTCTATCCTTTGCCCTATGTCGGCAGCTATTTTTTCTCGCTTTCCTCCACGGCGACCTGGATGTGATCTCCTAGGGTCCTCTCTGTCTTTTCGTCCGTTTCCCTTTTTCATACGTGGATGTTTGATTCGTTCCTATCGAGCTTCCCTCCATTGCCGTCCTCCTCCGTCTTACTATTCTAGAACCTACTTCTAAGTACGGTAGCATTCTACTCCCGCGGTGCCTGTTCTTCTTGCCGCCCACCCTAGTTATTGGCGGGGGCCTCTACCTCGCTATGTGTTTCTTTCCACGTAGAGCGGAGGGTTATATGATCTTGAGCTTATCACTTTTCTCCTTCCGTCTCTTTCATCTGCACTCACTTGATTTTTCTAATAACGTAAGTTTTTGTGTCTTTCTTTTGTTGCTGAGACCCTTTCCTATGTTGTTTCGGCGTGTCTCCAACCGATCGGGAGTTTTCACCACATCTCAGTTAGCTCTCCTTCTTTGATCGTACGTTTCTGGCCTTCAGCTCGATCCCTTCCCTCTTACTATCACTTCCCCCTTTCATGCTACCAGGGGACCTTACTCACGCAACCAGGGTTTGGTGTGCTCACCGCCCCCTGACTTAATTCCTTCCTGAGCGTGTCTTTTTCTTTTTCTTTTTACGGCCTTTTTGCAGTTCGGATGGATTTTCGCCTTTTTGTTCGTTGCCTTCCTTTTTTGTTTTATGTCCGTCCCCCTTGTTTTTTTTTACTTTGTTTTTTTTTCTTCTTCCTACATGACACCCTATCCCTCCTTTTATTTTTTAGTAAGCTCTTGCTGACTTCCTTTCCGCCCTTTCCTGTTATCTCTGCCCCTTGTTGATACTTGCCCCCTAGGTACCTGCTTCTTTTCTGTCATAAAATCTTGTCAGGCTGGCCCTTCGTTTTTTTTTTTTTTTTTTTTCGCACTTCTTCGCCTATTTTCTAAATGTGTCCTCTTTCCCCTGGGCTGTTCTTTTTGGATTCCTTTCTTTTTTTTTCATGTTGCCCAATTTCCCCTGTATTTTGTTTTTTTTCTTTTTCTTTCCCCCTCTCCGTGTTGTGTCCTACCTCTCTCCTGCACTCCTGATAAATCTTTTTCCTCCCGTTGTCTTGATCTCTTTTCTCCGGCCTTCTAACACTTTCTAATTATTTTTCCCGAGTGGTCACCGACGTTCCCCTATGCCTTCGTTCGTTTTGTCCCCGTTCCCTTGTCAATGCCCTCTCTGGAGTGCTTCCGTCCTTTTATTGCCCCTGTCCCGCTCTTTTGTTTTTTCTCTCCCGACCTTGTGTTCCCTCCTAATCTAATTCCTTTTCGCCCTGCACCCTGTTCTTAACTTCCGCTTGTCTTTTAAGTGTAACAGCCCTTCTCCTCAGCCCCGTGTCACCCCAACCCCCCGTACGGACCCTTCCGTGACGAGTTTCTCCCACTACTCTTTCAAATGGACCCCTCCCACTACCTTCCTGGCGGGTTTATTGGACCATTGCTGAAATGTCGTCCACCCTTTCTGTCTTTTTTGAACCGGACCCCTATTGGGTCTATGCATCTCACACTCCTTGCGTCGTTCACTTTTAATTCTCCTACTTTTTTAGTCTAAAGATCCTTTTTTTCTTTTTCGTTTTTCCATTTTTATGAAAGGAAGCCCCTTTTTTTTGCCAAGCTGCCCTGCCCCCCCTTTCCCCCCTTTTATCTAGACCCTATCTCCCCCCCTCTTTTCCTTTTTGTCCTTTTTCCGAGATTTTCTTTCTTTCCGGCTTCTAGTTGCTCAATGACAATCCCTCTTTGATCTTTTTTCCCCCCTACATTATAGATATTACCCCTTGCCTACTTCCCCTTCCGGTTTTCCTGCTATAGCCCTTGCTGACCTTCCTGATCGGTTCCCTTTTCGTTTTCCTTTTGTCACTAGCTGCTCTTTTCTCATTTGTCCTACTTCCTCAACCTTTCTGCTTATTACGTCTCTGTACGGTCTTTGCATTTTTTTTTTCCCTTTGAATTCAATTTCCCGAAATGTGACCAGTTTTTCTCCGCGATCCTTTTCAGCCCCCTGTGGGTCTTAGTTGCCGCTTTTTTTTTTCGGGTATGATTTCTCCCTTTTTTTTTTTTCGGCTTTGTCGTATTTCGGCCCTCTCCCACCTCGATAGTGGTCCCTCTTTCCGCCGCCCTTTTTTTTTTTGTGAGTAAGCTTAGCGACCCACCCTTTTTAGTTTTTTTTTTATCAGACGTATCTTTTTTTTTTTCCTGTTATCCCCCATTGTTTACCTAGATTGACTCTCCCTTTTGGTCCTGGATTTGTTCGAATTTTTTTTTATTTCGATCTGCTCCTTTCCCGCCCATTTTTTTTTTTGTTTGGTTACACCTTTTACCGATTCCGATTATTTGTTCGGCATATTGTCCAGTGCGGTTTTTCCTTGATGTTCCCCCCTATTCCATAGCCACCTTATTTTGTAGAGTCCTGTTGTTCCCCCACCGGGATCCCCCACCTCTCTTTTTGGCACCGCATGTATTCCTCTCTGAAATTTTCCCCTTCCTTTCCTTGTCTGCTTTTACGCACTTGTCTACGGTATAATTAGCTTTCCTTGACCTCCTCTATTTTTCTTTACAGGGATTTTTTTGCGAATGACGCTTGTTTCAATGTTCACACCATGGATGTCCATCTCCTTGAACTTTTTTCTTTTGTCCATCTTAGTTCTTTCTTTATCCTTAGTCGTCTCTTTCTGCTCCTCCCTTTTCTGATTTCATTTTGTCTATTTATTTTCTTCTGTGAGTAGTCCATTGACCGGTTCCTATGAGTCTTCCTTTACATATTTGTCTCCTTATACAGATCCTGGTTGTATTCTATTGGTTCCCTTTGTTTTATCTTTTGCGTTTCCTTTTTTTTTTTGTGTTTTTTTTTTTTTTGCTTCACTATTTTTCGATGTTTTTTCCCCTTGTTCAGTTTTCCGTGTTCTTTACCCCCTGGCAGCCAGTTCCCTTAGATTTGATCCCCAACCCCCCCGTACCCTTTTTTTTTTTTTTGTCGAATGGGACAGTCCGTTAAGTTTCGACCCCACCCTACCTGTTCCCGCTTTTTATGCCCCTCCGCTCCGCTCCCATGTCACTTTCTCCCTACAAGATACCTTGCTCCTTTATCCGCGACCTCTTTTCGTCTTTTCCCTACCCCCCGCAGTTGCCATCTGTCATCCCTTCGCGACCTCTTTTTGCTTTTTTTCACTGTTTCCTTCGCCCCGACAATGTACTTTTTTTAAGTTTCTCTTTTTTGGTAGTCTTAGAAG
>Ga0179593_1457104_pt1 | contig 11825 bp, 22 predicted proteins | sample CZODoug2_1_08_16_FD_185931 | JGI IMG/M metagenome (GOLD analysis project Ga0179593, IMG submission 185931) | Vadose zone soil fungal communities from Angelo Coast Range Reserve, California, USA - CZODoug2_1_08_16fungal (PacBio error correction) | ecosystem: Environmental > Terrestrial > Soil >... | reverse complement strand
ATTGATATCTTTTTACTTAAAATTTTTATCGACGCCATTCTTCCTTTTGCCACCATGAATTCCAACTTTAACCGGAAGCTTTCGTCGCAGTTTTCAAATGCGGGCATTCCGATCGTCCACGTCAGCTCCAGTACCGCCTATAAGTTCCTTTTGAGGGTGCAGCGTAAAATCGCCCCCTTTTTTTCTCTCAACGACGGATCCGCCCGGTGGGATCTCGTACGGAGGCCCAACACCACATTCCCCATCACCCCTTTGAATCCTTCTAGCACGCCGGTACCCGGCACATCATTTTTTCAGCACAAGGATGAGTCCCTTCCTGCGGTTGCGCTCCTTTCTTCTTCGGTTGATTCGTTTTTTTCTCCTCACTCCCCTGATCAATCCTCGAGCTCGTTGATTTTTTTTTTTTTCTTACGCATAAGACCTCCCTGAGGCTTCTTCTCCCCTCTTCTTTTGACGCTGAAATGACTCGGGTTTCTTTTGTTTTGAACCTTCCCTGTCTTAATTGCTTGCGGGTTTCACCTGTGGTGTCTTTGCCCCAGTCCATTTAATTTGCGGCTCGCTCTCTTTTTGCCGCGTTGTCACCTTCTTCAATTCTTTCTGCTTTTTTGCTTCTTCCAATCAGTGCCTCTTAAGTATCCAGCGAGTTTCCTTTCGGATATTCCTTGCTGAGACCCGACTGATATCCTTGGGATTTTCTCTTAGATAGAATTGCTCGGATGCGATTCTTTTTCTTTTGGCGCGATACATCTAAGAGATTTCCTGAAATTATCGTTCTAGTGCTTTCCCCCCATTGATATTCGTCCGTTTTCATAGATAACGTCCGTTTCCTTGGCGGGCGTGAGAGGACATTTGTTTTTTTTTTCCTCGAAGTTTTGTTGCATCTGCTGTTTTTTCGGAATCGCTTATAGTGTGCTTCTTCTTTTTCCTGTAGAAGTTGCAAAGGCTTCTTTCAGTCCGTGCGAGTTTGTGGCCCTGCCGGTGGAGTGATTTGTCCAGTTCTCCCGCTTTTTTCCTTTTGTACTTAAAAATCATTTTCTGTTTGCGGTCTCATTTTGTGCTGAGCTTTGTTTTTTTCCTGCCCGCCTTGTTACTTGCTGTCCATTTGGTTAGTCTGCAGTTTCCTAGCTCATGGATGAGGTTGTTAAACTCTTTCTCACCCGCCTGCGTTCTTGCCGGCCTTGAGTCAGTTTTTTTCTTTTCCGCTGCCTCGAGCGCTAATTCGAAGCCAAGAAACCCTCTAATCCAACGACTTTTTCAGATTTGTCGAGGGCCAGGGGTTGTTATGGTGGCTTTTCTCCCTTATCCGTTTCAAAAGGATTCCCCGCCCACACAGACCCCCCCTTCATCGCCCTTCCTTTTTGCCTTAACAGGTACACGAGATTATTTTCTCTCTTCCGTGGAGGCGCTTTTCAGAATTTTAAGTCCTTGTTTAGCTTTCGTGCGGTCTGTCTTTTTTGATGCGAGTTCTTTGAAATTTTTTAGGACCCTCCCCCCCCTTTCCCCTTCAGATAATACTCCGTTTTGCTGCTTAGTAGCTGCCCACTGGACTCACGAATGCTAGTTCAGGAACTTGTCGCCGAGAGGAGGGCCTTTTGGACGAATTCCTTTTTCATTTCGAAAACTTTTCTTTCTTCCCAAACTCTGGTTGTTGTTTGAACGGTGTTTTGGAGTTTCTTTCCCATCCCAAACGATCTAGCGGGAGCTTTTTTCCCTGTCTCGGTAATCGCTTCTTTTAGGATGGTAGCTGACGAGAGCGTATCCTTATCATTTCCGTTTTTTTGGTGTTTTTTTTACCTGCTGAACCTTCCTCGTTGAGTTTTTTTGTCACAAGTTCCCTCTTCCTTTTTCATCACCTTCGATTTTCACGAGACGACTGCCTGGTCACAGTCGGGCTCTTTTAGCAGTACATGGTGCAGTGGGTGTTTGCTTGGTGGCGGTTTTCTTGGCCCTTTTTCTTTCTTTTTTCTGCGCTACACGCCCCAAGATCGTTTTTCTTTCCGACCAGCGGGAACCTTCTCTGTTGCTTTTAGTCCTTTCTTTCTTCTCCCTCTAAAGCCCTCACTTTCTTTTGAGCAAATTCTTTTTGCACATTTGCAGTTTTGGTAGTGACTGATGTTTCAATAGTGACCGGGGCCCGGGATTTTTAATTTAGGTTTACTCTCTTTTTGCAACCGCCATCTCCCTTTTTTCCCCATTAAAGCGTTTTTTTTTCACCCTTCTTCCCCCCTCGTTGATACTTCCCCCTTTGTGCCTTACTTCGAGTTGCGGCTATTCTTTGGCTGCCTCCTTCCCTCGGTTCCCTCCCCTTTTGACCCTTTCGCGGCGCGTGCGGGTGGCTCCCCCTTGACCCCTTTTATGGCTTTCCCGTTCCGCGGGGGTGTTCGGTTTTTTCCCCACCTTCGCTTCTTCACCCCCCTTGCGAGTATTCCTGCGTTTTATTAGCCAAAGAGCATCTCCCTCCCTTTTTTTTCCCCCAAATAACCACTGGACGTGCGCCCACTGCTGAAGTAAGTGTTTTTTTTTTACCGGACGATACCCTCTCCTTTTTTTTGCCTTTGTCAATTATTGACCCGGTCCCCTTCCTTCGTAGTTTTTGGAATTCCACGGTCTGCTACCTTGCCCTTTTGCCCCTGATCGCGGGGGGGCCCTGACCCTCTCTGCCTGCCTGATCGAAAGTCTCGTGGGCGTTGCCCCCGACTGTCGGTCACCCCGTTCTTTTCAGTTAAGCTGTCCATCCCGATTTCATCAAGGTGAACATTGCTTTAATAGGAAATATCTCCCTTTTCTTTTCAGAGAGTGATGGACTCCTCCCCGAATGGTCACCACTAGCGATCGCCTTCTTTCGTTCCCGTCCCTCCCTTACCCCACGAACTGTTTTGACACCGAATTCTTTGTTCCGTCCCTCTCTTTTTCTTCCTGGCGCGATGACACACTCAAGTCCTTCATACAACCCATGACCCTTCTTTCGCCAGTATGAGAGTTACCCGTGGAGAAGTAAGTCAGTCTCATGGAAAGCTCCAGTCAGTCATTCCGCCAAAAATTGTTTAATCTTCATTTTCGTCACGTCCGAGGCACCCCAAAGGACCTGTTTTAGTCCAGTTTCGTTCACTTTACTCCCTGAGCGCTTGGCCCCTCTCGTTTTGGTCCCTTCACGCGCGCGGACCAACGACCGCTTCGCGGCCACGTGATGGCGCCCTGTTTTTTTTTTTTCCCCCGGCACGGGCAGATCTTCTTCTTGCCTATTCCAACCCTTCGTTCTGCAATTGACCCCACGACTTTCTTCGATCTTCCCTGGCCGTTGGAATGGTGCTCTATGCTGTACCTTTGTTGGAGATATGATTGTCTAAGAAAGCGGATGACTTTTGCCCACATCTTTTTCATATCGAACCCTCGGCTTGCTTCCACCAGTCCGTTCACTAGTCCCCCATCCCCCCCGCCGGTCACCCCCATTTTTCAACCCCTTCAGTTTTCCCTTCACTACCGTTTTCGGTTCTTATTTTTGTCAGCCGAACGATGCTTAGCTCGTCCACCCTCCTTTTGTTCCATGCTCGTGCTGTGGTTGCTGTATTCTCCCATGGAGTAAAAAACACTCCCCACCCCCCACCTTGAAACGCCTTCGCGCCCCTCCCCCTGTTGCCGGCTTTTGATCCAACCCCGCCTTTTCTCGTTGCGACGCTTCAATTGGTCTTCGACAAACGTGCCTCCCTTTCCTTTCGTTGCTGCCAAGGTGACGTCTTACGCGACTCCCAATCCCGTTCCTCATCATCCCCCGCTACCGCGACTTCGCTCCCCCTTCAACTGCGCGCCTTTTTTTCCTCCACCTCCTCACCAGCCTCACCCCCCCCCGCCTGCCAAGAATTCGACAAGGTCAATTCACTTTTCGTTTTCAACTTTTTCCCCGTCTGCTTTACCTCTCAGCCGCGGCCAGTTTGACACGTTGTGAAGTCGCCCTGACTTTCATTTCTTTTTTTTTTCCCGGTCTCCTCTGGCTTTGGCTCTCCGTTCCTTCACCGTACCTATTCATGGCCAATCCGGTTTGCATTCACGACCGACGTTCAACCAATTAACCCAATTCTGCCTCTCCTCCCCCGGACTCTTTTCTGGGCCGAATTTCGACGTGGACCCACTTTACCTTGAAGTAAAACTTTTGTTGCGGAATTACTTTGCCTGACCCCCCCCCGGTCTCGCCGGACCCACCTTCCCTCTCCCCTGCCCCTTCTTAATTTCCCCTTTGAGGGACCCATTCTTACTCCTTTTTTTCTTCCTTTGCCGCCACATTGCTCGCGGGATCCTTTAGGCGCGATGTTTGGTCCTCGACCCGTTTTTTGGCGAAATCCCCCAAACTTCGTTACCATGTTTCATCCAGGCATGGCCAGGCGACGCGACATCACGCCAACTTCGTTTCCAGCGCGTCTTCGAGCCGCTTGACTCTCATTTCTTCCCACTCCCGCCCCCCCTCATTTTTTTTTGCTCATTCTGCGCGTCCTTTACACATGTTACTCACTCCAAACAAGGCCTCTCAACTTTTTACTTGACACGATGGGCAAATCCTAACTGACGACATCACCGCCCCCTTCACCCATCCAGAATGTCGCTTCCCCCAATGAGCCCCCCCTGCGGCACCCTCCGCGAGTCCCCCATCACACCTCGGAAAAGGAGTACCGGCACCCCCCGGCCTGCTTGTCTTTGTCCACCGTTCTTCTCTATCTCTGCCCCTCCACCCCCGGGATATGCCCCGCCTTTTCTTTCCCTACTGCAATATTCTATCCCGTCCAATAGAATCCCCATTGCCCTTCTTCGAACCTCATTGCCTCCGCGGCTCTCGTACGCCCCTCCCCCAACCCCTTTTTCCCCCAATATTCAAACCCTTTCCCTCTCCTGCGAAAAGTATTCTGCTTGTCTTGACCCTCCCAAAAGCAGACTTACCCGTTCGCTCTTCTCGCCCTCCAACTTCCCCCTTGCACTTTTCTCCCCAAGCTCCGCTTCATTTAACTATGTTCCCATTTTCCCCCCCCCTTGCGCCCGGCCAAATAAGTAACTTACCCATGTCCCCACCTCCCAGTTGAGAACACTTTTAAGGTCTCTTCACTTTTTTTCCTTGAAACTTGTCCCATTGTTATCTTCGGCCGGCGTCCTACCTCCTTCCCCCAGCGAATAGGGCATTTTTTAGTTCCCCCTCTCCCCGAAGTACTGCCGAAGACGCAGCCTTTTCAATTCCCCATTTATCTTTTTTATTGCAGGTTCTCGTTTTTCCACGCTTCTGAATTATTGGTTCTGTCTTTCTTCCCCCCATTTATTTCATTGTTTTCTACCAACCTCCTTCATCTGAGCTGCAACCCAGCCATTTCCCCCGTCGGCCCGCTGCCGACTGAGGAATTTATGATTTCTCATTGACGTCCCTTTGAGGAGTTTGACTTCTAAGGCATTACCTTGCGTTTTTTAAAGTCCCTTTTGCCGCCCTCTGGCCGCCTCACCTTTTTTCACCCTTCACGTGTCCCCCCCTAAACCCCTTCACTAATTCTTTCTTTCCTTTCCATGTGAGCGATCTTGTTCTTTCCTCTGAGTTGGCGCATCCGCTCCCTCTGTCGTAGCGATCTACTTCTTTCTTCGGATGTCGGTGCCTTTGTCCCCTTCGACAGCGCTCATCAGAGTTACCACAAACACTTCCGCCTTCCGTTTTTTTGTCCTCTTTTTCTCTTTTTTTTTTTCTTGAGGAGTTTTTGGTTTTCCCCTTAATACGTTGTCGATCCAATTCCTTCAAATTTTTTTTTTCGGAATCGCTCGTGATCTTTACTTCTTGCCAGACCCGCGCCGGCTTTTTCGCTCCCTCTTGCTCTCGAGTATGCCCTTTTCAGAAGCACCCCACTCCTCCCCCCTTCATAGTAAAGCGCGGGTGGACCCCCCAAGGAATTTGCCCCCCTTGATTTGGAAACCCCTTCACGTGATCGCGGGTGTCCCCCCACCCCCCCTAAGTTCCGTAGTTGACACCCTTCCCAGGGGGAACCCGTTCGCCGTTTTAGTCCCAACCTCCCCGCTTCCCCCTTTTGTTCTCGCATCGCGGCCAGCCTTCCTTTTTCCTGCCGTCCTCAGAGGCCACTCTTGCTGGTCTAGTTTCTCCCCTGCCCAGGGGTCAAGCAAGGGCACGGGGCGTTCTTTTCCTTTTTCCACCCTTGCCTCCGCAAATTGTTTCGTTTCCTCCCGCCGGAGACCTTTCAACTCCGGTGTCCCACCCACTTTTATGAGGGCCCCCCAATCTTGTTTTGCTTTTGGGCGCTTCAGTCTCCGTGCCGGGAGTCCTGTCCCTCCCCTTCCCCATTTCCTTCTTGTCTCCGTGAGCCGCCATTACGCCAAATCCTCCCCCTGCTGTACTCGATTAGTGTCTTCCCCTTGCATTTGTCGCTTTTCAAACATTTTTGACCTGTTTTCTTTTCTTTGTTTGGCACAGGTGTTCCCCTCCTTTTTTGCCCTAGCCCCCTTTTTCCTTTTTGAGCGCAGTCTGCCCCTCCTTTTATCTTTGGACATACGGATGTTCATTTTCGCGTTTGGACTTTTTGTTTGACTTTCCTCCAAGCAGAATTCCGTTTGCTCCGCGGGGTTTTTCCCCCGGATTTTCGCGACCCACTTTTTGTATTCTCCCTTTGCAGGATCTAATAGCCAAAGGTTTTACTGAAGGAATGCTTCTACCAGATCGAAGTGCGTTTTGGAGGCTCTCTTTATTTTTAGACTTTTTAATAGTCAGAGTAGTAATCTTTTTCCTGCTCATTTCCCTTCCGTTTTTTTCCCCTGTGTTCGCCATTTTACCTATTCAAAGTCTTCATTCCTTTTTTGGCTGCGGACTGACGATCAGGTGAGGAGTCCATGATAGCGGGCGGATCCTATGATGGGGCCCTTTTCCCTGGCGAATTCAGATAGTGTTCTGCTCCCCCCCTCTTCTGTCGAGTTTGTAAGTTGCGCATTGATTGCTTTTTCCTTCCTACCGTTGTCGCAGATCGCCTGGTCCACCTGCATTGCCCCTGGGTCACCCCTTGCGCGACGCAGACGAGAAAACATTGTGTTTTCTTTTCCTCCATGCTGGGAGATGAGTCTTTTGACCTGTCTCAATTCATCGTCTTGAGTTTCTTGGACGGCGGATTTTTTGATTCCTTGCATGCGCATCCTGGCCTTCTTGAAGCGGTTTACCATCTGTTTTCAACTCCCTTCCTTTTCTTGTCCGCGGAGCCGGACGCGTTTTTTTTCCTCTTTTTCCTCCCATATCTTCCCCGAGAGACATGTTTCCCGTTTTTTTTTCCGCACCCCATACTACTTTATGCCACTCTGTTCCTCTTTGAGGCGAGGGGCTCTGCTTGGTGCTTGCTTTCCTCAGCTCGGTCGTTCAGCGTCAAACTGACTACCTCGATTACTTCTTCGACACAAGTTCCCTTCCTACTTTTTCGCACTCGCTTCCTCACGCTTTTTTCTTTCTTAGCATGACATTTTCGTGCTTTTCCCTTTTCGACAAACCAGGACTTGCTTTTTTCACACCCTCCCTTCCCTTTTTCCCCAAGCCACATTTTTCTCCCTTGGAGGAGTCTCCCTTCTGTCGCAGTGTTTTCAGTCTCCCCCCCTTTCCGATGTTTTTTCAACTTGGCCGTCGCTTAAGAGAGGGATCCTCCTCCGTCAGACTCTACGATTGTCTTAGTGACCCAGCGTTCCTATTTCCCCACAACTGAGTTGTGAACTCTGGTTTCTTAGTGGCGGCGGTCCACCCCCCCACCACCCCCCCCCCACTGCAGTGGAATCCTTTAGACGTACACTCGTAAGGTGGTGGAGTTGATGGAGTTTTTTTTTATGTGAGCCTTTGCACTTCCCCGACTAGACTCAGCGCGTCCTTTTTTCGAGACCACAGTCAGTTTTTCCCCTTTTTCTGTTATTTTCTTATACTATCCCAGGGCTTCGAGTTTTTTTTTCTGTTTGTTCCACGGGGTGTGTGGGTTTTTTTTCTTGTCTTTCCTTTCCTTCCCCGCACCCCCTTTCTGCAACATGCCGAACCCTTTCACTGGTGTGCTGAGTCCGCCATCTTTTCTTTATTTCTCCCCGCCCCGGGGTAGTTTTCACGTGACCGTGTTTTTTCCCCCTTTGCCTTGTGATCTCCGTGACTTTTGCCTTTTTCTCCCCATCTGTTTTCCATTCTGGAGCCTCGTTTTTCCTTGACTCTTTGCACCCTCATTTTTCCCCGTCCCCCCCCCTTTTTTTATTGAAAAGAACCAAATCTAACCCCCCCCTTGGCTTCCAAATAAACAAGTCCCCATTTTCCCCCCTTATTCCTTTTCTGCAGAACCATTTTCCGAGATTCTTAGTCCCTTTATGCGTCACTTCGCTATCTTTCCGTCTTCCCTCATAGACTCGCCCGCCGCAATCGACTTGTTTTCATCCAACGACCTGGCGTACATCCGGTTCACAGGTGCGTTCTGTTGTTCCCCCCTAGCGCGTCCACAAAATTTGCCGCGTCCCCCTATCACTAAGTAGCCTCCTTCGACCGGCGCCAACTCGACCCGAACCTTTTTTTGGGAACATGTTGGTCCGATCCTCCCCCATTGCGTTCTTCAATTTTTTCTGATTAACCGCTGCGTTCATGACGTTCTCTAGCCACCGCGGCGATAAAGACTGGCTAATGATGTTTGGTTTTGTTTCACAATCTGCTCCGGCTTGCTTCCGTGATGTCCGCTTGCCGACTTACCCCCTCATTGTCGGTCACCAAAAGATCAGTGTGTTTCTCTTCATGCGACCTGACCATGCTGCTAACTCCCCTTTGTGACAATGTACTGAGAGGTTACCTTTATCCCCCTTTCAATAAGGATCTGTTGTTAGTACACTCCTTACTGAAGCGTCCCCAGTGGCTCCTCCCGCTCATTTCATGTCCCCATGAATCCCACCAGACTTTTTTGTTTTTTTGAAACTTTGAAAGTCGTCCCTTTCAATTCTCCCTATGGTTGATCAACTCTGTTCCCCAATTCCCGCAGTCCTGCATTCGTTAGCCTTTCTTTTTGAGAGCATTTTCTCTAAGTCGAACTTCTTTTCAATTTCCTTCCAAAAATACCAGCCGCCCCTGTTCTTCCGATAGGAACCCTTTTCCCCCTGCGTTGCGTTGCTCCCCCTTTCCCCCCCCTGGAATTACGTTCTACCTTTCTCCCTTCGCATTGGTGTGGACCACTCATCCTCTTTGGCCTCCAACTTTGAGGCCCTTCTTGTACGCCCCTCTCGCTTTTCGAGTCCCTGTTTCAAGAAGCTTGATATGGTCTCTCTTGCTAACGCTGAAGGGCGGACAATTCCTTTTTAGCCCCCAAAAGAAATTTTGTCCCCCGGAGTAGGCGTGTCTCTTTACTTTTGATCGCGGGTCTCCCGAATTTTTCCTCGTGCTTTTTTTTCCTTTTTTGGCAAAGCCCCCGTGTTCTGTAAAAAATGCTTTTGACAACAATTCATCGAACCGCCGTCCCCTACCTTACCCCGAATCCTCCCCCCCCCATCCAATACTACCCGTTTAAATCTTTTCCCCCCCTCTTTGCCCCTCCCTCCCCGCTTGCTTCCCCCAGATTGCTAATTCTTGAAGATGCCCTACACTCGTCCCCCCTAACCCCCTGCTTTGGCCTTTTGTTCCTCTGCTGTTGAGTTGCCTTTTATGCGCAGTATTTACGTGCGTACAATCACCCCACCCACCACCACTGTTGAAAGAATGCGCCGCCTATGTGACCTCATTTTGTCTTCCCGAAGACCCCTCTGTTTTGCTTCTGGCGACCAGATGACTTTTGTCTCACCTTTCCCCCTCTGTGGGAGTTGGGCCCTTTCCCCTTTTGAATGCCTCGCTACCCTCCATCCTTCCCCCCCCCCCCCTAACCGATTACCTCCTCCTGGTAAGACCCCGCTGCCACTTCGTTTGGTGCTGCCTACATCATTTTTTTTCCCCCTCTCCGAAACAAGTTTCCCCCCCGGAAGATGCAGACATGTTCCCCCCTTGGCATTCTTCCCTCCTCTGTTCCTTCCGAAGACTAGGAAAGGTCCTTCGGATGAACTTGCAGGATGACACGTACCCCCTACCATCTTCCCTTTCCTCTGAATTTTACCCCTTCTATATGCGCGCTCCACGGCCTTTTTTTTGCGACGACGATGCAGCTGCCCCCTCCAATATTTTCCCGTTCATCATACCGACCCTTTCCCTTTTTAGCCTTGTCCAAGGAACGGTCCCCTCCTCCACTTGACCTGTTGACGTGCCTGGCCCCAGAGCCGGGCGACACTTTGTAATTTGATCCCCCTAATCAGGCGATGTTCTTTCTTCCTTTTATTCCTCCCCTTATAAGTCAGGCTCCGCACCGTCAACCCCCCGATCCCCCTGTTTCTCGAAAGGGAGTCCATATGCCCTTTCGTTTTCTTGATGCAGAAACTGGCTAGCGCTTTTCCCCCCTTTCCGCCTGGGACGAGGTTGCCGTCTTTGCCTTTTTTTCTAACATTTTTTGACACAGGAGTCCTGATTCTCCAGGTCAATCCGAGCACGCCTGAATAACTCCCCCCTCGCGACGCTGATCGAGTACCATCGCACTTGATTCCCAAGCTCTGTTCCCATTCCTGAAGCAACACGGATTCGCCGTCCGGCTATTCCCCCCCCCATCTACCTTTACTCAGGTCAGGAGCTCTTCTCGACCACTTCGCGGAATTTTTTTTCTCCTGCTGTTTCCCACCCGATTCATCACTCTTAGCACAATCTCCAGCCTTTCGATTCCCTTTGCCCTTATGCCACTCACCCTTTTCTCCCTTCCACTGGAGAGCCCGGCGCCCTTGCACTCTTTTTATAAGCCTGTGCTCTATGCCTAGTCTTCCCCGATATCCCTGGAAGGCATATGATATTGTGATTTTCTTTTCCCAGGCACTATATTCATCGCGTCTTTCCACCCCCCCCCCCGTTTCTAATTAAGCCTTTAATGCCTGGCGTATCCGCTCGCCCTTACCAACCACTGTCAGAACTATCCCGCCCCCCTTTTCCCCCCCCCCTCGAATGCGAAGATTCTGCTTTATTTTTCCCCCAATCGGGTCCCCCAAAGCCCTCGCGAGTGCGCACCCCAGCCGACCCCTATCCCCCCTATCCCCCACCAGAGATCCGCTTTTTTGCAAATTAAGGGAACATTTCGCCAATGCCTCCCCCCTCCGGCCCCTCAAGAAAAACTTCACCCCCCTCCAACCCCCTCCCAGATTGAAACACATCAGCGTTAGTTTCCCTTTCCTATTTTCCCGCCGCCCAAAGTGACGAGCTATCTTCCTTTCCTTCCTTGAACCCTTCATGAGGATTCCGTAATTTCTTCTGAGACACTCCCCAGTCTTCCCCTCCGCTCCAAGCGCCTTTTTTTAATTCCTTTCCATCTACCCTTTTTTTTTCCTTGTGAATCTTCTCCTTGAGTGTCGTCGTGTTACTTTTCTTGTGGCGCGATTGTATAATCCCTCGGCCGCGTCCTTCCTTGAATCCTGATGCACTTCCAAGCAAGTTTTTGTTTGTCACTGGTTTCCTTCTTCAGTTTTGACCTTCCTCCTTTACCTCCGCCGGAGTTTGTTGTTGGACATTGGTCCTCTTCTTGACCACTGGTTGTTCCCCCGCATTTGCTGGCCTCTATTTCTTTTTCACCAGTGTCACTATAACTTCCCCCTTTCCCTTTTTCCCACCCACCCTTCCTTCTTTGGATGAGTAGCTGGTGCTGGCCTGCCGGTTGTCCATGCCCCGCTCTTCTAGCTCTGGCCGCGCTTCGTCTTTTGACCACTCCTTCCTCTCTTCTTCCCCACATTTCCGGAATTGGATTTCGACACCT
>Ga0179593_1430740_pt1 | contig 11825 bp, 20 predicted proteins | sample CZODoug2_1_08_16_FD_185931 | JGI IMG/M metagenome (GOLD analysis project Ga0179593, IMG submission 185931) | Vadose zone soil fungal communities from Angelo Coast Range Reserve, California, USA - CZODoug2_1_08_16fungal (PacBio error correction) | ecosystem: Environmental > Terrestrial > Soil >... | reverse complement strand
CAGAATATTTGCGCTCTTTTTTTGATTTGTACACCCTCCCGACCCTCCCTCAACTGTCCCCAGCGAGGCCGATTTTTCCTCCCTTCTTTCTCCCCCTTCATTCCCCCGGGGGGCAAACTTTTTTTCGCGGCCTCTATCGTTTCTGTTCCAGTCCCCCCCCCCTGACTTGTTTTTCTGTTGTTTTTCACTGATCTCTTTCCCCTCTGTGAACTCCTCAATGCCGATTGGGTGTTCTTTCTTAAATCCCATGTGTTCGGTGTATCGCCTTCCCAGAAAGGCCCAGTTTTACTTTTTTTTTAAGGACCTTTGGTTTTTTTTTTCCCCTCTAACCCCCTCCCTCCAATGCCTTTTTTTCCCCACCCCAGCCCAGAGTCGTAACTTCCTCTTTTCTTCTTTAACTCTCTTAGGTGATGAGTTTTGGTTAGAGGCGATGTTTTTTTCCCCATTTTTCTCAATTATTCTCTAAGATCCCCCTACCTAAACCACCTTTGCTGCATCTGACCCTCCCTTCTTCCTTGGGTTTTTTTTGATTCGTAGGACTTTTGAACCCCTCCCAAGCTGTTTTTTTTTTGTGAGCCCCCCCCTCTTCTCTCGGTAGATCAGTGACAAGAAAATTTTTCTTCCCGATTCCGGTTTCCCTCCCCCCCCCCAGACAAACCCTGTTTTTAGGATTTAATCAGTCTCTCTGACTACTTCTCCCTTGATTGCTTCTTTGTCTCCGAGGTTTTGTCCACCACGGCCATCCTCCTCCTTTTTAGGTGTTGACACACCCACGAATCAATTTCACCACCCCCCCCCCAGGGAAGTTCCGTCATCCCTTGTCCACCCCGCCGAGCCAGGAATTTTCTTGCCCGCTGTCAGTCCTTTCACACCACCCGGGGAGTAGCCATTGCCGCTCGCTCCACTGGCTTCCTAACCTGGGATCATCGGGGGCGACTCCCCCCGTGGCATTCCCTTCGCCTCCGTGGGACCTTGTCTTTCTAAGTCAAATTGTTTTTGTTCACATCTTTTTTCTTTTCCCCATAAGGGCTTGGGTGCTTTTTTCCTTTCCTGTCCTTTTCTTTTTCCGATACCTTCCTTGTGAAGATACATTTCTGGCACTTTCAAGCCGGCCGTGTTGACTTAACGTGTGGCTCCTTTTTGTCCTTCCATGATTCCAGCTCATAAAGCAATCTTTTTTGGTGGTGTTTTGGCCCTTTTTCTGGCTTTTTCCCCCCCGGGAAGTGATTTCTTCTCCTTGTCGCGTTTTCTTAAACATGCGCCTTTTTTTGTTATACGAATTTTTTCCCACTATCCCCTGGCCCGGGACACATCTCACGACACCGCTCTCTTTTTTTTGAGGCAGAAACTATACTTCTTGCCCTTCTTTCTCTACTTTTTTGTTCAACCCCTCCTCATGGTGGCTTTTCTTTTTTCCCTCCCTTTGGTTCCCCATCGACATTTCTTTCTGCCATTTGATATAGGTTTTCATCCTTGCATTCGTTTGATTTCATGGCTCCCCATCCCAATCTTACCCTTCATTTTATGTTGCCGAAAGTCTTCTCGCTTTTCCCCCCCAACACACACTTACGCTTTTTTTGATCACATTTTTTCTCCGATATTTCTCTACGCTAACCTTCCCCCCCCACAACGCCAGTCCCCATTTCTCAAACATATGTCCGGAGGGCGGTGGTGGCTCTTTTCTCCAGGCGTTGATCGTCCTCCTTCATACTGCGGAGGCATTTGTGGTTTTTCCCCCGTGGCTATCAGGCCGTTTTGTCTTGGCTCTTCCATTTCTGTCTCCCCACCCACCTTCTGGGTCCAGGGTCACCCCCCTTTTTTTTGAAATAAGTACCCCAAACTTTTTTTAGTTTTTTTTTTGACACCTCCCTCGTCATAGGGACTGTCCATCGTTTTTTTCTCTTTTCCCCTTTTTTTTCCCTTTTTTCGGACGGACGGTTGAATACCATTTTATTCTTTTTACTTGTTTCGAGGTTTTATACCTGAGTCCTTCTTCTTTTTTTCCCACTTTGACCACCCGAACTCTCGCGATTGCCTTTTTTTTTTTCCCTCGGTCAATCGGTAGCTTCTCCCACAATTGTGGGGGCGATTTTGTCTTTTTACCGTTAAGGACTTTTTCTTTTTTTTTTCCAATCTGGCTGGACTCGCCTCTTTTCGTTCAAGGGATTGATAGCCCCGGTGGGGCAAAGCTAATGCCCGTTTTTTTTCTGGGTTCCGCTTCCCATTGGTGCCCAGTTTCCCCTTTTGCCCGCATCATTCTTTTATCCCTTAGGTTCCCCGCCTAGAGTTAATGAAGAGTGACCTTTTTCCCCCACAACCAACTTGTCCCCCCCCGCTTTTTATTTTCGACCAGAAATCACACACCGACGTACCTGTTTTTTTTTTCCCCCCCTCTTTTCTTGTGCACCCTTGAAAATCTTTAACCCATCCCCTTTCAGGAGATGCTTCTTTTTTGTCCCTGACTGGATTGTTCTTTCTGTGGTTTCTGGCCCTTGTTTTCTTTCCGTTTTTCCCATTTTTTCCCCCGTTCACCCCACCCCGTTTTATTTCGACTTTTTTTTTCCAGCCCTTTGCCCTTCCTTTTCCTTCTAGGAGCATCTCCTTCCCGACAAGGAGATGGCGGCTAACTTGTCTCTTTCATCTTCTATTTCTCTCCTACTTTTTTTTTTTTGTTTGACTGTGGGTATGTGTCTTGATCCCTGTGGGTTCTTTCTATGATAAAAATGATACCCGGACCCCCAGTTTCCCTGTTTCTTTTCCGTCTCTTTTTTGCTCTAGCAGTAGTTCAGTGGGGTCCTTTTTTTTTTTTTTTTTCCCCTTCCAGTGGTTTTCTCCTTCTCCCTTTTTCTTCTCCCACCCACCTTTTTCCTGGCGAAGGCTGAAAGAAACACCAGCCCTTTCTCCCCCCGTCCTGATTCACCATTCTCTTTTGTTCCCGGGAACATCGTTTTCTCTCCCCCTTTTCTTTTCTTTTCTTTTTGATCATCCTAGGCGCGGCGCGTTTTTGTTTTTCAAGAACCGCGTTTTTCACCGGCGTTCGCCGCTGGTATGCTTCTTTTTTTTTTTTTTAAGATTCTTTTCCCATTCTTTTTTTTAGTCCAACTTGGCCATGGGACAGCTGATCCCTTTTTTTCCCCCCCCTGCTGGGCCCCTCTTCCTGTTGTTCCTCCGGGGTGACCCCGATTAGAACTCTCCCTCTCTTCCCCAAAAATCCACCGGCCTCAACCCTTTTTTTTACCAAGCCACTTCGGCATTTTCCCCGAATAGCCTCTTGAATCTCTTCCCCCCCCCCCGCGGTTTCCTCTCCTTGGATTTTTCGTTTCTTTCATGAGTCCCACTTCACTATCTGTGCCGTACCCCTCACCTCTTTTTTTCGTCTGCTTTTTTCCGAACATTCAGGAAGGTCATTTTCTTTTCCCTTACTCTTTTCCCTCTTCTTCGAACCGATCCCACAGAATTCCTCAGTTTTTACTTTTCCATCCCTCCACCTCCCCGGTTGGTTCCTTTGGCTTCCCCTTTACTTTTCGTCGCCAACTTCCAGAACGTCCTGCCTTTTTTTCCCCCCCCCCTTTTCCTTTACCCTCCTCCCCCCTCTCGTCGGGCGCTCCTGCGTGTTTCCCTAGAGTTGACCCCGCTTTCCTTTCTTCTTGCGGGCTGGCCCCGTCAGCAATTGTATGTAGTTTTCTCTCCTCTCGCATCTATTGTTTATCACCTCCTTTTTTTCTCCATTTTGTTTTCTTTTGGATCTGGTTTTCCCTTTTGTTTCCCTCTTCAAGTCAAAGATTTTGGATTTTCATCCCCCCTTGCCCGCTTTTTTAAACAACCTATACTCTTCCCTAAAATGACCCCCCAACCCCATAGTTGAATCATCCCCCCTTTTTTTCGGTCTTCCCCCTTGAGTATACACCAGATTCCCTTTCATCCCCCAACAACCCTGCGCGGTTCCCGGCTTTTTTGTCGCCTCCTTTGTCAATTCTTTCGTCGAGACCAGCGCTTTTGAAAGGCTCATTCGATAGCAAATACCACTCCTTTTCTTTCCTCAGTTCAGAAACCACCGCTCTTCTTTTTAGGAATCTTTTTCCCCCTTGTGATATTTTTTCGCCGTACAAGCCCCACCGGGATTATACCTTTTTTGCGAGAGGGAACGATTACTCACTTATTTCTTTTTTCTGCGAAGTCCTTTTTTTCTTTTCATTAAGCCTGGATGTCGCTTTTTTTAAGAATGAAACTTAGTGAGATACTTTCCCCGTCCTCTAAGTTAGTCTGTTTCCACATCTTCCTCCCATGAAGCCCCGAGGTTGTTCTCATTAGAACTGAACCTTCTTGCTCGAGCCCCAAGAGGAGGTCTGTTGCCTTTTTTGTTGTCCCTCTTTTTTTATGATAGGAGTTGTTGTCACTTTGCTTCTTCAACCTGAAAGGGTTTTGGGTTGATTGGCTGGTTTTTTCTTCACTTCCTCTTTTCTTATGGCCGTTGGGGTCTTTTTGCTTTTCCCGGCAAGAATATTGTACCGACCTCGCACTTTCCTCCCAATTTTTTTTTTTTTGTTTTTTCTCCCTATATTTTCGTCCAGATCGGAGTCTATCGAGCATTTTTTTTTTTTTTTTTCGCCCTCCAGATTGTTTTCTTTTTTTGTTCTGGTTCCCCGGCGAGCGTTTGCAAACGAAACATTCTTCACAAGGTGGAGATGGGCTCCTTCGATTGTCGAAGGTGTTTTGATTCCTTTTCCCCCCCCTCTCTGATATCTCCATTGCTGTATGCTTTCTATACCTTTTTTTTTTTTGAACGTTCCCCCCCCCCCGCCTCTCCCAAACTCTTTGGTAGTTCCTGTAATATTTTTACTTCTGTGGTTAGAAAATTCCCACTTTCTTCCCTTTTTACTTAGTTCTATTCTTTCCTCCCCCACCCCTCCCAGGACCCTTCTTCTGATTAGGGTCACAAATGCTTTTTTTCCTGTCATCCGCCCCCATGCGTGGAATGGTATGAATGTTTCCCCCCTTTGGCCCCCTCACAACCCAAGTCGTGTTTCCTAAGCTCTTTTTTCCTCTGGTGACCCCATTCCTATTCCCGGGTTCACCCCGAGATTGAAGAATGATATTGTTGCGTTCCTTATCAAGTTCCCATTCCTTTTTTTCCCTGACTAATGTGGGAACTGATTCGGTCGGCTCCCCCCCTCGACCAGTTTCCTGTCTATCTATATCTTTTCCTCATCTACCTTTTTTTCCCGGCTCCTTTCTTTTTCTCTACAACTGGTTCCGCTTCAGAACGACCGAACCGGTCAAGAGAGGACTAGTCCTTTTGTCGGGAATTCCTCATTACATCATTTCTGACCCCAACCTTTGACCGTTTTTCTTGGAGTGAGTTGCAACCCCCCTGACTTTTTGGCCACCTCTTCTGTTTGGCGATTTCTTGTTTTTTTTTCGCTGTTCTGAAATTTTTTTTCAAAAAATCCCAGCAGCGGTCTCTTAACGCCTGGCAAAATTCTTTTTCTTTTCTTCTACCCCCAGTCCGTAACTTCCTTCTGTAGGATTGTTTCAGGTCCAGGCTCGCGTACTTTTACCAGTACCTCTTTCCTTTTCAGCCCTGCCCTTCTCGGGCGACCCTTTCCCCCCCCCACTCCCACCAATAAGTTTCTTCCTTCGTGGTGGTTTTTTTTCTCCTTCTTGTATTGAAGGCAGCCCCTGATCCGAATTAGTCCTTTTATTGACCCCACCCCCCCCCCCTCCTTCCCCGGCTGAATAGCTTTCAGCATTCTCCCTTGGGGTTTCCCCCTTTTTTCCTTTCTCTTAGCGCCTGGTACCAGAAAACGTCAGATACCCCGACATCGTGCTAAAAACCATAATGGATTCTTCTCCCCTTCCCCAATGTCTAGTAGAAGTAAGCTGTCTGTGGAACACCCTCCCCTCCCCCTTTACCGTAGAGTTTTCCCAGCCCTTATAGGGAACAGCTTTAGTTCATGCCCCCTAGCCCCCGATGTTGTCCCCACACCTTCCCTCTCTCTCTATTTGCCTTCCCCCTTTTTTGACGACCCCGCCCGCCTTTTTCCAAAACCACCCCCTACGACACTTTCCTGGCCCCCCCCCAGCCGTTCTGGCCCTCAAGGCCTCTTTACCTTTTTTTTTTCCCCCTTTTTTCAAGGTGGATTTAGGGTCCCACGCCGCTATTGCCCCCTCCCCCCCTGACCCAACCTTTAGATCATCGGTCCCTTATTTTTCATTTTCAGTCCCTCCCCTTCGAAATATGGACCCTCATTTACGTTAAACCTTCTCCTGTTCCTCTTCACTCCCCCCATTCCTTTTGGGCGGGATTACCGGTCCGGGTTCCCCCTTTTGCGCCCTTTCCTATAAATATTTTTTCATTATTTTCCCTTTAATCGGTCAAATCCGGTGGTGGGTGACTCCACTCATTTATCAGTGCCTTCAACTTCGTTGAGGCCCCCTCTGTTTCTTTGAGCGCTGCTTGATACCTCCTTTTGTCAGTGTTCCTTTTTTTTTTTACGCTGGGTGATTCTGCCAAAATGTCCTTGTTTCTTAGACTCCCCCCCCTCCATGCAATGCCCCTGGTACCCCCGGACATACTTCAAATTCCCACCCCCGTTTTTTTGCCTGTTTGTTTATTGGGGGCCCTTACTCCCCCTTGACCTATTGATCTTCCTTTCCAACGACCAAGCCTGATTTTTTTTTATATACCCCTTTATCCTCTTCCCGTTTCTTCTAGTTTGAATTGCAATTTTGCCTTCCCTTCCCTTATTCCCCTGTTTTTATCTAAACCCTTTTTCTTTCTTGACTCGTGCCTTATGCCGGTCCGTTTCGTCGCACTTCCCCACCCCCACCCAACCCCCCTGCCTGATTGAACACACTTGAGGAAGAGACTTTTCCGCCTCACCACCCAATGCTTGACTGAGTCCCCCCCCCTCCTTTTGACTTTAGATTAAGTCCTTCTTAGAGAACTTTCCTCTCCCCCAGGACTTCAAGGGGTCTGTGAGGACAACTCAGAACCCTTTTTTCACTGGCTATCAGGTCCCGTTTCTGTCTTGGCGGCTTTTGGCTTCTCCACCCCCCCGTCTTTTCCCTTAACCCTTTCAAGCAAACAATAGTCTGCCTTTTTTGAAATCGTCTTTTTTTAACTCCCGTCCCCCCCCCCTTTGTCCTTCTCTGTACCCTCCCGTGTTTTCCGCTGTCTTCTTTTTTTGGAATTTTCCTTGTTGGGAACCCGCGAACGTTACAATAGAATCGTTATGGTTAATTGTCGTTGGATTTATCGTTTCCCTCCCCTGAACGCCTTTACAAACGAACCTCTCTCGGATTGCCGGGTTCCCCGGGTTTTTCCTCTGATGGATTATTTTCACTCGTTTCATTGAGTTAGTGGTAGTGGTGTTTGGTTTTTTTTTCGAGGTACCGTTTGGGATTTTTTTTTGTGGATTTTTTTTGATAGATGGTTGTCCGTTTAGATTTCGTGGTAACCCCCCCCCTTCTCGAAGCCGAGGGGACGCGACCATAACTACCGTGTATCGCTTCCCGTTTTTTCCTTTGATCCTGTCTTTTGCAAGGGAAACTCCTTTTATTTCATCCTTTAGAAATTTTTTCCTCTTTTCTTTCCCAGTGGGCGCCGTCTTTTTTTCCCCCCAAAATCCCCGTAGTGGTATTATCCCCCTCCCCCCTCCCCTCAGATTTTTGGTGAGCGAAACCCCTTTCTTGGTACGGTGTCCACCTTTTTCTCTGTTAGCTTTTTCTAGTTCCTTTTTTTCGCTGTTGCCCTTCTGTCCTTCCGTTTTTCCGGTTTTTTTTGTCCCACCCCCATGGATCAAGTCATAAAACCACGCTAACCGTCAAAGGGCTTTTTTTCCTTACTTCTCCTTTCCTCTGATTTTCAAGGAGGACCGTCGTTCTCCTTCCTTTTTTCTCTCTCCCCTCCTTTTTTTTTGTTGGTTTGGGGGGTAGAAATCCCACTGTCTGGACCTTTTTTTTCTCTTTCGATCTGCTAGTGCTTCTTCCTTTCTGTGACCCTTTTGGAGAACCGTGATCCTTTTTCCTTCTTCCAGTTTTCCCCTTCCTTCCCCCCCCCCCCTTTTTGTTGGTGCCTACTGCCTCACAGTGAAAGCTAAACACGCATGCCCGGCCGCGCGTAACGCTTTCTCTTTTTTGTTTCCCCCTTTCCCCACCGTTTTAGATAAACATTTCTTTTGAGTGACCCATTTCCCTCTTTTTCCTTTGTGTTGTAAGTGGACTGGAAGGGGGTCAGGTCTTTCTCGTGCTGCTATGAAAGGCTTTTTTTCTTCTTCACTGTACCTTCTTTTCACCTTGGCATTTGATTTGATTCCCACGTGGTTTTTTTCTTCCTGCTCGGATATTCGCCGGGGGCACTCCTAAGCCTCCTTTTATCAAACTAAACCTCTTTCCCCCCTCCCGGTCAAACTCAATTCGCTGTTTCCTCCCTTTTTGACCTTTGAATACCCCTCCCCTGTGAGTCCTCGGGGTGGTGTTTTGTGCAAGGAAGTTAGATTCGACTTTTCTTTTTCCTCTGCCTGACCCTTCACTCTTCTTCTTTTTCTCTTTCTCACATACTCCTCATCCCCCCCTTCGCAAACCCCCCGATGGACGTATGAAAGTCGGCTTATCCCTTATTCCAAACGCCCTCCGTTTTTCTTCCCTTTCCCCCTTAACCGCCTTTGGTTTCTCTCCCTTTTTAAGCCGCCACATCCAGCCCCCTTTTCTTTTCTAAAACGGATGCAACTTTTCTAATAAAAGTGAAACATTTGGCTTTGGGACGTGCATTAGCCTTTATCTCCTTTTTTCGTTTTTTTTTTTTTGGTTATTTATGTGGGTCTGTTGGTTTTTTTTTTTTTTTCTTTTTTTTTTTCTTTTGGTGTTTTTTTTTGTGTGTTTCTTTTTTTTCTTTTTTTTTGGCTGTATGGGAGACCCCCCCCCCCCCCCTTCTTTGACCAGAGTCGACTGGTGCGCCGGCATTCCTTCCCAGGAAGAACCTCTTCGCAATTTATCTCTTCCTTTTCTTCAATTGCGTTTCTGCCCTCTCCCCATTCTCCGGATCATTCACTCTTCCTTTTCCCCCCAGACTTTTTTTCTTCCTGCATCACTCTTCCAGTATTTTCCAACAATATATACGTCCTTCTCTTTTTTTTTTCCAAAACCGTTTTTTCCCCCCCCCCCCGTGAGGAGTCCATGGGCGTTCTTGCGTTGCCAACAATTCGATACACAGTCTAATCTTTTTTTTCTTCGTTTTCGGGAATTCACATACTTCCCTGGTTTAGTTTAGTATTTTTTTCTGCTTGTCCAGTTGCATTTCCTTTGGTTCCATACGGTCTACCAAGCCGGAGGTTTCAGTCTACGGTTAGTCCCTCCTTCTGTTTTTCCCTTACCCTTCTTTTTCCGCCTGTATAGACCAACCCCCCCGCGTCCGATATTTTCGAACTTTTTTTCCCTGATAGTGACCGGCCAATTTTGAGTTCCACCTTTTTTTGGGATTAATTCCCTGTAAATTCTTAGATTTGTCCGATATCTCATATCTCAAGTAGACGGTTCCCCCCCCTTTTTTTAGTTCCAACTTTTTCCTTAATTCTTTTTCCTCTGGCACCAGATTCTTGCTAGGAAGGAACAAGTCACTGTCTTTCAGGGTCTGGTTTCTTTTAAACATTCATCGGTCCCCCTCCTTGAGCTATGTTCTGTGTTTCCCCTTCCCTTCCCCCTCGCGTTTTTTTCTTTACTCCTTTCCCGTGTGCGAATTTGAAGTTCCTTTTTCTCTTTGGGTGTACCGGGGGCACCTTCCGTTTTTTTTTGTGATTGGCGGTTCTTTTGTTCGGCAACAGGCACCCGCGCTTACCTTTTTTGGTATTCTGTTCCTCTTGTGTCAGCATTCCCTTTGGACGATCAGTTTTTTTTTTCCCTATACTTTTTTTTGCCGGGCCACTCGACCGACCATTTCGTTTTTTGCGTGTAGGAGATCGCCTCTTCGACCCGTTGATCTTCAAGGCGATTTTCTCCCTCTTTAGGTTTTATCATTTCCTCTTTCCCTTTCTCGGCGTTGTTTTTTTTTTTTTTAGAGTAGGAACCGAAATACCATTGATATGCATGACCGAGGCAATTTTTGTCGTTTTCCCGTCTTTTGGGGATCTTCCTTCTTAAGGGGTCCTTTCTTCCATGACCTCGCAAACGCGGACCCCCCCTTCCAAACTATTGTGGTCGATGGACAAACTGCTTTTGCGACATGAGGTTGCGCCTTTTTCCTTCTTTTTTCTTTTGCACCCATCCTTACACCCCCTCTACCAACTTCCTTTCTTCCATTGGCGATTTTAGGTTCCCCCTTTTTTGTGTTCTGTCGAACCCCCATGTGATTTTGGTTTTTTCCTTTCCTTTTTTTTTTACATATAGCAACTTTGTGCCCTCAAGTTTCCCTTTTTCCTTCCTTGCCCGCAGATAGTCGTTTTTTTTTTTCCTGATTGCGCCTGGTATGGAGGTACATTCTCCTTGTTCCGGCCCAACCCCTCCCTCTCTTAATTTTGCCTTTCTGTCTTTTTTTTCTGAGACCCTTTTTTTTTTAAGCGACTATCTCTATCTGTTCCCCTCCCTCTTTTTTTTGTGTTTTTTTGCTTAGGAGGATGCTTCACATTTGGTCCGCTTCCTTCCTCAAGAACTAAATTCAGCTCTTTTTCCGCTTTTTTCAGTTCCTTTGAGAATCCTCACTTCAGGTCTTTGCACCCCCCACCTTTTTTGGGAACCCGATTTGAGGTTTTTCATTTTTCCTGTCCCTAATTTTTACCGTTGTTGTCGATCTGGCATTTTCTTCGAACATTAGGGTAACCCCATGCGATTGGTTGTCTGCTTCCCCCCACTCCCCTTTCCCCACAGCCATGGTTCGCTATCTGACCCTGTGTCCGAACCGGTAGTCCTCTTGTTTACGTGAATTTCCCTTTTTGTATAAAGTTCCCTGTCCGCAGGATTTGACACGCAATACCTGTTTCCCTGATCATTTTTCCACCAGTTTGGATTTCTGTTTTTGTGTTGTCGCTCGAGATTTTTCTCTTACTCGTATGACCCTTCGATCCGCGACTCTCCACGTTTTTCACCCCCCTGCCCCTGTCCTAGACTTTTCATCATCCTTTTTCCCCACGTTTAGCGTTTGCGCTTCGTTTTTCGCGCCGTGGCCTTGTAACAGCTTTTTCCTATACCCCAGGTGCCTCGTCTGCGAAAACTTCCCCTCCTCTTTTGCAATCGGATCGATCGAGCCTCGATTGACCGCCCCCCGTCAAACAGTTTTTTTTCCGTCTTCGGATCTGAAGAGGTGACCTGTTCTGTCCCTTTTTTCCGCGTTTCCGAGTCCCCCCCGTCCCCAAAGTCTTCTGTTTGCGTGAACGAAACCCGTCGGCCCCAAAACCCCCCCTGGTAATTACCGGCACCTTAACTGCTTCTACCCCGGACTAGGCAGCCTGCGCTTCCCCTTCCCCTCTGCGCGTCCGGGAACCACAGCCTTCACCCCCCTCTTTTCTTTGTTTATCAGGGCATTTTCACCCACCCATCAAATTTCGCTCGTGACCGTCTCATCACGCATTTCCGGCTTTTCAGCCTGAAAGGCCTTTTCCCTTTTTTTCCTTGGTACCTTTCCTCCCCCGCCTCTGCCTAGAAAGGTTCGAGGGTACGTCCCTGTAAAGCCCCGATTAACACCTCCCCTCCTGTCTTTCCGATCCTCATGCAGTCCGGGCACCCCCCCCTTTGTTCCCAAGCTCTCCTTTCTTTGCCGGGCCTCATTTGTTTGATGTGATGCAGGGCCGTTCTCTTTGTTCTGTGTGTTTCTCCTGGGTCGGCTCAGTTTCTAC
>Ga0179593_1278695_pt1 | contig 11825 bp, 15 predicted proteins | sample CZODoug2_1_08_16_FD_185931 | JGI IMG/M metagenome (GOLD analysis project Ga0179593, IMG submission 185931) | Vadose zone soil fungal communities from Angelo Coast Range Reserve, California, USA - CZODoug2_1_08_16fungal (PacBio error correction) | ecosystem: Environmental > Terrestrial > Soil >... | reverse complement strand
CCAAGGAGACTTCGGCCACTCTTGCCACTTCCAATTCATGGTGCCTTTCCTTTTTTTTGTTTTGTCCACGTTTGGCATCTCCCTCGACGACCCTTGCGGTAACCATAGTCTTCCCCCCTCCTTCAATAGAAGAAAGCTAAAGTGTTCCCTTTTCATAGAGTAGTGGTTGGTGAAGGAATAAGAGTTTACACTTGCCATCTGCTGCCGTCTCCCCCCCCACCCTTGCGTTCGACTTGCACCCCCCCCTTCCCTTGTTTCCTCGTTATAGCCTCCCTTGGCTTTTCTACAGGAGATGAAAGAAATGACCCGTCTCCCTCGCCCTAAGGAGTGACACGCTGTGAAAATGGACTCAGAGTTCTGCTGTATCAAAAACTTTCCTCCTATATGCCTCAGATACGTGATCGCTTGCACAAAGGAGGTCCCTTACGAACTAGAAGTCTTTTCACGAGAAAGTTTGCGAGATATTTTGTTGTGTTGGTTGAGGAGTTCTTTCATGTCTGAACTAAGAGCCTTCACCGGAACTCCGTATTCATTCTGGTGTTTTCTTTCGCAGTCCTTGGGATCGAACAGTGACCGCTTTTTTAAGTGGTCCTTAATGAAAGAGTCCGTTAGTCAGACCAATCAGAATTTGACAAACACGTTCCCCCCATGACTCGCTCATAATTGTCCTCCAGACTCTCATAATCTTGCTCCCTTAAGATCGCTTTTATCCCAGTCACCCCATACTGCTTGCCTCCCCCCCCCCCCCCCATGCTTCTTTTCAGCAAGTCTACGGGATGCGCTCATGCTCGTCATTTTCTAGAAAGATGCATGTTCTTTAGCTCCCCCCGACGAGATTCGGTCTATTACCTTTTGGCCAAACAGGCTACCATGAATAGTATGGGATTTCCAAGTCGCTCAGGCGTTTTCGGTAAGACACGTCATTCTGTTTCAGTATTTCTTAGAAAAATTCCACGTGGAGACAGTCCCAGATAACTTTTTTTTGCACTCCTGTTTGCACTTTTCGAGAATTGTGGGCTTTTCCACAATAGAAAGCGATTTCCCTTCTGGGCCAAGCCTGAAAATAACTTGAACGTCCCAGCAGGCAGTGCTCGTTTTTTTCATCGGCCCTTTAATAGTAGCTTCCCCCAGGACCCTGACATTGTCGCGAAGACCTTTCCACATTAATGACGCTCAGTGGTCGGTTTTTCAACTATTTTTTCCTGTTCCACAATTTTTTCTCTCTTTGACGAATACCCTCACCAGGCCCCTTTTAGCGCGGCAACATCGCTCAAACGCCTTTTTCGATTCTCTCAACTTGTGACTCTTCTGCACTGGCACCTCGATTTCAGGGTGTGAAACACAATGCCTAGAGCTTGCTCTCCGTTACGGAATTGTTTTTTCGTCATGATCTCCTATCCCCTTTTTCATCTCTTTCTCAAACCCAACTCTGTTTGGGGCAGGCTGATCACCGGTGTCGGCGCACTCTCCCCAAATCAGTTCGGAGATGGCCGTCCTGACTGCAAACGCTCTCAGGGATGTAACGCCTCCCTAACATTGAGTGGTTTTTCGTTTCCCTTCATCATCTTCTCCCCAAACCGTGCCCCTTTTTCCCCCTGAATGAGTAGCATTCCCGGTCCACTTATGTCGACCAATGGATGAGGATCCGGCCGTTAGCCGGGAACGCCGTTGACGCTTAATAAGCCCAAGTTCCTCATGATATGTTGTTTAAACCAGATTTTTTCGAAAAAGCCTTTCAAGTTTTCAAAACTCCCCCTGTCTCTCTTCTGCACGTTTCGGTCCTCTTTCGTGCCTCTAATGGCTTGATAGATCTACCCTTCGTTTGTGAAAGACTAATTTTTTTCGATACCGCGAAGATCTGAGAGCCGAGGGGCCATTTTTGTATGTCTTTTTTCTAGAGTTTTAGTTTCTTTTCTTCCTTTTTTTGACTTTGTTCTTTTTTCTGAGGGCGGACGGCTCCCTTAAAGTTGGGAAGCAATCAAGAAGACATGCTAAAATCATGCCGTGCTAAGTCGATCTTTCCCACTAGCTGACTCAAGGGCCCACATTGCAGTTCTTACCGGCAGGATCCCGACTCGGCCGTAAATCCCACCGGTTAAACCCCCTACCCGTTCCGTTTCTCTCTCTCACGATGTTAACCGAGAACGGGTAGATTTCCTCCTGGAGAAATTTGGATCCAGTTCACGGCCCTCTTCCCCCTTGGTCAGGCCTCCGTTCCATTGGACCTTCCGGTTTCCACCCTTTTGTCTCGGGATTCAGCTTCTTGAGGTCTCATTTGTATCTGACACACTGTTGCCTCTTCAACATCGCTTTCAACCAAGGGCCGTGCCCGGTGCTTTCGCCGTTTTATCAGGTTTGATTACCCCCCCCCTTCTGTCATGTCCTGGAAGATGTAAGTGACTTTCTCCAGCGGGAAAGGCAAGAGGATGCAGCCACAGATGTTATTGCCATTTTGAGTTTTCTTTCCTTTTCTTTTTAGTTAGTTCAAATTGACGCCCTCACGAAATTTACTTTCTCGTGGGCGATTCCATCCATTCCATTTAAATGATGAGGGGTCCCCTAGAAGTACCCTCCACTGTGGTGGACGCTTTCGCCTTTAGTAATCTGCTTTCTTTTCCTTTTTTTTGAAAATTCTCCTCGTTGGTCCTCTTGATCGTCACTTTCTTTTCGCCTTTGCATTAATATGAACCAAAGAGCTTAGCTAAGTAGGTGAAGATCGCCTCGAAGTTTTTTTTTCCTCCACCTTGAGCCTGGTACTCTTCCTAACTGCATTCTCTCCCCAATGTTTCGTCAATAAGTACTGTCTCATTTCTGCCGTAAGGATGTTATTCAGGTTTCATCGTCTACGCGGTTTAACTCCTGTTAAATCACTAGTTCCCGAGGAGAATCCATGGAGTTTCTCCCTTCCTTTTCCCCCCTGCTTTTACCCCCCTTCTCTCTTTCCTATTTCGAGGATTTCCCCCTGAATGTTTCCTCTCACTTGACCCTCTACGGAGTGTTGTATAGAGATGATACCTCTAGACAGTGCCCCCCCATCTTTGAGCCTTCGCAATTTCTGATACCCACAGGGGTTCCCGGCCTTGAGCGGTACCCCGCTTGATAAACGAGGTTGCAATGCCCGGTCTGTTAGGGGAGGTTTTTCCGTTTTTGCACGCTGTTCCAGTGTTAGGGTCCTTCGTTTATCTTCCTCTCAAATCTTCCAACAAACCCGTAGCGCCCATTGTCCGCAATCTTTTCACGGTCAACATGTTATACCCCCCCCATCGTTGTTTTGTTTTTTAGAGTCCTTCCTTCAGTTTCCTTTCACATGTACTTTAAACAGATCGATCACATGGGACGACCCTATGTGCTCTTTTTCACAGACTATTTCTTAAGATGGACCCACCACCAGCCCTTAACACATCGTCACCTAGAAAAATTTGCAAACCCTAACCAGCCCTGGATTGCCCCTCATTTTTGAGTCCCTGTTTCCCGCAGGTATCTCACACACCCCTGTGAGTGACCCCTGCGCTCCCGATGTGCCCTACCGTTTCCTTCGTATTTTCTTTCACCAGGGTTTATCTGCCCTAAATTTATATTGAACTTTCTTCCCTCACTCGATTACTATCCCGAATACCGCTGCAATACTTTCAATCTTCTCGCCCCTCGCCGTCTTTTTCCCTTTTGTATAGCTCATCCCCCCGCATTCAAAAGAGAAGACAGACTCGAGTGGTAAACTTCATCGATAAGGAAGCTGAACTCTTGTCGAAGGAGGTAAGAAGCCAAACTTTTTTTTTGTTTTGTTTCTACGGCTATTTTTCCCCTGATACCAGTCGTTAACCCAACACAAGCATTTATATTCAGCTCTTCAAACACGCCTCGATGTTTTTTCCGTGCCTGTCCCCTGCCTGACCGTTGACTTCTAGAAAGCGCTTCCAACTCTTTAGATCATGGTCCATGTAAGGAATGAACTATTGGACTATTGCCGTCCTCTCGCCCAACCCTTCGGCGGGATGTTCCCGGTCCTTCGGATTGCCGGTCCCCAAATAATAGCGTTTTACTTCGCGGTCCTTCAGACCTACGTGTTAGATGTCCCGTCCTTTGACAATAACGATCAAGTCCACGTCCCTTGACTGTTATCCTCTGAGGTCCCTTTTCCATCTGCTCCTTTGTTTGCCTCCCCTCCTCAGTTTCCCTTTTTTTCGTGCAGAGCCACGAGTTCACTTTTTCTGCACGTACTCTTTAATTGGACCACTCCTTTGTGTCACCCTTGCTAAACTGCATTATTTCCCGGTGCCATTTTTATTTTTCTCCCCGGCTGTCTCTGTGAAAAAGTGGATCACATAACTAGCCGTCTCCGAATTCTGATCCACCCGATAATGACTTGTTAACCTTTTGACCTTTTTTTACCAGGGTTCATTTTTTTCCTTTGCCGCATTTTTCCCCCCCTGGTCGTTGTTTGCAAATGAGTGAGCCTTCCAGAGTATACCTTGATCCAAACCCCCCAAAGTTTCATCGCGTACCATCGTGGCCCGTCGAGTTTTTTTCTAAAACGGTGGTCTCCTCCGTTTATTTCTTTTCTTTTACTGTCCCGGTGAGTATGCTGGCACTTCTGTTCTCGAAGGTTTTGTCCCTTCTTATTTTTTTTTACTGCTTAGCGCCGTCGTTGGTTTTCTCCTCCTTCTTTATGCTAGTAACCACCTTTACTTTAGGGCGCCTGCCCCCCTCACAGCCAAAATTAATGCACGACCCCCCGGCACTCCTCGTGAACCTTGCGACGTCCCTCCCCCCTTGCCCCACCCCCCCCTCCCCTGCCAAGATTAGGAGGGCGTTCCGACGAAACGTCTTGAACACCACAGTAGGGAGGCCCCGGATCACGTCTTAGAATTGCCCGGCATCTTGCCTTTCCCCTCTGTGAGAAGCGATGTCGCAGTGGCGTGCTCCTAGAAGAAGGTTGTTTCTTCGTCTGTTGAGACCATGTTCACTTTCTCCCGTCTGTTAAGGTACGTAACGTACTAACCCTGCACTGCTCAGACTTCTCCATACGTGCGTGCTTTCCCCTACTTCTTTGCTCCACTTTTGTCTTGATATATGAGGCGTTTTCCCACGGCTCTTGTGCCGCGTGAAAAGCATGCTTTGTGAGTTTCCCGTTCTGTTCCCGCCTCTCGAATGCCTTGCATGGTTCTCTTTTTCCCCACAGTTTATATTGAATGGTCATACAGCGTGCTGTTTCATAATAGAATCTTACGAGGCGTACTCATTTCGCCAAACGTCCCAGTTCCTCCGTTCTTCTAGCTACCAGACATCTTGGGTAGATCTTCCGTTGTATTCCCCATCTTTAGAGTGAAGCGCTTTTCCACAAAGGGTTTTAGAATCGCACTCCTTCGGCCCCGTTGCCCTGATAACTTCCTTACCTCCGCTTTTGATATAGGAATCATCCTCCAAGTGGCCCCCGATGGTCGAGTTGTCCCCGGTCCCCCCTCCACCCCCCTTTCTGCACACACTTCTCTCCCCTTGTACTTTCCTGACTTTCCTCTCCCTTCGTGAAAGGAAAGGTGAAGTCGCGGTACTTTTTGGTCAGGAGGTCAGGTATCTCATGGCGGTAACCCCCATAAAGACCCAATCGCTTTTGATTTCCTTTGGACCTTTTTCCACTCCTTGCAGCGTCTAATTTCCCCCGGAACTTTCCAATCCATCATGTCGATGTACCGAGTTGCTAACTTTCCTTTCCCCTCCCCCCCCAATCTTTTCTTGGGCCTTGATTTTCCCCTCTTTCCTCCTGCCCACTCTGAGTTTTAAGTACCCCTTAGCCATACTCTTTTACCTCTTTTGTCCAAACGCGGATGCCTTCCAGATCGTCGTGATCGTTTTCCCGGCTTTTTTCCCCCCCCTTGAATAGCAAGCGTACATCTGCAACGTATCCGTGGACTGTGGTCCGCACCGCCAGTTCTCTATCTGTTCCTTGTTTCGGACCTCTCATCTCCTGGTAAAAAAGATGAGATGTGTTTATCGCCAGCGTATCTAGTCTTTCCCCCCTGTCGGTCATTGTTTCTTTTTTTCCCCTTTTCAACTTCTTCTTTTATTTAATGCAAACTTTGTAAAAACCTCGATTCTATCCCAAGACGGAGCCCCCTGAACTTTAAGAACACGCGTGCCTTGTTAATTGTTCCTCTCTTGCACCTCCCCAAGCTCCCTTCCCCAAACAACCCGGAATCTCGTCGTGTGAATCTTTTTGGACTGAGCACCTGAAAGTTTTTCCGCTGGACAATTGATTTCTCCTTATTTCCCCCCCCTTTCTTGTCACTGCCTGGCATACATCCCCCGGTCCGCAAGGTGACACAGCGGAATCAGGGACGCATTGTCCGCGAATTTTTCCGCGCCTTTTTTTTCTCTCCACTTTGAGTTTCTTTTTCCCGGTTGTCGATTTTTCCCCCCCCGGAGTATCTCCTGTTGTGGAAGTAAGCCCTAAATTTTTTGTGCCCTTCTGGGTCCATTTAGGAAAACGCGGAATTCGCTTTCCCCCGAGCCTCTTCTTCCGATTGCCCGTGCTTTTTCTTCCCACTCTTTCGGTCAGTTTGGAGAAAGAATTCTTTTTCACGTGTACTGGAGCCTCGGAAATATATGCAGCATGTGTCCCAGACCGTCCCTTTTTTTCCCTTCTGCTCGGGCCAGGAGGTCCTTTCGTGTTTTCTTTTTCCCCTTCTTTTTTCCCTCTCATTTAATAATAAGGTCCCCCCCCTTTTGAGAGAGATGACTGAGGAACAGCGATAGTCCACCTTTGCCCCCTTCCCCCCCTTTTGTCCGTTTCTGGTCTCGTCTGGCGAGGTGCACGTGAGTCCCTCGTGCACTCCCTCCTACTGCTGTTTCAAAAGTCGTATTTCTCCTCCGTCATTCATTGTCAAGAAACATTCCTTTTTTGCAATCTTAACATCTTGCTGATAGGGTGTTGTTCTACTAGTGAATTAAATTGCCCCTGGCTTGCTTTTCTCCCCCACCATTCTCTCATTGCCACAGGAATTTTTTCCGCTTAAGCAGGACTATGGGCCCCCCCGTTCTCTTATGACCCTACCTTACCTTATCCCCCTCCCCACCCAATTTTATTCCTCAGTTGGACTTTCCTCCGGAACCGGCCTGTTGAACCTTGTCGCCGCTTGAGCGGTCCCTTTTCAGAGGAACCCTCGGATTCTCGACATTTGCTCTAAGCTTTTTCCTTGCTACTGGAACCCAAAGGCGCGGTGACGCCGCCAAATCTAAAGAACCGTGTCAGTTGTAACCGGTTTTTTTATTTTGTTGCTTTGACTTTTTGATAGTCATCCTCCCCTCGCAAGGAAATCCGTGAAGACTTCTTTGCGTGTTTCTCTCGAGTGGTACGTCCATGAGGATTCTATTTTTTGCCCAGTTTTTGGCCCCTCACTTCTTCACCTTTTGAGTCCCTTTCAGGTAAATTCAGCTTTTCAGAACGCCCTCGCCTTACGTTTCGATCTCCCACTTTCCCGCTTTCCTGGTTTATCGCGAGATTTCGTCTCTCAACGGTCACCCAAATATTATGGGGCAAGTGCCGTTTCATGCACCGTAAGCTCCTTTCCTCCCTCTTGAAGGCTAGTCACTTTTTTACCCCCTCTTCCGGAGTGAGTCTTCAAAGTGTCATGAATAAAGTGGCACATCCCCCCCCTGTTACACTTTTCAACCGCATTTCTTTCGCCCTGACCTGTACCCTTTTGACCAGTCGGTTTCTGAAATCCTGGGCACCTTTTCCACTTCCGCTGCCTTCTCCACCGGAACCACTTGAGTCCTTCCTTTCCATTCGACCTTGTGTGTTCGTCCAATATTAAGGTTGAAACCGTGTTTCCTTTTCCGGTCCGATCAACCTCTTTCCTCCCATCTTGCTGTATGGGACCTGACCCAACTTCCCATTAAACGAGAACATCACTCGATATGCTCCCCCCGGCCACCCTTCTGAACCAGTTCCGAATAGCTGCCATTATTTGAATGAAAGAGTCCTAAATTTACTTTCAGTGGATCTTCTTGCTCCCCTAGCTTTATTGTTAACCTGGAGATCTTTCCCCCAGACCACCCATCACATACTTCTCCCTTTTTTTCTTCCCCTGGTTCTCCAGCACTTTTTCTCGAAAATCTTGCTCTTCGGTAAAGTCAACATGTTCCTTGCCCCTCATACGAGCTTTTTCTTGGCACCCAATTCCACTGTCCCCCACTCTCTCCCTCAGCTTATCGAACTTTAATGGGCTCGGAGCTATGGTACTACGCCCTTCAACTGTGATCTTCCCACCACCACCGAGTATGTCTCCATGCACTTTGATCTATCACCCAACAATCGCCACCTCTTTAGCTCCGGAGTACCTTTTTACCGAATTGGGACCCCCCCTGACTCGATCCACTACCCTCAGCAGTTGAGTGGAATTGCCCGCCCATGACGATCCCCCTCCACCCTCACCCCCCGTGTCAAGTCCTTCTTCCTTTGTAAGGAAAGGCAACTTTTATTTTAGGATAGTCCTTCCGGAGACCGTGAAGAAGACTGTCGCACTTTGCTTTTCCCCTCAGTATAAGTCCCCCCCGATAGGAAAAAAGATTCTCCACGCTAGTTTACGTTCAAAATGCAAGTCGCCGGTTCACTTCGTTGAAGCTTCCCCTTCGTTCATTTTTCCTCCCTTTCTATTCTTGCATCCCTCGTTGGTCACTATTTCTTTCATCCGTCCTCCCCAGCTTTTTTTTCCGTTTTTTTAACCCCTTTCTTTCGTTCCTGTGCGAGGGTCTTGCGTGTTGCAATTGTCCTGTTGCTTTCTTCGGGTCCTGTCCTCCCCCTTCCAAGTTTCCAAGGTACGAATCAGCACGCTCTTCGTAAATACGACTGCTTTCTCCCTCATCCTCGTCTCCAATTCTTTTCACTGGTTTTAACCACCCTTTTTTCCGATTGAAGAAGGACGCATACTCACGACCTTCACCTTAAAATAAAATTACGCCTTTTTAACAGTTTTCGCGCATCCCCGATTTCCCCCGAGTCCATTTTTTGGGTTGCCATCTTTCCTCCGGAGACATGTTTTCGAGTCCCTCCTCCTACATTTTCTCAAGCACAACTTTTTCTCCAAGGCCAAAGACTGCCATGTCACACTTCCTGTTCCCCCTGTTTTTCGTTCCAGGGTATTCCGAGTAGCTTTCCCCTACTTTTTTTTCCTTCCTACAATTTTTTGTCAGAGGTAAACAGATGTTCTAAATACACGGGAGGAAGTTGTTCTGTGTCCGCCGGTTCTTTACTCCCCGTAGTCTGAGGTAAAGGCTACTTTTCTGCGAAAGGGGATTCTTCCCTTAAAGTGCAATTGTTTCTTTTCCGGAGCCCCTCTCGTGGAGTCACGGAACAGCTACTGGATCGTCGTGATCACTTCCGGCCTCTTCCGCACTGGTCCCCCTTTTCCTGCGTCTTCCCATAGAACATTTACGACATAATATTTATTGGGGAAAGTGATAGTAACGGAATCCAGAAGCTTCTGTGGTCCTCTTCGGTTCCCCTTCTCAAGTTCTTCTTCATTGAAACCATTGGCTCCGCCTCTTTTTTTCCTCGTCTTCTTTCTAGGACGTCCTTCTGCTCGCCCTACCGGGCCCCAACTATCTCTTGCTCGTTGTAAGCTCGTCCTCGCTCCTTCTTTATTCAGCCCCAACGTCGCCTTCGTTTCATCGTTCAAGATCGCCCCTCCCCCCACGGTTTAGGTACCTAAAAGGTCGCGGTAGCGAAGCTGCCTAGGAATTTCCCCGTTTTCATCTGCGTGTTGACCCTTCTTTTTATTACGTAAATCCAATCTAATCTCTCCTATGGGGAGCCTTCTGCCTTGAGTTCCATTCCATGTATGAGATTGTGTCTCCTATTCTTTTTACGTCCCAGAGATAGATTTCACAGAGTGTTAATTATAAGTTTCCCTTCCCCCGTCTCCCCCCAATCGTGGAGGTCCGCCACAAGCTTCTCCAAAGGGCGTTGGCTAGGTGCTTGCCCCCCCGCTTTCAAGGAATGGCATTTCTCTTAGTGGTCACACCTGGGTTTCTTTTTTGCAGCTTTTTTCTACTGGGAGGGGATCGTGGCGCTGCCCATAGAAAATCGTTAACACCCCCCTTCCTCCATTTGATTCCCATACTGTCTTTCCCCCCTTCCCCCCAATCTGTAATATTACTCAGAAGTTTTTTTTTTTTCGCGATAGTCCAAGCAATCTTCCAAAGCATTTTTTGATGTGATACCACTTCAGCTACAGGTGTGTCCCCGCTGTTGTCCTTTCTCCCAGAGCTTCCCTCCCCCATAATACCCTGCGGTCAAAAGACGTCACCCCTTGGTGAAATGGAAACCATAAATTCTCCCCCTGGTCCTTGACCGGGTCCTTCTTTGCCCTCCCGTGGGAAAAGCGGTTGCCAAGACCCTGTGCTCGCCCCAAACTGTTGGAGCCTCCTGCTGCTTCATAAATATGTTCCCTCTCGCCTCTCTTCTCTTGTATAACCTATCTAGTTTTCCCCCCGTCCATCAGTGCGGTCCCTCTGCCCCCGGAAAGAATCTTTCCCTACCCTTCACGCATCCCACTTCTGTCAAAAGCGAGCTCCTCCCCCATCCTTTTTTGTGTCTCCCCCATCTTGACCCGGAAAACCGCAGTCCACATTTTCGTCAGCCCGCGGCCCCGATTACCTGTCCCTTCCCATCCTTCCTAGATAAGTCCTCTCATTCGAGAAGGATTCCCCCCCCTAACCCTGCTTGTCGTCTATCAATAGATAAAATGGATCCGCTTACCCCCCCCCCCCAGGCTTCAGGCGTCGCTCCCAACCTTAGGTGACCTCGATCGTTGTGGTCCCCTAATCAAGGAAAGAAACTGTTCCCCCCTTGCCTTTTAATCCCCCCTCCCTGTCGGCCCATTATAATGTTCAATGCAAGAAAGCCGGACTTCCTCCATGATGCTCCACCCAGACTTTTTTTCTTCCCACTACCTGTACCTTTCTCATTATAGCAAAAAAAATCTTGCTCCCGTAACAGATTAAAGTCATTAGCCCTAAATTTGCGTCCGCTTGACCCCCTTCTACCCTGAAATGCTCGTCCCTTTACCCTTGATTAGACCCATTTGACCTATCTAGAGTTTGTCTGCCACAAGCAACAGACTTGTTACCATTAGCGCCACCTCATGTAAATCATTTTTGCGACCCCTGGTACCCACAAGCCCTTGCTTCCTACCCCCTTCATCCATGAATCCCTCCCGGTGAAATTAACTGGATGCGACAGTTCGTTCTTCCTGCGTCAACCCCTTTGGAGTTCCTAGACCCACCTCTGCAGGCGCTCCCACGAAGCTCGCCATTTAGACGACGTTTTTCACCCTCTGAGTCTTTGTATGGTTCCTGTCCGCCTTGGCCGCAAAGTGTTTATTATTTCGCCTGGAGCCGCTCCCCTGGTCTTTTTTTTTCCGTTCGTCCAAACACAACCCGTTCTCTTTTTCCCCAGTGAGGTCCTCTCGAGAAACGGGAATTCGTAAGTTTCCTTTATTTCGCCCTTTTACCCAGAGTAGGGAGTCTGCTTTACGTCTTCAGGCTCTCCTGACATGGGTGCCCGGCCCCTCTCTTTAGAAGGTCCTTTTTATAACCCCCCCCCCCCGGACCGTAAGGGAGTTCCTTCAGCTTGATTTTTGTACCATTTCATTTAATTGTTCTCTGCCCCCCCTTCGAGCCACATCCCCCCTTGCCTTCCAACGTTCATACCATAGGGAAAACACCCCTTTGCACTACGTCTCAAGGAACGGAGCGCGCAGGAGGGACCCCCCCCTCCCTCAATGATTCTTTCCCCCCACCGCTGATGGGAACAGAACGGCAAAGAG